>Ga0209541_10003074_pt1 | contig 31021 bp, 36 predicted proteins | sample RifCSPlowO2_01_FD_184027 | JGI IMG/M metagenome (GOLD analysis project Ga0209541, IMG submission 184027) | Groundwater microbial communities from Rifle, Colorado - Rifle CSP2_plank lowO2_0.1 (SPAdes) (version 2) | ecosystem: Environmental > Aquatic > Deep subsurface > Groundwater | place... | reverse complement strand
CATTAATAAACCTTAAAACAAGGGATGCGAATATAATAAATTTTGGGAAATGACCCCTGTGCGGTTCTGTTGAAAAAATCGTTATTTGCCTGTTTTGCTGCTGTCGCTTCTTCCCCCAATTTTCCTTCCCCCCTCTAACAAGTTAAAGGGAGAAGGAAAAAAGGAAAGGGCGAATAAGAGAGCGGGCAAGACTTTCAACAATGCCAAACCTGTGCAAAAACAATAAAAACATACCGCTTACCCCTTTCTTATGCCAGAAGCTTCTCCAGCCATTGAAAAATATTTCTCCTTGATTGATTCAGAACTTATTCGCTGTTATGATGTTGCCAATGAGGCGCGTTCACGAGGTTTTGACCCTGAGGAAACGGTTGACGTCCCTCTTACAAAGAACATGGCAGAGCGCGTTGAGGGGCTTATCAGCGCAGTCAAGCCAGGGATTATAGGCAGCGGCCTTGCCAAGCGCATTGAGGAGCTGGAAAAGCAGTATGGCGAGCTTTCTCTTGAGGTGGCAATGGTTATAGCAGAGGAAGTGGCTGAAAGCAGGTTCTGCGGGTTTGACAGCAAAAAGGAAGCTATTGAAGTTGGAATAAGAACCGGGTTTGCCTATCTGACTATAGGCATTGTTTCTGCACCCCTCGAGGGGTTCACCGGGCTTAAAATAAAAAAAAGAAGGGACGGCATGGCGTATTTTGCCGCGATGTTTTCAGGCCCGGTGCGTGGTGCTGGCGGCACTGCAATGGCGCTCTTTCTTGTTGTTGCAGACTATGTTAGAAAAAAGAACGGGTATTTTCCCTATGATTCTACTTCAGACGAACGCAACAGGTGTGCCACAGAGCTTGAAGACTACCATGATCGCGTCACCAACCTCCAATACAGGCCAAGTGATGAAGAGGTAAGGTTTCTGGTAAAGAACTGCCCTATCGAAATAGATGGCGACCCTACAGAAAAGCTTGAAGTCAGCCAGTTTAAGGACATCCCAAGGATTGAAACAAATAGAATCAGGGGAGGGGTGTGTTTGGTTGTGAGCATGCTTGCCCTTAAGGCACCGAAGTTGTGGAAGGAGATTAAAAGGGCGCAGAAAAATTTTGATTTGGACTGGGGGTTTATAGAGGATTTTATTAAATTACAGGTAAAGAAAAAAAGCCAGTCGGAAAAAAGCGATGAGCGTGAAATAACCCCGGATTATACTTTTATTTCAGACCTGGTTGCCGGGAGGCCGGTCCTTACTTATCCTTTGCAGGCAGGGGGGTTTAGGCTTAGATACGGCCGCACAAGGATGAGCGGGTATTCTTCTGCAGCCATTAACCCGGCAACGTTGGTTGTTCTGGATAACTACATTGCGACAGGCACCCAGCTGAAAGTTGAAAGGCCCGGCAAAGCAGCTGCAATAACCCCCTGCGACTCCATAGACGGCCCGATTGTCAAGCTTAATGACGGCACTGTTATCCGTCTTGACACCGAACATGAGGCCAAGAAATATGTAAAGGAGGTTGCAGAAATACTTTACTTGGGGGATTTCCTTGTTAGTTACGGCGACTTTTATGACCGCAACCACGTTCTGGTCCCGCCAGGCTATTGCGAGGAATGGCATAAACGCGAACTGGAAAACGCTGGAAAGTTGATAAATGAAGATGAAACAAAAAGGCTTTATGACGAGTATATTAAAATAAAGTTCCCTTCTTTCCCTTCGTCACAGCAGTCAGTGCTCCTTTCAAAAAAACTCGACATACCATTAAACCCCCGATACACGTATTTTTGGAACGGCATAACTCCTGAAAACCTGGCAGAGATGTTGTCATGGCTTAAGCAGTCAAAAAACACTGATTCTAAAATAGTCTTGCCGATTCTTGATGCGAAGAGAACACTGGAGCTTTTAGGGCTTCCTCATAAAGTTTTTGGGGGGTTTGTAGTAATTGAAGCTGATGACGCATTTGCTTTTTCGGCTTCGCTGGGGCTTGAGCCTTCATTATCAAATGTAAAAGAGCAGCACAACATAGTAACCCAGAACCTTAACCTTAAGACACTTGATATAATAAATAAAATTTCCTCTGTTAAGATAAAGGATAAGTGCGGCACATTTATCGGCGCTAGGATGGGGCGGCCTGAAAAGGCCAAAATGCGAAAGCTTATAGGGAGCCCGCACGCCCTTTTTCCTGTAGGGAAGGAGGGGGGCAGGTTAAGGTCTTTCCAGTCTGCCCTTGAAGCTGGAAAGATAATTGCAGAATTTCCAACCTACCTTTGTAAAAACTGCAATGCAGAAACCATTTACAGGGTTTGCGAGTCCTGCGGCAAAAGAGCGGTGCAACTTTACAACTGCAGTATTTGCGGCAAAACCCAGAGCTGCAACCACAACCCAGCCCTATTTGCTAAAAAAGCCATTGACATTAGGCATTACATGGCTTCTGCCTGCAAAAAGCTTGATGAAAACGTATACCCCGACCTTATTAAAGGCGTCAGGGGCACTTCGAACAGGAATCACATTCCAGAGCATCTTTTGAAAGGGGTTTTGAGGGCAAAACACGGTATTGCCGTAAATAAAGATGGCACAACCAGGTATGACATGAGCGAGCTTCCGATAACCCATTTCAAGCCTATTGAAATAGGCGCTTCTGTTGAGTCCCTTGTAAAGCTTGGCTACAGCCATGATATTGAAGGCAACCGTATTGCTTCGCCAGAGCAGATTGTGGAAATAATGCCGCAGGATGTCATACTTCCCTCAAACGTTGAAGTGACTGAGGATAGCGCAGACGTTGTTCTTTTGAGGATAGCAAACTTTGTTGATGAGCTTCTTGTCACGCTTTACAATCTTAAGCCTTTTTACAACATTAAAAACAAGCAGGAGCTGATAGGTCAGCTGGTTATTGGTTTGGCTCCCCACATATCTGCCGGGGTTACGGGGAGGATAATAGGGTTTTCCAAGACCCAGGGGCTGCTTGCCCACCCATTGTTCCATGCGGCAATGAGGAGGGATGCAGACGGGGATGAGGCGTGCATAATGCTTGCTATGGACACCCTCCTTAACTTTTCCAGGCATTATCTCCCTGATTCCAGGGGCGCTAAAACCATGGACAGCCCCCTTGTCCTTATACCAAGGATTATCCCTGCAGAAGTTGATGACATGGCGCACAGGTTTGATGTTGCGTGGAAATATCCTCTGGAGCTGTATGAAGCTGCGTTGAGTTATAAGATGCCGTTCAGCGTTGCAGTAGAGCTTTTAGGCTCCCGCCTTGGAACAGAAAAACAATACGAGGGCATCGGTTATACCAATGACATTCAGAACATAAATTCCGGAGTTGTCGTTTCTGCTTATAAGACCATCCCTTCAATGGAGGAAAAGCTTAAGGGCCAGATGGTTTTGGCAGAGAGGATAAGGGCGGTTGATCCCAAGGATGTTGCCAGGCTTGTTGTGGAAAAGCACCTTCTTAAGGACATTCGCGGGAACCTAAGAAAATTCTCTAACCAGCAGTTCCGCTGCAGTAAGTGCAATAAAAAATTCCGGCGCCCGCTGCTGTCCGGTGGGTGCGATGATTGCGGGGGGAACCTTCTATTCACCGTATCTGAGGGCACGGTAACAAAGTATCTTGAGCCTGCGATAAGCCTTGCAGAAAAGTATGCCGTTTCCCCCTACCTGATTCAGGTTCTTGACCTGACAAAACAGAGGATTGCAGAAGTGTTTGGAAAGGAAAAAGACAGGCAGGAAGGGCTGGGCAGGTGGTTTGGCTAAGTACCCCCTGTTATCAATGCCTGCGCGTGCGGAACATTCGCGATTCTAATGACGTTTTCTTTTTTTATCAGGCCAGTCTTTACTCCAAAAGCTATAGCCTCTTCCCCTACTAAGTTAACAACGTATGCGTCTTTTATAAGCTGTTGCAGTTTTTCTTTACTGACCTGCTGCCCTTTGTAGAAGCTTCCTGTAAGGTCAAGCTGCAGGCCCTTCCCCTCAAACCTTTTCCTGAGAAGTTCTGCGTCGCAAACAGCAACAAGCTTTCTTCCATTGTCAACATGCCCTTTTGCCAGAATCATATTCTTACTCTTATTGACCGCTTTGCTCCGCATACAGAGCATTTTATGAAGTTAATCTTGTCTTCCTTAACAAGCTTCGTGTCTGGCCTGTTGCACTCAGGGCATATTACAAATTCTTTTACATACTGCACTACCTTTTCGTTTATCCTTGAGGCAGGGATTTTTGTTCCTATTATGAGCGCAGAGCTTGTCAAGTCTCCCGGCGCTGCCAATTCCCTAAGGACGTATTTCAGCAGGTGTTCTACAGGCCTTCCAACAAGCTCGGCAATCTGATGGAAATTGCTTATGACCGTCCTGTTCCCCTGGACATGGCCACGGGCTTTTGGAATCTCGAACCTTGCAACCTCTTCAGACAGCTCAGGCAACTCCTTCCGCGCCCGTTTCAGCAGTTCTTCATATTCCATGCTCAAAAAGAAAAAGCAGGAGGTTTTTAAATCTTTGCCAGCTTCTTTATCAGCGCTTTTCCCATAATTTTTGCCAGAAAAGGATAACTAATATCCCCGGAAATTAATCTGTAAAGGTCTTTGCTTGAATTTTTCCTCAGGAATCTCACACCCAAATCCATATTCCCATCACTTTTGGAATGCTTTTTCGCCAATTCTTGCAGTTTAAATCCCAACTCGTATTTTTTGCAATATTTTTTTCTCCACTCTCTGCTGTAGTTTTCTAACAAGCTTATGTCGCCTTTCTTAATAGCCGCCTTAATCCATTTTGCAGCCATTCGCGATGCGTCCATCACAAATCTCACACCCTCCCCTAAAATCGGATTGACTTGAAGAGCTGAATCCCCGACAACAACCACATTGCCTTGCGTAAATTTTTTCAGCGGCTTGCCAGTCCGCAATACAGCAACTTCTTTCTTAAGCGGCTTAAACTCGCATCTTTCCTTTACTCTTGGTATGTTCCACATTTCATCAATCAGCTGCTGAACATCTTTAAACAGTTCTTTATCTAGTGTGCCATAACCGACTATGGCTTTCTTTGAATTAATCGGCAGTATCCATCCATACCCGCCTCTAAAGTGGCTTCCAACAAATAAGTCCGTGGTATTAGGCTCTGTTTTGAGCGGAACAATGTATTCTATACCAACGGCTGTAACGGGATTTCTTGGAACAAGCCCAAGTTTTCCCCCAATGACAACCCCCACTCCAGAACAGTCTGCAAATATTTTTGCCTTAACCATTTTTTTCTTTCCTTTCGAAGTATACTGTATGGATTTAACACCCGCATCTAACTCAACGCCATCTATTAACGCCTCATATGCAACCTTGACATTTCCCCTTCGCTTCGCATCCCTCTCGAGAAAACTTAACAGTTTCTTTCTATTAACTGAATTAACTGAGTTTACTGGCATACTCTTTATAGCAACCTGATTCTTAGAAGCAAAATACAGTGTATTAACCGGATGTAAAATGTTTGACGGCAGCCCCCACTCTTTCGGCTCAATCAAGCTTCCTAAAGTGTTATATTGAGCGTCCTCTGCGCTTTTCTTTTTATCCAATACAAGAATTTTCAAACCAGAATCAGCAAGCTCCCTTGCCAAACTGAGTCCTGCCGGCCCAGCCCCAGCAATAACTATATCATAGCCGCCTTTCATGCACTTTCCCTGTTTACTACACCCTCGACAGGAACCCGAATCTTGGCTCGAACACGTCTCCTGAGCGCTTGAGCCTTTCTATTATTTCTTCAACGTCTGATGCGCTCATCCCTTTGTCCTGCGCCAGCCTCTGGACGTCTTCAAGCGGGATTGTCTTACCTATTTGTCCTTCAAGTTCCTGTATTATTTCCTTTACAACGTAGATTCTCTCTCTTTGGGATGAGCCTATCCCTGTAGCTATGCGGTCAATGTCAATCCTGCCTGTTTCCCTGTCCAATCCTACCTGCAGTAAGCAATAAGTCAGCAGCTCTATGGCTTTTCTCGCGTCTTTTTTAGTTACCTTGTCAGCAAACCTTACTTTAGCATGCGCCTCTGCAAGCCTTACAAGGGCTTCAAGCTGCCTTGGCGATATTGGTATTGAGCGTGCAGCCCTGTCGTCTGTGCTTTCCCTGTTTCTCATCTGGACGTAAAAGTCCTTTATTTCATTAAATGCAGAATCAGTAAGCACTGGAGAGCTCTTCTGTCTTGCATAAGCAATGTATTTTTTTAGAAGGCCGGAGGGAATTTCAGGCTCAATTAAGTCAGGGGTTTGTTGTAGTTGCAGTATGTGTTTTGCCAGCCTTTCGTCGTTTTCAGGGTCAGGCACGTCTTTTATCGGGAAGATTAAGTCAAACCTGTTTATTAAAGTTGGCGGCATGTCTATCTGCTCTGCTATTATTCCGTGCGGGTCAAACCTCCCGAACTTCGGGTTGGCTGCTGCAAGCACAGTTGTTTTTGACGATAATGTTGCTTGGATGTTGGCCTTTGCCACGCTTATGCTTTGCTGTTCCAGCGCTTCGTGCATTGCGCTCCTGTCTTCATCGCTCATCTTGTCCATTTCGTCTATGGCAACAAGTCCGTTGTTGCTCAGGACAAGCGCCCCAGCCTCAAGGCTCCATCCCCCGAGAAACTCGTCTTTTACAACTGCTGCGGTCAGCCCTACCCCTGAAGAGCCCATCCCTGCCACATATCTCCCCTTGGGGGCTATCTGGCTTATCCTTTTCAGGATTGCGCTTTTTCCAGCACCTGGATCGCCAACCAGCAGCACATGGCAGTCCCCTCTTGAAACAGCCCCGTCTTTCCTTTTTTTATGCACTCCTCCAAGTAGTTGCAGCAGCAGGGCTTCCTTTATTCTTCTGTAGCCGTGGATTGACGGGACTATGGAGTCGACAAGCTTGTCGTAAATTTTTTGGTCTTGTGAAAGTTCAAGTATTGCCTTTTCCTCTTCCTTTGAGATTTCTATTTGGTAGAAGTCTTCCTCTAAGGCCTCTATGTAATTTGCTTCAAGCAGCAGGTCAAATCTTGTCGATTTTGTCCCCTTGACAAAGACAGGCGTCTCTTTAAGCACCCCCACAACAACAACCCTGTTTCCAGGATTAGTCCGCTTGTCTGTTATCGGGCTTACCAGGTCTTCCTTCAAAAACACGTTCATCCTTTTCGGCTGGTCGCCTCCCTGAAGTTCATCAGGCGACTCCTCAAGCACCATTGCCTGTGCGTCAACAAGGCTCTTGCTTATCAGTCTGAACTTGCCCTTTCTCCCGCATCCGCACCTGTCAGGCTCGCGGAAAGAGCCTTCCAGCTGTAAAACAGAAATGACATTGCCGCAATTAGGGCATTCAAATTTCGAAGTTGTTACTTGCGGCCTTACATCCGATTTTTGCCTCACTATCCCTGTTATTGTAATAAGCTTCCCTATGTGAGCGCTCCTAACATCGCTAACCATTATTTTCTGGGTTTCCGGTATTTTCTTGAACCTTATTCTAAAGTTCTTTATTTCAGAAGGAAAGTCAAGCGACTCAACAGCAACCTCGGCAGCCTTAATAACTTCATCCGGGCTTTCAAGAAGTTTTTCTGCAAGTTGGGGCTCAAATGAAAGAAGCTCTTTGAAATCAACCACGACAAAATTATTGCCTTTCCCTATGGACTCGAGTATGTGTTTCTTGTAATACTGATTGAAGAATTCCTCAAACCCCTTTATCTGTTCAGACTCGTCCATCTTTTCCTCTTCTTATTTCAACTAAAAAGGGGATTACTTCTTCACTGTCTTGAGATTTGCTATGAGCTTCTGCAAGGCGGATTTTACTTCTTTTTCGCTCTTTGTTCCTGTGCAGACCACTTTTCCATTGCTGAATAGAAGGAAAGTCGCTTTTGCATTGCCATCAACAAGCTTATAAACCAGTCCAGGAAACTGTTCTGGCTCGTATTCAGTGTTTCTCAGCTTCATTGCCAGGGTATTAAGGTTCAAGTCCATTCCGACAGTTCCAGAAGCAACTATGTTCTGTATTTTGACCTCAGGCTTTATCTTGATTTTTATGCCAATCTTTTCAAGGCTTTTTATGATTTTTTTTATGCTCTCGTTAACCTTGTCCATGGACCTCGCGCCGGTGCAGACAACCTTTCCTGAACTGAAAATCAGCGCGCTCGTTTTTGGCTCCTTAATCCTGATGACAAGCCCCGGGAACTGCTCTGGGTTGTATTCCGTGTTAGAAAGCGTAGCAGCCATCTTTTCCAGTGGTATATCGTGCTGTAAAGATGTGCTTACAACAATGTTAACCACTCTTATTTCGTGCTTCATGCTACCACCACCCCTTTAAAAAGGGGTGTAAAGTCATTTATAAATAATCCTGTTTTTAAATGGGTATTTTCCTGTTGGGATGACCCCATCATTTCCTATGGAAAATCGGCTTTTCAGGCTTTGAAAAGCCGATTTTAAGCCCTTTTTGTTCATTTTCAACATGTCAGAAATCGCTTATGGCATACGCTCTTTTGCTTCAGCGAAGGGAAAGACAGCGATTTCTGAGTCTCAGAAACCTTCGGTTTCTGATGATGCTCAGAAGCTAAAGCTTCCGACACATGCTCAAAACAACACGCTACGGGCTTTAGCCCGTGGTTGTTTTGACATACCTTTAACTAGCTTATTGGCAGTAGTGATTTTACCGCCTTATAAACCCTATCCGGTAATGTCCAGTGACCAATGGTAGAAAACCCGCGAAAGGTCGTCAAAATCTGTAAGGAAAAGAACACCCTCTCTTGGATTGTACATCGTATTTCTCAGCCAGTCATCTCCCCACAGAAAACCTTTATTTCTTACAATATTCTTAAGATTCTCGTGCAATTCACTAACTCGCCCGGCTAAGTCTCCTTTAGCCCTATCCCCTCTAATACCCCTAACCCGCTTGACAACTACGGCAGGCTTTACCCTGTAAAACAATCCGAACAAATTTCGTTCATAAACGATTCGCACTTGAAAGACTCCAACTGGTTCTGGAACAGGAATGCCAGATTCGTAAGCATCCACTACTACATCATAAGCCTTCTTTGTTCTCCTTAACCTCTCTTCCTCCGAATCGGGACTCCATTGAAGAGGTTTTTTCACCCTTGCCACGTGATGGCGGTTCAGCGCAAATACGTTATTATTGCATCCTTGACCTAATCTCCATGTAAATAAGTCCTGATACTGATAGACCGGTAACTCGTCAATTGGGCTGGAAGGTGTTGTTAACGTTTGAATCGCCATTTTGGAAAAGGTAATCTATAACTTCTTTTAAATCCTTCTTTTCTAACCCTATCCGGTAATGTCCAGTGACCAATGATCTCAGGGCGTTATCCCGAATCCTGTTCGTGTAGCTACTGCATACCCCCAAACCTGTTCTCCAAAACTTCTATGACCACTCTATGGCTCACATACGGCAGAGCAGGAGGGGGGAAGTAAAGAGGAAGCGATAAACATTCGAGAAAGCTCTTTTAGGACAACGCCTGGTCTCAGACAACTTTTTTAAACAACCATAATCCACTAAAAGAAATGGAGCTCTTCATAGAGGCAGAGAATAAAAGGAAGAAACTGAAGTTCAGCGGAACTGTTTCGCAGCTTCTTCAGAAGTTGAAAGTAAACCCGGAAACAGTCATAGTTGCAAAAAACAACCAGTTCGTTACTGAGAACGAAAAGCTCGCTGATAAAGACGATGTCAAACTTTTATCCGTTATTTCCGGCGGTTAGGAGATATTCTTTCAGTTTCTCAACAGCATTTTTCCTGAACAGGTGGTAGCCTTGCGGATAGCCAAGCTCACCGTAAGTCTTCTTTTTCCCTTTTGGCATGAATATCGGGTCCTGCCCCCAGCCCTTGTTCCCTCGCAACTTGCCAGCAATCTTTCCCTCTTCAATTCCAAGAAAGCATAATGGCTGTTTCCCTGGGCTGCAGAGCCCGATTGCGGATTTATAATATGCCTTCCTGTTCTTAACCCCTTTCATCAGCTTGAGCAGCCCCTCGTTCCCTATTCTTTTATGCGTGAATTTGGTCATTATTCCGGGAAAGCCGTTAAGCGCTTCAATGTGGCATCCTGAGTCTTCAACCAAAACTGTTTTCTTTAGTCTTTCAGCCAGCATTTTTGCAGCGGCCCTGGAAATCTCGCATGGCTCGTCCAGCTTTAGTTCAGGATACTCCAATTGCATTATTTCAACATTAAATTCCGGCTCTAGAAGCTTTCTCAGCTCGTTTATTTTACGTGGGTTGCTGCTTATAAGAACAAATTTCATACTCACCACTGCTTCTTTTCAGCAACAATATGTCTGTCTTTTTTTGCAGGGGCGTTTTTCAGCATGCGCTCTGGAAAGCCTTCTGTAAGCTCGCACTTCCCGGCTTTTCTTGTAGAATCGCTCATTTCTATCCCTACATCTTCTTCAACTCCTTCAGCAGCTTCAATGGCTGCCATAAACTCGTCCATCAATGCTTTGGCGCCCTTTCTTACCTTTTCCTCTTCCATAATGCAGCGTGTTTTACTGCAGCTATATATAATTTTAGTGGCAGCCATCAATTTAGCGACAAATATTTATACCCTCCAATCAATTTTACAGCTAATGTATGAAATAATAGTGGGCAGGGATGCTGAGGACAGAAGGAAGTTTGGAACAAAAGGCATGTTCTTATTAGGCAGGCATTATGTTAAAATGGGGCGGACAACCTCCCTTTCTAATGAAGTTTATATGGACGTTGCCAGAAGCCACGTAGTTTTTGTAACAGGCAAGCGTGGAAGCGGAAAGTCGTTTAGCCTCGGGGCTATCGCAGAAGGCATGATGACTTTAACACAAGAAATTACATCAAAGCTTGCAGTTGTTATGTTTGACACAATGGGAATTTACTGGACTATGAAGTATGAAAACAAGCGGGACGAAGCTCTTTTGCGGGAATGGGGATTTAAATACGAGGAAATAAATGCCAAGGTTTATGTTCCAGCAGGGCATTTTGAAAGCGCAAAGGAAAAGGGGATTCCGGTTGATTTTCCATTTGCAATTCAGCCTTCTGAACTGTCCGTAGAAGACTGGTGCCTGACTTTCAATATAGAGATAACAAGCCCAATCGGCGCTTTAATTGGCAGAGTTATTTCAAATCTTGAAGAAGATTACGATATAGATGGCATTATTGCTGCCATACAATCAGATGAGCGCACCGACCACTACACCCAAGCTGCTGCTGAAAACCTTTTCATAACAGCTGAAAGTTGGGGGTTGTTCAGCAAACAGGGGATTTCTTTTTCTGAATTGGTCCAGCCAAGCCAGATAACAGTTATAGACGTTAGCGGTTATGCTTCTGCTGTAAACAGGGCTAGTGTCAGGGCTTTGGTTATAGGCTTAATCAGCAAGAAACTTTTTACTGAGCGAATGCAGGCGAGAAAAGAGGAAGAGTTCAGGGATGTAAAGTCTTTTACAAGGCTTATTCCCTCTGAAGAAGAAGCGAAAGAGGTTCCGCTGATATGGATTATGGTGGATGAAGCGCACGAGTTTTTGCCGAGAAGTGGCACGACTCCAGCAACTGACACCTTGCAAACGCTTCTCCGCGAAGGCCGCCAGCCCGGCATCTCCCTGGTCCTTGCCTCTCAGCAGCCAGGGCAAATCCATACGGATGTTATGACGCAATCGGATATTGTCATAGCCCATCATATCACTGCAAAGATTGATGTTGACGCTTTAGGTGCTTTGATGCAGACCTACATGAGGGAAAGCCTTGACAAGACGCTTGCAGACCTTCCCGACGTGAAAGGTGCGGCAATTCTGTTTGATGATACCAACGAGCGCCTTTATCCAATACGCATCCGCCCAAGGATTACATGGCATGGCGGCGGAAGCCCAAGCCTTCTAAAGGAGCAGAGCAGGCTTATAGAGCTATGATTTTATTTTGCTTTTCTTAATTTCGCAGCTTCTCCCGCTCTAAGCCGATAAGGGCGGGCTATTACAACTGAAAGAACAAGCCCGACAACCATCTCTGTTGCACTAAGCATGGTAAGCTAAAACTGATTTAATGTTTAAATAGTTTTCAAGAAGCCCCGTACTAATCCGCCAACGATGTCGCCTAATGGTGTTGACGGATTAGTCAGATTTACGCACCGGTAGCAGTTATTTGCCCTAAACGGGCCCTGTGCCCTTAATTCCTCAACATGCCGCCTATAATCTTGCCAGACCTGTTCAGGCAATCTGGCGTCAATATTGCTGAACGCTTGCCTTTCAGGGTATAGGCCAATGTTCCCGTTTGTGTAAAGTTTGAGTGAACGGGGCTTGAACGGTATCGTTCCCTCCCTAATAAAAGTATCAAAATTTCTTAAGGCAACAGTTCGGCCTATAACATGACCATGCCTTCTTTTCAACTCTAGAATTATGCTGGCTAAACTTCCTGCAAAAACTGTTCCGAGTGTTTCCTCAGTTATCCTTCTTTTGTCAGCGGTAACATCGTAGCCGGTTAAGGCTGAGGCAGGTTTTGATGCTGAGTATGGTTGGAATGAAACGGCAGCTCCTACGCTCTCCGCGTAAACGATAATTTCCTCCATTTGTGCTGGCGTTGTTTGGTTGTCGATTGTCACAGTTATGGCTACTTTTCCGAATATTGGTGCAGTCTTAATCAACGTTTCAATTGCATTTTTAACGTCCCTGACACCGTAGCGTTGCACCTGTGTTATTTCCCTAAATCTTTTGTCCTCCGTTGTAGGCAAAGAAACGCTTGCAAACAAGAGTCCAGCTTTCCACATGTTCGCTGCCTTCCTCCTGTCGATAAGTGTTCCATTTATGACAATTCCGACATAATTATGCTTAGACGCCGCAGCAATGATATCATCTAAGTCGGTTCTTACAGTTGGCTCAAACCCGGCCAGTACAACAACTAGGCTTCCAAATGCCTTATGCAGTGCCTCAATCCTCGCTTCAATCCCCTCGAATGGAAGGTCACTGCCGAGTTGCCGTTGTCCAAGAAGCAAGGGGTAGTCGCATCCATCGCAGCGCAAGTTACAAAAATTGGTGATATCGACTGATGCATAGAACGGTCTGCTTAGCATAAAATTTGCAGCTAGAGAAGCAGCCTTCTTTATTTCTTTTGCTGCAGTGTCAGTTATCATCTAATCAGCAATTAACGCTCCTTTCTTAAATTTTGTCTCTGCTGCGGTGTATATTCCTGCACTTAGGGAACTGGTCGCATGCAAGAAACTGGCCGTAGACGCTTTTTCTTATTATCATCTTCCCTTTCCCGCATTTCTCGCATGCAGAGTTTTCCTTGTCAGTCGCTATCCTTTTTGACGGGCAGTCTAGGTTTATGCACGCCTCCTGCGGTTTTTTCATTTTTCTTATCATTAGGATTTTAGGGTGGCTGCATTCCTCGCACAGCTTGTCTGTTGTTTTAGCCATGCCGTTGCTTGGCAGCTTGAAAGTGATTTTGCATTCCGGGTAGTTGCTGCACGCTATGAACTTCCCGAATCTTCCCTTTTTCATCATGAGGTTGCCTTCGCAGCTAACGCACTTTCCTACAGTGTTAGCTATAGTTTCTGCGGTCTTCGTCGCTTCAAGCAGATTATTCCCTATGTCCTTTTCCTTTTTCTTGAACTCTCCAAGTATTTCTGTCAGCACGTCTTTCGCTTCTTCCAGGACATCATCCCCCTTTTTCTTGTTCTCCTGTATTTCTTCCATTTCAATTTCAAAATGCCTTGTCAGCTCCTCGCTTACGACTTTCGGGCTGTATTTTTGCAGGGTTTCCTCTATTTTAATTCCGAGCTCTGTTGCCATTATTGCCCTCTCAGTAATGTAACCGCGCTGGTAGAGGGTGTCAATCACGTCTGCCCGTGTCGCTTTTGTCCCTACGTTCCTTTTTTCCAGTTCCCTTATTATTGAGGCTTGCGTGTATCTTGCCGGCGGCTTTGTTTCCTTTTTAAGCATCTCCATTCTTTTCTGCCTCACACCCTCTCCGGCCTTTACTTGGGGGAGCTCTTCTTCCTTGAATTTTGCGTATTCCCCGTAGTACCTGTGCCATCCATCGTGTTTTGTCCTTGTCCCTGTTGCTGTGAATGTCTCGCCTTCAACCTCTATGTGAATTGTCATAGTTTCCCTTATTGCCGGTTCTGCAAAAGTTGCCAGGAACCTTCTCGCAATCAAATCGTAAATTTTGAAGTTGTAGTCTTTCAGCCCGTTTGGCTTTATGCCTGTTGGGAATATCGCTGGATGCGCTGGGTCTGTTTTCTTGCCGTTGTTTGGCTCCAGCTTTTTGTTTTTCAGAAGCTCTTTGCATAATTCGCTGTAGCTGCTGTTTTTTTGCAGTTCCTTCAGTATTTTTTCATACCCTATTGCTGCCGGCAACTGCTGTGAGGAAGTTCTTGGGTAAGATATCAGCCCTGACGTGTACAGGTCCTGCGCTACAGCAAGAGCCATTTTTGGATTTATTCCGAAGCATCTGTATGCTTCTGTCTGAAGTGTGGTTAAGTCAAGAGGTGTCGGGGCGTTTTGTTCGTATTCTTTCCTTTTTACGTCTTTTATTTCTCCATCCTTTCCAGTTGTTTTTTCATAGATGGCTTTTGCCTCTTCTTTTTTCCAGAACTTGCCTTTTTCGTGCAGCGCATGAATAACCCCTTTTTTTGCCTGCGCCTCCATCCCTATCTGCCAGAACGGCTCTGATTTAAATGCAGAAATTTCCTTTTCCTTGTCAACTATTATTTTAAGCGATGGTCCCTGCACTCTTCCTATGCTTAGTATCTTGAACATCCCCGCCTTTTTTATTGATGAAGTGAGCGCCCTCGAAAGGTTGATGCCGTAATACCAGTCCAGCTCGTGCCGCGTTTCTCCAGCGTGTGCGAGCCCCCATTCTATGCTCGGAGAGGCAGTTTCATAAGCCCTGACTAAATCAGGTTTTGTGAGCGTTGAGAATTTCATCCTCCTTCCGTCCTTTTGCCTGCAGATGAATCTAAGAGCGTTTAAGCCGATAACCTCTCCTTCCATGTCAAGGTCGCATGCTACAGTGAAAGAATCTGCTTTTTTGGAAAGCTTCTTTAGCATATCATAATATTTTTTTGAAAATGCCGCATTTTTGTCCATCTCGTACAAAGGCTTCCATTCGACGTTAAATGTTGGATACCTCATCCCTTTCTTTTCTTTTTCCGCTATACCGAACAAATGCCCTACCGCGCATCCGACTATTATGTCATTACTGCCTCGGGTTATCTCGTAATAGTAAACGCCCCTGTCGCCTTTTCTCAGCGGTTTGCCGTCTGCCAGCGCTTCCGCTATTCTCTGAGCAGATTTGGGCTTTTCTGTTATGATTAGCTCTGTCATGAAAATTGAAGAATTCGGCTATGGTTTAAAAAACTTTGGAAATTGGCTTATTTTGCAAATTTCAGTTCAGAGACAAGTTTTTTGGCTTCTTTTATGCTTTTTTCCAGCTTATTCATGAACTGCGTCATTTTTTCACATGCAATTTCTTTTACCTCTCCGGAAGTCATCTTTCCTGACTTGTAAGCCCTGTAAATCTTATCAAGCTTTTTGTCGTCTTCAATCAAGTGCTGCTTAAGCAGTTCAAAAACCATATCTTTCTCTATAACAGCCCCTAAGCGTTTGTGTTCTTCAAGCGTGTCTCTCCCGCCGCTAATGGCATTTTTTATTTTCTTGCAGACAATTTTCGGGTCTTCAGGCAGTTCAATGCAGGATTCCGGTCTTGATTTTGACATCTTTATCGAGCCGTCCAAAGAAGGCGTATACTTGTGGAAGATAGCGCTTGGCGCAAAATATTTTTCTGTTTTCATCCTGCCAACAATGTCTCTTGTAAGAAGTATGTGTGGCAGCTGGTCGCTCCCTACCGGGATTATTCCTGGCATCCTTTTCTTAAATTGCGGGTAAAGAATGTCAGCAACCTGCGTAATGGCAGCCAGTATCTTTCCCGGGTCTGCGTTTCCGTAAGTTGCCAGGAACTGGTTTAAAGTAACCTTTTTTGAAAACAATGCAGTAGCGCGCATAACTTCAACGTTTTCTGACTGGAAATAAACAGTTGTCTTTTTCGGCTCCAGACCAAGGGCTATATAAGCTGGTATGTGAAAATCAAGAGCCCTTTTCCTTGCCTGTTCTAAAGAAACCCCTCTTGTCGCCTGTGCTTCCAGGTCAGCAACCAAAATGTATGTTTCAGCCCCCATTTTTTGGAAATAAGCGATGTTTTCCACCACCATCTTGTTTCCAAAGTGAATCTTATCTCCTGTAGGCATAATCCCGCTGAGAACATAGAACGGCTTTTTCTTATTAATGGATTCAGAAATAATTTTCTGTCCTATCCCCGCAAAAACAACATCCCTCCTCATTATTCTGTTCGGTTTCGGAAATAATGACGAATCAAACCTTTCAAGATGGAAATCTGTAATAAGCTTAGTATAGTCTTCAATCAGTTCGCTTCCGTAAGGGTCGATAATCCGTTGCTTGGCCATGCTCCTGTTTTCCCGTTCTTTCTTTTTAAATGTTGCTTCTTTTATCAGAAAAATTTGGGTTTCATGAACCTCCTTTTAAGCTTAGCGATTTCGTATTTTTCGATTAACGATAGAGATAAATTAAGGCAATCTTCTGGTTGCATGGAGTCTTCCGGTATTATTCCGGGCAAGGAGCGTTTTAGCGAAAGTGCTGCTAATCCCAGCCTTGTCAACGCAATCTGGGCATTAAGTGGCCCTTTTTTGATAGTTTCTGCAATTTTTTCAGGGCTATCGCCGAGCATTATTCTTCTGCCCCCATTTTTTGTTCCAGAGTCAGGATTGTACGGTGTTTTCACCTCCTCTCCTGTTCCAAAGGCAAAAAAAGGGAATAAATAAGAAAAACCGATCCCACTAACTGCCCCTATCACACCATCGTATAATTTCCCTCTTCTTTGTCCTACTTTAATCCTAATGCCATGTTCAAGCTGCATGTACATTGTTACTGCGACCTCACTTAGTGCGAAGGTTAAATCATACTCTCCTTCTGGCAAACTCTTTCTTAATTCATTCTCCAGTTCTGAACTAGCTAGTTTCCTTTCAACATCATGATAAATGGCACGATAAGCTGGAGTCTCTATAAACGATGAAGTTTCTTCTACCTTTATCTCAACATCAAAAGCATCCTGCAGGAGTCTAAGTTGCGACTTCAGGGCAGCTTTGCCTTCTTCGATGTCTTTGGCGTTTGTTCCGGTCATTTCCTGAAAACTGTCAACTATTAGCAAAGTATGGCTTGCTACGCTTTTTCCAATAAAGGCCATTGCTGCTACTTCAATTGGAGTTTTTTTATATGCCCCTACGCCCATAAAAGTAGCCTTATCATACAGAGTATACGGAGGCTCTGTAGTTTCATTTATTAGGTAGTCAATACAAACACCATTTTTTCTCGTCACGCAATTATTTCCTGGCGTATAATCCCTGCTTGCGTCACTTGTTTCCATTTTCCTTCCCTCCGTAGTTGTATAGCTTACACCTCATATCATTTATTAGAAATCTTTCCGTTAAAGCACCTTTCAATTTCAGAATTTTAAGCGCAGCCTTAACACTTCTGACAGCAAGCCCCGTCTTTTCAGCAATTTCTTTCTGGCTGCAACCACCACTGTTACAACTACTTAGAACTCTCACTACCTTAACACAACTGCCCGGCAGTCCACCGGTAACCAGTCATTTCCTGACGCTGCCCAAAGGCAACCACTGCTATTTGCATCTGTCATAATCAATTAGAAGCAGAAGCTTGTTTAAATACCTTTGGATAGGTGCAAACACAAACATTTATATACATAGGGATATCTTTGGATATCCGAGTGATTGTTATTGTTTATTTACACAAAGCATGCTTTGGAGAGAATGGATGCTTATGGTTTGGATAAAGCAGAGATAGAAGCTGCGATAAAGAAAGGAGTTAAATGGAAGGAAGAGAAAAGAGCGGTTTGGCATAGCAACATGGCAGGCATCGAAGTTGTGTTTACTAAAAGCAACAGCAGCATAGTTATAATTGCTGTTTACGAAGCGAGGTGGGCAAAATGAAGTGCGTTTTTTGCAACTCTGTAACTGAAGAAAGGTTGGTTGATTATGAGGAAGTTGGTGTTAAATTTGGCAAATACAAAGCTCACGTATGTAAAAAATGCGGCGAGGCATATTTTGACTCAGGAATCGCTGAAATTATTCAAAAAAAATCCAAAGACCTTGGTTTGTTCGGATTGGCAAAGAAAACTAAGGTGGCAGAGATTGGCAATAGCCTTGCTATCAGGGTGCCTAAGCGCTTGGCAGAATTTGTCGGTCTGAAGAAAGGAAAAGAGGTAACTTTGATGGTGAAAGAAAAGAATCAGTTGAATATTGAGTTGTAGGCGATTTTTGACAATTATAAAATGACAAAAATCATGGAAGAGTTCAGATGCCTGCAATAACCCGTAAGTAAACAATTACTTCTGAGAAACGGCCTTTTTAACCGCATTCGCAATCGCCTCGGAATCCATCCCGTATTTCTTAAACAGCACTTCCTGAGAGTCTGACTCTGCAAATCCGTCCTTGATGCCGACAACGTCAAACTTCACATCCAGAGTCTTTTTCGCTATCACCGCTGCAACAGCGTCCCCAAGCCCTCCGTAAATGTTGTGGTCCTGCGCAGCTATTAGCACTCCTGTCTTAGCAGCATCTACTATTGCCTTTTCATCAATAGGTTTTATTGATGACATGTTAACTACTGCTGCCTCTATTCCTTCATTTTTCAGCAACTCGGCAGCTTTCAAAGACTCCTGCACCATTATCCCAGAGGCAATTATCGCAGCATCCCCGCCCCCCTTCAGTAAAGAAGCCTTTCCTAATTTAAACTTATAACTGTCATCATAAATCGTTTCAACTTCAGGCCTTCCCAGCCTCACGTAAGCAGGCCCTTTGTGCCCGACAAGAAACTCAACAACCTTCTCCGCCTCAACTGCGTCAGCGGGCTCAATGACAATCATTGTAGGCATTGCCCTTGCCATTCCAACGTCATTTACCGCCTGCGCTGTCGGCCCGTCCTCTCCTATGGCAACTCCTGCATGGCTGGCTATCAGTTTTACGTTGCTTTCAGAATAGGCTACCGAGACAAGCTGGTGGTCCTGCGTCCTTCCCATTAGAAAAGAGGCAAAACTTGATGCAAAGGGTATCTTGCCGCATTTTGCAAAGCCTGCTGCAGTGCCTACCATGTCCATCTCGCTTATCCCCATATTAAAGAAGCGTTCAGGGTATTTTTCCTTGAACTTTTCGCTTCTTGTTGAGTCAGAAACTCCTGCATCCAAAACTACAACGTCCTTATTGCCGCCTATTTTCAGCAATCCATTTCCGTAGCCGTCCCTGGTCGCTGCTTTAGCCATTAAGTTCCTCCAGCGCCTGTTTTAGCTGCTCGTCATTTGGCGCTTTGCCGTGCCATTTGTTCTGCCCTTCCATGAATGAGACGCCCTTCCCTTTTATCGTGTCAGCAACTATTACAGTTGGCTTTCCTTTAACTTCTGCTGCGTCTTCCAAAGCATCAATTATTGCAGGAATGTCATGCCCGTTAATCCTTATGGCATGCCACCCGAATGCCTCAAACTTTTTGTCAACAGGCTCAACCTCCTTTAACTTTGATGTTATGCTGTCTTGGGCAACCCTGTTGTTGTCCACTATTGCAATCAGGTTATCTGACTTGAACTGTGCAGCGCTCATAACAGCTTCCCAGACACTGCCCTCATTTAGCTCCCCATCCCCGAGCAATACGTAAACACGATAATCCTTTCCGTCAAGCTTTCCTGCAAGCGCCATGCCATGCCCTGCAGAGAGCCCCTGCCCAAGCGAGCCGGTTGCTATCTCCACTCCAGGAAGCTTCGGGTTTGGATGGCCTGTTAGTCTGCCAAGCCTCCTGAATGTTTTCAATTCTTCTTTAGGAAAATACCCTACGTCTGCAAAAACAGTGTAAAGCACAGGCGTGCAGTGGCCTTTGCTCAAAATGAACCTGTCGCGGTCAGGCCAGTCAGGCTTTTTCGCATCATACTTCATATGGTGGTAGAACAGTGCAACCATTATTTCAGTTGCAGACAGGCTGCCGCCAGGATGCCCCGACTTTGCCTTGTGTATCAGCTTAAGAAGCTCGATTCGTATCTCTTTTGCCTTAGCCTTTAGCTTTTCAACTTTTGTAGTAATAAAAATCCCCGAGAAAACGTTTAAGTCAGCCAAATATATTGTTTTCGGTTTTTTAGAATTTTTTTGCTGGCATACCTCATTTTCCCTCCTCCTGACAAAAATAAGGAAGAGGGAAAATTGAGAAACAGAATTCGTGCTTTTCATCAAACCAGTTTTTACCTTAACAACCCCTTCAGCACAGCAACCGCCTTTTCCCTTTTCTTCGGGAAGGAGGCTATGTTGATTCTTATGTGGTAGCAGTTACCAGAGTCTGTCAGCACGAATTTACCCTTTGTCAGCATATCCTTGTCCAGCCTCATAAAAAAGTTCAGGTCGTTGTCAAGCCTTGAGTCAAGCTGCTCCAAGAGCGTTTTTTTCCCGTCACCAAGCTTGTCCAAGAGATTTTGAATGAAAGCGTTTACATACCTGTTTTTTGTCAGCGCTGCTTTAATTACGTGCATTCTTTTCCTGTCAAAACCCTCTGCCCTCTGCCATTCCAGTTTTATCTTTTCCTTCTCCAGGTCAAAAGGCAATAGCAGTTTAATCTTCTCAATCACGAGCTTTTTGTCCTCGTCTTCCTTGCAGAAAACCCTTATGCAGGCGTTGTTGGCTATTCTCACTATGAATAAAATAATTTATATACTTGATGCCCCATTCTATTGGAAATGGCAATTGACGAATTGTTAAGGTTTGTTTCAACAAATTCTGCTGCCCTTAAGGTTATAGCCCCTCTTGCAGCCCCTCTTGCATTAGCTGCAGTAGCTAGTATCAGTGTTATTTTAGCGTTAAACGCTGAGCGTGCTTACTGGGCAAGAGTTGACAACGAAGGACCAAAAAGCTGTGAAATATTAGCGGGTTATACGGGCATTCCTCCTTTTGCGATTAGCCCTGAAAGAGCTTTAGAGTTAAAAGAATTGGTTATTCCAGGTGAAAACGAGACTAATGTTCGTCGCGTACCGAAGCGCCACCCGCTCCACCAAACTTTAACTAAGTATTTCGGTTCTTCTAGATCGGAAGGAACACTCCAGGCATTTCTAAAGCAGCCCGAAGTTAAGGCATACTTTATCAAACCGCAGTTAACTGGTTCGGAATGCATGCTCTAATTCTAGGAGTTGCTGCAGAAGCAAGTGGATAGCTTTTTATAATCATAATAAAATAATAGCCGCATGAAACACCCGCCTTCCACTGTTCTTGTTTTGCTTTCGTTATTCCTGCTTGCCCAGTTTATAGGGCTTTTTGTCCTTGACAGCTATATTGACAAGGAACTGACAGCAGAAACGGGCGTTGTTACGTACAAGGAGCTTCCTGCAGGGATTGAAAGGCCTGACATCGCACCTGATTATGCCTTCGTATTTATAGCCGTCGCAATTCTTATCGGCACTGGCATTCTTCTTTTGATAATGAAGTTCCGCAGGTTCAACCTTTGGAAACTCTGGTATTTTCTGGCTGTAACGCTCTCATTGGCAATCGCCTGGGCAGCTTTTATACCCCAGGCAATGGCGCTATTTGCCGCTTTCATAGCTGCTGTTATGAAAGTCTTAAAGCCCAACTTCATAATCCATAATTTAACGGAATTGTTCATCTACAGCGGGCTGGCAGCAATATTTGTCCCGATTATGAATGTTTTCTCGGCATCTGTGTTGCTCCTGTTAATATCTGCTTATGACATGTATGCTGTGTGGAAAAGCAGGCACATGGTAAAGATGGCTAAATTCCAGACAGCCTCCAACCTGTTTGCAGGATTAGCAATTCCAAAGACCATTCCTTTAGTCACTAAAACCACTGCCGCTATTAAAAATAAAAAAATTAAAGCCGGCAAAAAAATCCCAAAAGAAGAGAAAGTTGCGATAATTGGCGGGGGGGACATCGGATTCCCGCTCTTGTTTGCGGGAACTGTGATGGCTAATGTCGGCTTTCAGGCGTCTTTTCTAATCCCGGCATTTGCAGCCTTGGGGCTTGCTGTCCTCTTCCTTATCAGCAAGAAAGGCAAGTTCTACCCGGCAATGCCCTTCGTAAGCGCAGGGTGCTTTATTGGGTACGGGTTTATCCGCTTTATATTATAGGATGATGTCAACTTACGCGTGTTTCGTTTTCTCTTCTTGACATTATCCAACTGAGTGTTAAGTCAAGTTGTTAAGTGCACACCGCCTTGCTGTTGCTGAATGCGCCAAAACTGTTTGCTTGGTTAGGAGAACCGCAGTCAGCAAATGGGCACTTGGAAAGTTTACTTAAAACCGTGATAAGCTTTAAAAACCCTGATGTCTCCCCTTTTCATGGGCAGGCTATGCCGGGAGGTCAGCCCTCTCCTGTAACTGCAAACGGGCTTTATGGCGGGGTGAAGCTGGCAAGCGGTTCAGGCTGCAGCCGGAGGTCTTGGCTCGTACGTTGACCTTCTGTCCTTCAGGGTTGTTGCGTTTGAAAACCACGTCAGGCTGGGAACAGAGCAGCGTTAATCATTTGCAATGGCGCTTGAGGGGGTGCGGAAGCGAGGAAAAGCTAAGGTGAACTTTCAGCTAACGTTTGTCCCAATCGCTGGCGTGCCTGCCTGCTTTTTGTCATAATATTTAAATATCCTGCGGATGAGGCTCTGGCTTAAGCCGATTCAGAATTCCACGAAGTTCAGCGGCTTTTTAGAAACTTTAACTTCAAGCTTATCCCCATCTACAAACCCGAATTCCTTCTCGGAGGAATCAACTACAACAACCCCTTGGTGGTTTAGTGAGGTTATTCTTAATGTCTCTTTTGCTGATAAGGACCCAAGAAGCAGCTTTGATTTTGTAAGTCTTCCTATGTATGGTTCCCTTACCACAAAACCAAAGCCTGTTTTTGGTATTGACAGTTTTTTCTTTGCAGCGCTTTTCGCCCATCCGCTGCTTCCGGTTCTTGTTGTAACGAGAACTCCGGAGCTCTTTTGGAGTTCGCTTTTTCCTTTTACCTTCAAGATATACCTTGAGGTATGGTAAGGGTGCCTGCTTCCAACGAAAACCTCATTAACAGCGAGCATCGGAACCTTTTTCTTGTTAATTCTTGCCTCGAGCCTTGGCAGCTTTGTTATCTTGGATTTTCCATTAAGAATTAGCTTAATTTTCCTTTCAAAGTCCTTTATGGTTGCCCTGCCGTAAAACGCCTCGTTGTAGTTCACATCAGAACTTACAACAAAAACCGGGGTTTTGTCCACGAGGTGGGCGGTTCTTAAAAAAGTTCCGTCCCCTCCTACAGATATTATCAAATCCTTGTTGCGGATTTGGTTTTTTGTCAGCATTTCCCTGTTTACGCATTTAAAATCAATCCTGTTCTTGGCCAAAGCCCTTTCAACAAGTCTGAGGGTCTTGTAATTATGCACACAATACGAAACCAGCGCTTTTTTTATTGAAAATCTCATTCTATTACAATTGCCGGCTTTCCTGGCAATGCCTGCCTTGCCTTTGCCTCTTTAGATTCTTTTTCAGCAACTATTTCCGCCTTTACCCCGTATTCCTGTTTTATTGATTCAGCTGCCGCCTTGTATGCCTCAAGTTCTTTTTTCTCTTCAAGCAGCACCTTTGGGATTTTGCTGTTGTTCTTAAGAAGCGTTTGTATTATCTTTACAGCCTCTTTTGCATTGGCTTTTACAGCTTTCTCATCCATGCACGTTCCCATAATTGCTTTCATATCTCTGGTTTCACTTATTATCCCGGTCAATGCGCGCATCAGCGAGTATTTCCACGGCGCTGCTGTAATGATTGTAACCTTTTTCGGCTCTTCTATCTTTGCCAGTTCACGTATCCTTTCGATATCAGACAAGATAACGTGGGCAAGCTCTTCTGCGAACTCTGCGTTGCTGTCTATCCTGCTCTGGTCATACTCAGGCCAGCTCTCAAAGCTGACCATCTTTTTGTTTCCAAGCTTTTCCCAGACCTCTTCTGCGAGGTGCGGCGCGAAAGGGGCTATTAACAAGGTAAGATTCATCAGGGCCTCTTTGTAGACCTTCTTGTCAACCCTGCCTTTCCTGTACTTGTATAGGTGATTTACCAGTTCAATAATCTTTCCAATTGCCATGTTTGGCTTTAGCCCCTCACAGAATTCAGTCACTTGCTTTATTGTCTGGTGTGTTTTGCTTAATATGTGCTTGTCTTTGTTGTCAGTGCCTTTTTTGTAATCCGGCTTGCTTGCAGCAAGGTGATAGACTCTCTTCAGCAGCCTGAAGCTGCCTTCCACCCCTTCGTCAGACCATTCAATCTCTTTTTCAGGCATGGAGGAGAATAGAATGAACAGTCTTGCGGTATCAGGGCCGTATTTGCCGATTATTTCGCGGGGGTCTACAATGTTGCCTTTGCTCTTGCTCATTACCATTCCGTCTTTCAGCACCATTCCCTGGTTCAGCAGGTTGACGAAAGGCTCGTCAACTGTTGTAACTCCTATATCCCTTAACGCTTTTGTTAAAAACCTTGCGTAAAGCAAGTGCATTATGGCATGCTCTATCCCGCCAATGTACCGGTCAACAGGCATCCAGTAGGCTGCCTCTTCGTTAAAGGGCTTTTTATCTTCTTTAGGGCTGCAGTAGCGGAAAAAATACCAGCTGCTGTCAACGAAAGTATCCATCGTGTCTGTTTCGCGTTTTGCATCAGACTTGCAGTTCGGGCATTTCGCATTAACAAACTCGTTACAACTTTCCAAAGGGTTTCCCTGCCCTGTAAACTTCACCCTTTCTGGCTCCGGGAGCTTTACAGGCAACTCATTTTCAGGAACCGGCATAGCCCCGCATTTGCCGCAATAAATTATGGGTATTGGCGTTCCCCAGTATCTCTGGCGCGAAATAAGCCAGTCGCGGAGCTTGTAGGCTGTTGTATACTTTGCACTGCCCTGCTTTACAAAAAAATCTGCTGTGGCTTTTCTGGCCTTTACACTACCCATCCCATCAAATTTACCGGCATTTATCATTACACCTTCTTCAACAAATGCTTCCCTCATTTCTTCTGCTTTTAACTTCTGCCCTTTTGGCGTTACCACAACAAATATCTTCAGCCCGTATTTCTTGGCAAAATCAAAATCGCGTAAGTCATGCGCAGGAGTGCATTTGACAATGCCAGTGCCGTATTCCATTATTGCGAAATTGGCTATCCAGACAGGTATTCTCCATCCGGTGGCATGGTTGATTGCATATCTGCCTGTGAAGAATCCTTCTTTCGCCTTTTCAACATTTACCCTGTCTGAAATTTTCTGCTTCTTTATTTTCTCGATAAATTTTTTCGCGTCTCCCTCATATTTTGTCCCATTCACCAGCCTTTCAACGAGCGGATGCTCCGGCGCTATTACAAGAAAAGTGGTGCCATAAGTTGTGTGCGGCCACGTTGTAAAAGTAGCAAGTTTTATGTTCATTCCATCAACTTTCCAATACTCTTCCAAGCCCTCGCTCTTCCCAATCCAGTTGCGCTGCATCGTCTTGACTCGTTCCGCCCAGCTCTGAACATGGTCAAGGCCGGTTAGGAGTTCATCTGCATAAGCAGTTATCTTGAAAAACCACTGCTCAAGCTCTTTCTCAATGACGGCATTCCCGCATCTCCAGCAGTTCCCGTCATGCACCTGCTCGTTTGCCAATACTGTTGCGCAGCTCCCGCACCAGTTTACAGGAGATTTTTTCTTGTATGCAAGTCCTCGCTTTAGCAGCTGAAGGAATATCCACTGGTTCCATCTGTAATATTCTGGAGTGCATGTAGCTATTTCACGATCCCAGTCATAGCTTAAACCAAGCATCTTCATTTGCTGGCCCATTAATGCCATGTTGCTCTCTGTCCAACTTTTTGGATCAACCTTGTTCTTGATTGCCGCATTTTCCGCAGGCAGCCCAAACGCGTCATAACCCATTGGATGGAGAACATTAAACCCCCTCATCCTTTTATACCTTGCATACGAATCGCCTATGGAGTAATTTCTTACATGACCCATATGGAGGCCCTGACCAGAAGGATATGGCAGCATTTCTAAGCAAAAATATTTCTTTTTATTAGAGTCTGGCTTGACTTTGAAGGTTTTTTTATCCTCCCAGCGTTTCTGCCATTTTACTGCTATTTTGTTGAAGTCCGCACCTGCCATAGCTCCTCAGGACTAAGGCAGCTTTTAAATTCTTTGCGATTGAGAAGCAAGGCTCCGTGTGATTGGGAAAGTGAGAGGATTTCTTGAAGAATCCGACCATGCAAACCAAACATTTTAATATCAATCCCTCTTACTCGATTGTATGCCGCAGGACCAAAGAGTGATGCTGCCCTCCTCTCAGGGAGGCCTTGTTAGATATTATGACGAATACAAAAGCAAGCTCCAGATTAAGCCAAGCCACGTTATAATACTCGCAATTGTCATAATAGCGCTTGAGGCGTTTCTGCACACAACCGGCTAAAACACAGCAACTTTTCAATGACGCCGTTTCATCAGAACCTTTAAATAATATCTGTTAATTCTTTGGCATTATGTTCCCCGGAATGAATCCTAGGGCTGTAGAGCAGGCAATGAAAAAGATGGGCATCAGGCAGGTGGACATCCCTGCTTCCGAAGTTATAATTAAATCAGAGGGAAAAGATATTGTCATAGCAAATCCCAAGGTTGTCAAGGTAAACGTGATGGGCCAGGACAGCTTCCAGATAACCGGCAATGTCGAGGAGCGCCCTGCAACAGTTGAGATTTCTGAGGATGACGTTAAGACCGTTTCCGAACAAACAGGCGTTTCGGATGAAGACGCCAGGAAAGCATTGGAAGAGTCAAATGGAGACTTGGCCGCTGCCATCATGCTGCTGAAAAAGTAACCTTTATAAACAACCACTTAATCCCCGTCTATACTGCCCGAGTCAGTATGGCGCTTCTAGGGCTAGAAAGCGTTCTAACTACATCTCGGGGTTTTGCAATGGAAAAGCCTAATGAGGATTTCAGGTATCTTGTAAGAATCAGCAACACTGATTTGGATGGCAACAAGAAGGTAGTTGACAGTATAAAAAAGATAAGGGGGGTTGGTTTTGCGTTTGCAAATGCTGTGTGCAGCGTAGCCGGTATTGAAAAGGGAAGGAAAACCGGCAATCTTAATGATGAAGAAGTGAAAAAAATTGAGGACGTAATTGTTAACGCTCACTCAAAATTGCCTGAATGGATTCTTAACAGGCGCAGAAGCATTGAAGACAATTCTTCAAAGCACCTTGTATCCACAGACCTGTCTTTTGCCCAGGAGAACGACATAAGGCAGATGCAGAAAATCAGAAGCTACCGTGGCATTAGGCACATGGCAGGCGCTCCTGTCAGGGGCCAGCGAACAAGGTCTAATTTCAGAAAGAACAAAGGAAAGGTGCTTGGTGTTGTCAAGTCAAAGGCTGTAGCTGCTCATGCCAAGGATGCAAAAGACGTCAAGGATAAAGGCAAGGGGAAGAAGTGATTTAGATGGGCAGTCCAAAACAGCCAAAAAAGAAGTATTCAAGGCCTTTTAAGCCGTGGGATCGCAAAAGGCTTGATTCGGAAAAGCCCGTAATGAACGAATTCGGTCTTAAAAACAAGCGTGAGTTGTGGAGAACCGCTTCCTTGCTTAGAAAATTCACGGCACAGGCAAAACGCCTTATTGCTTTGAGAGGGGGGCAGGCTGAAACTGAGAAGAAGCAGCTTATTGACAAATTAAGCTCGCTTGGCGTCATAGGAAAAAACGCTTCCCTAGACGAAGTCCTTGGGCTTACTGTCAAGGATTTCCTAAGCAGGCGTCTTCAGACTATTGTATTCAAGAAAAATTTTTCCCGCTCAATCCGGCAGTCCCGCCAGTTCATCTCCCACCGCCATGTAAAGGTCGGCGATAAAGTAATAACCTCCCCTTCCTATATCGTTCCCTCTTCCATTGAAGGGCAGGTAGTCTTTGTTGAGGGCTCTACTCTTTCAAAACCAGACCACCCTGAAAGGGCTGTTAAAGAGGTTAAGGAGGTTCCAGATGCAGAAGAATGATATTAAGTGGGGGGTTGCGCATATCTTCTCATCTTATAATAACACTATAATTCACATTACGGACATTACAGGATGCGAAACAATATCAAAAGCTACCGGCGGCATGGTTGTTAAGTCTGACCGCATGGAAAGCTCTCCAACAGCCGCTATGGCTGCAGCAAAAAAGGCTGCAGAAGGCGCTATGGAAAAGAAGATAACAGGAATTCATGTTAAGATACGGGCTCCTGGCGGCCATAACGGGCCTTCAAGCCCCGGTCCTGGAGCGCAGGCAGCTGTTCGCGCTTTGTCAAGGATGGGGCTGAGAATTGGCATAATAGAAGACGTCACCCCCATACCTCATGACAGTTGCAGAAAAAAAGGCGGAAAGCGGGGTAGGAGAGTATGATGGCTGTCGAAGTTTTTGAATCAGATGCCAAGGGCAACAGGCTTTCATTTGTTTTGAAAGGAGCGAATCCGGCAACTGCCAATTCTCTCAGGAGGAGTGTGCTGCAGGATGTTCCAACAATGGCAATTGAGGATGTCGAATTCAGGAAAAACAGTTCAATACTTTACGATGAAATAATAGCGCACAGGCTGGGTTTAGTCCCATTGACAACAGACCTTCAGGGCTATAGCATTCCTGAAAAATGCAAGTGCAAAGGGCAGGGGTGTGCAAGCTGCCAGGCAAAGCTGACTCTGAAGGCGGAAGGGCCTGCTACTGTTTACTCCTCTGATTTGAAGTCAAAAGACCCTGAAATCAAGCCTGTTTTTCCTGGAATGCCGATAGTCAAGCTTTTGAAGGGCCAGAAGCTTGAGCTGGAAGCTACCGCTGTTCTTGGAACCGGGAAGCAGCATTCGAAATGGGCGCCAGGCCACATTTACTACAAGCAAAAGCCTGTTTTTAAAGCCGGTGACGTAAAAAACCCGGAAGATGTCGCGAAGGCTTGCCCTGCCGGCGTTTTTGAAGTCAGGCATGGAAAACTTGTTGCTAATGAAGCGCTGTTGATGAAATATGATTTGGCAGGCGTAGTTGAAGAGGTTTCAAATGGCGGGGCAAGCATAGAAGCAACAGACGATTTTGTATTTTATCTGGAGTCTTTCGGTCAGCTTAGCTGCAAACAGATAATGGAGAAGGCAGTTGAGGAATTCGAGTCACAGCTTATAGAGTTTCAAAAGCTGCTGAAGTAAACCAGGGCTACCGCTGCTTGCAAGTTCGATTAATCATGTTCATTCATGCGGGGGTGGCAGAGCCTGGTCAAATGCGCTACCTTGAGGCCATAGGCAAAAGGGTAGTCCCTTAGTGGGTGCGCGTGTTCGAATCACGTCCCCCGCATTTAACAACATGGAGGTAAAAAATGCCGTCAAACAACGAAGTAATATGCGCGCAAAAAGATGTAATTGCAGACAGGGGCGATTTGGAAGGAGCTGTCGCTGCTGAAACAGCTGCTTTAAATAAGTTAGGCATTCCATTCATAGCCGCCCAAATACAGCCTGTTGGTAGTATGAGTGCTGTCAGGTTTCAGGTGTTAACTAAAAAAGGGGCGGTTCCTGAAGGACTCCCTCCTGCTTATACCCGTTACCAGATAGGCGTGTCAATTGGTAGTGGTATTGGTAGTGATAGTGATGATAGGTATTATCCCAGTGAGCAACAAGCAAAAAGTTAAAATAACAAAAATGAGAACCGGTCCGACAAACGAGCAATTGAAGGCTCTTTTAGTGGACTTGAAAGATAAAGGCAATAAAAACAGCTCTCCAATTTTACTCAGGCTTGCCAATGATTTGGAAAAGCCTTCAAGGCAGAGGCGCGTAGTCAACCTTTCAAGGATAAACAGGTATACAAAGGACGGTGAAACAGTAGTCGTTCCAGGCAAAGTGCTCGCAGCCGGCGAGCTGGACCACGCTGTAACCATTGCAGCCTGGAGATTTTCCCAGCAGGCGCTTGACAAGATTCAAAAGTCAAAATCAAAAGCGATGCAGATATCAGAACTGATTAAGGGAGAAGTCAAAGGCAAGAGAATAAGGGTGCTTGGTTAAGATGATAATAAACGCTGAAAACCTTGTTTTGGGGAGAATGGCTGCAATTGCAGCCAAGCAGGCATTGCTGGGGGAAGATGTGCGCATAGTGAATTGCGAGAAGGCGATAATAACAGGGGATAAAAAGAACACGCTGAAGCACTACCTTCAAAGACTTGACATTGGTCAGCCCCAGAAGGGCCCCTTTATTCAGAGAAGGCCTGACCTCTTCGTGCGAAGGGCAATCAGGGGGATGCTTCCCAGACGTCAAAGCAAGGGAAAGCAGGCTTTTTCAAGGATTAAGTGCTATATCGGGGTTCCGGCCGATTTAGAAAAAGCAGAGACTTTAAGACAGGCACAGCTCCAAAAGGTTACAAAGCGTTTCATAACCGTGGGCGAGCTTTGCATGCATCTTGGAGGCGGCAAATGAAATATTTCATCACATCAGGAAAAAGAAAGCGGGCTGTAGCAAGGGCTGTTATCAAGCCAGGCAATGGCGTTGTTAAGATAAACGGCAGGCTGCTTGAGTTTTGCCAGCCGGACATTGCAAAGCTTAAAATGCAGGAGCCCCTCCTGCTTGCAGAAGGCTATGCTGATAAAACCGATATAACAGTAAAAATCTCCGGCGGCGGAGTAATGAGCCAGGCAGAGGCTGCCCGTCTTGCAATTGCCCGTGCTTTGGTAGGATTCACCAAGGACAAAAAGCTGGAAAAGACTTTTTTGGAATATGACAGGCATTTGATGGTTGCTGATGTCAGGAGAAGGGAGGTTCGCAAGCCAAACACTCACGGAAAGGCTCGTGCGAAGAGACAAAAATCTTATAGGTGACTAAAAAATGATTATTCCGATAAGATGCTGGAGCTGCAGTAAGCCAATAGCCCATCTATGGGAAGGCTTTAAAGAGCGGGTAGAGAAAGGCGAGGAGCGCAAGAGAGTTCTTGACGAGTTTGGCTTGGAAAGGTACTGCTGTAGGGCAACATTCCTCGGCCATGTTGATTTGCTGGATATTGCCGCAGAATTTAAGAAGTTTTAATTTCGGAG
>Ga0209541_10003073_pt1 | contig 31025 bp, 24 predicted proteins | sample RifCSPlowO2_01_FD_184027 | JGI IMG/M metagenome (GOLD analysis project Ga0209541, IMG submission 184027) | Groundwater microbial communities from Rifle, Colorado - Rifle CSP2_plank lowO2_0.1 (SPAdes) (version 2) | ecosystem: Environmental > Aquatic > Deep subsurface > Groundwater | place... | reverse complement strand
TTCCCTCTCCCCGCCTCTCGGCCATGAGCTCGAGGCCGAATGGCGGGAGAGGGCTAGTGTGATGTGGTTGTTCTTGAGCATATTCCTCAGGAATGATCTCCTGTGCAGTGGACATGGCCCATACTTTTCCAGGGCCGCAAGGTGCTCTGGTGTGCCATATCCCTTGTGCTTCGCGAAGTTATACTGTGGGAATCGCCGATGGGCAGTTTCCACCATCCAGCGGTCCCGCGTGACTTTTGCGATGATGGACGCTGCGGAAATACATGGTTCTTTCCGGTCTCCATCGATGATCGAGCTATGGGCATAGTCGAACCAGAATTGGTCGCGCCCGTCGATGAGGATGTACGTCGGCGTCACAATCTCCGCCACGCGCGCGAGCGATTCCTGCATGGCTTTCTGCGTCGCCTCGAGGATGCCGATGCGGTCGATCTCCGATGCGTCCGCAATGCCGATGCCGTACGCGCAGTGTTCCTCGATCCAGAGGAAAGCTTTTTCTCTGTTCTCCTCAGAGAGCTGCTTGCTGTCTCGGACGAGGCTTGTGGGGAAGGTTGTGCAGTCCACGCAGGCTCCTGCTACCACTGGTCCTGCGAGAGGACCGCGCCCTGCTTCATCGATGCCGACGATGATGGGTGTCATAGGTTGTTGACGTACTATACCGCTCCGCCAGGCAGCATTCGCTGGTCCAATGAATCCGAACCGCATTGGTCTGCGCTTATGCTGCCTGGCTCCGCTCTGGTGCGGAGACAACAGGGTGGAGAAGAGAGCGGACGATTTCCCGCTCGTTCCAGGGAATTTGTCCCTCTCGTGTCCACATCGTTGTATCACTGCCTTTCCCGCAGAGGAGGACGGTGTCGCCTGGCTTTGCTTCTTTCAAGAGGAACATGATGGCTTTCTTCCGATCGGAGATGCGGTGGACTTCTGCACGTCCACCGGCTGTTCCGGCGACGACCTCGTCGATGATTTTTTCCGGGTCCTCCGTGTAGGGATCTTCGTTCGTCACCACGACGACATCGGCAAGATCTGCGCAGATCTTGCCAATCAGAGGTCTTTTCTCGCGCATCCGATTGCCGCAGCTTCCGGTGAGGACGAGGAGGCGGCGGCTGGCTGTGAGCTGCGAGCGGAGAGCGACGAGTGTTTTGCGGTAGGCTGCCGGCGTTACCGTGAAATCGACGAAGACGGCGAACGGCTGCCCCTCCTCGATCCGTTCCATGCGACCGGGAATTCCTGCGAAGGTACGGAGGGCGTCGATGGATTGCCGGTGCGGTATGCCAATAGCCTCAGCACATGCGATGGCACAGAGGGTATTCTCGATGTTGAAGGTCCCCGGAATGTTCAATGTGAGGTGGTAGGTAGTAGGGGGTAGGTTGTAGGAATGACGGTGGATGGTTGCCGATGTTCCTCTCGGATGCACAGTCACATTACTGAACCACAGATGGATGGTATTCCCTCTCCCCGCGGGAGAGGGTAAGGGTGAGGGGCTACTCGTGCCATAGACCATCGTCTTTTCTGATGGAATTCCCTTATACATTTCGTACGTTTCATCGTCGGCGTTGAGGACTTTCGTTCCTGTCCCATGGAGCATCCGAAAAAGCTTTCCCTTATCCTCCCGGTACTGTTCCATGGTGCCGTGGTAATCGAGGTGCTCGGGGGTCGTGTTTGTGATCGCGGCGACGGATGGCCAGGTACAGGAAAGGCGTTCCTGGACGAGGCCGTGACTGCTGTACTCGATCACTGCGTGCGTGCATCGTTCCCGCACGCAGCGGCGGAGGGAGCGCTGGATGAAGAACGGCGACGGCGAGGTTTTCTGCGTCGCGTTCCACTCGATCAGGTCATTCACGCGGAAAAATGCCGTCGAAAGCGCGCCGACTTTGATGCCGGTGCTCCGGAGGACATGTGTGACCATGCCGACAGTCGTTGTCTTCCCGTCGGTTCCTGTAATGCCGATGACTGTGAGTTTTCGTGCTGGGAAGCCGTACCACACTGCTGCCCCGAGCGCCTTGCTCCGATGCCACGTGAGGCGGAGAGCATTCCGGGGGGAAAGGCGTTTTCGTAGGAGATGCAGCATGTGATTTTGAAGCCTATCACGTGTACAGTATTCTTGTCTTCTCTCCCCCATCTCTCTATGTCCGAGGCGCGTCGGCATCACAATGTTCCTCGTTCCCGAGGAGGAACCCGCAAGAAGAGTAATATCTCTACCGTCCATCCTGGTCGGCATAAGCAGTTTCATGCGTGGGCGTGGAACTATCCTCCGGATTCCATTCTTCGTCTCATGGCCATCCATGCGGTGCGTGTTCCCGGACAGTCACTTCCTCCGAGCGCTCTGGAAGATTTTCTCTCTACGTTAACGGATGTTTCCTGGGAGGAGTTCTATGAGCCGGATGCCATGAATGGCGGCGTGACGAAGAAACGTCGAAGGAAAGCTGCCTATTTCCGTGAACAACATCTCCTGAATGAGGAGGACGATACGCACCGCGTCATTGGTGGGCTCGCTTTACAGGAGCCATTTCCTGTCGATCGACATACTTTTTTTCAGCAAGCACTTCTCTTCTTTGGCACCTCCTCTCCCCGTGAGGCGCTTGAGCGTTTCCTTGGGGAAGTGTTTCACGGACAGGAGCTTGCGTGGGCGAAGGCGTTCCGTGCACAGGTCCGTTCCAAGGTACAAGATATCGTCCTGGCCGCGTCTCCGATGACACTTTCTCCGATGGATGAGCAGTGTGTAATCGATGTTCTTACCGCACACAAGCAACATCTGCGTCAGTGGGTCGTCTAGCCGACTCTTCGCATTGCCTCTTTCTGGATGTTGCGCCAGTCGAAGGGGAAGCGGTATGTTTCCAGCGCGCGGACAAGCGCCGCGAAGCATTGCCACGGGGAAGGGGAGTCGTAGAGGAATGCACATCCGCGTTCCTGGTTGGGATTGTAATTTTCGAGAGCGTCGGTCAGCGGAGCAATCGGAATGACGCCGTATTGAAGGCAGAGGGAGAGCTCAGGAACATGCGTCGGTTCCACGAGAAAAAGGGCCATATCCGCCGCCGCGTGCATTTTTCGCATGGCCTTGTCCTCAGGAGGGACTATCGCGATGCGATGGGATTCTTGCGCTATGAGGCGCGAGAACATCTCCCCGAACTCTCTTGTTCCCTTCCCGAGGATGAGGAGCTCGATGGGGAGTTCGAGGAGACCGGGGAGTACTGCCTTCAGGAGGGCGCCTCCGTGCTCCTCGGACATCCCGGCGGGGAGGCAGAGCATGGCACGCTTTTCCTCCATGGGCCATCCGAGTTCCTCCTGGAGAGCGAGCTTGTTGCGCAGTTTTCTCTCGAGGCTCTCTGCGCTGTACGGAGAGACAATTGCGGTGTCGGTGGCGGGGGAATGGTGCAGAGGAGGCATCTCCCTATTATAGAGGAAAAGGAGGGGTGTAGTCTAGGCCTATGCGTCATCTCGTTCTCATCGATGGCCATCATCTGATGTACCGGGCGTATTGGGCTATCCCGCGGACACTCCGGACACGCGCAGGTTTGCAGGTGAATGCCGTATTCGGCATGGCGTCGATGCTCCTTTCCATTCTCAAGCAGGAAACTCCTGATGCGCTCCTTCTCTGTTTCGACGCCGGGGAGGAGACATTTCGACACCGGGAGCATGGTACGTACAAGGAGGGGCGTCCGGAGACGCCGGATGATTTCTACCAGCAGATCCCCCTCGTGTTGGAGATCGTTGATGCGTTCGCATTTTCCCGTGTTGCCGATCCGAAGTTCGAGGCAGATGATTTTCTTGGTACATATGCATTGGCGGGAGAGCGGGCGGGGATGCGGGTTTCCGTGGTGACAGGCGATCGGGATGCATTGCAACTTGCGAGTGACGCCGTGCATATCGTTATTCCTCACAAGGGGTATCGGGAGGCTGAGACGTTGGGGCCGCTCGAGGTAGAGAAGAAGTACGGGGTACGTCCCGATCAAATTGCCGCGTGGAAAGGTCTTGCAGGGGATCCATCGGACAATCTTCCCGGTGTGCGTGGCATAGGGCCAAAAGGCGCTGCCAAGCTCCTGCAACAATTTGGCACGCTCGAAGCGCTCTATGCGCATCTTTCCGATGTGTCGCCGTCCCTTCGTCAAAAACTTGAAGAGGGGCGGGAGCAGGCATTTTTCTGTCAACGCATGGCGCAGCTTGTGAGAGATATCCCTCTCCCCATTCCTCTCGATACGCTCTTCCTCCGTGCGCTTCCGTCAGAGCGAATTCTCTCGACGTTTCAGCGCTTCGAATTCACCCTTCTTCTTCGACGCTTTCGGGAACTTCTTGCTCTTCCCTACGGCTCTCGCGTGTTTCAAGAACTTCGTAGTTCGCGTGAGCAGCAGCTCTCGCTTTTCTAGATTTGTGTGCATTTTTTGTACTCGAGAGAAATGGGGTCCTGTTTTTCCAGTGGTCCCTTTCCAGTTCTTCCTTTCTCTCTTTGGAGAATTCCGAGTATGTTTTGTGATCAGCGCCATCCATGCTGTATACGAAAGGTGATCATTTTTCCTTGCGCACATTCCTTGGTAAACCGTAGAATTGCCGCCACTCACCTCTCTGCTTCTCCCCTATTTCATATGTCAAAGGAACGCGTGATTGCCAGTCTCGACGTCGGAAGCTCGAAGATACGTACGGTTGTGGCCGTTGCAGATGGTGAGAAGGATCACAGTGCTCCGAACATTATCGGGGTCGGCCTTTCTCCTTCCACGGGTATTCGTCGAGGGCAGGTGATCGATGTGGACGAGCTGGTGAACAACATCGTTTCCTCCCTTGAGGATGCGGAGCGTATGGCGGGCGTTCCGGTGAATCGTGTCTTCGTCGGCGTGAGCGGTTCCCACATAGAGTCCTTCGATAGTCGCGGGGTCATTGCGGTCTCCGGGGGAGAGATTACCGTCGACGATGTTGCGCGTGTTCTGGAGGCGGCCCAGGCTGTGAGCATTCCACCGAACCGTCGCATTCTCCACATCGAACCGAAGGGATATGAAGTCGACGATCAGCGGGGTATTAAGAATCCTGTGGGGATGACGGGTATCCGTCTTCAGGTTGAGGCACACATCATCACCGGTCATGTACAGCACGTGAAGAATCTCGAGAAGTGCATTGATCAAGCAGGGGTGGATATTGATGCGATCATTCCTGCAACGATTGCCGCAGGGGAGGCCGTACTCACAAAGCGGCAGAAAGAGTTGGGAGTGGTCGTTGTGGATATCGGGTCCGGATGCACGAGCGTAACGGTATTTGAGGAAGGAACCATTCTCCATTCCATCTGTCTTCCTGTGGGGGGTGAAAATGTTACGAATGACATTGCCATAGGGCTCCGGACGTCTGTGGAGACCGCTGAGCGTTTGAAAATTGAATTCGGATCGGTGTTGCCGCAAGAGATTGGCGAACGGGAGATGATTGACCTTTCCTCGATCAGTCGCGTTGACACACAGACGGTGAGTAAGCGGTATCTTGCGGAGATTATGCAGGCGCGGTATTACGAGATTTTCTCTCTGGTGAAGGGAGAGCTCGATCGCGTGGGGCGTGCGGGCATGCTGCCTGCTGGGGTGGTATTGACCGGCGCCACGGTCAAGGCGCCCGGTGTGCTGGATCTTGCGCGTGATACGCTGGGACTCCCTGTGCAGATGGGCTTTCCTGTGGAGGTGGGGGGGGTGATTGAGAAGGTGGATGATCCTGCATATGCCACCGTGCTCGGGGCTCTCGTGTGGGGGGGCCGTGATGGGGGGAATCCTTCCCGCAGCGGCGTCATCCAGGTCCGTCGCGCTCTTCAGCACGTGGGTGGATGGTTCAAAAGTTTGCTTCCCTAGTCTTTTTTCTTGTGTCTTTTTCCCTTTCTCCCATGTCCGACGCCTTCCGTTCCCTCTTCTCCGGCTCTCGCCAAACACCGCCTCATCCCGCACAACCGGAGTCCGCGGATTCCCGGGAAGTGCGTCCAGACATGTTGCCGGGAGCGGTGATCCGTGTGCTCGGAGTGGGAGGAGGTGGATGCAATGCCGTTGCGCGCATGGTCAATGGGAAGTTGCAGGGAGTGGAGTTCGTTGCGGTCAATACGGATGTACAGGCGCTGTACCACAGTCCGGCTCCCCGGAAGATCACGATCGGTCGCGGCACGACGCGGGGTTTGGGGGCGGGGGCGAATCCCGAGATCGGCAAGCGCTCCGCGGAGGAGAGCACGGAGGAGATTAAGGCCGCCCTCGATGGGACGGACATGCTCTTCATCACGGCAGGACTCGGTGGAGGGACAGGGAGCGGTGGCGCTCCCATCATGGCGGAGCTTGCGCGGAGCATGGGCATTCTCACGGTTGCGGTGGTGACGAAGCCGTTCAATTTCGAAGGATTTCGTCGGAGGAAGCAGGCAGAGGAGGCGCTCGAGAACCTCAAGGGGAAAGTGGATACTCTCATCACGATTCCGAATGACAAGATTCTTTCCCTCATCGACAAGACGACGCCTCTTACTGAGGCATTCGAGATTGTCGATGAAGTGCTCCAACATGCGATCGAGGGTATCAGTAGTCTCATTACCCAGCACGGTCTCGTGAACGTCGACTTTGCCGACGTGAAGGCGATCATGCAGGATGCCGGAACCGCGCTCATGGGAATTGGCTACGGTACGGGGGATAGCAGGGCTGCGGAGGCTGCGCGCGCTGCTGTGGAAAGCCCGCTCCTCGAGCTCTCGATTGGCGGTGCGACAGGCATTCTCTTCAACATTACCGGAGGCAATGATCTCTCGATGTTCGAGGTGGATGAGGCGGCGCGCGTCATTACGGAGAACGCTGCGCCGGAGGTGAACATCATCTTTGGGGCGGTCATTGATGAGGGTTACACCGGTCAGGTGAAGTGCACGGTGATAGCGACGGGGTTCGATACGGCCACTCTTTTGCCTACCATGAGTGCGCCAACGTCCGCCCAGCGTTTCGTGAAGAACGGTCTCAATGGAAAAGTTCCCCAAACGCCGTCCTTCAGAGAAGAGAAGCCTGTGGAGAACGGGAAGAGGAATCTTCCGATCAGCGAGGAAGAGCTGGAAGTCCCGGCGTTTATGCGGAAGAAGATTGAAAAATGATGGGGCTAGGCCTCCTCTCCCAATGGGAGAGGATTGAGGTGAGGGGGGCCCCTCACCCTGCCCTCTCCCGCGGGGAGAGGGTGTAGGCCGCGGGTTTCTAGCGGTGAGTTACTGTTTCGCGCAACGAGCCAACGAGGAACGAGCAACGGTAGACCCCGTCGACCCAAATCCCCCTCGTGTCTTCGCACCCATCGTCGTTTCCACCCATTCCGCCCGTTCGCATTTCACGAACATTCCCTGCGCAATCCGCTCGCCACGTTCGACGGTGACGGGGGTTTCGCCGAAGTTGTAGACCTGGATCATCACTTCATCGCCCGGTCCGCAGTAATCTTGATCGATGATGCCGATGGAGTGGGGGAACATCAGCGTTTTTTTGCGTGGAAGCGATGAACGGGGAGCGATGAGGAGCGCGTAGCCCGGGGGTGTCTCGATGATGACATTCCCTGGTATCAGCCCGAGAGTTTTTGGTTGAATGACGGTCGTCTCCCGCGTCACAAAATCAAAAGCCACGGCCCCATCCGTTTCGTAGGTGGGGAGTGGGAGGGTGAGGTCGACCCGTTGTATGTTCACGAGCGACATAGGCTTCCTACCCTACGGTGGGTTCAACGTCTCGTCCAGAACCTCTTCTCCCAGAAGCGCATGTGATTCCAGCTCCATGGTCGCCAGAGTTTCCAACGGGTGGGAATGAGCCTCCGTCCCCATCGGTCCTGTCGCCGTGCATCTGCCATTGGTTCCCATGTGTCTCCTTGTTCGAGGAGTTCTTGGAAAGGGTTGATCTGGGTAAAGCGTCGATGATCTTCTGCATTCCAGAGCCATTTTTTGAGTTGAGTCTCTTCCCCATTCCGTTCCATGCCGTCGAAGAAGCGTTCGTGGCCGCCAAAATTCTTTCGGAGCGATGCGTGTGCTCGTTGGAGTGCTTCGTGAGGTGGGATAGTCCATGGGGCCGTGCCGACGAGGAGACGGATGGGGGCCAGTTCTCCCTCTCGAATGTGGGCACTCTTCCCATGGCGGGAGAGGAGGAGGACTTTTCGCAGAATAGCCTCTTCAATATTCTGGATGGAGAGGAGGAATTCCGGGTCCCGTGGAAAGGGGAATGTTTTCGTTTTACCGTGTTCCGTTATAGGGATGCCGTGGTGGAGCAGATGACGGAAGCGCGTGTGTGCGGCAAGGAGGCGGGGGGTGCTCATGCGGTTGCACTCCGTTTTTCTCTGCAGGTCTTCAAGCCGGCAGCCGATCCAGATGATCGCGTTTGCTCGTACGAAGTCTCTGACGGATCGTGCGACGGTATCATCATCTTCATTCCAGAGGCCGAGTTCGTGATTGAAGTGCTGCACTGCCTTTTCCCATACGTCGTCACGGTCCCGACCGCTTCGGAGGTTGACCTCGTGGTGGATTTTAATGCCGCTGAGGTACTCCTTTGGGGCATTCTCTGCGAAAACTTGCGGTGAGCAGCCGACCTCCGGGAGGCCCAGACTCTGCCTGAGTTCGAAGAGCATCTTCCGTCGTTCCTTTGGCGTTTGCTTCGGGTACTTCTTCGTCATGTACGCGCCGATGACGCGCCAGCAGGCGCGGTCTGGCTGTTCCCGAAGTTTTTGGTGGTCAGCTTTCCACGCTTCTTCCGTCCGCTTCTCTACTGCGGCAATCTTCTCTTTTGTTGCCTTTTTCTGTTCTTCATATTCCTCTCCCTTTTTCAGATCTTCTCCGTGGGCGTCCCGGTATGCCAGTTCAATGACGTGGGCAATCGTTTTGGTATCTCTCCCTTTCAACCATGTTGCCAGTGTTGCTTTTGTAAAAGTGGCAGTTCGTGCAATGCCGCTGAGTTTTTCGAATGCCTTCGCGAATTTTGTATCCTTCTCCCGTGCATCGAGGACGGTTTGGAAGATGGGGAGGACGGAATCCCATTGGGTGAGTTTGATCTCTTCGTCTCCTGTTGCATCAATGCGGAGTTTCCCACCTGTTCTCGTTCGGATCTCGTTCCAGATTTTTGTGGGAGTTTCATCGGGGAGTTTCGTGGGTGATATTTTCCCCAGAGCATCAATGGATGCTCGCAGGTTTATGGGGATCGCGAGACTCTCCTCGAGTTTCCTGAGCTTCTCTCGAGCGAGTTCCTCCAGGGCCATTGCCCGCCGTACCGCTTTCCCTGACATATTCTTCGCGAGATGGGGGTTACGGGCGAGCATGTCGCTTGCGAGGAGGGCAAGGCGGGCGCGGGGATGGTTTCCTGTTTTATCAGCATTCTCCGCGAGATCGGCGATGTGTTGCAGGGCGGAGCGTTCCCGGAGTGCTTCTGCAAGCGTGACATCGGTGTGGATGGCTAAGGCATCGCCCGGATCTTCTCCCAGTCTTTTGAAGAGGGCGTGGATGATCGCTTCCCGTTTCCCCTTACTCCGCCGTCGTGCGCCAACTGGTCCCTCTTGAAGGTTGGAGAATATCATTGTTGCAGAGACGCCGCCGATGTCTTCCTCGATCGTGGCGATATCATCGAGGCAGCTGCGGTTGCGGTTATGCGAAAATGCTGCAGCGTCGAATCCTGCGAGATGAGCGCCGCTCGCTGCTTTTTTCCCGAGGAGTTTCCGCGTGTCCACGGTAACGCGAAAGGTGGAGACATCTGCGGTTGTTGGGTCTCTGTAGTTGCAGGTGAAGGAAACCGTTCGTACTTTTTCCCAGAGACGGGCTGCGGGTTTACGAATGGGCGCTTTTGTCCCGAGAAGGAGTTCAAAGATTTCCTCTGCGTTCCCCTTATCTTCGTCTTCTGTCACTTCTTCCTGCCATGTCACGAGGGTGTCAGTCGAGAGTCTCGTGCCATCCTTCAGGAATATTTTTTTGCTTTTTGGTATGGTGATGCCGAGTTCTTCCATGGTCGCTCCGGCGGCTTCTTTGAGGCGTATGAGGATTTCGTCCGCGGTTCCCGTGCGCCAAATTGTATTACCAAAGTCAATCCGCGGCCCCTTTATTATTCGCCTTGTTGCGTCTATTTCCTCTGTCTCCCAGTGCTGCTTGCCATCGATGGTGCGGAAGATGCTTCGCGCCGTGCGACGAAGGTCTTTCTCGATATCCTCGGTTCCGAGGACTCCGTACGCGCCATCGAGGAGTGCCGCGCGTTTCTTCTCAGGCGTTGCGGCGGTTCTCTGTTGAAGTTCTGTACGGATATCCGCTGTCTCCGGCTTGCGCAAGAGGACGAGCTTTGCGCGGTGTGCAACGTTATATTGTGCCTCCGTGAGCGTCGGTGTGCGGAAGTTGCCGGCCACATCATGTCGTCTCTGTCCCCGGAGGACTTCTTCGGCAATGCCGAGGATCGCGGCATTCGCCTGGGTGCGGAGATGTTCCACGCGGCGGTGGACGAGGGGGGGGACAGCCGGTGGTGTTTCGCGGGGGCGGCGGATCATGGTCTATCGTGTTATGATTGTGCCTCGAGAGGCTGTCCTATTTTTAGAGTTCCGTTTGTCATTTCCCCTTGGAGCTCTTGAGCACCTGGACTGTTTTTTGCACATCGATCCACCATGTCTTTTGTGATAATTCCTATACGTATGAGATCGCGGAAGGGGAGCTGGTCCACATTGAGGAGCTGCTTGCTTTCTAGTACCGTGTACAGGGGGCCCACTCCTTTTTGGCAGTACACGTTCTGTATGGTGGTCACGAAATTCTGGAGTGCTGCAGAAGAAATGTGATTTGCAGTGTGGTGGTCGCGTAACTCTATGTAGTTTCTCACAATGTCCTTGATGACATTGGCTGGTCTTGCACCGTGCCTCAGATGGCCGTTTGTATCTAATATGAAAACTTGTTTTTGCATTTCTGGTTTCAAGAGGCGGAGACTATTCCGCCGTCCGTAGGATTCTGGTTCTGCGTCCGTTTTTACCTCCCAGGTCATACCCGGATCCCCCTTTGTCATTTCACGCCGGTAGCCATCATACCGAGAGTCCCAGATAGTGATGACATGTCCATTGCGTGTTGTGACTTCATGACATTCCATGACCTTTCCGATGGTCCGAGAGAGAATGATGGACTCCGGAATATCAGTAATGTTTTTTTTACCCATCGCATCGAGTTCCCCTTGGTCGAAGATCGTTGTTGGATCCATGCCGCCGTTGGCCATTATTTCCTGACGAATAAGTTCATAGACTCCGGGTATTGCGCCACATTGCAGGAGTGCTTGTGACGGTTGTCCCTGCGCCGCTTTCTTCGCATAATCTCGTAGAGCGACCCTTTTTATTTTGAGGCTGTACAGGATGGCGGAAGGCAGGCCTCCTGCCATATCGCCGGTTCCAGAAAGAAGTTTTGGGCATCGGTGAACGATTTTGGCGAACATGGGGTCTGTTGCGATGCAGTGGAGGAAGAGTGCAAAAATCGATCCGCCGATTTCTCCAATATCTACCTTTTTTTGGAATGCCCATTCCATGAGACCAACGGCTTTCCAATAGTCCTTTTCGTCTTTAATGATGCGCTCGATATCAATGAGAGCCTTTGGCGTACCTGCTACTTTGGAACCTTCGCCTGCTCCTTCTGTTTTTTTGTCCTGTTCACCTTTAAGGTTCAATCGGCGCAATTTTCTATAGAATTCCGTCACTTTTATTGGGGGCCAGTGTTTGGGGACCAGTTCTCGTAGAGGCGTTCCGAAGATTGTTTGCCGTCCTTCACCACTTCCCTCACTTTCATCTTCCATTCCGTAGAGCCACCCGCGCTCTGCAGCCACCTCGAGCTTGGCCATGCTGAGGGCTGGGTCATGTTCATCATGTATGGAGCAGCCTGGGAAGAGGCTATCGAAGCGGGCGAGTTCTAGGCGTTTCTTATAGGTATCTTTGTTATCATTGAGGTGTTTTTCCACTTCGTCCCCGAGTCTGTCATACGATTGTTGATCCATTATTGGTTTGCCGAGAGTAAGGGCTAGTTCAGCGGCTCTGTGATCTTTGTTCTCCTCCCATTTTTTCTTCGTGGCCTCCCATATTTTCTTGAAGGCTCTCGGAATAGCGAGGATGGCCATTGCGTTCTCCCAGCCTTCTTTGGCGAAGCTTTTGGGTGAGAAAATTTGCTTCACTTCATCCCAGTACTCCTGGTTGTCCTTTTCGAACCCGTCGCGCATTTCTTGCACCGTCTTGAGGATGGAGTCGAGGTATGCTGCATATTCTTTCAGTTCTTCCCGGATCGCTGCCAGTCTCTCTTCTGCATGAGCAGCTTGGCACAGCGTATCGATTGTGTCTTTTTTTTCTTCCAGTGTATATGTGAGCCAGAGAGCATCGATGTCATCAGGCAGATGTGCGAGTTCGATCTCCAATGCCTGGCGCATCGCATCCATTTCGGGATTCTCTTCGTGGATGGTAGACATCCAGCGCACGAAATCTCCAGGTGGAAGATCTCCATTTTGAAACTGTTCGATGGTGTCTGCTTCGTTTCCCAGGTGGGAGACAATGTCGCGTGCGTGGTAACAGTACGCCGCAACTTCTGCTACCCGATCAGCGATATCCATGCGGTCTGCGTTCTCCGGATTCTCAGGGTTTTTCCGTGCACTCTTCTGGATTCCATCGAGAGCCTTCGCAAAACCACGATGGTCAATGAGGCGGAGGGCCTCATCCATCATTTTCCGGAGTGCCTTCGCTTTCGCGGGGAGGGGTTCCTGTTTCTCTGGCTGTCGGAGGGCGTGCTCGGCGTCTCTCCGCGTTGCCCCCGTCACGGCATCCGGACCGTGACCGGGCTCGCCCCCTGTTTCTTCTGATGGTGGTGGGGTTGGTTCCGAATCCGGCGGAGGAATACTGGATGGGGGAAAGAGAGGATCGTAGACCCGAAAAAGTTCCCGCCCTTCCCGTTCAGGGGGTCGTTTGAAGGCGTGACGGAGGATGGTGAAGATCCTCAGCATATTATAGTTTACATATTCTTATTAAAGTGTCAAGGAACCCCTCGCCATGGTCGGGGAGTTCGGGAATGAATGCTGCAAGCTGGAGGCGAATGGTCATTGGGTCGGCGCCTCCGTTCAGGATTTTTACTTCTCTCCGTCGTTGGTCTTCGGTGTATTCTATGTGGAGTTCGGCATAGGTTGGTGTTTCGATGATCCAGAAGCAGATGCAGTCCTCCCAACGGATGAGGGTGCTCTCGAAGATGAATCCCTGTTGGTGGATTTCCAGCCGTTTCTCTGGGGGAATGTGGTCGTGGAGGAGGGGGTAGAGGAGGCCGCAGAGGAGGATGAGGATGGCGAAGGTCCAGTTTGCTGTGTATGCCCCGTAGCCTGCAAAACCGAGGAGGATGATGAAGAACACGATGTACCATCGCGCAGTTCGGTCGTGCTTGGGGTGCGACGGGGCGCTCCAGCTGAGGAGAGGTGTGAGTTTTTCCATAAATCTTTATATTTTAGCATAGTTACATGGTGGGCAATAGTGGATTTGAACCACTGACCTCCACAATGTCAATGTGGCGCTCTAACCAGCTGAGCTAATTGCCCTGTTCTCTTTGGGTATAATACCAGCGTTTTTTCCTCATGTCCCTTTCCCTTCTCGATTGTCTCTTCCCCCATCGGCTTCCTTCGGAACGCGAACTTGTTCCGTGCATTGATCCTGTCCGTCTGGAGGGATTGGCACTCCGGAAGAGGGGGATACTGTCGCTCGATCGTCTGGTGGCTGCAACTTCGTACCGAGAGGAGTATGTCCGACAGATGCTTCATGTCTTCAAGTACTCCCGTATGCGGGAGCGGGGACAGGATCTTGCTGCTTGTCTTTTTCCCTGTCTTCCCCTCCTTTCCCTGTCTCCCCCTCCCATGCTCTGCCCGGTGCCGCTCCACTGGATGCGGCGGATGTTCCGTGGCTTCAATCAATCTGCGGATCTTGCCGCGATCGTTGCGAAGGAAAAAGGATGGCCAACGCAACCGCTCCTCCGGCGTGTCCGTCCTGGTCTTGCACAAGTCGGTCTTTCGACCACTCTCCGGCGGAAGAATGTGCAAGGGATTTTTCGCTGCAGGGGCATGCCGCCTCCTTCTGTTCTCCTCATTGATGACGTCGCGACGACGGGTGCGACGCTCGATGCGTGTGCGTGTGCACTGAAGGAAGCCGGTGCTCAGCATGTGGAGGGGCTGGTGGTGGCATTGGGGTGATGCGCTGCGCCAGCCTGTACTCGCTAGTCCGATTGAATCCGAACCACATCGGTCTGCGCTCGCACAGGCTGGCGCAGCGAGAGGGTGCAACGAGGAACCAGTAACGAATAACGAATGTTTATTTTTGCAAGTCGATCTCTGTGGAAAACTTTTCTGTTTTCCACCGTATCGGTAGGATGCAGCCCTGTGCTTTCTGTTGTTGCCACCATTGCTTTCGTTCTCCTTCTCACGGGTCTCATTCTGATCCATGAGGTCGGGCATTTTCTCGTGGCCCGTCTCTCTGGCGTCAAAGTTGAGGAGTTTGGTTTTGGCCTTCCTCCTCGCATTTTTACGCTTTTCCATTGGCGTGGGACGCGTTTCACGTGGAATTGGATTCCTGTGGGAGGGTTCGTTCGTCTCAAGGGTGAGGGGGCCGTGACGAAATCTGCCCGCATGGCAAAGGGGAGTTTTGCGTCGGCTGGCATTCTCCGTCGCTCCGCCATTCTCCTTGCGGGAGTCTTCATGAATTTTCTCCTCGCATTCCTCATTTTTGTCGTTGGATTTTCCGTCGGGGGGTGGGTCCCGACGTACCGCACCATTGCCGAACTCCATGCTGCGCGGGAGCGCGGCGACGTACAGTTCACACCGAGTGTCGTCATTGAAGATGTGGTTGCAGGTGCGGGTGCGGACAGCGCAGGTGTTCTGCGGCAGAGTGTTCTTCTCAAGGTGGATTCTGCTGCAGTCTATTCGCCGGAGGATGTTGTCCGGGAGCAAGCAGGCAAGCGACAGGTGCGCTATACCCTCCTTCCAGGATCTCCCATGGCACAGGAGAGCACTGTGCTCGTCAGAGTGCAGGAGGGAAAAACGGGGGTGCTCCTTCGCGCAATTCCGCGCGATCTTGTTGCCCATCCTCGCGGCCTTGTCCCGTCGTTGGTTCTCGCTTTGCGTGAGTCCTGGGTCGTGATGGCGCAGACGGTGCGGGGGATGGGAGCGCTCTTCCTTTCCGTGCTTCAATCTGCCTCTGTTCCGAAGGAAGTGACGGGTATTATTGGCATCGCGCACTTGACCTATGCCTCTGTGCAGGAAGGGGTCGGGACATACCTCCGTCTCGTCGCACTCTTAAGCTTGAGTCTTGCCGCACTCAATGTTCTCCCGTTTCCCGCTCTCGATGGGGGGCGCCTCCTCTTCGTGCTTTTGGAATGCTTCTGGCGCAAGCCGAGCAGTCGGCGCATCGAGCTTACCATTAACATGGTGGGCTTCAGTGTGCTCATTGGCCTTATCGTCCTCGTGACGTTCTATGACATTCTGCGCCTCTTCATCGTCTCCTAGCGCGGTCGCCCCGTCCGGTGTTTCCAAGGACTTCCGCGAACTCTGGGTTACTATTCTTCGCTTCGTGGAGCAAAAAATTCCGCGTACCCAGTTCATGACCTGGTTCCGGGATACCATGATTCTTGGAGAGGAGGAGGGGACGCTCATTGTGGGGCTCCCCCTTCCCATGTCTCTGAACTGGCACCTCGAGCACTATCGGACAGTGACCCTGCAGGCCGCACAGGCGATCCATCCGTCCATTGAGCAAGTGGTGTATAAGGTGGATGGCGGGTTGAAAGACGATCCATCGCGGACGATTGATCTCCTTCGGCACTTTCCCGAACAGAAGCGCCGGAAGGTTCCCGGGCGGCAAGAGGTGCGTCTTGCGGAGGGAATTGTCAGTAAAATTCTCAATCCCCGGTACACGCTGGAAAATTTCATTGTAGGTGCGAACAATCGTCTCGCCTACGCAGCATCACAGGCAGTATCGACACAGCCGGGGGGGCGGTACAACCCTCTCTTCGTGTACGGCGGCGTCGGACTTGGAAAAACGCACCTTTTACAGGCTACAGGCAACGCCATTCTCCGGCAGCGTCCGACGGCGACGGTGGTCTATACCACGACGGAGGATTTTACCAATCACGTCATCGAAGCCATCCAGCACCAAAAAATGGAGGCGTTCCGCCGCCGGTACAGGGTCGTTGATGTGCTCATCATCGATGATGTGCAGTTCCTTGCGAACAAAGAGCGGACGCAGGAGGAGTTCTTCCACACGTTCAACGCTCTCTATGAGGAACAGAAGCAGATCGTCATTTCGGCGGATCGGCCGCCGCAGGAATTGGATCTGGAGGATCGTCTGACATCGCGCTTCGCCCGTGGCATGATCGCAGATATTTCTGTGCCGGATTACGAGACGCGCCTTGCGATTCTCGTGGAGAAGGCGGAGGAGTATGAACTTTTCATCGATCGTGCCGTTCTCGAGTTCATCGCAGAGCACGTCACGAAGAATGTGCGGGAACTGGAGGGGATTCTCATGCAGGCAGTTGCCCAATATGAATTGGAGCAATGCATGCCGACGATGAAGAGCATTGCGGATACCATGCGCAAGCTCAAGAAAGACCCGCATGCCGATGAGGAACCCGTCGGCTTTGCATCATCCCTGAAGCGCCAAGCGTCGTTCCAGGATGTGATGGAGGCGGTGAGTCGGTATTACTCCGTATCTGTGCAGGATATGCTGGGCGCTTCGCGCGTTCGTGAGATTCTCCTCCCGCGTCAGATTGTTATGTTTCTCCTGAAGAAATACCTGCGCACGAGCTACGTCCGCATAGGGGAAATTTTCAGTAATCGGGACCATACGACGGTGATGAATGCGTATAACAAGATCGAACAGATGCTGCAGAACGATCATCAGCTCCTCCGGGAGATGCGGGCATTGGAGAAGGAATTGGATTTTGTGTGAGGTGTCATGGTGAGCTCGTCGAACCATGGCACCGTGTGTCGCCCTTCGACGAGCTCAGGGTGACACACTTCTGTTTCTTCAAAATGTTTTCTGCTAGTCTTTCTCGCGATGTCCAAACGTGTGCAGGCACCGCATGGTGAGAAGTCCAAAGGTGCCCCATCGGATCTCGAGAAGATGCGCCACTCGCTGGCGCATGTCCTTGCGCAGGCTGTGACGAAGCTCTGGCCGGGGACGAAGATCACGATCGGCCCGCCGATCGATTACGGGTGCTACTACGATTTCCTCTTCCCCGAGTCCATTTCTGACGCCGAATTCCCGGAGATTGAAAAAGAGATGCGAAAGATCATTCATCAGGGACAGACCTTTCGTTGTGACACGTTGAAGACTTCTGAAGCGAAGATGTTCTGGAAGAGCCGTCAGCAGCCGTTTAAGATAGAACTGATCGAGGATATCGAAAAGAACGAGGGCGTGCGGGAGGTGACGCACTACGCAAACATCGGTCCGAAGGGCGAAGAGGCCTTCGTGGATCTTTGCCGTGGCGGACACGTCGAAAATTTGAAAGAAATACCTGTTGATGCCTTCAAGATCATGTCGCTCGCCGGCGCCTACTGGAGAGGAGACGAGAAGCGTGCACAACTCACCCGTATCTACGTTGCGGCGTTTTTCACAAAAACGGAATTGGATGCGCACCTTCACATGCTCGAGGAAGCGAAAAAGCGCGATCACCGCAAGATTGGAAAAGAGATGGACCTCTTCGTCTTCAGTGATGATGTGGGACCGGGGCTTCCCCTCTGGACACCCAAGGGAACGATCATTGCGGATGAAGTCGAGCGGCTCGCGCGGGAGACCGAAGCGGCAGCGGGATATCTCCGCGTGCGAACACCGCACATCGCGAAGGGGCTCCTCTACGAGAAAACGGGACACCTGGCGCACTATAAGACATCGATGTTCCCGCCCATGCGTTTCGGGGATGATGAAGGGGACTACTACCTGAAGCCGATGAACTGCCCGCACCACCATCAGATCTTCAAGAGCCGTTCGCGGAGCTATCGCGATCTCCCCATGCGGTTGGCCGAGTACGGCCACTGCTACCGATACGAGGAGAGCGGCGTGCTCTTCGGTCTCATGCGCGTGCGCTCGCTCACCATGAACGACGCGCACATCTACTGCACGGAGGAACAGTTCGAGGACGAATTCAACGCGGTCATCGATTTGTATCTGCAGTACTTCGCCCTGTTCGATGTTCAGAAGTACGTCATGCGTCTCTCGCTCCACGATCCGAAGGAGTTGGGCAAGAAGTATGTCCAAGAACCTGAGCTTTGGATGAAAACCGAGGACATGGTCCGTCGCGCGATGAAAAAGAAGGGAGTCCCCTTCGTCGAAGTGCCCGACGAAGCGGCGTTCTACGGTCCCAAGATCGACGTACAGATCTGGAGCGCGATCGGGCGCGAATTCACGCTCGCAACGAACCAGGTGGATTTCGATGTACCGGCAAAGATCGGTCTTCTGTACATTGATAGAGAGGGGAAGGAAAAGGTTCCGCTCTGCATTCATCGTGCGCCGCTCGGTACCCATGAGCGCTTCATTGGTTTCCTGATCGAACAGTTCGCTGGACTCTTCCCGCTCTGGCTTGCGCCCGTCCAAATCGGCTTGCTTCCGGTTGCGGAAAGTCATGAGGAGTATGCGCACCGGGTCGAAGAAAAGTTTCGCTCCGTCGGTCTCCGCGCGCAGTTTTTCGACCACACGGAAACGCTCGGGAAGAGGATCCGCGAAGGGGAGACAGCGAAGATTCCGTACCTTCTTGTGATGGGTGACAAGGAAGTGGGTGAGGAGACGGTGACCGTGCGGAATATCGCGACGAAACAGCAGGTCACCGTACCGCTGCAGGAGTTCGTAGAGAAAACTACTCTTGATATTCAGGAACGGCGGCTCCGAGCGAGTATTGGGTAAGGCTGTGCGTCATGGTGAGCCCGTCGAACCATGGCACGCGTGTCGCCCTTCGACGAGCTCAGGGTGACACCGTGGTATGATTGCTCCATGTTTGAAGCATTTGAGTTCGGCCCCTTCATTCTGTGGACGCATGCCGTGTTTCTCATCATCGGTTCCTGGCTTGCGATAGAGTTCTTCCTTCGCCTTGCGGAGCGGGTCAATCTTCCTCTGCACCATTTTCAGGAGCATGCATGCGGGTACATTGCTGCTTTTCTTTGTGGTGGACGCCTTGCAGCAGTCCTTGTGGACTACCACATCTATACGCAGGATTTCTGGCGTGTTTTCGTGGTGTGGGATGGAGGGTTTAGTTTTCTCGGCAGCGCCGTTGGCGTCGGCGTTCTCCTTTTTCTTGTGACGCGTCAATCCCGCGCGACATTTCTCCAGTGGCTCGACGTCCTCTCTCCGGCAGCGATGTTTGGGTGGGGTTTTGATTGGCTTGGGCGTTTTGCGGCGGGTCAGTCCTACGGGCGACCGACGGACCTTCCCTGGGGCGTGACGTACGATGCGATGAGTGTGCGCTATACCGTTCCTGTCCATCCTGTGCAGTTGTACTATGCAGTGTCCTTGTTCTTCCTCACATTTCTCCTTCTGATCGTGCGGAAGATTTCTCGACGCGCCGGCGCCGAGACATTCGTTGGTGTGACGCTCGCAGCGGCGATGACGATGTTCTTCGAAGCATTCCGCGGTGATTTTGGCATTCCGGTTTTCGCAACAAAGCCGGATTTTCTTGTTCTTATTCTTCTCTTTTTGAGTCTGATTCTCGTTGCTGTGTTCCAGCAACGGATGCCGAGTCGTGTTCTCCTTTGCTATGGAAGCTTCTTGATCCTCTTTTCTCTGGGGTATGCCCTCGTGCGTCCATGGTTCCCGTTCGCCACATTCGAGTTACGCTTCTCGCAATTCCTCGCGGTGCTGGCACTCCTTGCCAGCATCGTGTACGTTACCGTTCATCGCCGTCGTTATCCGTATTTGTAAGTTCCCTTCTCCTTCATCGCTATGTTTTCCTTTCTCCCAACGATTGATGCGCTTCTGGGGGTTTTTTCGGACGACCCTGCGGCACGGGTGTTCCAGCTCAGTATTCTTGGTTTCGGCGTCTGTTCAGTCTATATGCTCTTCTACACGACACGCGATGTTCTTCTGCGGAGTTCTTCCATTCTTTTCCAACTGTTCTCTATTTTTCTCGTTGCTCTCCTGCCTGTAGCCGGTTTTTTCCTGTACCTTCTCTTTCGACCATCGCGGACTATTGCAGAACGTGAGATGATGCGGTCGCTGCGGATTTTGGTGGCAACACGCGGAATAACGAAGGCCGTGCGCACTGCGGGACGTTCGATGGTAAAGGGGGCGTTGACTTCTTCTCGATCGTAAGTATGGGTTTTGTCTCGTATCTCTTCTGGCCGAACCCTGGGGGAGTATCGTACGGCGATCTTCACCCGCTGACGGCTCTTGTTGTTTGCGGCCTGCTTCTCCTGTCGCCATTGGTGTTGCGTGTTCTGCGGGCGCGTTCCCGTTCCGGATCTTTCCGTCGTCTCACGCAGTCCTGGAGCAGGGCCGCTCTATGGTTTGGCGTTGTAGGTCTCCTCCTTGTCGTGGCGCGCGCGGAGGAGATTCAGTACCTTGCCATGCGGTTCTGGTGGGTCGTCTGGGGCGGAAGTTTTGGGCTGTACGGCGTTCTGCAGTGTCGTCGTGCGCGTCTTCTTTGGTACGAGGTGATTCCCTCCGCTGCGTCACAGGATCTTCGAGAAAAATATCTCCCCCACCGAAAGCGTTCACATTGATTCTATGCGCTCTCTTACGGTGTCGGGCGTGACGTGGCACGATTGCACGCAACCAACGCGGAGCGATCTTCATGCCGTGCAACGTCGGTATCGTTTCCATGCTCTCGATATCGACGATTGCTTGAGCGATCATGAGCGGCCGAAGATTGAGGAGTATGCTTCGTATCTTTTTCTGGTGTTCCATATTCCATACGGGCGTGCGGCAACGGGGAGAATTCTCAAGGAAGAGATCAACATTTTTTTCGGTCAGGATTTTCTCGTCACCGTTCGCGATGGGAAGTCACCGTCCGTTGACCGACTCTGGCGGGGGCTCCATACGTCGAAGCGTCGGAAAGAGGAGTACTTTGGACGCGGTGCTGGGTTTCTTCTCTACCGCCTTATGAGCGATCTTTTTGCAGAGAGTTTTCCCCTTGTGGAAGGGATTATGCGCGAGCTCCGGCGCATCGAGGAGTCGCTCTTTGGGAGCGAGGGGCAGCCCAGCATGCTTCAGGCCATTCTCATGCTCCGGCGCAATATCATTACCATGCGGTCCATTTTGTATCCGCAACGCGCCATCATTGCTCACCTGGAGCACAAACGGCAATTCATTGCGGAGGATCTGGCATTGTATTTCGATGATATTCTCGATGCCATTGAGCGGCAGTGGGCGCTCCTCGATACGGCGAAGGAAATGAGTGAGGCGCTCCAGGCAACACACGAGTCGTGGCTGACACAGAAAACGAATGCCATCATCCGGATTCTCACCGGCTTTACGGTCATCACGCTTCCCTTCATCATTGTTCCAGGGATGTATGGTATGAATGTGACGCTCCCATTCCAAGTGCATCCGCTTGTGTTTTTGTCACTCACGCTGGGTATGGTAGCGGCCACTGTAGCGTTGCTCTTGTACTTTATTGGTAAGAAGTGGCTATAGGTTGAGGAGTATCGGTTGTTGACAGGTTTGTAGAGGGTAGGGATTATGGATAATCCTTATGCCCCTGAAACATGCGACGGAGACACGGTTGGTCATCGTACTCGGCGGTGCACTCGTTTGGATCGGTGTGCTCGTGCGCTTTCTTCCGCCGTTCCCTGATTTGGGGTTCCTGTGGGGAGGGATGTGGTTGGTGAGTCTTCTCTATCCGCTCCTTCTCTTCCCCATTTTTCGGGAACGGCGGGCGGACTATGCATTTCGCATGCTCCACTTCCTGCCGTCGATTCTGCTGCTTCTGTGGGCTGCTCTTTCTGCGCTTCGTCTGTCAGGGGTTTCTCTTGGCGTGTTCTTTGCGTGGTACACCTGGGAGTATGGGGTTCTCCCCATCATCGTCAGTTTTCTTCTCCTTTTTCTCTATTGTTTTCATGTTATTCGTCAACGCGTCCGTCGGTCGATTGCACTCTCTTTCTTCCTGCTCGTCTTTGTTGTTCCTTCTGTCCATAGCCAGTTTGGATCCTGGCGCGACTTGTTGGCGTCTTCGACAGAGGTTCCTTCTGAGGACCCGTCCTCTTCCGTGAATACCGATCCATCATCTTCGCTTGGGGAAGAGGTGTGGCGGATGCGTCTTCGGCGCATGCATCGGCGTCAGGGGCGTCTCGGTCGGGAGGATGGGCTCGTGGATCGTCCGGCCCTTTCTCTGGAGGTGGTCTCTGTTCTCGCGAATGCGAGCAGCTCCTCCACTCCGCCGAGGCTTGTGTCATCGGGCATGGGTTTTGAGTGGAGTGTTGTTGTTCTCCTTGCACTCTATACGGGGATTCTGCACGCACGGGCGCGGCGACGGGTGTGAAGATAGGTTGTAGGGGGTAGGTTGTAGGTTGTAGGATTGCGGCGTGGCTGTGATTCAGCGTTTACACGCGCGTCAGATTCTCGATTCTCGGGGGAACCCGACGGTGGAGGTGGATTGTGTTCTTGATGATGGATCTTTTGGTCGCGCAGCGGTGCCGTCGGGGGCGTCGATGGGGAGCCATGAAGCCCTTGAGCTTCGCGATGGTGACAAGGCTTTGTATGGTGGTAAGTCTGTTCTGAAGTCTGTCGGACATGTGCACGGTATTATTGCGAAGGAACTCATAGGAAAAGATGTCGGGGATCAGCGTGTCGTGGATCAGCAACTTCTCGATCTCGATGGAACACCGAATAAAGCGACGTTGGGAGCGAATGCCATTCTTGGAGTTTCCATGGCGGTTTGCCGAGCGCGGGCAGTGAGCGAAAGGAAGTCTCTCTGGCGGTCACTGGCGGACCAGTTTGGGGTCGAGCGTCCGCGGCAACTTCCGGTTCCGCTCATGAATGTCCTCAATGGCGGCAAGCATGCGGACAGCGGTCTCAGTTTCCAGGAGTGCATGATCGTTCCCACGGGATTCGACCGTTTTGCGGATGCGCTGCGCGCGGGGGCGGAAACGTACCATGCGCTGCATCGTCTTTTGCAAAAGGCGGGACAGGTGACGGCGGTGGGCGATGAAGGGGGATTTGCGGTGCGGGTTCCGGATGCTCCTCATGCGTTCGATCTCCTTCTCCAGGCGATTGCGGATGCCGGGTACCGTGACCGGATCAAGCTTGCGATTGATCCCGCCGCATCGGAATTTTATAACGATGGCATGTATGCCGTTGACGGGATGCTTGTTGATGCGCACCGTCTTTCGGACTACTACATCGACCTCACGAAGCGTTTCCCGCTCGTTTCCATTGAAGATAGTCACAGTGAGGATGACTGGAGCGGCTTCGTGGAACTGAATGAGCGGACGGGCAGCGCGGTGCAGGTCGTCGGCGATGATCTCTACGTGACGAATGTTCAGCGTATCAAGAAGGGCTTGGATTTGCGTGCGACCGACGCCGTTCTCATTAAGCTGAACCAGATCGGCACGGTGAGCGAAACCGTCGACGCCATCCGTCTTGCGCAGGAGAGTGACTGGCGGGTGATCATCAGCCACCGCAGCGGCGAGACGGAGGACACATTCATTGCCCACTTGGCTGTTGCTCTCCGTGCAGGCCAAATCAAAACCGGCGCTCCCTGTCGTGGGGAGAGAACCTGCAAGTACAATGAACTCTTGCGGATTGAGGAGGAGTTGGGGAAGGAAGCGGTGTATATGTCGCCGTTTTGAGGGGATTCGTGGTACGATTTCCGCGTTCGGGACGTAGCTCAGTTGGGTCCAGGATCGCTTGCGATCCTGGCAATCAAGAAACGCATGCATTGCATGCGCTCTAGCCTCTATGGGTATGGATGTGTAGCATTCGGCTACTCGGGACGTAGCTCAGTTGGCTAGAGCGCATGCATGGGGTGCATGAGGTCGCTGGTTCGAGCCCAGTCGTCCCGACCATCTCCTTTGTTCCTTGCCAGGGAGGATTCCCTCTGCTTGGATAGTGTCTTTTCCCTTGTTGAAGACTTGCATATTAACAATTTATGTTATATAATAGTAAGTTAACGCTTTCCTCATGAGTCTCCCGTCTTCCGCCATCGACGCCGCTCTCCAGGCGATCCATCGCTCCTCGCGGATTCTCATTCTTCCCCACGCGAATGTCGATCCTGACGCCATCAGCAGCGCTCTTGCCTGTGCCTCCCTTTTCCGTGCCATGGGGAAGGATGTGACGGTGGTCTGTGAGGAATCCCTCCCGGAGACGCTCCAATTTCTTCCGGGAGTGGAAACGGTCGTTCGTGATCCGAAGGCGACGCAGGAGTTCGTTGTCACCCTGTCGCTCGGGGAGGGGATAGAGGTGGATAAACTTCGTTATACGGTGGAGGATCGCCGCGTCCATATCATTGTGGTGCCGAAACATGGGAGCATTCGGGCCGATCAAGTTTCCTGCGCCGATGGAGGCATGCCCTACGATCTTCTGGTCATTGTGGATACGGCGGATCTCCCGCTTCTCGGGAGCATCTACACCCGCTCTCCGCATCTCTTCCAAACGATCCCCATTCTCAATATCGACCATCACATCAGTAACACGCTCTTTGGGCAGTTGCATCTCATTGATCCCACCTGTGCCAGTACGACGGAGGTTCTCTATCACTGGATGAGTCGCGCGCCGGAACTGAAGAAGCTGATGGCGCCTGATCTTGCAACGCTCCTGCTCACCGGACTCATTACCGATACCCGGAGTTTTCAGAACCCCAATACCTCTCCCCGATCGCTGGAAGTAGCGGCGGCGCTCCTCGACGCCGGCGGCCGCCAGCAGGAAATTATTCAGCAGATGTATAAGACGAAACCCCTGAGTACGCTGAAGATCTGGGGACGTGCCCTCAGTCATATCCAGGTCGATCCTGATACGCGGATCGTTTGGTCATCCGTTTCCCGCGAGGATTTGCTCGAGACGGGCGCAGGAAGTCGAGAAACGCATGGAATTCTCGATGAGTTGCTCTGCACGATTCCCGGCGCCGACGTCTACGTTCTCTTCACGGAGATAGAGGAAGGAGGACTCAAGGCCAGTCTCCGCACGTCGGCCGGCGTGGATGCGAGTGCACTTGCGGCGCGTGCGTATGCGGGGGGAGGGCACCAGCGTGCGGCGGGTTTCAAGATCCAAAGGAGCGGGAATTTCCAGTTGCAAGTTCTCTCCACTATCCAGCGCCTGACCCAGTGTCTCCGGGAGTTGCATGCAGAAGATGCGGCGGAGGTTCTCTCCCCCCCTCCGGGAGTTCCCATGGCATCGTCACCCCCTCCGCTCCCTCGGGAGATACCGAAGCGGGATGTCCCGGCAAAAGGAGCGAGTATGGACGTCGTTGCAAAAGTGCAGGGGGGTCCTGATGTAGCCAAATCCCAGGATATTGTTCAGGAGCTACAGGGTCCGGCGCTATAGGAGGAGCAAAACTGTTGATGTGTCATGGTGAGCTCGTCGAACCATGGCACCGTGTGTCGCCCTTCGACGAGCTCAGGGTGACACAATGTATCCTTCATTGTCTCTTCCCGACCGTTCTGCTACTCTCCCTTCAACGTTTTCCGTTTTCCTGTGCGACTTATTCATGTTGCAAAGGCATTGAACATGACGGGGCAGGAGCTCCGGCATGAGCTTACGCAGGTGGATTTTGGGGTCAAACCAACGGATCGCGAGGTGTCGGATACCCTTGCGCAGGGGATCATTCGCTACCTTGCGCGGAAGTATACTATTACCCCGCAGGGCGTCCTTCCGTCGCAGGCGTTGGATGATCCTGAGGATGAAGAGAAGCCGGAATCTATCACTTCCCCCGCTGTTTCCTCTGTACCCGAGGCTCCTGTTCCGATCGTGGTATCGGAGACCACTCCCGTTCTCCGCAAACTCACACTGGACGATGTTCCACGATCGGCTGTTGCCAAACGCCCGCCTGTTCCCGTTCCCGGAGAGGATCATCGGGGGTCGCGACTGGATCCTCGGCGGACGGAAGAACGGAAGAAGTCGGTCCTGCAGACGCAGGAACAGATTAAGCGCAAGGAAGGAACGGTACTCCTCCCTGCCAGAATTTCTGTGAAGGAGTTTGCGGAGAAGACGGGCGTGCAGGTTCCCCTCGTCATAGCCACGCTCATGGAGAATGGCGTCATGGCGACGGTGAATCAGGCAATCGACTTCGATACCGCCGCCATTGTCGCCGCAGAGCTTGCGGTGCGCGTGGAACGTGAGCAGGAACAGGCGCGCGCGGAAGACCTCCTCTCGCGGAATCTCGCGGAGCTTCTGAAGGATGATCCCGGCCCCCTCGTCCTCCGTCCGCCGATCGTCGTGATCATGGGCCATGTGGATCATGGGAAGACGTCGCTTCTCGACGCCATTCGTAAAACCAATGTGGCGAAGGGGGAGGCGGGGGGAATTACCCAGCACATCGGGGCGTATCAGGTTGAGCATTCAAACAAACGCATTACGTTCCTCGATACTCCCGGACATGAAGCGTTCACGGCCATGCGTTCGCGCGGGGCGCAGATCACCGACGTCGCCGTTCTCGTCGTCGCGGCAGATGAGGGGGTGATGCCGACGACGATCGAGGCGATCCATCACGCGCGGGAAGCGGCAGTGCCGATCCTCGTGGCGCTGACGAAGATGGATAAGCCTGCCGCGAACGCGGAGAAAGTGAAGGGGGAACTCGCCGCTCATGACGTGCAGCCGGAAGATTGGGGGGGGAAGGTTCCCGTGGTTCCCTGCTCCGCGGTGACCGGTCAAGGACTTTCGGACCTCCTCGATCACATTCTTCTCCTTGCGGAAATGCTCAACCTCCAGGCGAACCCTGCGCGGAGAGCCATTGCCACGGTGATCGAAAGTCACCTCGATACGGCGCACGGGGCGCTGGGCACCGTGATCGTGAACACGGGAACGCTCCATGTCGGCGATTCCTTCGTGTGCGGGAAGGCCTCGGGGCGGGTGCGGGCGATGATGGATGCGGAAGGGGAGCGCGTACAGGATGTGCCGCCCTCCGGAGCTGTGCGTGTTTCAGGGTTCAGCGTGGTGCCCGATACGGGTGATATTTTCCAAGTTGTTGCGTCCGAACGGGAGGCGCGTGCGCTTCTGGAAAGCGTGCAACAGGGAACGGTCCGTGCGGAGCGGCACGGACTGACCGATTTCGTGAGCAGACTGACCGAGGGGAAACTCATCCAACTCAAGATTATTGTGAAGGCGGATGCCCAGGGGTCGCTCGAGGCCATCCAATCATCTCTCGAGAAGCTGTCGACCGAGGAAGTGATTGTGAAAGTCATCCACTCGGGAGTGGGGGCGGTGACGGAGAGCGACGTCATGCTTGCCGCGGCGAGCGGCGCACTCATCGTTGCTTTTCATGCGCCGGTGCCGGCGTCCATTACAAAGGCTGCGGAGGCGCAGCATGTGCGGATTCGCGAGTACGAGGTGATCTATGCGCTCCTGGAAGACATCGCCGGCATCATGCAGGGGTTGCTCGTGCCCGAAGAGGAGGAGAAGGTGCTCGGGCACCTCGAGGTGAAGGGGGTGTTCTTCCTGAAGAAAAACGAGCAGATTATCGGGGGGCGGGTGACGGATGGGGTGGCGAAGCGCGTCCTCTTCCGGCTTCACCGGGGGGAGAAGGTTCTCGGGCAGGGAAAAATCACCTCGCTCCGGAAGGTCGAGAAGGACGTGAAGGAAGTGGGGGAGGGGACTGAGTGTGGTCTGAAAGTTGAGTTTCCTGTTCCCATAGAACTCGGCGATGTCCTCGAGATCTTCAGTAAGGAGTTTCGGAAGAAGGCATAATTTCCCTCTCCCTTGGGGAGAGGGCTAGGGAGAGGGGGCGCACCTAAGGTTGCGGTGGTGACGGAGGTGACGGAGGTGGCGGTGGTGACGGAGGTGGTGGTGCTGGTGTTGATCCTGCGGTTCCTCCTGCAGGGGCGAGTCTTTTGAGGTTGTTAAGGAGATGTTCCTTGAGGGGCGGTGTACCATCGACAACGGAGGGGTCCATACTGATGATCTTATGGACGGCGTCGGCTTTTTGCTCGGGAGTTGAGCGATCGAAGTCACCCACTTTTCTTGCGAGGACGTCGAGAATTTTCTCGAATTCCTCCCCTGCCTTCTTCGCTTCCTCTTCCGAAGCATCTTTGTTCCCGAGTGTTTTCATCGTTTTGTTGAACCGTTCGTTGAGGAGGGGGTTGTTTTTCAACTCATTTGCCGCGCCTGCCCCTTGGCTGTCAGTCATCGCCTTTCCTCCAAATGGCCCCTTTCCTGTTTTGATGTTCTCCCACATACGTTCCGGGTTGATCTTCTCACCGTATTCTATCGCTGTACGTGGGAGAGCCCTGAGGTGTGCTCCCAATTTTTTCATCCCTACGCTGCTGCCGCCCCCGATCTTCTGGAGAACTGTGCCGACGACCCCGAGCGCCCCTCCCTTTCCCTGGAGTGCCTTGCCCGCCAGGCCGAGTCCTCCTTGGACTCTTCCTAAGGCGGCAACACCGTACCCTAATCCAAGGGCGGGGGCGGCGGCGCCAACGCCGTAGGCTCCCATTTTCCCGAGTGCTTGGCCGCCCTTCTGCATCTTTGTCGTGATGCCTTCCTGCAGCGATCCGGCGAATTTGAACGCACCGATTGCGGCGAAGACCCCGATCCAGATGACACCGATGGCCATCGCGGTGGGGAGTAGGTCAGCGAAAATCGCCATGAATGGCTTCGATGAATTCGGCAAGGTGAGGGTATACGGCGGCATCGCGTTCAGCAGGATGTAGCCCGCGGTCAGCGGAACGCTTGCCAGTACCGGTACGAATGCCGCCCCGAGGAACGGATTCCATATTTTTTCTATCGTCCAGCTTCTCAATGACGGGACGACGAAGCCCAGCATGGCGAACGGCATGAATCCCATCGTGAGCCAGAGGACGAGAATGCGCACGAGGAAGATAAGCGCGAGCGTGGCGACGGCGGCTGTATACAGGATGGCGCCCACCGCGACGAGCGTCAGGGTTAAGATGAACTCCAGGATGCCGGACAATAATCCCAGCAGCCCGGAGCTGTCGCTGAAGGCTTTCTGGAAGGGGTCAAGGAAGATTTCCTGAAGGAAGTTCGGTCCGCTCACGAACCGCGCCCCTTTCATGAGGATTTCCCCGTACAGGCTCGTGAGTCCTCCCATGACGCGTGCGGCCCCGGGTCCCTGGATTTGGTCGTACCGCATGCAGGTGAGCACCGTCGGGCAGTTGTCCGTGGCGCCTAATGTAATGGCAATTCCGGTAATGGTCCGGCACGATCTCGACGGGGAGGGGATGCACGGTCCCGCGATGCCCGTGACTGTTTTCGTGAACACGGTCGAGACGTCGATGATGACGCGGGGAATGAACCAGGAGAAGTTCACGAGGATGAGCACCATGAGGAATTTTGGCGCGTATTGGGAGAGGAATTCCTTGTTCGCTTTTATGATCGTGAGGATGGCGCCGATGAGGAGGAGGATTGCCAGGAGAACATTGACGATGTCCCGCGACACGACCCACAGATTGTCGCGGATGGCGTTCTGCGTTTCGGGGCGGAAGAAGAGGTGCCATGCGATCGTCCCCTCCGATGGCGAGAGAGTGTGTTGGACGAGGGGGATGGCGATGTACACGAGGAGGACCGAGGTGATGAGGACGATGGCCTGGTAGACGGCCCATACGAATAACTTTATAGAGACGACCAAGAATGCGATGAGAAGGTTGATGAACTTTAGGAAAAGCCATATCAGCCAGCAGCCCAAGTTCCACGAGCTGCAGCTTTCAGCTGCATACGTCTTATTGATCAAGAACGTGCTCGCAAGCGTCTCGGACGCACCGTATTCCCAGATGAGAAAAATAATGAACGCGCACGCCACTCCCGCGAGGACGCACTTCGTGGCGAAGGCGGTGCAGGGCGTGTGTGTGTTTTTTGGCATTCTTGCTATTATACCTCACTCGCTGCTTCCAGGCAATGAAGTTGTCGGCTTGCGTCATTGCGCCTCCGAGCATCCTGTCGGTACCATGCGCACATGGTATATGGGGTTCTTGCAGCGCTTGCAGTTTCCCTTTTTTCCTCGCTTGCCGTTGCACAAGAGGATGTCAATGTGGTCAGTCCGCTTCCGCTTCCTGTTCGTGAGATTCGTGAGACGCGCTATGCGCCGCTGTCTGATATTGGCGAAGCATGCATCGTTGGTCCCCTGGAGGAGGACGATCCCAAGCATCAACTGGAGTGCAAGGTTGGATTGCGGTGCTCCGGAGAACTGCCGGAGGGGATTTGCTGCCGGCCGGATGGAGGTGCATGCAGGACGGGTTTCGATTGTTGTTCCACAGTGTGCACGGGTACTCGGTGTCAGCCATGCAAGGGTAGGGGTGATTCCTGTCAGTCTGGGGAGTGTTGCGCTGAGGAGGGCCTTGCATGCCAGGCCCCCGTTGATCCGTCTGCCCCCCGGCCGCGCAACGCTCCGCAGGAGGGTCTTTGTTGTCTCCAGATCACTGCAACGTGTTCCTCTAATGGAGATTGCTGTTCCGGGCTTTGCGACGACATCGGTACTGCCTGGGGTGTTGGTGCGATTGGCGTAGGGGTATGCGTGTCGTATTTGGATGACGAGAGAGAATGCGCGGAGGATCTGGAGTGCCAGTCGCGCGTGTGTAGCATGACGCGGTCTCCGGATGGTGTTCCACGGTGTGTCCCCTGCGGGAGGGAGCCTGGAAGCCGGTGTGTCAGCGACAAGGAGTGCTGCAGCGCGATGGATCTCCTCTGCCAAAAGTCGGACACTCCGCGCAATTCCTCTGTGGCTCCGCCAGACGGTCAATGCTGTAAAAAGGATAATGCGATCTGCGCCGCGCCCGGGGAGTGTTGTTCGGGGACGTGCAACGATACGACGAGGCGTTGCACGCCATCCGCCGAGAGCGATGCCGCCAGGGGGCAGACGTGCGGGGGCCCCGGACTTTTCTGTACCTACGGTAGTGGTTGCTGTCCGGGACTGCAGTGTGATGGTCCAAGCGGCAGGTGCTGTGCACCCAATGGATCTGACTGCAGCTCTGCCGGTGAGTGTTGTAGCAAAAACTGCGTGGAGGGTG
>Ga0209541_10003072_pt1 | contig 31031 bp, 26 predicted proteins | sample RifCSPlowO2_01_FD_184027 | JGI IMG/M metagenome (GOLD analysis project Ga0209541, IMG submission 184027) | Groundwater microbial communities from Rifle, Colorado - Rifle CSP2_plank lowO2_0.1 (SPAdes) (version 2) | ecosystem: Environmental > Aquatic > Deep subsurface > Groundwater | place... | reverse complement strand
ACACTAACTAAAATTGAGGAATTTTAGTGCGCCGGCTACGCCGCGCACTTTTTTCTTTATTCTGCTAGAATTTAATTGTTGTGCCCTCACACTAAAGTGTGAGGCATCTTTGTCTAATAGCGAAACGAACATGCTACTAGCCTATTGACTAGTGGTCCCCTGCCGACTTTTGACAGTGAAAATTTAAAAATAGTTATCTTATTCCCTTAAAGATGATAGATAGAACATCAAATATGATTAAATGCATAGGGGATTACGCACTGACAATTTATTATGACGTTCTTTCATATCAAAATATAGATGGTATCTTTAATAACAATGCAGCAGAAAAAGGATTAATAGAAGATAAGGTTGCAGCAGATTGCGTTACATTAGTGCCAAATACTGCAGTTTTAGTCATAGATATGCAGGGATCGTTTCTTAAGGGAATGGATGAAAAATTAAAAAAAGCACTGATAGATTCGCAGGTAGAAATCTTAAGATATTGCGCAGAGTATGATATACCTATAATTATCATTGAATACGCTGATTCAGTTTTGCCATGGTCAAAGAATATTGAATATAATACAATAGATGATATAACAGAATTCGTAAAAAGTCATAAATATGATAAAGTAAGGAAAAGAAGTGATAGCGGATTTAAAAAAACAGTTTTAGAAGAAGTATTGAGAGGATTAAATGCAAGAAATGTATTTTTAATGGGTGTTAATTCTAGTTATTGTGTTTTAAGTACTGCCATAGATGCTATAAACCGTGGTTTTAGTATATCAACTTCACAAAGAGTAATATCAGACACAACTAAATATATTTATAATGATACTAAAAGATGGTACAAAGAACACTGCGTTTTCTTCGAAGATGATTTTAGAGGATTCTTTCCACGAATGAGCAATGAATGAATGCTTAAACAAGTGCAATTTCTCATAATATTTAAAAACAGCTCTTTAAACCTGCTATAAATGCCAGAAATAATTGAAGCAATAGGCGCCTTTTCATTGGCAATAGGAAGAAGCATTACAAATCCTGATATTTCAGACAGTTATGATTTCTTCCGCTATGACAATGGAATTCCTAATGATAATCCAGCATTGCATAAAGATGCGCAGAATTTGCCTGAAGATAGAACAATTGAAGAAGAAACAATAGACGATAAGGTTTATACATTAGTACCAGATAGTGCGGTTTTAGTTATAGATATGCAGGAAGTATTTCTCAGACATATTGAGAAAGATGGTAGAAAAAACCTGGAAGATGCGCAGATAGAAATCATAAGATATTGTGCAGAATACGATATTCCTGTAATAGAGATTATACTCCCGCGATACAATGATCCTAATAAAACCGTTAATAGGATAAGACAAGAAATAATACATTGCAGAAAACATGTACTTTTAAGGAAAGATAGAACAAGCGCATTTAATAGAACTAATTTAAAAGGTGTTCTTGATGAATTAAGTGTAAAAAACATTTTTTTAATGGGTGTTTATTCCCATGCATGTATATTTTATACTGCATATGATGCAATATCGCATGGTTTTAGCATTTCGACATCAAGCCAAGTGGTATCAGAAGAAATTAAAGATGGCAGATTTAGAATACCGTATACTATTAGAAAAGATAACCTCTCTTTACATGAATGGTACAGAGAAAATTGCGTTTTCTTCGGAGAAGATTTTAGGAAATTCTTTCCGAGAATGAAAGAATATAGATGAATTTATATAAGTAAATTTAGCCTAAATAAACAATTTAAAAATAAAATAACCTAAAAATATAGAAAAGTAATTTAGAAAAAAGAAAAATAAAGGCGAACAGCTATCCTGATTTCCCGTACATAGTACAGTACCCTCAGGAACGTAAGCCTGCTTAACTTCTGTGTTCGAAATGGGAACAGGTGGAACCAGGCTGCTATGGCCGTTCTGATTTTTAAAAATGCGGTTTTATTTATAAATATTGTGGAAATTATGGCTTTGCAATGGAGGATTACATAATTCTATAAAAACTTATATAAACCACCTGTTTATTTTCCATTATATGAAATTAGCTATTATTGGAACCGGATACGTTGGATTGACAACGGGTACATGTCTTGCTAATTTAGGCAATGATATTATATGCGTTGATGTTGATGAAAGTAAGATAGAAAAGCTGAAAAAAGGCATCGTCCCTTTCTTTGAACCTGGACTTCAGGAGATGACTGCAAATAATCTAAAATCCGGAAGGCTTGAGTTTACAACAAATTATGCTGATGCAATTCCTAAATCTGAAGTTATATTCATATGTGTTGGGACACCGCAAGAGGAAGACGGCAGTGTAAACCTGAAATATGTTTTCTCCGCCGTTGAATCAATTGCAAAACATATGAACAGCTATAAAGTTATAGTAAATAAAAGCACTGTTCCAGTTGGAACAGCAGATAAAGTAAGAGAGCTCATCAGAAAAAATACTCCACATGACTTTGGCATCGTAAGCAATCCTGAGTTCTTGAGGGAAGGCTCTGCAATAAAGGATTTTATGAACCCTGACAGAATAATAATCGGAGTGAACAACAAACGAGAAGAAGAGATAATGACAAATATTTACAGGGGATTGGAAAGGATAGGTCAGCCGATTGTTGTTACTGATGTAAAAAGCTCAGAATTGATTAAGTATGCAGCAAACTGCATGCTTGCAACCAGAATATCGTTTATGAATATGCTGGCCAATTTATGCTATGAAGTTGGCGCAGACATAAAACAGGTTGCTAAAGGCATTGGATTGGACGACAGGATTGGACCTAGATTTCTTCAAGCAGGCATCGGCTACGGAGGAAGCTGCTTTCCAAAAGATGTTAAAGGGTTAATGCAGACATTAGAAGAGCATGGATGTGATAACAGCTTAGTTAAGGCTGTTGATAATATAAATTACTTTCAGACAAAAAAATTCGCAGAGAGAATAGAGCTTGTTTTGGGCTCATTAAAAGGCAGAAAGATCGCTGTATGCGGATTATCTTTCAAGCCAAAAACAGATGACATAAGAGAGTCGTCGTCAATTAAATTAATAAAGATGCTAAAGGAAAAAGGCGCAGAAATAAATGCATATGATCCCGTCGCTATAGAAAATTCAAAAAAAGAATTGCCTGATATAAATTACTGCACCTCTGCATATGATGCATTGGATGGAAGCGACTGTCTGGTATTAGCCACAGAATGGGACGAATTTAGATATTTAGATAAAAACAAAGTAAAAAATCTGTTAAGGCAGCCAATAATCTTTGACGGAAGAAACATATACGATCCTCAAGAGATAAAAGAAGCCGGGTTTATTTATGTTGGAATTGGAAGGAGAAATTAATATCAAATACTTCTCAAGATAATAATATTAAATACATCAATATGCGCAATTGGTTTGTTCAACTCAATAAATCCTGATTCTTGTTCTTGATGTATCGCTGTCGTTTATTGAATAGAAATGAGTATTAATTTCTTAATTTAATGATTCATTTTTCTGACGTGCTTCAGATCTCTTCTGCCTTAGATCAAATATGAAAACATAATCCCCTAGTTTGCCTACATCATAATTTTCAACCATATATTGGGTAGTATTTTCATCCTTTTGCATGTATTCTGGAAGCAGATGCACTAAGTATTTTGCGCCCATCTCTCTCATTGATTCCAATGCTTTAGGATTTAAGTCTCCTGCCCAATATCCCCATCCACGTCGGTATCCTGATGCGTACAATACTTCTGGGTCATCTCCATAAAGAGCAGTTATAATTAAATCATCTTCACTAGTTATCTGATTAATTGCATTTCCCAGAGATTGTATATATGTGTTTATCATAAACAGAGGTGGGAGATATATTTTTATAGAAAGATAAAGTATAACTAACATGAGGATATAAACTATTTTACCTAATTTGTAGCTTTTTTCTTCTACTTTAAGTGAAAAGCTATACAACCTATCCAAACCATACCCTATAAATACTGCAGCAACTGGAACTAAAATTATTTTATAATAATCATGCCTCTGAACTTGATCTGATATAATCAAAAAACTTATTATTACTGAAATAAGCCACCAATGGAAAAAATTCAGCCCTTCTTTTTTGTATTTGATAAAACTAAAAGCCAATCCGAAAAAGAATAGGACGAATCCTATAGGAGTAAGCATGACACCATACATCTCGCTGACTATGTTTTTATAAAAGGGATAATGCAAAAAAGATACATTTTCAAAATCACCTTTGATTAGACTCTGTAATGACCGTGTATTGCCGAAAACAATTGATATTCCGCTTTCGCTATACAGGTTCGCTCTCGTATGCGCATACCATAGTACAGTGGGTAGTAATACAAGAATAAGCATTGCATAAACTTTCTTATTTTTAAGGAAATGCCATTTATGTTTTTTGTAAAGCAAATACATCATAGGCAGTCCTAAATATAGGGCATTTAATTTTGCAAGTATCGCTAAAGCGATAAAACAGCCGCCAAGCCAGAAATCCCTTCTTTTTTCTTTTTCAATCCATAAATGATAGTAGTATAATCCAGCAACTGAGAAAAATACCATCGCAGATTCCTCCTGAAACGCTCTGCCGAAGAATACGGATAATGGAACAATTGCATAAACAAGCGCAGCTATATACGAAACTCTCTCATTAAAATATAGTCTTGAAAGTCTATAAAGATAAGGTATAGTCGCTATAGAAAAAAATATTATCACAATGCGTGCAACCCACGGCTGTTCTCCAAATATAAAATATAACGTCGCTGCCAAAAAAGGAACTATTGGGAATATCTCTTCTATATAATGCAATCCCGGCTTTTCATTCCACGGTCTGTCTTTCTCGCCCGGTAAATGAGTATGAGCAGTGACTAAGGGGTAGAAGATATTATATTTTACAGTATAAAAGTTATGAGCTTCAAATGCAACTTCAGACTGCTTCCATTGATGATGATCTAAAAAAGGATAATTGATATGATATGCGCGCAAAGCAAATGCAAGTATAATTATCAATCCTAACACAATATATATTCTTTTAAATTTAATTATCTGCATCTCTTTATTTTGTTCTTCTTTCTCTATTTCTTTAAACTCTTTTGAATCTGCTATTGAATCTTCTATTTCATACATTTATGTACCTCTAACATTATATGTATTTCTAACACTAATTAAATATGTATCTAAATATGTATCTTTAACATTAACTAAAATTAACTAAATATTATTTTTGAAGTATTCTATTGTTTTATGTAAGCCGGTTTTTAAATCTACCTTAGGTTCCCAATTAAGTTTTTCTTTTGCAAGTGAAATATCTGGACGTCTCCTTACCGGATCGTCTTGCGGCAATTCTTTGAATATAATTTTAGGAGGTATATTAAATAAATTTCGTATTTCATTTGCAAGCTCCAGAATAGTTATTTCATTTGGATTTCCTAGATTTACAGGACCAGTAACTTCATCCTGTTCCATCATTGAAATTAAACCTTGAACCATGTCAGAAACAAAACAGAAGCTTCTTGTCTGCGACCCACGACCATATACTGTAATTGATTCATTTTTCAATGCTTGTATAATAAAATTGCTTATGACCCTTCCGTCATTTGTTGCCATATTTGGACCGTACGTGTTGAAAATTCTGACAATTCTTATATCTACTTTATTTTGGCGATGATAATCAAAGAATAATGTTTCTGCAACCCTCTTTCCCTCGTCGTAACAGCTTCTAATTCCTATAGGATTTGTATTGCCCCAATAAGTTTCTCTTTGCGGATGCTCCTGAGGATCGCCATAAACTTCAGAAGTTGACGCCTGAAGAATTCTAGCTCCTGTACGCTTAGCTAACCCAAGCATATTAACAACACCGACTGTGCTGCATTTAATTGTTTTTATAGGATTATATTGGTAATGAACAGGCGAAGCCGGACATGCAAGGTTGTATATTTGGTCAACTTCAATGTACAAAGGAAGTGTTATATCGTGCCTTATCACTTCAAAGTTTTTATTATTCATCAAAGGATATATATTATTTTTAGAACCTGTAAAAAAATTATCCACACAGACGACATAATACCCTTTATTTAATAATGCCTCGCACAAATGGCTTCCAATAAATCCCGCTCCGCCTGTCACTAAAACTTTTTTGGTCATAAATGTCAACTCAATTTTTTGTTGTCCTTTTTGTTTTATTCTTCCTTAAATTCCATGAAAGAAGTTTAACTCTTAAAATCAACAAATCAAATGCCATCTTAAATGGCGTAAAAAATTTTATATTTCCCCCTTCCCTATGTTCCCATTTTATTGGCAATTTATACAATGAATATTTTTTCTTTCTAATCTTATAGAATAATTCAACATCAAAAACCCACCCTTGGGTATAAAGTTTCTTAAATAAATCTTCCATAACTTTTTTCTTAAACCCCTTAAATCCGCATAAGTTATCTTCTATTTTTATCCCATACAACATATTAACATAAACGTTAAAGAACCATCCCAATACATCTCTTATTAAATCGGCCTTGACATTTGCTCCCTTAATTCTTCTTGAACCGACAACAACATCGTATTTTTTAAGCAATGGAAACATGTTATCAATTTCTTCTGGTGAGATAGAGCCGTCTGCATCAATAAAAAGCACATAATCCGCTTTAGCATATTTCATCCCAGTTTTTATAGCCCCGCCTTTTCCCTTGTTTGTTTTATAAGAAACCAAATGCGCCTGATTTTTACTTTTTGTATCATGAGTGATCAAATCTTTTACAACTTTTTCTGTTTTATCCTTAGAACCATCATTAACAATAATAACTTCATAGGAAGAGTGCTTGCTTATATAGCTTAAAAGGCTTGTTAGAAAGGGAGTAATCCTTTTTTCTTCATTATACGCAGGCACTATAATAGTAAGTTCTGTCATTATAAAAGATGAAATTTAAGGCATTTATATATGTTTTCCTAAGAATTAATAATATTAACAGTAAGATTATGTAGTATAATTAAATAGTATAATCATGTAACATTCTCGTTATTTTCTCACCAAACGTGCAAACCTCCATCAACTCTTATCTGCTCCCCCGTTATATAATTTGAGGCATTACTGCACAAGAATATTAATGGACCAAGCAAATCATCTTTTTTTGCCATTCTTCTTAAAGGCACTCTATTTGAATATTTTTCCTTAAATATTTCTGGTTGTTTTGATTCTACCCCGCCAGGCGTTAATGTGTTCACTCTGATCTTCCTTTCAGAAAAATATACGCTGAGATATTTAGTCATCCCATGAAGCCCTGCTTTGCTTGCGGAATATGCAATAGGAGACCACATATCTGTTCCTTCATAAATTCTAAAGTCCGGTGCGCAATCTCCGTATATAGAAGATACATTGATAATTGCTCCGCCATCTTTCAACAAACCAGAGAAATGCTTAACTATGAGAAATGCGCCAGTTGTATTTACTTTCATTTCCTTTTCCCAATTTTCCAAAGGCAGCTTTTCTAATTCTTTTATATCTTTTGGCAATCCTCCTTGCGCATTGTTTATGATAACATCAATTTTTCCTGTATTCTGCTTATTTTGCCTTACTGTATCTGCTGTATTTTTCACATCACTTTCATTGGTAATATCTAAACCATATCCATAATTTTTAGTATTGTATTTTTTAGACAGCTCTTCGGCAAATTTAATGCATCTTGCATTGTCAAGATCTATTATAATTAAATGCGCGCCTGCTTTAGCTAATTCTTCACAAAAATAGCTGCCTAAGAACCCCAATGCACCCGTAAGCAATATTGTCTTCCCTTCAATGCTAAATAATTCATTCATTTTATACCCTAAGAATCGTCATTTATTTATAAATATACTGCAATCAAATAGCCGATTTTTACACAACATATAAAAAGGATGTATATAAAACACATACATGACTAGTTATTTACAAACTGTTGCAAGAGGCTCATTTTATAGAATTTTTTTTCTTATACTCGCATCGTTTATAGGATATTTAATACGGATAATATTAAGCAAATCCCTTACATTAAAAGAATTCGGGCTTTTTTATTCAGTATTTGCATTCGTTAATTTTTTTATTTTATTCGGGAATTTGGGCCTCGTTTCCAGTTTAGTAAAATTTCTGCCGGAGTATATAGTTAACAAAGAACAACAAAAAATAAGTTCATCAATATTTTCAGTATTTTCAGTCATATCAATCTCTTCCTTAGTTGTAATAGCAATACTTATACTCTCCGGAGGTTTTCTTGCAGAGCATTTTTTTAAGATACCTGAATCAAAATATATTCTTTATTTTTTATGCATTTATTTTGCATTAGAGGTATTTGTTGATATAATTACCAACATATTTTTATCATTTAAAAGAATGCTGCTATATTCAATACGTGAATTTTTAATAAATAGTTTTGTGTTAATATTCATAATTTCCTCTCTTGTTTCAGGCGTATTTTCGCCAGTGTTTGCGTATATTATCTCATTATCATTAGTTTTAATTATTTTCTTATTCTTTTTCTTCAAGACATTTCCAATAAATAAATATAAGCCGAGATTTTCATATCCTACTATTAAAAAATTCTTTCGATATGGTATACTTATGCTATCAGCTACTATGGGTGGGGTAATAATCAGCAGCTTTGACACCTTGATGCTTACTTATTTCGATACATTAGAGAAAGTAGGTGTTTATAATGTTGTTCTGCCGACAGCAATGATCCTTGTATTTTTTGGAAGTTCTATAAGCGCCATATTGTTCCCTGTACTCTCAGAAATGTGGACAAAAAAATATATTGAAACTTTAATCGATGCTATTGCTATCATTCATAAATACGGGATGTTATTCACACTTCCTATAGGATTCATATTTATGATTTATCCTGAGGTAATATTAAATTATTTATTTGGAGAGGAATTTATAATAGGTGTAAATGCATTGAGGATATTAACTATTGGGGTTTTGTTATATGCCATCTCAACAGTGAATATAGCTTCTTTATCTGCATTTGATAAAGTATCTTATACATCTAAAATAGTATTATCTGCTACAGCATTAAATATCATTCTTAATTTCATTTTAATTCCCATGTTTTCAATTGACGGGGCTGCAATCGCAACAACAATCAGTTATATGTTCATCTTAATATCATCAACAATAATGCTAAGAAGGATTTTACCGATTAAATATCCCTTTGTGCATTGGATAAAAACATGGATACTGTATATTCTATTTTTAATTTTAGGATTTTACTTAAAGAAACTCATTAACCTGCCTATATTTTTGGAGATTACTGTAGTCTTAGGTTTGTCAATTACATTATATTTTGTAGGGATATTTTTATTTAAATTTATAAAAATAGAAGAATTGAGAGATTTAGTTAGAAAAGTGTTGAAGTGAAAACATATAAAATGTAGCGTAATAAAAGATATTAGTTATCTATATGGTTTAGCAGATAACTAAAGCAAATATTTAATATTTTTTTTCTACCTTCAAACCAAGTCCTTTTCTTTTTGTAATATAAATAATATATTTTACTATTTGTGAATCATATATGTTTAGTGCAATAGGATAGAGTTTGGGAGAGGATTTAATATATTTTCTTACTTTTTCCTTTAAACTATCTGTCTTCATTATAATGTTTGAATGAACTTTCCATTCTTTATAGTATCTCCCTTGTTGAGGGATAACATTATACTTGGAATTATTAGTTTTTGAAACAACAAAGAAAATACAATAAAGCGCACTGTCTAATCCACCGAAGGAAACATTATCTAAGCATCCCGGAAAATATTTGCTTATCTTAAACCTAAAAAAATTATGTAATTTATGGTGCTTATATATGTAAAATTTGTTTATATCAAATTTATTTGCAGAATAATAGTCCCAAAATAATGTCGGAGAAAACATATAAAATCCATGATCAACGTAGTTTGATGTTGGCAAACAACATATTATCCTCCCACCTTTTTTTAACATCATATTTAGATTATTTAAACAATTAGGAATATGAAAAATATGTTCAGTTGTACCACTATCCATTATAACATCAAACTTTCCTACAAGTTCTTTTGGAACTTCATTATTATTAAGATCAAACATTATATCTGTTGACTCATAATCGTTCACATCGATACTTTTTACTTCTGAAAACCCAAGTGCTTTAAATAAAAACACATCAGAGATATATCCTTTTTGTTTTGAGAATTGGTTTAGGGAATATGTAACTTTAATATTTTTATTTAGTTTTACTCCAAATTCTTCAGCCATTTTTTCTAATTTGGGGGATGTAAAGAAAACATCTTGTTTTCCCAATGTTAAAAGTCTTCCTGAAAAAGGCCGATCTCTAGATTCTTCTATCAGTAGTCTTGCTAGACCTTTTGCTATACCCATTATTTTATCACCGCATGGTGTGGTATAATCAGAGTTATATATTTTTCTAAAAGATAATTATATTTATTTGAAAATTTAACAAAGAGATAGATAACAAAAACCGCACTAATCCCAAACCTAAAGGTTCGGGTATTTAATCGCGCGGTTTTTGGAACAATGAAATCTCGCAAGATTTCATGTTCAAGAAATGCCGTGAGCATTTCTTTGAATTAAAAATTGTCGGACTAAAGTCCGAGATATTAAACCACGACAATTTTCAATAAAATAAAAGAGATTAGTTATCTATATGGTTTAGCAGAGATTATATAATTTAATAATTTTAATTTACCATATAATGAAAGTATAAAATTATAACAGACTGTAGCAATTATTAATATCATAAATCTAACATACTTAATTTTTATTTTTCTTAATAGTTGATAATAAAAAAGATTAGAATTGCAGCTTAATTTTAACTTGATTTTCACCTCATTTTTAATATTTTGTAAATTAAACACAGACTCATTTTTATCAAACAAACATAAGAATGTTGTAATTAATATGTCGAAAATACATGGTTTTCTTTTCAGGAATATCTTATTATATTTGTACTTAGCCATAAATCTTGAGGAAAGGAATTCAATTTTCTTGATTTCGCTTCTTTTCAAATTATCTTTCCATTTTGGACGATTAGCACTTTTTTCAGCACCTATAATTTTCTTTTTATGTGTATAACTTTGATATTCCCATGACATGCCATCCATAGTGCTTTCAAATAGAGATTTTTGAACATCTATATCCAGCCATTTTGCAAGAGATAAAACAACCCTATTGTATGAATCATGTAAATCCTCCAACCTGATTAAAAAATAATTCTCTTTTTTCAACCAGCTTTTCCTGTATTTTTCGACTTGATTTAAACTGTAGAAAGTATATTCGTAAGTAGTTGCTAAGTCTATTGGAGGAAGATGATGATTTTCATTGTTGTAAGACTTATTCATTTCAATAAAAGAATAATAGCTTGCACGGGGATCTCTTATTGTATGAATAAATTTGGCAGTTTTGCTTATATTGTAAATTAGAGAAAAATTCTTGCAGTTATGAGTTTGGTCTACAATATATTTTATATCACTTATCTTTTGGTGTTTTGTAAGCGCCCATGCTAAGTTTATAGCATAATAAAAACCCCTTTCATTAAATTCACCTAACTGATACAATTCGTTCAACACATTTTTAAAGTTTAGTTTAAATTGGTTAACATCCATATATATCTGTTTCTTTTCATTATCAACAGTGACTAATAATCCCTGCCACCAATTAGTATTTTTATCATATGGAACACCGAAATAATATTTTAACAGAGATTCTTGGCAAACATGCCGCATGATCGCATCGATATAAAACTCATGTTTATTCATGTACTTTGAGATATTGTCATAAATTGAGTACATAGAAACATAAAAAGGTATTGTTACTATATTTTTATGACCATCTAATATGCTTTGAACAAAATAAGAACCGCTTCTGCCAGAAGGTGCAATCGAAATGATTTCGACGTTATTTAAAAAAGTTTTAAGCAGCATATTATGAAACCTTATTTTTAATTTCTATGTTTATTTCTATAATTTTTGACAAAAGTGAAATGGTTTAAAAACATTATCATTTTCTTGAAAAGATTAGTAAGTTTTATTAAGAACTTGGTGTTTAATCAATGAAAAATGGGGAAAGATGGAAGTTTAATATGGATTACAGGACTTGCCGGCTGCGGAAAGACAACTTTAGCTAATAATATTATAAACGAATTAAACAGTGATGGTGTATTCCCTATCTTAATTGACGGAGATAAAGTTAGAGAAATTTCAGGAAAGGATTTAGGATATAATATGGAAGATAGGCTTAAAAATGCCTATCGAATTTCAAGATTATGCCATTTTTTGGCATCTCAAGGATTTATAGTTATATGCTCTACTGTATCATTATTTCATGAGATACATGAATATAATAGAATACACAACAAAAATTATTATGAAATCTTTCTTGATGTGGATAATTCCATTTTATTAAATAGAAATAAGAATAATTTGTATAACGGACAGATAAAAGAAGTAGTAGGCATGGATCAGACGCCTGAATTACCGAAAAATCCTGCTTTAGTTTTAAAGAATAATGAAGCGCATCAGATGAGTTATAACACTAAAAAAATAATTGACCTGCTCAAAAACAGGTCAAACACTAAGGAAGACTGGGACTATTCAAAAATGGCAAAATACTATTCTTACAGGCCTAATTATTCTGAGAGAGCAATATCAAAATTATGCAATGATATTGGAACAAATAATCATGATTATATTATTGCAGATGTCGGTGCAGGCACAGGCAATTTAACCATACTTTTGAAAGACAAAGCTTCTAAAATTATAGCGATTGAACCAAATGAAGAGATGAGAAGCATTGGAATTGAAAGAACGATAAGATTTAGAAATATTAACTGGTGTATTGGAACAGGTGAAAATACGACCTTACAGGATAATTCTGTTGATGCCGTAATGTTCGGATCGTCTTTTAATACTACAAATCGTGAAGAAGCATTGAAGGAGAGCCATAGGATATTAAAAAATAATGGCTTTTTTGTATGCATGTGGAACAATAGGGATTTAACGACTTCATCCCAAAAAAAAGTAGAAATGATAATAAAGAAATATTATCCAAATTATTCTCATGGCGTAAGGAGACAACAGCAAGCAGATATTATAATTGAAAGTAAGTTATTTAATCATCTTTATTATTTTGAACAGCCTGAAAAGGTCATGATGAATGTAGAAGATTATATTAATGGCTGGAAATCTGTTAAAAATCAATTTTGGGATCTTAATAGCGAAGAAGGCAGAGAGACATTTGCTAAAATAATTAAAGATATAGAAAATGGATTTAAGGGTGTGAAAGAGTTAGAATTAGTGTATATTACAAAAATTTGGGTGGCCAAAAAAGAACAAAAAAAGAGTGATTGCAATTGTCAGAATTCGTAAATGAAAAGAAACTTTCTAATGATATTGGCGCATTTGAATTAGGTACTGGCAGTTTTAGGTTCGGTACAAAAGCCGAAACTTTAGAAGCGCTTAGAAACAAAGTTAAATCTGCTACAATGCTTGATCATATCAAATTTACAATAAATCAATGGAATGAAAAAAGAGATGAAATTTTAAAGAAAATTCAAGCCAAGCTTAACTCTAAGCATATTGCAGTCAGAAGCAGCTGCCTTGAAGAGGATTCTCAATTATCTTCTTCTGCCGGAGCTTATAAAAGCATATTGAATATCAAATTAGAAAATAGTGAAGAGATTATATGCGCTGTTGAACAAGTTATTAAAAGTTATGGGAAGAACGACCGCAAGCATAATAATTATGATCAGATATTGATACAGCCTCAAATTGAAGATGTAGAAATAAGCGGGGTGATGTTTACAGTAGATGTTGACACTGGATCGCCGTATATTTTGATAAATTATGATGATACAACTGGAAAAACAGATACTGTTACATCAGGATATGGACAGAATCTGAAGGTATTTACTTATTTTAAATATCTTGATATTCTCCCAAGCAACAAAGATCTTGCAAAACTGATATTACTTGCAAAGGAGCTTGAAGAGATCACAAATAATAATGCAATTGATATCGAGTTTGTTATTAAACAAAATGAAATATTTTTGCTGCAGGTAAGGCAGATAACGACCAAATTTCAAAATAAAACTAAAGTTGAAGAAAAAGAGATTATTGAAGAATTGAATAATATTAAAAGATTTTTCAGCAAAATAAATATACCTCAATCAAATCTTCATGGTTTTAGAACAATATATGGGTATATGCCTGACTGGAATCCTGCAGAGATGATAGGGATTACACCAAAACCGCTTGCGTTCTCATTATACAGAGAGCTAATAACAGATGAAATATGGCCGTTAAGCAGAAGGTTAGTCGGGTATAAATACATTCATTGGCCGGAAAAGCTTATGTGGATGTCAGGATGAGTTTCAATACTTTCCTGCCGCATAACTTACCAGAAGATGTATCTGAAAAGCTCATTAATTTTTATATTGACAAGCTTATCGCAAACCCTGAACTTCATGACAAGATAGAGTTTGATATTGCATATACTTCTTACGACTTTTTTTTTGAAGAGAAAGAAAAAGAGATGCTACAAAACAACTTTTCTAAGAAGCAGATAGATGAAATTAAGAAATGTTTATTGGAGCTCACAGATAATATAGTTAATGAAAGAGTAACTACAATATCAGAAGAGATGGAGCATACTTATAGTTTAAATGAAAAAAGAGAAAAAACAATTAAGTCGTATGCGCCTGCAGATGTTAAAATAAAGCAATTACTTCATGACTGTAAATATTATGGTACACTGCCATTTTCAAAGCTTGCAAGGTTTGCGTTCATTTCAAATATACTCCTTAAATCGCTTATAAAAAAAAATGTAATAACACATGAAGAATATCAAAAAATTTTTGGTTCTATAAGAACAATCGCATACGAGTTTATAGAAGATTTAACAAAACTTAAAGAGAGATTAATTCAAAAGAAAGATTTCATAAATAAATACGGCCATTTAAGACCCGGATCATATGATATATGCTCAAGAACGTATAAAGAAGGTTTTGAGGAGTATATCAATATCAAAAATTTCAAAGGAAGTACAATGGATTATTCTAATTTTGATATTTCCGATGAAACAAAAAGAAGAATAGATCAGATTATAAAAGAATGCGGATTTACTTTTACAGCCGAACAGTTTTTATCATTCTGCAGAAGAGCAATAAAAGCGAGAGAAGAAGCAAAATACGAATTTTCAAAAAACCTTTCATTAGTATTAGATTACTGTGAGGAATATACAAAAGAGTACAGCATATCTAAGGATGACACTGCATTTTTAGAGATAGAAGATATAACAAAATCTGCTTTCAAATCAAAACCAAGAGAACATATTAAAGTATTAAAAGAAATAATAAATAACAACAAAAAACAGTACAATATTACCAAGGCAATCAGGCTTCCCCCATTGATATATATTGAAAGAAATTTTGATTATTTCCATTTATTTGACAATAAGCCAAATTATGTCACTAATAAAAATGAAATTGGAGAAGTTGTTTATGTCGATGCGAATTATCGCAATCAAGTGGATTTGAATAATAAAATTGTTTTGATAGAAAATGCTGACCCAGGTTACGATTGGATATTCAGCCACAATATAAAAGGTTTAATCACAAAATATGGAGGACCTGGATCTCATATGTGCATAAGAGCTACAGAGTTTAATTTACCTGCGGTAATAGGATGCGGCGGAGCTATATTTGACTTAATAAAGTCATCAAAGATCATTGAAATGAATTGCGCAACAAACCAGATAAAGAGAGTTATATGATCTTGTTATATTAATATCGAAATTGTTTCTCTTGCGCATAAAGGTTATACCATATTTAAATTGAAACCACCATTTATTTAAACAAATTGCTATTCTTTTAGTTTATGAAAGCAATAATCTTAGCCGCCGGAATGGGAACAAGGTTGGGGAAGTATACACAAGACCTTCCCAAAGGGATGCTTAATGTTATGGGGAAAAGCCTTATCGAAAGACAGGTAGAAACCCTCAGGAAGAGCGGATTAAATAACATAATCATTGTTAAAGGGTATGCTTCTAGCAAAATAAATATTCCTGGAGTAAAATATTATGAAAATAAAGAGTATAATACTACCAATATGGTTGCAACATTAATGACAGCAGAAGAAGAGATGGATGATGAGATATTAGTATGCTACTCAGATATTATATATGAAGCCAGGCTTATTAAAGAGATTTTGAACTCAAAAGCAGAAGTATCTGTACTTGCTGATGAAGATTGGTCGGATTACTGGAAAGCAAGACTAGATAATTGGCAGAGCGATATTGAAAGCTTAAAATATGATAAGGAGAACAACATAACAGAAATAGGCAAAACTAATTGTTCTTTGTCAGATATGCAGGCTAGATACATAGGTCTAATTAAATTTTCAAAAGAAGGAATTAAAAAATTGAAGAAAATTTATCATAAAAATAAAGAATTATATTGGGATAAAGATATACCTTGGTTAAATTCTAAATCATTCAAAAAAGCGTACATGACATGTATTTTACAAGCTCTTGTGAATGACGGAGCTGAAGTCAAAGTAGTTACAGTAAGGAGAGGATGGATGGAATTTGACACTGTAGAAGATTATGAAAAAGCCATGCAATGGGCAAAAGACAACACTTTGAAGAGGTTTATTTTGTTATGAAACTTGCAATTACCCAAAGAGTTATTTTTATGGATAAAGGCGCAAATAGGGATGCATTAGAACAAGATTATGTTGAATATTATCAAAAATACGGATTTAAGATAATACCAATACCAAATGTGCTTGATAATATAGAAGAATATTTTAAAGACATTTTACCAGATAGGATAATACTCTCCGGAGGAAATGACATAAACCCAAAGTTGTATGGAGAAGAAAGCGAAGACAATGATTCACTAAGTAGCAATAGAGTATCTGAAGCAAGAGATAAGACTGATAAAAAAGTTCTCCATATCGCAATTAAAAGAAATATCCCAGTTCTGTGCGAATGCAGAGGGATGCAATTTCTTAATGTTTATTTTGGAGGAAAGCTGATACAAAATATTGGAAGAAAGGGATTTAAGAATATTGCACCATCGACACATAAGATTATACTTAAGAAAGATGTAACTGAGAAGTACCATGAATTAAATAACAATATAAACGCAAGTAATAATGAGATAAGCAATAACTGCATAACTGTCAATTCTTTTCATAATCATGGGTTCACTGAGAATGAACTTTCTTCTGAATTAAAAGTATTTGCAGCAACAGATGAGGGTATCATCGAAGGTGTTTTCCACCCGAAATACCCCCTAGCAGGCATAATGTGGCACCCTGAAAGACCTGGATGCGATATAGATTTCAATAAAAAGATTATTTCTGCTTTCATTAGAAAAGACTTGTTTTGGAATCCAAAAAGTAAATTAAAATGATTAAAAAAATAAATATTAGTAAAGAAGATGAAGAAGAATTAAGAAAAATTATGATAGATCCAAATACGCAGATTGATGATTACTTTGATTATTCAAAAGTTGTAGTTAAGAAACCATGGGGATATGAATATTTAATGTACCAGAACGGGATTGTTGCCGTCTGGATTTTGTATATTAAAAAAGGATTTCAAACTTCAATGCACTGCCATCCAAATAAGAAGACATCATTAATTGTATTATCTGGAGAAGCAGAATGCTCTACATTAAATGAAAGCATAATAAGATCAGCAGGACAATGTATGTTTATTCCAAAAGCGGTCTTTCATTCGACAAAGTCATTATCAGATGAAGGGATATTTGTCATGGAGATTGAAACTCCAATCAACAAAAGAGACTTAATTCGGCTAAAGGATAATTATGGAAGAGAAGGAAAAGGATATGAAACTATAGACAGCATGTCTTTTAATATTCAGAATTATAATTACATTTCATTAATTGATCCACATATTTATTATAATGTAAAGAAAAAATTCGGCAAATGCAGCATATCTTTAACAAGATTTGGAAATATAGAAGAATTTGATAAAAATTTTAATTATACTGGATGGGATACAATTAGTATTCTTAAGGGAAAGATTATTGATCAGAATAACAGGATTATAGCTGAAACAGGCGATATTATTGAGATTAATCAAATAAAGAATTATCATAATATTAGAATCGATGAAGAACTTGAATTGATATATATAAAAAGGATAGATAATATGACGAAAGTTTCAGATTTTGTGATTGCATGTTTAGAAAAGAACAATATAAATGATATATTTATTGTTCCAGGCAGTGCAAATGTTCATTTGATAGATTCTATTGGCAGAAACACAAATATAAGGCATATCACAACTCAGACAGAACATGCTGCAACAATGGCTGCAGAAGCGTATGCAAAGCTAACAAATAACATAGGTGTATCTATTGTTTCATCAGGTATATCATCTATAAATGCATTAACTGGCATTGCAGATTCATGGATAGATTCTGCCCCGTTATTAATTATATCAGGCCAATCGGAAATGAATAAGAACAAAAAGAATCAAGAATTAAGACAGCTTGGAATCCAAGAATTAGACATAATCAATATGGTAAAGCCTATTACAAAATATGCAGTTAGAATTGATAATCCTAATGATATAAAATATTATATGCTGAAGGCAATGCACATCGCAACTACAGGAAGACCTGGTCCTGTCTGGATAGAGATGCCTATTGACCTACAAGGAAAAGCTATTGACGAAGACGATTTAATTGAATTTACAATAGAAAACGAAGATTTAATTAGAGATGAATTTGACACTAAACAAGAATTGAACAGGAAAACATTAGAAGTCATTAAATTATTAAAGACCGCAGAAAGACCTGTCATACTTGCAGGCAATGGCATAAGAATTTCAAATGCTGAGAATGAATTTTCACAGCTGATAAACAAACTAAAGATACCTGTATTGACTTCTAGAAGAGGCTGCGACATCATTGAAGGAAGCAATAAATTTTTCTTTGGACGACCAGGAGCATATGGACAAAGAGCTGCAAATTTTATAATACAAAATTCTGATTTGCTAATTTGCATCGGATCCAGGTTATCTATACCGTTAGTAGGAAGGAATTACCATTCATTTGCAAGAGAAGCAAAAAAGATAGTTGTAGATGTTGACAAATCAGAATTAGAAAAATGCACCGTAAAGATAGATTTACCAATACAGAGCAGTGCAAAAGAATTTATAAGATTGTTATTAAAAAATTTAGAAATATCAGAAGATATAACAAATAATATAACAAGCAGTGATAATACGAAAATCAAAAAATGGTTTGATAAATGCGCTTATTGGAAATTAAAATTCTCAAGAACATTTGAGGAATCAATGTGTAAGAAGACAGAAGCAGAAATAAATGAAAGAATTAATCCTTACAAATTTATAGAGGCATTGTCAGATATATTACAAGATGGCGATATCATTACGATGGATTCAGGTTCAATAATTATATGCACAATGCAAACATTTAATTTTAAAAATGATCAGAGATTGATTACTTCAACTGGATTGGAAAATAGAAATTTCTCTTTGTCCGCTGCTATTGGCGCATGTATTGGAAGTAAAGGAAAAAGGATAATATGCGTATGCGAAGACAGGGGATTTTTAAAAAGTCTGCAAGAGCTTGAAACAGTAGTTGGATATAACCTGCCGATAAAAATATTTGTATTGAATTATAAAGGATATTCATTTGAGAGAATGACTCAAAAAGAATATTTTGGAGGGAGATATGTAGCTTCTGATAGTTCTGAGGGTAAAGATAATGGCAAATGCAATGTTCCAGATTTAATTAAAATAGGTGAATGCTATAATCTTCCAACATTAAAGATTAAATCGCAGGATGATATGAATAATTTAATAAAAGAAATGATTAATCTTAATGGATCTGCGATATGCGAAGTGGATATAAATAAAGAACAGCCGATAATTCCAAGAATAACATATGATGTAAAACCTGACGGTGTATGGACTGCTAAACCATTGGAAGATATGCACCCATTTATAGACAGGGAAGAACTTAAAAAAGAGATGTTAATCAAATTAGTAGAAGAAGATTAATGAAATGCTAATAATGAGATGTTAAAAATGGTAAGACTTGCAGATTATGTAATATTTTTTTTGGAAGGCATTGGAGTAAAGGATATATTTACTGTATCAGGCGGCGGTGCCATATTTCTAAATGATGCTTTAGCAAAAAATGGAAAGATAAATTATTACTGCTGCCATCACGAACAGGCAGTTGCCATGGCAACAGAAGCGTATGCAAGAGTGAAAAAAAGAATCGGTGTTTCTTTAGTAACAACCGGCCCAGGCGGAACTAATACAATTACAGGCATAGCTGGCTCTTGGATAGATTCTGTACCTCATTTGATAATATCTGGACAGGTTTTTCTTAACCAAACAATTCAAGAAACTGGAGTAAGGCAACTTGGAATTCAGGAACTCAATATTATTGATATAGTAAAGCCAATTACAAAATATGCAATAATGCTTAAGAATAAAAATGAAATAAAATACCATCTCAAAAAAGCTATATATCTCGCAACTACAGGACGGCCAGGTCCTGTTTGGATAGACATACCTGCAAATTTGCAAATGGATGATATAAACGAGAGCGATTTAAGTGAGTTTGATTTAAATAAGGAAGAAGTACATAGCTTGTCAGATTATATTTTAAATTATCAATATGATGCAATGGAGGTATTAAAAGAAAAAGTTGCAATGATTGTTGAACTTTTAAGAAATTCAAAAAGACCATTAATACATGTTGGACAAGGAGTCAAGATTTCTAAATCAGAAGAAGAGTTTATGTATTTTGTAGAAAAAAACAAATTGCCATTTGTTACCGCGAGAAATGCAAATGATATTGTATCTACGAACCATCCGATGTACATAGGACGGCCAGGTACATTTGCACAGAGGGGAGCAAATTTTGCTGTACAGAATTCTGATCTTTATATCGCTATTGGAACAAGGCTTTCTATCCCCCAAACAGGATATAATTCTAAAGATTATGCAAGAAATGCAATTAAGATTATGGTGGATATCGACAGGAATGAATTAAACAAGCCTACTTTAGAAATAGATTTAAAAATTAATTGCGATGCAAAAGAATTTTTATTGGAATTAAATAGACAACTCGAAAGCTTTGTAACAGATGCTTCCATAAATGATGTTTATGACGCTAATAACACTAATAAACAAGAATGGTTAAAATTATGCCAAAATTGGAAAGAAAAATATCCAGTTGTGCTTCCTGAATATAAAGAAATAAAAGATTGCGTGAATTCGTATTATTTTATAGATGTTCTATCTGACGTCTTAAAAAGCGACGACACAATTGTCACTGACATGGGGATTGCATTTCAAGGAACACACCAAGCATTTAAGGTAAAAAAAGGACAAAATTTCTTTACGAACTCAGGATTTGCATCGATGGGATGGGGATTGCCTGCTGCAATTGGTGCATGCATCGCAAGCGGAAAGAAAAGAACAATATGCATATCAGGCGAGGGGGGATTGCAGATGAATATACAAGAACTCGCAACAGTAATGCATAATAAACTACCTATAAAATTATTTATTTATAATAATGGAGGATATTTGACGATTAAGCAGACACAGGAATTGAATTTTGGTAGATTGATGGGCTGCAATCAAGAGACTGGATTAAGTTTTCCAATATACCAAAAAATTGCTGAAGCTCATAATATAAAATTTGTCAGGATTGGTAATCATCTAAATTTAAAGAGCAAAATAGTAGAAATTTTGGAGCTTGACGACCCAGTAATATGCGAATTAATAATGGATCCTAATCAATCACAGATTCCTAAATTTGTTCCTAGAAAAGATGAACATGGAAAGACAATTCCAACACCAATTGAAGATTTATACCCATATTTGGACAGAAAGGAATTTAAAGAAAACATGATTGTTGAGAGAGATATAGACAAAAGAGATATAGGACTGACTAAAGAAAATAGTAAAAATGAATATCAAAATATATTAGAATAGAGTATATTAATATTAATTGTGATGAAGATATTAAAAAATAATTCCAAAAACCGCACTAATCCCCTACCTAAAGGTTGGGGTATTTAATCGTGCGGTTTTTGGAACAATGAAATCTCGCAAGATTTCATGTTCAAGAAATGCCGTGAGCATTTCTTTGAATTAAAAATCGTAATAATAACACATAGGAGGAAAGAAAAATGAAAAAAGCAATTATTATCACCGGAAAAATGGTGCAGGATCATGAATTTATTTATCCTTATTATCGCCTGCAGGAAGACGGATTTGATGTAGATGTCGCTGTTAGAAATAAAGAAACCGTCATGGGGCAATTGGGAGCTGCAAAGATAGTTCCTACGAAAGATATTTCTGACCTTAAAATAGGAGATTATGGTATATTGGTTATTCCTGGAGGAGCAAAATGCCTTGAGTATCTCCGCCAGGATAATGAAGCATTGGATTTCATCAGTAAATTTAATGCTGCTGAAAAAGTTATTGCATCAATCTGCCATGGAGCACAAATGTTGATTTCTGCAAAGATTGTTAAAGGCAGAAGAGTTTCCGGCTATTACAGCATAAAAGATGACATTATTAATGCTGGTGCAATATATGTAGATGAGCCTGCAGTTGTCGACATGAATTTGGTGACTACAGCGCATTATAAGCATCTTGGCCCATGGATGAAAGAAACGCTCAGGGTGTTTTATGAAAAGAATGATAATACATATGATAATAACTAAAAACACAATAACTTAAAAAACAAAATATGGAAAGGATAAATCTGTGTAATTATAAAGGCATATTATTTGACTTTGACGGCACTTTAGCTGTGACTATGGAGGACAATTATGCCGCTTGGAAAAGAGCTATGCAACATTTTAATGTGGAAATTGCTCCATCAGATTATTTTCCATTTGAAGGGATGAAACTAACAGAAATTGCAGGGAATCTATGCAAGAAGTATAAATTAAATCTGCGTCATGTCGATGAAATCGTAAAGAAAAAAGAAGAATACTATTTAAAAAACAATAAATTTAAATTTTATCCTAGTGTAGAAGAAATAGTAGCGCATCTAAAATCCAATAATATCTTAATAGGAATGGTAACTGCCGCAAGATTAGAAAGATTAGAAAAGACAATACCAATTGATTTCTTGAATTTGTTTAATACTATTATCACAGCAGATAAAACAAAAGCAGGAAAACCTGATCCCGAACCATACTTGCTTGGACTAAAGGAATTAAACATAAAAGCAAAAGATTGTATTGCTGTTGAGAATGCGCCTTTAGGGATAGAATCAGCAAAAAATGCTGGACTGAAATGCATAGCAATATGTTCTACTATGGATAAGAATTATTTAAGTAAAGCTGATTTAATTATAGATAAATTTTATGAATTAAACAATCTTTTTGGCGCTGATGAAAACAGAAGAAAGTAATAAAGAAAGCAACGAAGTTGTTGTAATACTTCCATATGTAAAAAACAAAATATTGATGCAGCTAAGGGACGAAAAACAGAATATTGTCTTTCCTGGAATGTGGGGGATGTTCAGCGGTTCAATTCATATTGGTGAATCCCAAAACAAAGCTGCATTTAGGGAAATAAAAGAGGAAATCTGCTATCAGCCAATAGCAATGATGCAATTAAGCACAGATAGCATTCGTGATCAAAATAATATCTGTTCACATAGCTTCTTTTGCAAATTGACTACAGAAATAAACAAAATAAAATTAAGAGAAGGAATTGATTTGGGGTTATTTACACTAGACGAAATAAAAAGTGGAAAACTTTATTCAAAAAGATTCGACAGATTTTTTTCAGTTATCCCCTCAGAATATATACCTTACATAATTACAAGATTAATGAATGTATTAAATAATAAGTAGAAGTATTATCTAGATTTGTTTATCTAAATCTGTAATTGATGTGATCCAAAAACAAGCCATGTTAGCAGCTCGTAAAGCCAAGAATTCTGCCGATGGATGTTGCATAGAGGTGGTTTTTGTTACAAAAAATGATAAAAGGATGATTATCTACCCAAAAATATTTAAATTGGTATTTTTTTGTTTAAAAAATGAAGATGAATAAAAAATTAGCATGGTTTGAAGAGAATACACCTAAGCCAACGCGTATAAGGAATTATTATAAAATTTCACTTAAGGATTTTGAAAAGAAAGTTCTTTCTTATGATGAAGAATTAACAAATTCAATATATTCGGGAGATGTTTATATAATTAATGGTGTTGTTGATCCAAAAAAATTACATGAAATAAAGGCAAAAGCAATTGAATGGGGGAAACAACGTCAATCAACGTATGAACCTATGGTAGAAGGAGCAAAGGATTTTCATCAGGTAATACAAGAGGGTGGAGCATCGGAAAAATATGCAATAAAGCCGGTAAGGCATTCTTATTTCTTTTTCAGATGGAATGATGATCCTCTTGATTTATTTCATTGCACCAACCATATTTGGGGATTAGTAAAAACATTTGGAGGATTTCCATATAATGCTTATGTAAGCAATACTCCAATAGGGGGAGTAGTAGACAGAGCACAAATTGCCCATTACCCTCCAGGTGCAGGGATGATACCAAGGCATTCAGACCCATTTCATAACCAAAAGCTGATATTAGGAGTCTATATATCAAAATATGGAAAAGATTTCAAAAAAGGTGGAATTTATTTTGTAGATAAGACTGATAAGGACATACTGCTTGAACCGGAAATAAATCCTGGCGATGCAGTAGTTGCATACGCTACAATTACACATGGGGTCGCATGTGTAGATCCTGATTCAACACCAGATTGGAATACCCCTGAAGGAAGATGGTTTTTAGGTTTATACAGCAATGATTCAAATGAAAAGAAAGAGCGTATAACCAGTTATATTGTTAAATAATAGCGATAATTATTATAATATAAGTTAAAGATAAGTTTTATAATAAGTTAATATATATAATAAAAATTCATAAGAACAAAATGAAACAATTTAAAATAATATATAATAGATTGAGATGTGTTGGCTCAGAGAAGTGTTTAGTCAGTTCTTATTTTTCTATGGATAAGGAAGATAACAGAGCAAATTTGAATGAAGATAGAAATATAAGAGAAATTACCGCAACTTTAAATAGCAAAGATGAAGAAGATGTGATTAATGCTGGCACATGCTGCCCTGCCAATGCAATAGGTGTTTTTGAGATAAACAAAAACGGTTTAAAAGAGCTAGTATCGACGGAAGTAAAAAATGACGACGGCGTTTCTGTAGTGTATGCTCACTATGATGATTTAAAAGAGTTTAAAATGGATAAGAACGGATATTTCTTAATAAGAACCATTCCAAAAACAAAAGAGATTGAAATTGGTTTTTGCAGAAAGATTAATGTAGTTGAGATTATTATCAGAGGGAAAAAACCTTTAGAGATATACCAAACTGCATTAAAGCTCAAATTAATCAGCAGAATGGACCATGCTGCTTATCTTGGAAGAGAGTTGCAAAAAGCATATGACTCTTTGTTGTTTAATACAAAGTATATACAAGATGATGAACTAAAGACAAATGAAGATTAGCTATAAAACAGCAAAACATATATATTAATAAAAAAGGATTATAAAGATTAATTAAACGTAGAATATTATAATGAGGGGATTATGGAAAATAAAAAAAAAATTCTGTTGGTTTTACCAAACCAGAGATGGGCATGTGATGATGAATATTATACCATGTGGCTTATTTTTCCTACACAAATTTGCCTTATCGCCGCTCAGATTGAAGACAAGTATGAAGTAAAGATTGTTGACTGCATTATCGACGATTTAAGTGAGCAGGAATTTGAGGAAATTGTCAGGAAGGAAAAGCCGGATGTAGTTGGATTAAGTAATTTCACTCATGAATTTAGTAAATCTGGACACAAAGCTGTAAATATCGTTAAGAAAGTAAACCCAAATATAATTACAATTATGGGAGGCGTTTACGTAATAACAAGCCCAGAATTAGCTATGGCAAATTCTAATCTGGATTATGCAATTATTGGAGAAGGAGATCTCATGATACAAGAATTACTTGCATATTTATTTGAAAGCAAAGAATTGCCTAATAAAGGGTTAGGCTATCGCAAAGAAAATGATGAACTGATAATTCAACAAAGGGCAGATTTTATACAGAATTTGGACCTGTTAAAATATCCTGCCTACCATCTTGTCGATTTTATGAAATATGCTACAAGATACCAGAGGGAAGCAGTCAGCCGCCCTAGAGCATTACCTTTTGCCAGAGTATGCATGACAAGAGGATGTCCTATCGGTTGTACTTTTTGCACTGTGGAATCTATTTCAGGAGGGCCAACAAGGTATAGAAGTGCTGAGCATATGGTTGGAGAACTTGAAATGCTAAAAGATATGTATGGTGTAAAGTTTGTTTTATGGGACGATGATAATCTATTTATGAATGCGAATAGAGCAAAAGAGCTGCTAAGATTAATGATAAAAAGAAAATTAGATATTGGATGGTTGCTAGAAGGCACTGCTATTTTCCGTATGGATGAAGAACTTGTTGAATTATGCGCAAAAAGCGGATGCAAATATTTGAATATAGCTATAGAATCAGGATCAAAGAGAGTATTAAGAGAAATAATCAAAAAACCAATAGATTTTGATAAAACTAAAAGATTAATTGCAAAGATGAAAGAGGTTGGCATAGAAATAAATTCTAATTTTGTTATTGGAAACCCTGGGGAAACATGGGATGAAATCCTAGAGACTGTTAGGTTTGCTGAAGAGATTGATATTGATTATGTAAAATTCTTTATTTGCACCCCATTTCCAAAAACAAAGATGTTTGAAATGGCAAAAAAAATGGGGTATTTAGATGATTCTATCAAATTTGATAATCATCAATGGACATATGGAACATTTAATACTACAGACTGGCGGGCGAAGGATTTAGCAATAATAAGAGCTTATGAATGGGACAGGATTAATTTTTCTAGACCAGAAAAAAGAAAGAAAATTATGGAAATGATGGATGTTACAGAAGAAAGGCTGGATGAGATTAGAAAAGCAACTCTGAGAAGAGCAAATCCTGATTATGACAATATTGAACAAGAAAAAGATATGAAGATGAACAAGTTTGCCACTACAAAAGAGATTTCAGTTGAAGAAGCAAAATCTAAAGTTTTTACTGAAGAAGCAACCGAGAATAAAACAGAAAAAGACAATCCATTGAGAGTAATTGAATCATAAAAAAAAACTTATTACAATCATACTATAAAATAGACTTATTTAATTCTCTTAGTATTTCTGATGCCATGAACACAATCTCTTTTGTTGTTTTTCCATTTTTATGCAATTGTTTTATTTCATCCAAAGAATGATATTTAACTGCCACTCCTTCGTAAAGGTTTAACTTAGACGGATTTTTGATATCAATTCTTGAAACAAACATGTAAACGTCCCTGTTTTCTAAATTATACAATTTAAAATATTGTATTTTAGGAGGTATAAAATTAATTTCCTCTTTTAGTTCACGTCGAATTGCATCTTCTGGTGTTTCACCATAATCTATAGTTCCGCCAAATCCTGCCCACATACCAGACATAAATAGACCCGACTTATTATCTCTAAGATGTAATAGAAATCGATTATTATAATCTACCAAAAAAATTCCAACTGTATTTTTTATCTTGTTTGTTCCAGCCATTTTGAATATTTACTTCTTAATAGATTAAGAGAATTATAGACCTCTTCTTTATTTTGCGGAAAATTATCTATTAAATACGCTAAATCAAATTGATTAAACCTCTCCTGCCAATACTCTGAGCCGCTAATCTTTATTTTTGCATCTTCGAGATGTTTTAGTGATCTGATTTTATCATTCAATAAAACATAACATAACCCTGCAAAAAGATCCATGTATGGATTGTATGGATATGTAACCTGTAACGCTTCTATCCATTTAGCTAGTTTTTCTGGATTACCATTTGGCTGCAAGTTTTTATTGCATATATAATTAATGATTAAATTAAAAGTAAACCATATCTGCTTTACTTGTTCTTGCGATGGAACAATGTAAGCCGGGATATTGAAAACATCTTTCCCAGATAAAACGCCTTCTTGTGACTTGATCTCTCCAGTATTGCTGTCTTTTGCTGGAATGAAATCTGATGCATTTCCGCCTGTAGACTTAAGATTTTCTACTGTTGCCGTCTCCTTGCTAGTAAACTGAAATGCAGTAATAGAAGACCAATCAAGATTCATTTTATATGCAAATTTAAATGTGTCTAACATTTGTCCAAATGTTTCTTCTCCAAATAACCCAATGATATAATTTGCACCAATGAATATTTCAGTAAAATTTTGGAGTATCTTTGATTTTTGAGTTAACAATTCCAAGGTAACAGGTTTTCTTATTCTCTTTAACATTTCAGAATTGCCTGATTCAATGCCTATCCTGAATCCATTACATCCAGAATCTCGTATTAATTCCATAATTTCCTGAGTTATAGATATTGCAAGAAGACCATTGTTTGCAGACCAAGTTATTCCATATTTCTCTCTTAAAGGGATCATCATTTTCAATAATCTCTCAACTTCCAATTTATTCCCAAGAAAATCGTCGTCAAGAACCTCAAAATGGCGCACGCCACGAAATTCAATTAGATATTTCATTTCATCTATTAATATATCAGAAGAGTAAGTCCTAATCCCTCTTCCCATGAATTTGGTAACATCGCAGAATCTGCAATTAGCCCTGCAACCCCTGTTTAATTGAAATACCGAAAAAATCTTATCCTGTCCAGACATTCTTGAATAAGGAGTCAAACAGCCAATATTTTTATAATCTTCTATTGGAACAGAATCGTAGGTATCAATTAAATTTCCATATAATGTCATAAAATCTTTTTGTCCATTTGTACATTTTATTTCTTCTTCGTCTTTAAAATAAATCCCAGAAATAGAATTATTTCTGTTTTTTTCATCAAACAGTATGTCGTATAGGACATCAAATAAAAAACGTATTTTACTTTCACCTTCTTTTGTAACAACAAAATGACATAAATTATCTTTAAGATAATTTTCGTATTCATTTGTCGCTGTCGGACCACCTATTATGATAATATATTTATCTTTTTTTCTTAAATGCTGTAAAATTGCAGTTAATGGGTGATTTGATCTTAGTATATCATCATACGATGTTAATGACGTTAATCCAATAACAGAAGGATTATTTTTTTCCAAATATTCATCAAGAATATTCAACCAGTTATTGATTTCAAAAGATTTGTCTTCAATAACTTTCTTTAATATCAAATAATTTAAATCAATTAAATTTATTTCTAAATCTTTTCCTAAAAGTGCTTTTTTTATGCACTGCAATCCTGTAGGAGGAAATGCATAATATCCTCTGTTTCTTGCTACTTCCGCATTAAATGACTCAAATCTAAACTGTGGTGTTTGTATAAGAAGCACTTTATTATTTAACTTGTATTTTTCCCTTAATTGTTTACAGTATTGTTTTAGATTATTATTTTCAACATTAGTATTATTTACACTGAGTAGTTCAAAATCTATATCAATACTTTTATTATTTACACTGAGGAGTCCAGAATCTATACCAATACTTTTCTTTTCTCCTGTATTTACATCAACTAGGGTCATTTTGATTTATATTACTGAAATTTATTTATTAATTTTATTTTTCCTCGACTAATTTAAGAGATCTTGCAGTTGTAAATTTATAGTCTCCAGTATAGCCGACATGCTTTAAAACATCTATCCATTCATCTTCGTGTAAAACTGTTGTTCCTAAAACAGTCCAATACTTAAATAATTTAAACTCTTCTTCAGTTCTATACGCTGCCAATGTTATAAAGCTCTTCCCTCTTCCAACTCTTTGAATTTCTTTTAAACAAGCCATAGCATCTGCTAAATTCAATGTATATACCACACCAATAGCAATGACCAAATCAAATTCATTATCCTTAAAAGGAAGTTTTGTAAATGGCGCTAGTTTAACATATGGTTTTATGGTGGGCATTGAATTATCAAGCGCGTATTTAGAAATATCAGTTCCACTTATCTTCATATTATGGTATAATTGATACAAATCATGCAATAAAAATCCTTTTTCGCATCCAATCTGCAATACTGCGGAATTTTCGTTTAGATGATATTCTCTGCACATATTTTTTGCAATAGGGATCCATCTTCCATCATATTTAAATCCGCCATACCCATTGTTCCTGTCGCCGTCATAATATTCTTTATCTCTGTATGCTGCAATTATCCTATTAGGTATTGTTCTCATATTTGGCCCAACAATTCTTGGCTGTTTTGGCTCAGGATAATCCTTAAGCATATCAAATTCTCTCATTATTTTCCCACCAAATATAAATAATTTTCAATGAATTTTTAATAAATATCTATCTGAAATATAATTATATCATAATGTATAGCTCATTCCTTCTCCTGCATCTATTGGAAGCATGCATCCTCCAAGCATAGAAGCATTATCAGAGCATAATAACAACAATAATGGAACTATTTCCTCAGCTTTTCCTAAAAATTTACGAGGCAATCTGTCGTTTATAAACTTTTTTACAACTTCAGGATTCTCTTTTTCTAACCTTTTCCATGAGTTGCCAGGAGCATAAAATCCACCTGGCATTATACCAGTTACTATAACACCTGATCCTGCAACTGCCCGTCCTAATGTTCTTACATATGCTGCAAGAGCTGCTTTTACAGTATTGTAACCAACAGAAGCTGCTGCTTCTTGAGAAGCTATTGATCCAACATGCACAATATTTCCTTTCTTTTTAACAATCATATCTGGAATAATTAAATTATTTATTTCAATAATTGAATTTAAATTTAATTTAAACAATTTATCCATCTCTTCAGAAGTTAAAAGTGGATTTTTAATTCCATATCCACCGCCGGCAATATGCAAAACAACATCAATTATGCCAAGAAATTCTTTTGCTTTTTGTACAGCATTTGAAATTTTGAGAATGTCTAA
>Ga0209541_10003069_pt1 | contig 31039 bp, 28 predicted proteins | sample RifCSPlowO2_01_FD_184027 | JGI IMG/M metagenome (GOLD analysis project Ga0209541, IMG submission 184027) | Groundwater microbial communities from Rifle, Colorado - Rifle CSP2_plank lowO2_0.1 (SPAdes) (version 2) | ecosystem: Environmental > Aquatic > Deep subsurface > Groundwater | place... | reverse complement strand
AACTCCTCAAAATACGGTTGCGCCGGCTCCTCAACCACCACCTCCTCCGCCGGCAGAACCACCGCCTCCTCCCCCGCAACCCGATGAACCGCCGCCGCCTTCATCAACCGAAATTCCTTCGGCTCCTGAAACAACCCCGGATAATACACAAACAACCCAAGAACCTTTGCCAAGCGAACAACAAGAACCTCCGGCAAAAATAGAAGTATATTTGTCCGAACTTATCCCGAATCCTCTCGGAGCCGACAGCGATCTTGAATTCATAGAAATAGTTAATCTTGGAGATAGCGTAATTGATCTTTCCGGATGGACTATTACAGATCCGACAAAAATATTTGTTGTGGGAACCGATACTCTATTGGAACCAAAGAAATATTTGGTCTTTTTTGCTCACGAAACCCATATTAATTTAAACAACGACGGGGATACTATTAAATTTTTTGATAAAAACAATGCACTCAAAGACGCCATACAGTACGGCAAAACAAAAGAGGGTTTCAGTTTGGTCAAAATTGATGGCTCGTGGCTGTGGACTCAGGAAGCAACGCCCGGAGAAAAAAACAAACTTTCTGCATCGTCCGATATGCCTGGGACAGAAGCTCAAACAATCGAACCAAATGCTGTTGCTATAGCAACAGCGCCCGACATAAACGAAGGTGTTTCTGCCGTCAAAACGGAAAAATCCGTTTCTGTAAATAACAGCGCTGATCCTTTTTTCGGACAAGACGACAATGAACAAATAAATCGGTTAAAGGCTCAGTCTTCTGCGTGGTTAAAATCAAAAAACTTTCTTGTCTTGTCCTTAGCATTGCTCTTGGGTTTTCTGGGGGGCTTTGCTGTTTTTATCATAAGAAAAAAGCTGCGCGCTTAGTGTTATAATAATTAATTAGGTAACACTCCTACGCTGCGCTTCGGCGTGTGCACGACGGTGCATACTGCTCGTTGACGCTCGCAGGCACCGTCGGCATGTCCGGTCATTCTAAGTGGTCTACAATTAAACACCAAAAAGAAGCTCAAGATAAAAAAAGGGGCGTTGTTTTCAGTAAATTAGCCCGTCTTATTGCTATTGCGGCGCGCGACGGTGAAGATCCGGATAAAAATTCCAGATTGCGCATGGAAATAGAGAAAGCCCGAAAATTCAATATGCCCAAAGAAAACATCACAAGAGCCGTTGAACGAGGCAGCGGCAAGGGCGGAGGAGAGGCGCTTGAAAGTTTTGTGTATGAAGCCTATGGCCCCTCGGGGATTGCTTTAATAATCGAAGGAATTACTGACAACAAAAACAGGACGATTTCTGAGGTAAAGAATATTTTAACCAAACATCAGGGTAAAATGGGCGGAGAAGGTTCGGTTAGCTGGATGTTCTCTCATTCCGGCGTAATTAATACGTCCCTACCCGAAAACAAAGAACTTATAGAAAGTTTAACCCTTGAAGTTATTAATGCCGGAGCGGAAGATATTGTTGAAAAAGAAGACGGTTTAAATATTGTTGTTCCCATAGAAAAGTTGGAGGAAATAAAAAAACTTTTGCTTGACTCCGGAATTGAAATACAATCCGCCTCTGTTGAGTGGGTTCCGAAAAATCCTGTGGCTGTTTCGGAACAAGATAGAAACGTTTTGGAACGCTTATTCGAAGCTTTGGATGAACATGACGACATTCAGGAAATTTATTCAAATACCAAAAATTAATCCGCAGATTCCATATCGTTAATCGTTTTTTACGTTTGGATACGCGGCAAATTATAAATATGCTTATATTGGGCATTGATCCGGGAATAGCGATCGTGGGTTGGGGTCTGGTTGAGGTATCCGGCCGCACCTTGCGCTGCGTTGATTACGGAACAATAAAAACATCAAAAGAAAGCCTCAAAGATGAGCGGTTGAAGACGATAGGTTTTTCTTTAAATTTGCTTTTAGAAAAGATGAAACCCGACGTAATAGCTGTAGAGCAGTTATTTTTTGCCAAAAACAGAAAAACTGCTATTACTGTTGCTGAAGCTCGCGGTGTTATTTTGGCAACATCTTCCGGGTGGGGAGAGTTAACTGAAATAACGCCTCTTCAGGTAAAACAGTTTATTGCTTTTTCCGGGCGGGCGGATAAATTAAAAGTTGGTCAAATGGTTCAAAAAATATTAAAGTTAAAAGAAATGCCCCGTCCCGATGACGCGGCTGACGCCTTGGCCATTGCTTCTTGTGTGGCTTTTTATAGAAATAAAATACGTTTATAGAATATTGTGTTTATATAAAATAAACCCCGACCTAAAAAATCGGGGTTTTTATAAAAATCGTCGTAAACTATATTTCGACATCATCGCTTTCTTCGGAGCTTTCATCTTCACTTGAATCTTCCTCTTCAAGTTCTTCTAGGTCATCGCCCGAATCGTCCGCTGCCGGATCGGGATCGTCAGAAAAATCATCCGGTGTTTTGATTGTTGTGTTTAAAATTTCTTCAAACATACTGCTCACCTCCCCCCGAAAAATAGACTTTATGCTATGTATTTTTGTTAATTAATTTAAATCAACCCCGCACCTTTTCGAAATATAAGCCGATAAAAATGCCTGTTTATCTAAAAAAGGTGCGGGGTCAACGCCATTATAAACATGCAAGGGTTTGTGTCAAGACGGTTATTAACAGGCTTATTATCGGTTATCTTTTTTGGGCACTGTTTTTATTGCTGTATGACCAATCTTAACAATATGTTCTTTTGTTGTGTCTATTTTTGGATGTGTCTCATAATTAGCCCGTTCTCCATCAATATAAACAGCATTTTCGTCTATTTTCCTTCTAGCTTCGCTAGTGGATGTTGTTATGCCGCTGGCTGCGAGATAATGTGGTAAATCAAAAGACTTATCTGAAGATAAAAAACGTTCTGGCGCTCTTGTTGATAACTTTTTATCCCTAAAAACTCTGTTGAATTCTTCTTGTGCCGCTTGCGCTTCTTTATCTCCCCAAAGCCAGGCAACTATGTTGCGTGCTAATTTTTCTTTGGCGTCTTTGGGGTTAATTTTGCTGTTTGCCATCGCTTCTTTAATGTTTCTGATTTCTTCTTCGGGCAAATCGGTCAATAATTCAAAATATGTAATTATAACATTATCCGGTATAGACATTATTTTTCCGTATTGTATATCTGGTGACTCTAATATGCCTATAGTATTTCCGTAGGACTGGGACATTTTTCTCACACCATCTGTTCCCGGCAAAACCTCCAAAGCAATAATTCCTTGAGGTTTTTGATCGAATGCTCGCTGCAAATCTCTGCCCACTATTTCATTAAATATCTGATCGGAACCTATAACCGTCAGGTCGGATTTTAACATCACTGAATCGTAACCCTGAAGAACCGGATACAATAACTCGTGAAGAAAAACTTCCTGATTGTTTTTAATTCTTTCCTGAAACATATCTCTTTCAAGCATTTGTGCTGTGGTAAATTTTGCTAAAACAGAAAAAAGTTCTTCGGTTTTTAATTTATCATACCACTCACTGTTGAATCTTATTTCCAAACGTTTGGGGTCAAGTATTTTTGAAATTTGTTCTACGTAGGTTTTTGTTAAGTTTTTAACTTCTTCTGCGTCTTTCATTGTACGGGTCTGCAGTTTTCCTGTCGGGTCTCCGAATCTTGCGGTAAAATCTCCTATCAGAAAAACTACCGTGTGACCCAAATCCTGAAGTTGTTTCAGTTTACGGTAAACAACCGCGTAACCAAGATGTATTTGCTTGCTTGAAGGATCTATCCCGTGTTTAATACGCAGGGACTTTGTTCCTTTAAGTATTTCTTCAATTTCCTCTTCTTTTATGAGTTTGGTTACTCCCCTGCTAATTATGTCTTTTGGGGTTGTATTTTTGGTCATTATGGTTAATATATTAGCACAATTTTATCTTTTTTGAGCTGTCGGGTATAGTAAAAAACATGTTAAACTCAATATTATGAGACGTGGTATTCTATATCATTTTTGGCACAAAATACGCTCTCTGAGCAAGCTTTTAACCGTGGGACTACTTATAGGCGTCTCTTTAATGCTTGGTCTTTTTGTGTGGGCCGCCCGCGACCTACCTCCTCCTGAAGCTTTTGCTTCGCGCCGTATAAGTGAATCCACTAAAATATATGACCGTACAGGAAAAATAGCTTTGTACGATGTGCATGGAGAAGAAAAGCGGACGGTTATACCCCTGGAAAATATTCCTGAAATAACCCAAAAAGCGGTGATCGTAACAGAAGACGACCGTTTTTACGATCATTTGGGTATAGATTTTGCCGGCATTCTGCGTTCTGTATTTAAAAATATATTAAACCGGGATGTTGGACAAGGCGGCTCAACTATTACTCAACAGCTTATACGCAGCGCGGTTCTGACACCCGAAAAAACCTTAAGCCGTAAAATTAAAGAGGTTATTTTATCTTTGGAAATAGAAGCCAGATATTCAAAGGAGGAAATTTTAGGTTTTTATCTTAATCAAATACCGTTTGGATCAAATATTTACGGTATAGAAGCGGCCAGCGAAGCTTTTTTTGGAAAATCGGCTAAAGACCTTTCTTTAAGTGATTCTGCTGTTTTGGCGGCTCTGCCCAAAGCCCCGACTTATTATTCTCCTTGGGGAACGCATACAGATAAATTGATCGAACGCCGTAATTTTGTTTTAAAACGCCTTCTTGATAAAAAGATTGTTACTGCTGAAGAATATCAAACGGCGGTTGCAGAAAAGCCTGTTTTTTTTCCACCGAAGAACACAATAAGAGCCCCTCATTTTGTTTTTGAGGTGCGCGAAGAATTAGAAACACGTTTCGGTAAAGAAGCGGTAGAAGAAGGCGGTCTGAAGGTTATTACAAGTTTAGATATGGAATTGCAGAACCTTGGTGAAACTGTGATTGCTGAAGGAGCTGCAAAAAACGAAAAAAAATGGCGCGGCACAAATGCTGCGCTGGTGGCTATTGATCCCAACAACGGTGAAGTTTTAACTATGGTGGGATCGCGTGATTACTTTGATGTTGCGCATGACGGAAACGTTAACGTAACTATGCGGCCTCGACAACCAGGTTCTTCTTTTAAACCTATTGTATATGCGTCCGCGTTTAAACGTGGTTATACGCCTCAAACTATAATCTTTGATTTGCCTACCGAATTTGCTGTTGACGGAGCAAAGTCTTACAAGCCGGATAATTATGACGGTACCTTTCATGGTCCTTTAACGATGCGTACTGCTTTATCGAATTCTCTAAACGTTCCTGCTGTAAAAACTCTTTACTTGGCAGGAATAAAAGAAAGCATAGAAACTGCGCGCGATTTGGGCATAACAACCCTGTCGGATGCAAATACTTATGGCCTGGCGTTGGTTTTGGGCGGAGCTGAAGTAAAATTACTTGAAGAAACTTCGGCTTTTGGTGTTTTTGCCGCAGATGGTTTAAAGACGTCCCCCACTCTTATTTTACGTATTGAAGACAACAAAGGAAACGTTTTGTTTGAACACGAGCCAAAGCCTGTCCGTGTTTTAAATAAAGAGGTTGCCCGCAACATAAACGATATTTTATCTGACAACCAAGCTCGTTCTTTGGTTTTTGGTCTATCTACTCCTTTGGTTCTTCCGGATCGTGTTGTAGCGGCGAAAACCGGAACAACTCAGGATTATAGAGACGGTTGGACTGTTGGTTATACGCCTTCTTTGGCGGTTGGTGTTTGGGTCGGCAATAACGACAATACTCCCATGCGCAAAGGTGCCGATGGGGTTGTTGTTGCCGCGCCTTTATGGAATGAATTTATGAAAAAAGCTCTGGCTGATAAAAAAATAGAAACCTTTGAAAAGCCTCTGCCCATAATAACCAATAAGCCCATCTTAGACGGAAACTATATTTTAGAAACGCGCGTAAAAATAGACCTTATTTCCGGAAAACGTGCAACGTCGTCAACCCCTGTTGAGTTTATAGAAGAAAAAACTTTTCGAGAAATACATTCTATTCTTTATTGGATCAAAAAAGAAGATCCTTTAGGAGATCCTCCCGCTAACGCAAATCAAGATCCTCAATTTATTAACTGGGAAAACGGCGTACAAGATTGGCTCTCCGCTAATAAAAGCATTTTAGGTAGCTTGGGCCCTCCGCCTAACGAATTTGATGATGTGCACAATCAGGACAGCACACCCAAAATATCTTTAACAAATCCGCAAAACGATGCTTTTGTTTCAAAAAATGACGCTTTATATGTTGAGGTTTCTGTAGACGCTTCTTTTGGTATAAACCAGGTTTTGGTTTTAACCGATGGTTCAGTTGTTGGTCGTCTGTTCCAACAAAACTCGGGTAGCAACACTTTAAGCGGTCTTTTTTATCCCCAATGGAAAAAATCTTTTGATATAGATGGTTTTTTTCAACCCCAAGAACATACTGTTCTTGTGCGGGTTTTTGATAAAATAGGAAACGTTGCGGAAAGTAGTGCTATTGTTTATCTTCGATAACTATTACCACGTCTTTAATTTTTGTTTCCTCGTTCTCTGCTTCTAGATTTCTTTTTAAATCTTCTTTTATTAAATAAACCCGCGCTGCCCATTGCGGGTTTTTTGCTGCAATAATAAGTTTGTTTTTGCTGAAATTCTTTACGAAAACGTTTTGGTTAGCGTTTGGCAAAGAAGCGAGCAGTTTTTTTAAATATATATCTGCTTTTTTTCTGAGATCTTGGGTTGATATTCTTTCTTTTACACCTAGCGCTTCTATGCGTTTTGGTAAAAGTTCTCTTATGTTTGTAAACACTTTTTTAACTGCTAAATTATAATTTTATAGGCATTAAAATATATAGTTGTTTTTCTTTGTTTTTTTCCGGTCTTATCACTCCCGGTTTTCCTTCTCCGCAGAAAGAAAAACTTATGTTTTCGTCTCTAAAACTTTCTAGTCCGTCTATTAAATATCTCCAATTAAAAACGGTGTTGTTTATTTCCCCTTTTGCTTCTTTTGTTTCTATTTTTGTGTCGAATGATCCTTTGTTACTATCTTCGCTTTTAAGGTTTACTGTTTTATCCTCCGCATTAAAAGACAAATAAACGTCGTTTAAACGGCTGGTAAAAACGCTTGCAGCTTTAGCGGCTTGCAAAAAATTATCCCTTAAAATAACGATTTCTCCTTGCGTGGTTTCCGGAATAATGTGTGTATAGTTTGGATAGTTTCCGTCTATTAACCTTGAAACTAGTGTTGTTTTCCCTGATTTTATTTCAACGTGATTGTTATCTATTAAAAATAAAAGTGTTTCTTCGTTTATAGGAGAAAAAATTCGTATTAATTCCTGAACACACTGCAGAGGAAGTATGTATTGTCCTTCTTGCTGTTGGTTCGTGATGGATATTTTTCTTTCTCCCAAACGAAACGTGTCTGTTGCGGCTAAAGTCAAAAGATTGCCGGAAAAATTAAATAATATACCTGAAATTTCCGGACGGGACTCTGATACAGAAACAAGAGATATTAGAGGCTGTAAATTATAAATTAGATCGTTTTTGGGTATTTCAATACCATCAATGTCCTTTATTTTGGGTATTAGAGGAAATTCTTCGTCTGAAGATCCTTTAATTTTCATTTTTATGTTTCCGCATTCTATATTTAAAGTATAGTTCTGTTTGTTTACTTGTAGTTGTACCGGTTCGTTCGGAAAATTATTAACTATGTCGGATAAAACTTTTGCCGGAACCGCTATACTACCTTTACTTTTTATTTTAGAAGGAATTAGAGTAAAACAACCAAGTTCAAGATTTGTGGCCTGAAAAGAAAGACCGCTTTCTTCTGTTTTAATAAGTATATTTTGTAAAACAGGAAGGGTCGTGTGTTTAGAAGAAATACGTTCTACCGTCCGTAGGCCTTCTTTAAAATATTCTTGTAGACAAGTTACCTCCATAGTTATAATTATTTTACTTATATAAACTAGTAGTAGTTATAATAGGCTCTTCACAGAAACAAAACGTTCAAAAAAGTCTTTTACAGAAACAAAAAACAAAAAAACAACTGTTGATAACATGGATATAACGAAGGGCTTTGCCGAAGGAAAAAAGTATTATTGTGTGGAAAAACTATTCGTGTAAACGCAATCTTTCACGAATAGTGTTTATTTCGTCAAAGATTTGCCCGTTTGCCCTCAGTTCATCCTCAATCTTTTCACAGGCATGCATGACCGTTGTGTGGTCCCTTCCTCCTATTTTTCTTCCTATAAACGGATAAGAATTACGTAGCTCCTCACGCAAAATATACATTGTTACCTGTCTTGGTCTCACCACTTCCTGCCGGCGGCTTTTTTCTAAAATCTCCCTTTCTTCTATATCGTAAAAATCAGCAACAACCTTTATTACTTCCCGCCAAGAGCACTTCTTTTGAGCTCTTATAGTTCCGGATAAAATCTTTCTTATTTCGTTTTCACTGATATCAATAGTATCCTTACCGGAAACAAGCTTTTTGGTGATTATTACTCTGTTTAAAGCTCCTTCAAGCTCTCTAATATTCTTTTGTATTATAAGAGCAATAGCACTCAAAGTGTTGTCTGAAAAAGACAAGCCACGGTCAACTATTTTTGTTTTTAATATAGCTACTCTGGTTTCAAAATCCGGCGGGGTTATATCAGCTATCATTCCCCCCTCAAACCGGGATCTCAAACGTTCTTCAAGAGTAGGAATTGCTTTGGGAGGACGATCTGAACTAAAAACAACCTGTTTGTTTTCCGCAGATAAAGCATTGAACGTATGAAAAAGTTCTTCCTGGGTTCTTTCTTTTCCGGAAATAAACTGAATGTCGTCTATTATTAAAACATCAAGTTGCCTGTATTTTTCTTTAAATTCATTAGCCGAATGGGTTTTAATAGAAGAAATAAAATCGTTGGTGAATTTTTCACAGCTAATATAACGAATTTTTAAATCAGCTCTTTTTTTAAGTAAATCGTTTCCTATAGATTGCAAAAGATGAGTTTTACCCAAACCAACCCCGCCATAAATAAAAAGAGGATTGTAAAGAGAGCCTGGCTTTTCAGTAACAGCGCGCGCCGCAGCATGAGCAACTTCATTGAAGGAACCCGTTACAAATCCGTCAAAATTATATCTTGAATTAAGATTTGTTTCCCGATCTACTTGCGAATGCTGCAAAGGCAAAGAAAGAACCGCAGAAGAACGTTCTTTGGGCAGATTACCCCGTTCTTCTTTTTGTATGGCCTTACCTATTACGAAATGAACATCTTTAACTTCATTATCATGAGAACGTAAAGATTTTAGAAGAAAGCGTCTATATTTTGTTTCAAGCCATTCTTTTGCAAAAGCGTTAGGCACGCTTACCACAGCCACACCATCCTTTTTTTCAGCTAAAAAAGTTTTTTGGAACCAAGTTAAAAAATTAGCTCTTGATAAGGAAACCTCTAATTCCCCAAGGACCAACTGCCACAAATCATCTTTAGTCATAAAAAATTTAGGCTGGAGAGGTTGTTTATATAAAAACCAATAAAACAGCCAGCCGCCTTTAAAAAATAAGAACGAAGTTATTATAGTCTATCCACAAAAATTCTCGATGAGGAGAAAAGACACGCTTTTGTGTACACGCTGTGGAAAAGATGAGGAGAACTCAATTCTGTAATATATATGTTTAGTTTAAGCAAGTAAAGAGTCGTTGCCAAAAAAGAAAATTCTCTTTGTAGTAATAAACCAATTTATATTTCTGAATACTCCGGCAGCTTAACCGCCGCTTAAAGCTAGAAACCAGACTCTTTATAGCACCCGAACAGCAGAGTTGCGAAAGCCTAAAGCTGATGGTAGGATTAAAACGCTATGCTTACACGTTTTCCAAAAAAAGCAAAAAAAATAAAAAAACACGGTTTCCGCAAAAGGATGCAAACAGCCGGCGGAAGAAAGACATTGGCTCGCAGAAGAGGAAAGGGACGCAAAAAACTAACAGTTTAGAATGTTTGTATGCCCTTAAAATACATTTTTCGTATATCGGACCCCGAAATACAAAATGCGTTTAAAAAAGGGAAAAGATTAACAACACCGTTTTTTAGTGTTTTTTTTGTTTCAAACAAATTGTCTTTTTCCAGATTTGCAGTAATTGTTCCAAACAATTCAGCTAAAACAATAGTAAAAAGAAACAAAATAAAAAGAATTTTGTGGACCGGCATTTCTGAGGAAAAAAACAAAAAACCAGGACTTGATATTGTGATCAAGACAAAGGGCCTAATAACCCTAAAGCCCAAAGAAATAAAAACAGAAGTAAGTAATTTGTTAAGCAAAATTATTTTTAAGCAATGAACCAAAAACCGAAATTAATCCAAAACGTTACAGCTCTGCTCATTGTTTTTTATCGGGAAGCATTCGGATACAGTAAAGCCCTCGCGCCTATTGCGCCGTTTTCTTGCAGATTTTATCCGAGTTGTTCAGAGTTTGCGCAAGAGGCTGTTTTAAAATATGGAATAAAAAAAGGAACGTGGTTAACAATAAAACGTTTAATCAGTTGTATGCCGTTTGGAAAAAGCGGTTACGACCCAGTAAAATAGAAAAATGGATTTCTCAAATTTTTTTCACGAATCTTTTTATAGGCCGATATTTAATGTTTTAATGGCTTTTTATGTTTTTTCTCCAATAAAAGATTTTGGACTGGCCATTATAGCTCTAACCGTTCTTACGCGCTTGTTGTTCTATCCCCTATCTAAACAAGCGGCTTATTCGCAGCGCCTAATGGCAAAAATACAACCGCAACTTAAAGAAATACAGGAAAGGTATAAAAACAACAAAGAGGAGCAGACAAAAGCAATGATGTCTTTCTATAAAGACAAAAAAATCAACCCGCTATCCGGATGTGTACCGATTCTTATTCAACTTCCGGTGCTTTTCGCTCTTTTTGCGGTTTTCCAGAACGGATTGAACCCCGAAGCTCTAAAAGATCTTTATTCTTATATCCCAAACCCCGGAACAATAAACGTAAAAGCCTTTGGTTTTATCGATCTTGCTCAAAAAACACCCATCATAATGGCTCTAATGGCCGGCGGAGCGCAATATTTACAGTCCGTTATCATGCTTTCTGTTATGCCTAAAAAAGATAAAAACGAGAGCGGTGGCAAAATGGACATGAATCAAATGCTGGCATTCCAAACCAAATACTTTTTCCCCGTGTTTACAACTATTTTAGCAATAAACTTTCCTGCCGGTTTGGGACTATATCTTTTAGCAACTACTTTGGTTTCTATAATCCAACAAGTGTTTATTAATAGGAGTCTTGCGAAAGACCCCGCCTTGGCTTAGGATGTTTTATAGTATAAATATGTTTTCTGAGCAGGAAATAAAATTAAAAATCGAGGAATTTTTAACTACAGCCGACATTCCAGCGCAAGTTAAAGTTTCTCCTTTGAACGAAAACGCCTTTTCTGTTTTTTTGTCGTTGGACGACGAGGCGGGATATTTTATCGGTAAAGGAGGAGAAAATCTTGATGCGCTTGAACATGTAATTAGACTTATAATAAACAAAAAAGCAGAACAACCCACAAGGATTTTTGTAGATATAAACGAATATAAGGAAAGAAGAGCGGTTATTTTAAGAGAAAGGGCCAAAACCGTAGCCGACAGAGTTAAACTGAGTAAAATATCAGAAACATTTGAACCGATGAGCTCATTTGAGCGCAGAATAATACATTTGGAATTGGCGGGCAGAGGCGACGTTATAACAGAGTCTATAGGCGAAGCGCCTTATAGACAGGTGATCATTAAACCCGCAAACTAAAAAATTTTGAAAGAAGGATGTCATGGCAAAAATTAGTTCAACCCTCGCTTCAAATTTTATTGTTGCAGGCGCCGGCCGACTCATCGGCGGCGTTTTTGCTTTTGGAGCGACAGCTTTAATAGCAAGGGCTTTGGGGCCGCATGGTTTTGGAGAATACGCGACCGTTACCGCGTTTTTATATATATTTAATGCCATCGCGGACTTCGGACTTTATTCGTTTCTGGTAAGAGAAATATCCAAAAACGAGACCGAAGAAAAAGAACTTATAAACCAAGTTCTGTCTTTGCGCATGTCTATTTTGGTTTTATTGCTGGTAGCGGGCGTAATTGTAGGCAACATGCTACCTTATAGCGATATAGTAAAAAAAGGTTTTTTAATCGCTTCATTTTCTTATTTTTTCCTTTCTTCAGCACAGGTTTTAATGGGGATTTTTCAAAAACGGTTGGTGCTTTGGCAAGCAACGTTCAGTGAAATAGCGGCCAGAGCGGTTCAGTTCAGCGCGGTTTTATATTTGTTCTTTTTAAACACCCAAAACATATTGATTTTTCTAGGAATTTTAGCTGCCGCATCTTTTGTAAATTTTATATTGGTTTTGTTTTTTGCGTCACGTTACGTAAAAATAAGACCGGCTTTTTCAGTTTCAAAATGGACCAACATAATAAAACAATCTTTACCGATCGCTTTATCACTAATATTTACGCTTATTTATTTTCGTCTGGATACGGTGCTTTTGTCGTTATTTAAATCTCAAAATGATGTTGGAATATATAACCTTGCGTATAAATTGCTCGAAAATATAATTTTTTACCCGGCCATGCTAGTCGGTCTTTTAATGCCCATTTTGTCAAAAACCGCTTTTGTTGATGAAGAAAAATTTAAAAAAGTCTTTGAAAACGGAGCAAAAATTTTAATTATAGCCGCCCTACCCATGTTTATAGGTGGAGTATTGCTTGCCCAAGAAATAATATATTTTCTTGGCGGAAGCGCGTTTAAAGATGCGGCCGAGCCGTTTAAAATTTTATTAGGCGCAACATTTTTCATATTTTTCGGAACCATTTTCGGCGCTACAGTAATTGCGTTAAATAAGCAGAAAGAAGCAATTGCCATATATTTTATCGCCATGTTTTTTAATGTCGCAACAAACATTATATTTATTCCTTCATACGGATATATGGCTACGGCCACAACGACCCTAATTACCGAAATTATTGTTACCGCGGGATTGGGAATGCTTATTTTTAGAAAAATCGCGTGGCCCTCAAGCAAATTTATTATAAAAGTAAGTTTGTGTTCCGCAATTATGGCCATACCAATAATAATTTGGAACGAATCTTTATATAGGACCACGGGTCTTTACGCGTTATTTTTTTGGTTGATCCTATCCCCCATCGTTTATGGTCTTAGCCTTTTTTTGACCAAAAGTATCACAAAGCAAGATTTAAAATTCTTTTTTGAAAAGCCATAATATGCCAGATAGTGAAAATTCGACCGTTCCGCAAGGCGGAACAAAGCTATTCGGTAAAAGATTTAAATAAACAAGTTTATTTTTAAGACAGAAATTCGCTAAATATTCAATAAAAAGTCGAATTTCTACTACCCGGTATGACCAAGAGCATGTTTTCTAGTATGTTAATTTGGTTTTTGTTTCTGCTCCCCTTTCTGCCCGCACCCACGGTTTCCGGGATACCTCTTTCATTTGTAAGGATCGGCGCTCTTATTTTCATTTTTTCGTGGGCAACAAAAAGCCTTTTAAATAAAAAAATTATTTTACCGCTTTCGGTGCCCGGGTTGTTTCTTGGCGCTTTTGTTTTTTTGAGCATGGTGTCGGTTTTGTGGGCGGCGAGCCCAACGCTAGCCATGCGCAAAGAGTTTTTGTGGCTTAGTATTTTTCCCCTGTCTATAATTTTTTGGCACAAATTTTTTAACGGTTACGATACGGATGCAACGGAGAATGCTTCTATGTTTCGTTTGCGGGATGCCACGATAGCGTCTTCGGCGGCGCTGGGATTTTTGGCGATAACTCAATTTGCAGCGCAATTTGTTTTTGGCTACCAAGCAGTAAGCAATTTTTTAGCCAAAAATATAACACCTATTTTCGTGGGAATTCCCGCCGCCGAAATTATAAACCAAAACTCGAGCTGGTTAGTTAACATAGAGGGGCAAACCATAATGCGTTCAGTTGTTAATTTTCCGGAACCACACACGCTGGCGTTATTTTTGGGTTTGACGCTGCCTTTTGCGCTTATTGCCGCAATAACAAATTCTCAAAAAAGACTTTTATATATAACGGCGAGTTTCTTAATTTTAACTGGCCTAATACTAACTTTTTCTCGGGGAGCTTATGTTGCCTTGGTTTTTTCTTTGATCAGCATAATCCCTTTCGTAGGACATAAACTAAAAACAAAAAAAACGGGAGTTATCTTAATTTTTATAATCACCCTATTTTTATTTTTTGGACAGCCTATAAGTTCAAGGTTTATCAGTTCTTTTGATGCGTCTGAAGGTTCAAACGCCGGGCGTATTTTAATATGGGAAAAAGCTATTGAGGTTTTTAAACAAAATCCTGTGGTTGGCGTGGGTCTGGGAAATTATCCCACAACACAAGACGATTTGATTTCTTCCAGATCTCCAATTAATGCGCACAACACATACCTTGAGATAGCGATAGAATTGGGTTTGTTGGGGTTGTTATTATGGATGGGGGTATTAATTTCAACGTTTTTGGCGCTATTTAGACGTGCAAACCCAAACACGTTAGCATTTGGAGCCTTAAGCGGATTGGTCTTTTTTAGCATACATGGATTTTTTGAAACAATTATCTATTCGCCGCAGAATTTAGTATTGTTTTCGCTTATTTTGGCGGCAGCATTTGGAGCAAACAACAAAACAAAAGAACGGATAACAGATTAATTTTTCTTATATGGATATCGTGCTTTCTTATCCCAATCAAGTTTTTATTTCTTTGTTTTTGGCGTTTGTTTTCGGTGTAATAGCGACATTCAAACCAAATTTTGCGTTTTATGCGGTTTGCTTATTTTTGCCTGCGTATATTTTACGCATCCGTGGTACGGTGATTCCAACAAACATTCTGGAACTTTTGATCGTGATGACCGTTATGGGTTGGTTGGGTTATAGCCTTGGACATAGAAAAACCCATCAAAATTCTCAGGGCACGGCAATTTATTTACCGGATAAGCGTTTTTTGGTGGGTGTGGGTTTAATTATTATAGGAGCATTTATTTCTCTTGCTATTTCTAAAAATGAATTCTTTTTGCAGGGAGCAGGAATATTTAAAGGATTTATTGTTGAGCCAATTGTTTTTTCTATAGTGTTATATTCGGCTGTCCGACAAAAACTTGTTAGTAAAGAAAATATTATTAAGGCGTTGGTCTGGTCCGCCTCTATTGTTGCAATAGTTAGTTTAATCGGGAGTTTCATCCCATCGCTAGAATTTTGGACTTACGACAATCGCCTACAAGGATTTTATTTGTCTCCCAATCATCTTGCTATGTATTTGGCGCCAATTATTCCGTTAGCTATTGCTCAAGCGGTAAGCCGTTTCGCGTCTGCAAGGGATCTTTCCATACGTATAAGCCGTTCCGGCAAGGGGTTCTTAGCCTTAATGACGCTCATCGGCTTACCGCTTGCGGGTATTTTATTGTTATTAATTGTTCTTTTTCTAACAAAATCTTTTGGCGCTTGGTTAGCTTTAGCTGCTGCAGCCATAACAGCCCTTTTTATATGGAGAAAAAGCTTTAATCCAAAAGTAATATTGCCAGGAGGTTTAATTTTAAGTTTAATTTTTGGGTTTATTTTCAGAGAGGAATTAGCCGGTTTCCTGTTAAATCCCGAACGATCTTCGTGGGCATCGCGTTTTCAAATATGGAGCGCAGCGCTAGCCATACTTAAAGACAATCCTCTGCTGGGAATAGGCCTCGGAACATTCCAAGAGTATTATCTGGCATATCAAAAATATTTTTCCCCGTATCTTGAATGGGCGGTGCCTCAACCACACAATTTAATTTTAGCTTTTTGGCTTCAGACCGGAATGATAGGATTAATTGGTTTTTTGTGGTTAGTAATAAACTTTTTTGCACGATTTTATAAAATCGTTAAAACAATCCCGCACCAGAGCCTTCAGCATGGTGCGGGACGGGCCGCGATTGTTTGCGCGGTTGTTATGGTTTTGGTTCAAGGATCAGTTGATACCACTATCTGGAAAAATGATCTTGCGACCCTATTTTTTATTTTAATAAATTTATTTTAAGTTATAAGTTAAAAACCGCCACCAGCTCCTCCTCCACCCGTACTACAACATTGCGTTGTTCCGGTTCCTCCAAAACTACAAGTTTCTCCCACATTACAATCTCCGTTTATTGTTGGGGAGCAGGAATAATTAGCTGCAGGCGTAAAGTCGGTGCAGGTTCCTCCTAAACAGCACGTGAGAGGAGTGCCACCGGGGCCTCCCGGTGTACAGGTTTCTCCGGACTTACAAGGATTTTGTCTACATCCGTAGACGGTAGCGGTTGTGGTGCAAGAAGTGCCACCAGAACCTCCACCACCAAATCCGCCACCGCTTGTTGGAGGAGCACTGAAACTACAGCAATAAATTTGAGTATACCACCCATTTTGTGCAGTCTTGCTGCAATTGTCTCCCGGATTACAATAGAATTGCTTATAGGTGCAGTTTTGGGTAATAGCACAATATGTTGCGCTAGCACAAGTGGTTTTTCCGGGAATGGGCGTACCCTGGGTCGTGCAGGTACAGGTTTGTGCGGATGTTCCTATGGGTTTAGCCAATAGAGTTGGGTTTTTGATATTCGTTAATGATGTGTTTATGGTGTTGAGAATAACAAATGAGGCAATTAAAAGACCCAAACCAAGCAAAGCGTTTTGTATCCTTTCTTTTGCTCGGGTTTGCGATCCGGAATTTCCGGCAGAGGCCGTATACTCTATGCCGGCAACAACTATCATTATCAAGGCGAGAAAACCAGCAATACCCAAAGCTAATGTAAAGAACCAGCCTATAAACTCAGCCGGGCTGTTATTATAAACAAATCCTCCCAATTGCCTCCAGTTGCTCGGGATCAATCCGGTTTCAAACTCGAAAGATTTGGAACAAGCTGCAGGGTCCTCATATGCGGCGGCCTGTTTAGATAGAACAAAAAATGAAAACAGTAACGCTAAGGCCGCAAAAAATAACGGTCGAATTGAGCGGTTTGTTTTTATTGCGTAGAACATACCAGGTAGTAGAAATTAGACTTTATAGTCAATTAATTAAATAGTTATCGTATAAAAATAGATATTTAAATTTTAGTATATCGGCCGGTAGTTTTGTTTCGCTAACGCGAAACGGTCTAATTTTCACTACCCGGCATATATTAATTATAACACTTTCATCTTCATACCAAAACGCTATATTAAGTAGTTTTATTTTCTAACAAACAAAGTAACAGTGCTTATCAGAGAAAAAGCAAATATTAGGGGAGACAAAGGCAAAAACAGGATTATTAAAAGCGGACTCAAGACAACCAATCCCAAGATCAAAAATATAAGCTTAAAAATATCCGAAATGCCCAAATCCATACCCTTTGCCAGTGTTCCGATAATTCTTCCTCCGAAAAAACCCAAAGGTAGGCCCATGCCACCGGTCAACAAAGTAAGGGCTTTACCGGTCACTTTTTGTCTTAATCTGCGTTCTGCTGCCTGGGTCGTATAATTGTGTTGAGATTGTTCTCGTTCCTGGTCACGTTTTCGTGAGGAATTTAATTCCGCAGCTCTACGCAAGGTTTCTTGTTGCAGAGACGAAACTTTTTTTGCCTGCGCGGAAGCTTTTCCGGCTGAGGCTACTCTGGTTGCTGCTGTTGCTAAAATTGGAAGTACCATAAAAAATTATTTTAATAAGGTGTTGTTTTTAAGAGCCAATAGTTGCTCGGGGTTTGAAGTTATTATTTGGTCTTCGGTGTATGAGGAAACCACTTTGATCGCAACATGTTTTAATCCGGCAAAGAAAAGCCCCTCCCCCACCGCAGCTTCAAGTAACAGATATTTTTCTTCTTCGGTTAAGTTGAACACTTCTTTTACGGAATCAATTGTTGCGGGAGATTGTTTAAATAAAATCTGTAGAGAAGAGTTTGTAATTATCGGCTGACCGTATTTAGATTTCATGAAATCATTTACATCCTGGGTAATAGTTGAAAGACCCAGGTAATATTTGCGTGCGCGTTTGGCTATTGAATAAAGGAAAGAACCGCCGTCTTCATACTGCATAACCCACCACGCCTCATCAACCACCAGAATACGTTTTTTAAGAGAGCTACGAACCACGTTCCATATATGATGGAGTATCATATACATTGCAATAGGTCTCAGAGAATCTTCAAGGTCCCGGATATTAAAAACCACCAGATTGTTGTTTAGATCAATATTTGAAGGCTGATCAATAAAGCCAGAACTTGTTCCTTGAGTGAATTTTCTCAAACGCGCGGCCAGATCTTCTCCGCCAACCAAGTTTTCAAGTACGGTTATAAAGTCACCAAGAACCGGCGGAGTTACGACTTTAAAATCCGATTCCGGAGTTATGTTGCGGGAGGCATATGTTTCTTCAACGGCCGCATCAATTAAGGCGGCCTGGCTTTCGGTTATTTGTCCAACCATTATGCGTATTAATCCTGTAAGTTCAAGAAGATGAGAGCGGAAAAGATCTGCTTGGGATTCCCCCTCAACTGTTCTGGGCAGATCAAAAGGATTAATATGGTTTGAGCTGGTTAAAGAAATATCAAAATGGCTTCCGCCTACCGCCTGTGCCAGGCGTTCATATTCTTTTTCCGGATCGATTATTATCACGTCTACGTTTGTCATCAGTGAACGCAATATTTCAAGTTTCATTGCATAGGATTTTCCGCCGCCGGATTGTCCAAAAACCACGGTGTTTGCGTTAGGCAGACTGAAACGATCAAATATCACAAGAGAATTATTGTGGCGATTTACGCCGTATAAAACACCCTTATCGGTTGTAAGGTCAAAAGAAACAAAAGGGAAAATTGTTGCCAGAGATTCAGAATCAAGATTGCTGGTTATGTTCAGCCAATCTTCGTCAAACGGCATTACTGAACGAAACGCCTCGTCTTGCTGGAAAACCGCAGGTTTTGCATAAACAAGCTTGCCTTCAAGAAGAGAACGTAGAACCGATTCAAGTTTATCCAATTCTTCAGGCGCTTTTGCCCAAATGGTTATATAAAGAGAAAACTGGAAAAGATGGCTGGAAGCCTGCTGTAATTTATCGCGAAGCTCTTCTAAGTCTTCATAGGCGGTTTCAAGAATTGGATCGCGCACCATGCCTTTTTCTTCCTCAATGGCTATTTGAGATTCCACTTCAGCGACTTTTTTTCGCAACTTTTTCAGTATATTGCCCGTATCAACCGGATGTATATGCATCGAAATATCCATGACGGCATCCATATTTATGACCGGTGAGAACCAGTTTGTGGCAAGGTAGCGCGGATAGGTAAAAATAAACATGGTCCTGGCATAGCGCTCCCCTACTTTTATATAGTTCTGACCGAATTCAAGGGCTGCCGGCGCAATAATATCTTTGAGGGTAGTGATGCCTTTAGCAAAAATGCGTTCTGCTTCCGATAGCAGAAGATCGGTATCTTTAGCTGAAGAAGTTTTAGATTTTGACGAAAAAAAGGACATAGCCGATGCGAAAAACTTAATGCGAATGATGCTAATCTTGAAAAGAAGAATTTAATATTCTTTTTGGTTTTAAATATTGACTGTGGCAATTAACTAATAATCCTAATTTTAAATTCGTAGCTCTTAAATAACGACTTGTTTGATAATAATCTCTTTTAGTAATATAAGGAAGCGCTTTAAGTTCTATTAGTATTTTATCTTCAACAATGAAATCAATGCGATTGCCGCGCACATCTTCGCCAGCAACGTTAAAGGGTATTGAGGGTTCTCTTTTATACGCAATATTTTCTTGGGTTAATAGTATTTCTAAAGCATCGCCGTATTGTTTTTCTTTTGCGTATCTACCCAATTTTTCTTGCGTTTTCATTAATAAGCCCGTTAATTTATAAGATAATTCCGCATAAATAATATCATTTCGCATAATTCGTATTCAAAATTCGCATCGGTCTATGATTCGGCGTTTAAAGATGCTATATCGGGCACTCCGCCCACTTCTTCCTTTTCGGGATTATAAATCCCCCACAAAAGCTCAATTAATTCTGCCGTTGTAAGCATGGTTGAACGCAGTCCAAGCCCGCGTAATCCTTGAGATACGAAATCCGCGCGCTGAAGTAATTGATTGCGAAATTCATGAAATTTTTCGGCATCTATAGAAAATTTCTTTTTGGATTGCGGCATCATCGCACCAAGCGAACTAAACGCGCCACCGGAACCTTTTGAGGCGCTTGCTAAAGAAAAAGGAATTATAACATAATACGTTTTTGACATTATAGATACGGTCTCGACAAAAGATCTGATAAATTCTATATATTCTTGCGCCTGTATCCTCAAAAGATCGTTTTGCTGTGAGCTCTCAAGTTCTTGCAGTTTTGTCAGATATCCTGAAATATTAAGTTTTCGGGAGTGAATAAATATTTGAAGATCAAAATCTAAAGAATTCAAAAAATTTTGAAATCCGAATATAATAGCTTCTTGTTCATCCTGAGATTTTAACCCAAAATTTGTAGCCGAAACCATTAAAACGGCGCGTAAAGCGCCATCTTTCATTATGATCATATCTTCTCTTATCTGTTCAAATTGCAAAAATGATTGTGTAGGAAATGCCACGTTTTTAGCGTTTAGCGTGAAGCGTCTAGCGTTTAGTTCGTATCCTAACCGCTATACGCTGACCGCTTTACGCTCGTATTGTTTATCTTCTAATATTTTCTTCGATATCAAGCGCGGTTGCCAGCGCCTTTATTTTTTGCACGGTTAATTCTTGGTTAACGTTTCTTGCGGGTAAAGGTGCTATTTTATGTTCGCGTATTTTTATTTTGGGTCTTTCCTTCTGCCAAGAATATCTTTTGGGATTTATCACGAAAGAAAAAGCAGCCATTATAAAAACACTGAAAGGGCGTTCGTTTACTTTTATAAAAGCGAAACAGACACCCACAACAACAGCAAAAAATGCGATAATTTGGCCTACAGCTCCTTTTAGCAACACAAAACAAATAGCAGCAATAACGCCTGCCGTTGCCAAGTCTATGACCTGCCATATGGTAAGGCCGTCAACAACCTTGTCTTGCACATCGATAAATTTTGGTACCTTGGCCTGGGACATAACCGTTAAATTAAAGATTAAATATTAAAAATAAAAATGACACAGCAAAACTTAAAAATAACCGTTTTAAGATACAAGACACAAGAAACAATTACCAAACAAATTTCAAATCCTAAATTTCAAATTTTAAAGCCACGTGTGTTCGATTATTGTTTATTGAATATTGGATTTTGTCTGTTTCGCCAGCTGGCGAATTGCTTCTTGGTTATTGGTTATTAATTTGTTTAAGGTTTACTATATTCCCTTCCAGTGGTGGGTCTCCCGGTTGTGCTACAGGTCTGGGCGGTTCTTTACTTAAATCGATTACGTTTGGTTTTGCTTGCCCTGAATTTATTGAAGGGGCTTGTCCTTCGACAGATTCGACAAGCTCACTGCGGGCAGGCTCAGGACGATTCTGCGGAATCGGAGAATAAAAAGATTTTTCTGCGGGTAGAGGGTTTTCAGCCAGAGGCTGATCCGCCTTTGGCGGAGGGGCAAGGGGTGTGGGTTCCGGAACCGGAGGCGCTGTAGAATTAGGTATTTCGGGCAACGATAAACCGGCTTCACGGGTAGATGGTGGGGGCGCCCATTCGACAGGCTCAGGGCGACTCTGCGGAGTCGGAGGCGTAACAGTTGGTGCGGCTGGTTTTTGTGTAAGCCCATACATTGTTATTAGCTCCTGTTTTATCGGCTGAAATATAGCCGCAGAGATATCCAGGGCTATAAGTTTTGCTTTTTCGGTATCAATATTTTCTTTTTCGACAATACTTTTTACCAAAAGATTGGGGTTTAATTCGCCCATTAGAATAAGACCAACCAATCCTGAATAAGAAAAAACCCTGTTTTCGACGCCGTGTTTTTGACATGCGGCTTCGATAAGATCTCCGGTTTCGGGTGCAATCAAAATAGCCTTAATTTTTGGAGGCAAGCGACGCATTTTTGATTCAAAAGATGACAGAATAATATTTTCCATAACAGATTAAACTATTGGTTTTGTTCTCGATCTTTTTTAATTTTTTCTAAGTATGATACGGTATCAGCCGCTCTACGCATTTCTTTGGTTTGGTCTTTTGTAACAACGACCCCCTCTCCTGTTTTTTCAACAAGACGTCCGAGGGTTAATTGCAGTTTTTCAGCATCAACGCCGGCACCCATTGCAACAGGACTTTTTGTGAGAAAATCAATAAGCGGTCGGTTAGCAGAAATTCCTTTAAGTTCTGTTGCGTTTAGCTGATTTATAGACTTAATTAAAGAAGAGAATGTAATAGGATTGTCCGAGGCCATTTGAGATAATCCGTTACCGTTAATACGGGCAAGTATCGCGTCAGTGAATTTTGCGTCATAGCGAGGATGATCTTTATCAAACACATAAGCGGGTAAATATTTAGCATTTTGCGGCATATGTAATTTATATTCTTCTACAAGTTGGTCGGCCGAAACTTCACCGCGAGGCCCCTTATCTTTTGAGTCGCGTTTAGGCAAAGTAGCCAAAATTTTTCTTGCGCGTTCTTGATCGGCTCCGGCAATAGTTGCTTCAGTTCCTCGTGCATATAGATGTTTGAACGCGCCTTCATAATATTTTTCTCTCATTTCTTCGCTTAAGGCATTGCGCTTAGAAAGCGACATTATTATTGCTGCTCGCTCAGATCTATCCATAGCCAAACCGCTGCTAGCAAGGCGCGCAGTTAAACTTTGAACCGCTTTTGGACCTCCCGCCGAAAGTTCTTTTTCAACATCTTCATATTTTTGTTTAACCTTTACTTCTTCTCCGCGTAGACCGGCTCTAAACGGCGCAGAAAGACCGCTACCGACAAGAGGCATTCTTTCAAGCTGTCCAATAAGTTTTTCGCGTCGTGCATATGTTCTGTCTTGCAGTTCTCTTGCAGCTATTCTTCTTCCGCCTCGGGCAGCAATCGCTCCGGCAGCCAAGCCAGTACCGGCTGCCATGCCGGTTGCGCGCATTATTCCGTCGGAAGCCATGGCGCCAGCCCGGCCGGACATAGATTTTGCAACATGCATTCCCGCCATCAAGAACATTGATACGGTAACAAACCTAAGAAATAAATTGGCAACAGCCAATCCTGGTAAGGCACTAGTATCTCCGACAAGCTGAACGTTCATTCCAGGCGCATCCGGTTTATTAAGATAATCAATTAAGTAAGTAGAGAGCCATATAAAGAATGAGGCAAAAACTCCAAACAAGCCCCAGTTGATTAATCCCTCCATCCACTGTCCAAAAAATTGTTGCGTGCGTGGTATTAGGGTAGATACAAAAGCCAAAGGCGCCATTATCATATGGAACCAAAGTTGGGCAATACGCATGATCAATAGTATGGCGATAAGAAGTAAAACAAAAGCGGCAAAGAATTGGAAAATTACAACAAAGAAGTTGGTTGCCAAAGCATTGGTTGAACTTCCCGGCAAAAGACTATAACCTTTTTCTTGTCCAAAACCCAAACCGGAAAAAGCTATAGCCTTGCCTATATCCTGGTAGGGAGAAGTGAGTTTATTAATAAAGAAACTCATGAAAAGCTGTGTAACATTTATATATAGAGCTACAAAAAACAAACTGAAGTTCATGAAAATAGCCACTATAACCAAAGGTACAATTCTTCTTTTAACGTTGTACTGTTCTTGGCCAAGAATAGTTCCCACAGCAATAACAATAAGCATTATAATAAAGAACCAATTTGATATATCCCGAACTACGCTCCAACCCGCGTTAACCATGGAATTATTATAAAATGGTACGGTTTGCGTGAAATCTACTAAAACAAAAGTTAAAAACTGTCCGGATAATTCAACAAGCCACTGTGAAACCGTACCCAAAACAGCTAAAAGTAAATCTAAAAGACCGCCAACTGCGCCGCCCACCGCTCCACCTACCGCATTTCCGACGCCACCTAAAATATTGCTCTGTATTCCGGTGGGATCACCAATAGCAGTGTTCCCCCCTATGACCGCCGCGGCAATAATAAACGGGATCCAAAACAAGGCATCGGCTTTATTTGGGTTTGGTACAGTTAAGCCGATAAAAATAAACAAAAATATAAACGCAATAAAAGTAATTCTGCCGGTATTTTTAGTTCGCCAGTTTAAAATATTGTTTATCGTTATTTTTATTTTAGATAACATATTTTGTTTTAATAGCTTCCGTCACCGGTTCCGCCCGATAAAGTAGGGATGCGGTGCGCGCATTGAGTGCTAACGCTCAAGGATGAAAATGGATCCGGACTCCATGGGGTTCCGCCAAGAGGTACGTCTATTCGCAACGCTGCAAACCATGTGGCAATATAACAATCCCAATCCTGAAGCGTGAACCAATCATCTCCGCGACTTGGCTCATACATTTCAAGAACGCGGTCAAACCAATCGTTTATTGAATAATCAATACCCGTTAGTTTGTTCTCAATATTGTCGCCTCGATTATTTAAAAAGGATGAACTATTTCTAAATTGACCAACATTGTAATTTGTGCCCAGGCGCACGTAAGAATTTTCATCTTCAAATGGCGCAGGCAAGCCACCGGAAATTGGTTGGCGCGGAAGGATGCTGTTTGGATCTAGCGTTGCGGTTTTGAATGAAGGAGTTGGATTAAGCCACGGATCTAGTAAAAAGCAGAGCGGATCAAGCGGTGTACCGTCAGAATTTGTTCCTGCAGGATTGTTACACACTCCACGCGGCGAAGTTTCCGGATCTTCTGATGGCGCGCCGAAAGCCGGAGCATTGCTGTCCACGTTATAGCTAGTAAGAATAGATGATGTGAACGGGTTGCTTTTTAGGTTGGGGTCAAGCGCCAAATATCCCTGTCCGGCTAAATCAAATTCAGCCTGTGTTGAGGCCTGCATTTTTTGTAACAACAAAACAGCAGGAGAAATAACGCGTTCTGTATTTAAGAGAAAAGCGCTTTCTTTAGGCAAATTAGGACCGCCACCAGCGCCGCTTCTGACAGAGGCTCGATTTTGTTCCTGATAGGTGACATATAGATTTTGCGGGCGAACACCTTGTCCCGCGATAAAGGATAATTCATGTATTTTGGCTGTTCTTTGTACAACACCAGCCGCGGCGGTTGATGCGGTTGTTCCTACTCCCCCAATATTATTTATTCCTTCGCGCGCCAGACGGGCTTGTTCATAGGTGGGCCCATTATTTATCAGGGTCGGCAAACCCAAAACTTTTTGACGAAATTGTTCTTCTTGTTTTGAATCCAAAGAAAGACCGTTTAATTTATACACTCCTATAAGAGAATCGGTTAAATACGGGGAGTCTATACCAAAAGAAGCCAGAATGCCGTCACAATAAAATATCCGACGCAGTAATTCTGTTTTACCGGTTGTTCGGTTATCAAAAGCAGGTTTATTCAGGAATATTGATTCATTATCCAAAAATTCATTTATTTTATTCGGACCGGGATTATTTACAAGAAGAAAAGTGGTAAGACTGTCCCATATTCTGTTCACACTTTCGTTTGTATCAGCGTTGAACGGATCGGTTTGTAAAGGCGGAGTTTCATTATATCGGTTGCTAAAAGTGGCTTTAACCGGAGAATTAGAGAATAGCCAGCCTCTCTGGTCTGCTATAACCGATAAGTAATAGCATATTCCTGTTATGCGTCCGGCCGCTAAAGGTTCGTTGAACAGATAATCGTAAGGATCAGTTATTATCCGGCTTCCTTTAAGCGCGCTGAGTTCATAGTCGTTACTTGCCCCCGGGCCGGTTGAAGATTTTGTTGTCCAGTCTTCGTTTATGCTTCCCAACACAGCACCATAGTCCTGAAGCTCTTTTAAGGATTCCTGGAAAAGCTTATTTACATCTTCGCGGGCCTTTTCTATTTTCATTAATTCAAATGATGTTGTGAAATCTTCATCGCGTTTGGCCAGGGTATTGAATAGATCAAACATGAAAGTTTCTATGCTACTTTCGTCAAAATTTACAACAAACACGTTGCCCGGGTCGCTTCTTGGGTTAACCATATATACCGGTACCGCAGCGTACAGAGAGGGCGCGTTTTGAAGTAATACGCTTAGCATAACTGCAAATACGATAAAACCACGCGTGAAACGCGTTATTTCCCAAGCTCCAAAAATTTTTTTCATGGTTTTTTAGATATTCGTTTTATGCAACAAGAGACTTTTGTAGAAACTAGAATTTTTAATTTAGTATGAAGAGAAAAAATACCCGTGGGCCGTTAAGTAAAATTCTAAATTCGATATGCTAAATTCTAGTTGGTAGGTAACACATCGCTCGGCAAACGAAAATTATATTGTTGTTCCAATTCTTGTATTGCAGTAATAATTTTGTTTGCTTCGGTATTAATATCTTGTCTTTCTTCAGATAGCCATATTTTTTTAGCTTCTGCGGGGTCTGTGGCAGTCATTTTTTGCAGCAAAATTATATAGTTTTCAATAAGCGCTTTACTTTGTTCGTGTACTGCAATAGCAAGAACGGGGGGTTCAAGTTGCCCAAAAACATTAAGTTTGCCTTCGTATCCCGCGATCACTTTTTCCAAATTTTCATTATTTCCGTTTACCGTGTTCTGCACGGCTGAATAGATATCCTCTTCTTCAAAACCAACAGCGGAGGAGGCTATAAAATATTGATATAGTGACTTTGCCGGTTCTTTTTCTGGAGCATCGGCAAACATATCGATAACTTCGGTTTCGGTGCGTTTCTCGTTAAGACTTCTTCCGAGTCCGTTCAGGGGGTTTATTGATTTTAATATTGAATCAAAAGGCAATAAACTATCATCTTGTTGTTTTGTGGCATATTTACTCGAGTCGACAGCTGTATTTTGCGAGACTTTATCCTGGCCAAAAGACGAAATCAAAAAGTTTAAAAACCCTTTATTTTCTTGTGGTTTTATTATACCATCGCCTTCATTTTTGGTCTTTGTGGATAAGTTGCTGTCAGGCATATTTTTTGGATACAGAATAGTAAAAGTAAAAAAGCCCGCTGCTAAAGGCATTGCGAGCACAAGCGCGAGCTTAAAAATTATATATTTTTTAGATTTTTTGGGCATAACCGCACATAAAACCTATTATTGTTGGGGTTCTTCCGGTTGTTCCGGGGTTGAGGGTTCAATTACGGGCGCAGGATTATATTTTGCCACTAAGCCTAAGCGTATCCGCTCAAGGCGTGTACCTTCCGCAATAAGATCACTTCCCCACTTAACATCACGCATTAATTTTACAGGGTCTCGATCTATTTCGTATAAATCGGCAAAAAGATTATGCAATCCTTTAAATAGCGCTAAATATCCTTTGTGTAATTCCACTGCCTCCGCGGGCGTTTGAAGGTTGCGTACATGCTGTTCTGTTTCCGCAATGCCGCCGATTATACTCTCAACAACATCTTTGCGTTGTTGTTGAATTACGTTTTGGGCTACATCAAGATAGGAGCCTGTTTCTGAGGGCAGTTTTATGTTAGAAAAGTCGTTCAGGTAATTTTTAACACCCTCCGCTCCCCTGTTTGCGGATATATTGATGTCTCGGTCGGAAATTTCAGGAAGCGTTAAAGTATCCATTTTTTTATCTTCAAGAAATTTTGTAATTTGTTTTTCTTCAAGTCTCGGGTCTTTGTCTCCGGTGCGCGCCATCACCCAAGAAAAATATTGTACAGTGAGGTTTGAAGAAAGTTTAATATTTTCTTCAACGCGGGCTTTGCCGGTTAAAGAGGGGTCGTAACCGTTTTGAACTTCGTCGCCATCTTTGTAGCCGTCATTGTCACTGTCGGTTTTATTTACATTGGTTCCGTAAATTAATTCTTTGGCATTTGATAACCCGTCGTTATCGTCATCGTGTAAAAAAGAAGCAGCAAAACTTTCAGGCGCATCATTTTGCGTCGACGAAAAAATAGAAGCGCGAAGACTCCTTAATTTTGAACTTCCCCAGACAGAAAAAGCTCCGTATATAGCAAGGGCTATTAATACCAAAAAAAGAAATGGCCTTATTAATTTACGTAAAAAAAGTTTCATACTCTTGAGTATGCCAGGTAGTGAAAACTTAGGCAATAGCAATAAATCCTCTTTTTGAAGAGGATTATGCTCCAAGCAGAGGTATAAAATTATTTGATTAAAAGTAAGTTTCTACTACCCGGCACGAAACAATTTTTAATTCTAAGCAAGTGCGTCTTTATTATTTGTTAAAAGCTTCAGGATCCCAGAACACATCTGCATCCGGATTAAAGGGAAGCAGTTCTTCAGAAAGGGTTTCGGCGACCAAGCGCGTTTTTTCTTTTAGTACAGGATCGTTTGGACTTGTGTTTTGCGCAGTTACAAGTTCGTTTTTTAAAGTAAGAAGTTGTGAAAGCCATAATGAATGTTGTTGGGAGTTATCCGCAGGTATAACAAGACCATCTAAGGTAGTGTAGGCCGCGTTTACGGCAGTAATCAGTTCTTGTAAATTCATCGGAGCGATTGATATGTTTTCCGTATTTATATAAGACGTTTCTTCTTGTGTATATAAATAAAGCGAAAGAGGTAATTTAGTGCCATCTAGCGCGGAAAGATAAGCTCGCTGTTCTTGTGAAGTTAAAGATTCTTTAATGTTGAGCGTGTTTTGCGGAACGGGGGAAAGTATTGGTTTGTCCAATTCTTTTGTCTCGATAAATTCTTTTACGAGTTGGTTATCAAGAGTTTGCGAAGAAATATGTTTGGATTCGGCAAGCCAAGAAAAATATTGCACTGTAAGATTTTTATTTAGCGCTTCGTTTTCTTGAAGTGAGGACGAGCCGAATTTTAAGGGGTCTGTATTATTAGCTATTTCTTGTCTATCAGAAACGCCGTCTCCATCTGTATCACTATTGTCTGGATTTGTTCCATATATTTTTTCTATCGCGTCGGTTAATCCATCGGAATCCCGGTCGCTGTTTTCATTATCTAAATAACCCGGCGGCAAGTTTGTGGTTTGGGGCGGTCGGCTTATCGCGTTAATTACAATAAAACCAATAGAGAATAGCAGAATGATTAATACCGAAACAGCAAACTTTGATTTTAATAAATTTAAAAGTTGTATCATAAATTAACGAAAGTTATTGCCACAAGCATCCTCTTTGCAAGTTTTAAGCGCGCTAACTAGATTAACTTCACAAGTTGTAGGTCGATACGTATTTGGTTGGCCTCCATCAAACATAAGTATATCTCTGTCAAAAGGATCATCCCGTAAACCCAAACAGTGTCCGGTTTCGTGGTTGACTAGAGCTGCTTTCCATGTAGATATATTTCTTTCAGAAGCACAAGAAGCATCCCAGACACAATTTCTTCGTATGCCAATTGAGCAATAATTTGCAGTATAATGTGAACTGGTTCCGGTGGGACACATGCGGGAAGTAGAACTGTGACGATACGCCAAAGCCCACCAAGACGTATTATCAATATTAAGACACGACACTCGAGGATCCTTTCCTTGTCTGTCGCAAATATCAAGAATAATATCTGCGTTGTTCGGATCGGAAGTATATACAAAATTCACACCTGCTCCAGTCCATCCGGATGAAAACGCTTCATTTACGTCTAAAGAGCCAGAGAGCATTTCAGGAGGAGCCCAATAATAAATATTTGAACCCCACAAGGCGCGTATATGCCCGCGATTGGAATAATAATCAGGTTTTGTACAGGTTGAACAGACACCGCCTCCCGATGTAGAACCGCAAGCATCTCGTTCAGTTGGGTCGCAGGAATTGGTACAGCTATATTGTGTATTATCGCTTGCAACACAACGTTTGGCAGCATCGCATCGGTAGCTTGTTCCGGGTTTTACGTTGTTGGTGCATAAGCCCGTACTTGTAGCGCAAATATCTGTTGTGCATGAATTATTGTCGTTGCAGTCGGTATTTGTAATACAGATTGCCGGTCCTGGTCCGGGGAGCAATATTCCTCCTTCCGGTCTGCCACAGCCACAAATTTTTGTGTCGGCCCGATCCCAGAGATACGCGGTTTCTTTTCCGCCAGTAAATTCACATAGTTTTTCACAGCTCCACGCGTCGCATGTATACTGTCGATCTATCCAATAAACATCACAAACAAAGGTTGATGTGCAGGTGCTAGGTGGCGGTGGCGGAGGTTCTACAATGGAACAGCAAATCGAACCGGATGCGCATGTGCCGGATTGTATTGTTCCGCCGTTTGCCGTGCAAAGAGAAGAGTTCGTACAAAAATTAGGAGAAGTACATGTTGAAGAAGAAACACAGCTTCCATTAGAACAAGTTTGACCTAAAGCGGAACAGTCTCGAACAAAATTTCCTGTAGTCGTGCCGCATGTTCCGTTGGTTGGCCTGCAATAATAATTATCATAGTAGACAGAATTACCCGTACAATAATATCTATCCACGCCGCAACTGGAGGTTCCTGTTTGTACGCACGCACCCGACACGCATGAGTAATTGATCCTGCCTGAATTATCTCCGGTGCAATACGGCGTGCAATCTGAAGCGGTGGTGCAAGAAGCGGCCTCTGCGGTCGGGATTTTTAGTGCATATGTAGATGAAGAATCTATATCCGCAGAAGTACATAAGGTTTCGTAATGGCCGGAATAACAACCATCGGTAGTATCCGTCGTGTGTCCGCGCACACATCCAGGTTCCAGACCATAATGACGTATGTTTCCTTCGGTCCACGAGCGCTCTCCATACGGTCCTATACCATATCGTGAGTCTTGTGTATTGCAACCTTCGGCACTTCCTGAAGGACCTATAAATGCCGGATATCCTGTATTGGTATAGTCACCACAGTCTCCTCCACCTGGTGGTATAGGTGGGCCAGGCGGTCCAGGTGGCGGCGGCGGAGGCGGAAGAGGAGAATCTACACACAAGCCACTAGAACAGATTTGCCCTTTTAAAGTACAATCCTGTGAAAGATTAGCTATTGTAGAACCGCATGTTCCATTAGCCGGTCGGCAATAATAGTTATCGTAGTAAACTGTATTACCCACACAGTAATAAGTATCTGTGCCACAGCTTGAATAGCCGTATTGACATATTCCAGAAATGCATTGTTTAGAAATAACCGTGCTGTCTCGGCTTGCACTACATAGGTCAGTGCAATTGGCAGAAGTGG
>Ga0209541_10003068_pt1 | contig 31044 bp, 33 predicted proteins | sample RifCSPlowO2_01_FD_184027 | JGI IMG/M metagenome (GOLD analysis project Ga0209541, IMG submission 184027) | Groundwater microbial communities from Rifle, Colorado - Rifle CSP2_plank lowO2_0.1 (SPAdes) (version 2) | ecosystem: Environmental > Aquatic > Deep subsurface > Groundwater | place... | reverse complement strand
AAAGAGATGAGAAAGGAGGGTATGACAAGCCAGCCAATTCCGGGTATGGTATATGGTGCAATAATAAATTGGCATCCTGAGGAGAAATGTTGGTGGGCAGGACACCTAGTGGAAAGACTTCCCCATCAAAATAATATTTTTGGATATGTATTTAGGCTCAATAGATACGAGGAATCTGACAGGATATTCGTGCCACCGGACTCACATAAACTAACACCAGAGAATGTTTGGGGCGTTACACATGAGGATATTGCTAAAGGCGCATGTAGGAGGGCACATGATGGACATGGATATGTGGCTACGAGTAGATTTGCCTATCTTGTTGGACAGGCAAGAGACCTTGTCAGACAACCAACCGAAGAGGAGGCAAAAAATCTTGCACGAATACCGTTGGTAGAATATGTTTTTGAAATATCGCCTCCAACAGAACAAGAAATTTTAGAAACATTAAAAAAAGTTCACGGAGTTCCGATAGAAAGAGATGGGGATATTAGCTGGGTTTCACCTGCGGAACTTTCATATCCTCTAAAAAAAGGAGTTTTGTGTGTATATAGAGATGCTAAAGAGTCTGGACTTTTTGAAGACCTAGAGTTCGGGATTTTACGTGGCATAGGACTTAAAGATCCGGTTCTTACAGGAAATTATCAAGGATTTAGAATTCCACTTTGTTACTGGATATAGTCCTGCTTCTGCTAACCCAACGAAGTGATGAGCAAGTTAATGAATGATATAGATTCTGGGAGCTTGTTGTAAGCTGATTATAAAGAGATTCAAGAAAATAGTGTTCTATAAATTGGTTATGGTCCATTGAATGAAATACTCTCACCAGTTTCAATCGAACCAAAACCTTTGATAGTAAATTCTTTCACCGAAATCTTTTGTAATCTATCTTTGATAGCTCCATACTGCTTCTGCGATACAACTCTTGGCACAATTCGTGAGGATTGGATTTCCAACACACCGCGGCCTATCCAGAAATCCGTTGTTGATGCAAAAGTCGATCCAAGAGTGAGCCAGTGTGTTGCATTCTCATCTGAGAGGCCCCAAGACAAAACGACAGGAATATGTGTACCACCAGTGAAATAATCTCCTAGAAACTCAGCCTCTACTTCGTAGAAAGTGTCTTCTATTATTTTTGACACTATTATTTTCTCTTCTCGTTCTTTCTGATTTAATTTGGTCCAGTCTTCCTGACCATTCCATACAAGAGATCGCCTGCTTCTTTTGAGACGTTTCTCTTTCTCTTCAGAAGACAATTTATCCCATTCTGTCCTCTTATTGGGTAGACTCTCTGTTATCTTGTTTTTGAGTTTATCGCTGTCATATTTTCTCCCAGTTCTTACATAACTTATCTTGAAGTTAGAAGGTACATATTTTGTATAGAACTCTAGAAGTTCTTCGAAGCTTGATGCATACGCATCCAAATCCTTCTCCGGATAGTTATCCATCATAGTCATGATAACGTCTTCTGATCCGTAATCTAGGACAACACCAGGTTTATGCACTGTTAATAACGGAGCAACCAACTCGCTCATAAATCGAAGGTTGAATAATTCGGCCCAATCAACTCTTGGATAAGATGGGTTCCAGAAATGTTTGTATCCTCCAAATAAAATAATGAGATGAACAGGCTCATCTTTCTCTATACTTAAAGTGATTTTATTGAGAATGTCTTTTTCTGTTTCTTCGTATAGTTTGGTCTTACGGAACCGTTTTAGCAAAAGTTTTCGTGTCATCCACATAACCCTGTCTGATTGAATAGATTTCTTATCTTCTTCTGTGAGTACGTATTTCGGGAATTCTTGAAGATCTTTAAGGTAAGTTCTCACTGCATCAGTATTTTTTACATCTTCTTTTTTCATCTTATCACATAATAATGTTGACTCTAAAATTAAAATAGCCTAAAGCGGCGGCTACCTAAATCTAAAAACAAAATTCTGGGACAGACTGCATGCTTTCTTTTTCTTGTTGAACAGTCTTTCCAGATATATATAAAGAATTGATCAGTGAGTTAAATCCAAAGACACAGAAACTCTAGGAGATTGGTGATCGTGGACTGAATACCTCGTTACCTTGGTACTTACATCCCGATTCCATCAAACCCGTCGTCTACGGGATCCTCCTCAACGCACCGATAGTTGCCTATTGGTTTGTTGAATAACTACCTCTTTTCAGGGGCGACTTCGTGCTTAGATGCCTTCAGCACTTATCCGTTATGGCGTAGCTACCCAGCGATGCTTCCACAACTGGTACACTAGAGGCCACGACACAGTGTTCCTTTCGTACTAGCTGCATCTTCCCTTCAGGCAGTTGACACCTTCAGTAGATATAGACCGTACTGGCTCGCACCGTACTTAACCCAGCTAACGTGGCTCTTTGATGGGTGAACACCCCCACCCTTGGCTGCTGCTGCACAGCCAGGAGGAGCCGAGCCGACGGCGGAGAAGCAACGCGCGGGGTCGATTTATTCCCACGAGTCTTCATTATTCGTTGCCAGAATTTCATAAACACAATTTCTTGTGTCTCAAATTCCGCCTTAATAGAGACAGAAACCGAGTTGATTTCTAACTGTATGTCGATTTCCAATCTTTGGTTATTGTCGAGACCTTGGTCTGAAGATGGATATAACTTACGCTATAGTCCATCTTTTCTACATCTGGTTAAACCTGACATCAGACGGAGTAAATAAATTTACCCCAATCATTAGTCACTTCATTTTTTCAAGATCTCATTGCTGTAAGATCTTACAATTCCATTAAGGGTCTTTAAAGGATTGAATAAAATTCGCACCTTTTTGAGAAGACTCATGGCAGGAACTTTCGCCCGCCACGACTCCATTACCCCCGAGATAGCTTTTCTGATAAACCTAGCCCCCAGTAATGAGGACATAAGGGATCGCTAAGCCACACTTTCGTGTCAGGATCTCTTACAATCAAAGATCCTATCAAGCTTCCTTTTGCCTTTGCACTCTTCTCCGGATTTCTGACCCGGATGAGGAAACCTTTGGGCGCTCCTGATATGTTGTCAGAAGCGTACCGCCCCAGCCAAACTGCCCATCTGATGCTGTCCGCCTAAGCGTAAGCGGTATGACAAAGATAGGGTAGTGTTACACTTTCGCATTCCCCAAAACCGAAGCCTTGGGTTCGACGCTACTACCTACTCTATGCGATCCCCATCATACCACAACATCAAAATGCAGTAAAGTTCTACGGGGTCTTCTCGTCCCACTGAAGGACTCCTGAGTATGCACAGGAAATTAAGTTCACTGGGTGTCAGTTCGGGACAGCTGGAAAGTCGTTAAGCCATTCATGCGGGTCGACAATTAATCGACAAGGGATTGCGCAATGGCAATTCTAGTTGGTCTTCATCTTACCATCAGAGTGGTAATTCGATGACCGCCAATATTACGCTACCTTAAGCTTTCTGACTTGTATTACTACAAGAGTCGGACTATATCATCATCCTACTCAGGATGTCTGGCGTTTAGTCTCTGAGGGTCTTGTTCTTTTAAGTTATGAAGGATTTCGTCTATTGCGTATCTTCTTTGTTTGCCTTCAAAATTCATTTCAAACACCTTCCTTACAAGATGCTTGAATTGCTCTAGGTTTTTATGCTCCTTGTTTTCTAGGCAATTTACTACCTCTTTGAACTTTTCAAAGTCGCCATTCTTCGTTATTAATTTGTATTTTTCAAAGAATGGTATTATTTTTTCAGCCAGTTGCCTTCTATTGTCCACTAAATAAACAAGTGTGTCTGGTTGGCCGGATTTTTCTATTATTCTTCCACACACCAACTCATTTTTTATAAGTTCTAACACAGATCTGCTGTTTTTGTGTTGAGTTACTTGGAAGATTGGATCTAAAACCCAACCGAACCTGGCATCGTCTTGTTTTTTAATGGCTATACTAAAGCAACCTTCGGCGTCTACAAAACCCAAGATATAAAACCTTGTGTATCTTTTTTTTCTCAGGAGTTTACTCAACTCCGTTTTGTTCTCTTCCATTATATCACCTCGTAAAGAACAATTCCCTGCTGATTGTCCTCATCGTCTTCAAGATTTTCCCTTGCTCAGGACTTGAAAACTTTGGAGTTCCAGCATACAGCCAGATTTTACGACCGCCTTTTAAAAGATGGAAACCGATTCACAAACCGGTTTCGACCTTCACCGCTAACGGTCAGAGTTACCGCCGCCATTCACCGGGGCTTAGCTCAGTTGAAACTGAGTTTGACCGACCGGCATTGGACAGGCCTCACTGGCTATACACATCGTTTCCGACTAGCAGCCAGCTACGTTTTTTAACTCAGAAGATGCGATTTTTGTAGAGTTTATATTTTTCTTGAAAATCTCAACGTATTCTTTCTTATATAATTGGAGTCCAAATATTTTTCCAAATTTGTAAATTGCAGGAAAAATTCCAATTGTTTTAAGGAAGTTCTGAACTTCTTTGAGCAGTCCCAGATGGCTGTTGTATATGACGATTCTATCTGTATATGTTCCTTCAGCATCGAAAAACCCAGACACAAATTTCATTTTGTTTCTCTTGTTAAGGTTTTTGAAATGTGTGACTGGATCTCCCCTTAGAGCACTAAATTCCACAAACAATTTCTTGGAGTATGTTAAAACCCTATGTTTGTTGTCTGGCACCTTATATCTGTATATTTTATAGCCATCCGCTTGAAGAGTTTTAGAAACTCTATCTAAGATACTCAAATTGCGTTCATGTTGATCAATCCATACATAATATGCACCACTCTTGCTTTTGTTGTATGTTCCATCTCCAAATAAAACACCAGCAATGTATGAGTCCATATAAATATTTATTGACCTACGTTGCATATAAACATTCGCTTCCTCGGATTGTTAAACAGTCGCTTTCCACTTGTTACTGAGACCTACTATCCTTGACTGAGTCAAAGTAGTAGGCACCCCTTATACCAAAGGTACAGGGCTAACTTGCCGAGTTCCCTAAACTGACTTATCCCAACACACCTTGGCCTTCTCAGCCAGGGGCACCAGTGACGGTTCTCGGTACGAATAGAAGAAATTCTTCTCATTTTCCTTTTCACGGGCTCCAGGAGTTGACAGAACTCTATCCTCGGATGGAAGCTGACTGTTGTCAGCTTCAACCCTTTAAGAAGAGCTATTCCTGGATTCGTCTGGTTCTCCTCATTACGAGACTCCCCAGACTTCACCAGTTAACCATACCACTATGGTCCATCTATCCTAAAGCGTCAGAAATTGAGCTTTGCGTCACCGCACGTATTCTTCTAGCATGGGAATATTAACCCATTTCCCTTTCGGTAAATTCCAGTTAGGATTTACCTTAGGATCGGCTAACCCTCAGTTAACGATTCAACAGTTGGAAGCTGATTGATATCAGCTTCGTCCTTTTATTGCTGAGGAACCCTAGCCCCTTAGGCGGTCTGAATTCTCATCAGACTTTGTTGCTACTATCGGCAAGATTCTTGGTACTGAAGGGTCCACCCATTTTTACAAATAAAGCTTCTACCCCCACAGCATACCCCCCTACGCTTCTTTTCAGAATCCAAGGTCTCGGTAATTTGTTTAGTCCCGTCCATTTTCAGGGCCTCTAACCTTGACGGGTCAGCTATTACGCACTGTTTAAAGGGTGGCTGCTTCTAAGCCAACCTCCCCGCTGTCTGAGGTTAATGACTCCTTTTGTCACTTAACAAATATTTAGGGACCTTAGCCTTGGTCTAGTTTCTTTACTTCTCGAACTACGAGCTTACCCCGTGTCCGCACTCCCGTCTTCTACGATGTTATAAGATTCAGAGTTTGACAGAAAAACTGGCGATTTCTCACCTTGGCTTTTCAATCAGTAGCTTTACCCTTATAACTATCTCTGACGAGGCTGAGCTGCGGCTCATTTCGAGGGGAACCAGCTATTGCTGACCTCGATAGGCTTTTCACCCCTAGCCCCAAATTACCCCTGTGATTTGAATCTCAACAAGGGAAACGAGCCTCCATCCCGTTTTCACGGGACTTCACCCTGTTCAGGGCTAGATCGGCCAGCTTCGGGTCTTATCCTTGTGACTTCGGGCACTTTCATACCCACCCGCCTCGTGAACTGCGCGAGCTTTGCTTTCGCTATGACTCCTTGAATTAGTCTTGCCACAAAAATAAACTCCTTGCCACGTGTTTCAGAACGGACGGTATAATCTATCCACTTGCCTCCTTACGTTCAGCAAATATTAACAGACCATACCAACCTGTAACTATATGGTTTCAAGCTCTTTGAATCTCCTTTTACGGATACTTTTCAGCTTTCCATCGCCGTACTAGTGCGCTATCGGACTCAGATTATATTTAGAATTAGGGGTTACTGGCCCCCACGTTCCTGCTGGATATCCGACCAACAGTACTCTGGATACTCAGGTATCATCCTTCTAACTTTCTTCTACCGGGCTATCACCGTCTATAGCGCTGTTTTCCAACAGACTTCGAATTAGTTAGCTAGGCAGAACCCAAGTCCAAACCCCACATCTCCATGTAATTACTCACACGGATTCGGTTTGTTCTTCTCCCTTTTCTATCGCCTGTACTAAGGGAATAGCGTTTGCTTTCTTTTCCTGCGGGTACTGAGATGTTTCAATTCCCCGCGTCCCCACTCGCGAAGCGAGCACAAAATGTAGGAAGTCCCATTCAGAAATTCCAGGTTCAAAGATTGCATGCCTCTACCCTGGACTTATTGCAGCTTGCCACATCCTTCCTCGGTATCTGAGCCAAGCTATCCACCATATAGCGTAGCATTCCTGTGTCTGATTTGTCAGGATTTAACTCACCTATAAATATCATACGAAGAGTATCATTTGGTGTTCACACACTCATCGAGCTTGCGCTCTAATGTATATTCTACCTAATCACTTACTCTTCTCAAGTCGGTCTTCCAAACAAATTGGAAAACGTCATCAACATTGCAATATGGTAAATATGAAAACTATCCAGAATCAGCCAACTCCGTCTAACTAGAGATCAAACGATGTCAATCCCATAGCTGCATAACTATATCTGTCACTAATATAGCTGACTCTGAACAGCTTGTACGTTTCCTAAGTTGCCTTAAGATCGCACAATTTAACAAAACACTAACTGTGTTAGTGTCGATATCTTGAAACTTTCATGGACCCGACGGGACTCGAACCCGTAGCCTCTCGCTATCTGGAAACCTACGGTTTTAAGGAAAATACCTTGTACCGTGTTTATGCAAAGCGAGCGATCTACCAGTTGATCTACAGGCCCTTTAGAGATTAGATGAATATTATTGTGTTTAATTTATATAAGGCCTGTAGCAGGATCTTCTTTTGGTTATACCTTTTCTTAAAAAGAAAAGTGTATATATTGTGTTTTTTGAGATTATCAAGATTAAAATAAGGAGGTGATCCAGCCCCACGTTCCCGTAGGGCTACCTTGTATGTCGATTAGTGAGACGATATAATAATTATAGTTGGAACTAATCAAATGTTTACTAGGAGTTTTATAGTTAATCCAACACACAAATAAATCACAGCCTAATTTGAATGGACACTGACAAAGTCAGTGTCGGTCTTTCTAAGCTCTTATTGCCCATCTCACCAATTTACGACTTAGCCCTCCTCACAGAAATCTGACTTGACCGTGGCAAAGACCACAGGCTCGCCAAAAATCCACTCGGATGGCTTGACGGGCAGTGTGTGCAAGGAGCAGGAACGTATTCGCCGCTGGAGTCCATACTAAAGAAATGATTCACAAATTTGCTCTTTCATCGTTGAAGATCTTACGACCTTCTATCAGAGCGCTGCATGAAAATCATTATACACTTCTTTAGTTTAATGACAAGCGACTACTAGGGATTTCGCCTTCACGAGGGTGAGTTGCAACCCTCGATCTGAACCAGGATTGGGTTTCAGGATTGGCTTCACCTTTCGGTGTTGCATCCCATTATCCCAACCATTGTATGCCGCGTGTAGCCTAGCGGATTTAGACCATACGGACCTGCCGTTGACCGCTCCTTCCTCCCACTTAGCGCGGGCAGTCCCCTATGAGTGCACCCTTTCGGGTTTGCAACATAGAGTGCGGGTCTTGTTCGTTACGCGACTTCTCTCGTCCTAAAAGGACTCAAACTCTTGAAACCCTTTCAAGATAACGCGACACCTCACGGCACGAACTGACGACGGCCATGCAGCACTTCTCAGCGTGTCTGGTAAGCCCTCCAGGCTGACCTTCATTCTACTGTCGCCGCTAGTAAGATTTCTGGCGTTGAATCCAATTGAACCGCAGCATCCACCCCTTGTGTGCTCCCCCGCCAATTCCCTTAAGTTTCAGCCTTGCGACCGTACTCCCCAGGTGGCCCACTTAACGGTTTCCCTACGATATAGGAAAATCCCATGAACTTCCCTACAACTAGTGGGCATCGTTTACAGCTAGGACTACTGGGGTATCTAATCCCATTTGCTCCCCTAGCTTTCGTCCCTCACTGTCGGATCCGTTCCAGTCAAGCGCCTTATGTGTATACCTCTAGGTAAACTTGGTGTAGCTTTTCCTAAAGTCTACGCCACAGGTGGTCCCACTAGGATTATAAGATTGTCAGCTTGGAGAAATTCTCCAACCGTATGTGTATTTAGTTTCTTTTTGGTACGGTAGCTTTTTCTTTTCTAAAGAAAAAGATAGCATTTAACCCTTACCCTAGTAGTACCCTTGACCTCTCCCGGTCCCAAGCCCAACAGTACCCCTAGCAAGCACCACAGTCAACTGTGGTATTTCACTAAGAACTCGTTGGGCCAGCTACGAACGCTTTAAACCCAATAAACGTGGTCACTACTCGGGGCTCGGGTATTACCGCGGCGGCTGGCACCCGTATTGCCCACCCCTTATTCTAAAAGCTTTCTAAACTTCAAAAAAGCTCCCGTAAAACGAGAGCACTCCGAATCCCCTCTTCACACTTGCGTGCATTGAGAAGTTTTCGCGCTTGCTGCACTCCGTAGAGCCTGGATTAATGTCTCAGAATCCATCTCCGGGCTTCCTCTCTCAAGGCCCGTACCCGTTATAGGTTTGCCAGTACTTTACGCTGGCAACAGCCTGATAGGGCGCAGTCCCATCCTTACATTCACTAATGAAGCATTCCAGCATACATTAGCTATCTAGTGTTAGCGTCAGTTTCCCGACATTATCCCAGACATAAGGGTAGATTAACTACGTGTTACTGAGCAGTTCGCCCCTCCCCAGTAAACTAGGTAGAGACTCGCATAGCTTAGTCGTATTCGGATAGCAGTGACCTCCGGCAGGATCAACCGGAATTATGCGGGGTTGCTTCCTGCAATTATTCCTCCATCCCTTAAATCTCAAAAAATTTCACAGGGTCAAACACAGACTCATGGTCTAAGTTCTCATGTACTATTTGGCATAAACCCAGTTTATGCAAGATCTATGCTTTCTTTCTCTGAAACAATCCTATTTTACTAGGACCATCCCAATCCTTTAAGCGAATAATCATCGCCGGTAGAATCAGTTGCCTGATAACCAGTTCAATCGATGCAATTATTTATGCATTATATATATTTAAACCTTTCTCACCCACTTTACTCAAAACCAGCAGCGGTCAAAACATTGAGTGCGGGAGGTGAGATTCGAACTCACGAAGGCACTAAGCCACAGGATAGCTTAGAGGTTTATCATAGTTCCTGAGAACTCAACACTTAAGATCACTTAAGTCCTGCCCCTTTGGCCAATTCCGGATGGAAGCTGACATCAAATCAGCTTCGACCTCCTCTCGGGAACCCCCGCATATCCCACTATTGGGATTTATACAATTATAAAAGTATTATACTAATATACAACTTATGGCCTTCGTGGTGTAAATGGTAGAGATACCAGCACACCGGCAGCATACGAGCCAGACAAATAAGATTTTATTATTTGCCCTCGAATGTGGAGCTCTTGGACGGGGTTCGAATCCCCGCGTAGGCCCTAAAATATGCAATGTCAAAGTTGTTTCGAAGAGTTAACACCAGAAAACAGGAAAGAGCACATGGAACACAGGCTCAGAAACCACCACACAAACGAGCTGTGCGACAAATGCCTGGAATATTTTGTAATCAGGTCTCGGGTTTCTGGAAAATATGGTAAATAATATGACAAAAAAAGTTTACGTCTCTCATTCAAAGAAATTTAATTTTAAAAATGAGCTATACGGGCCCTTAAAGAACCTCAATGAAATAAATTTTATCTTCCCACACGAAAAGTCCGAAAAGCCAAAACCATCTAAAAACATAATAAAATCCTCGTCTGCCGTGATAGCTGAGGTTTCATATCCAAGCACAGCAGTAGGAATAGAAATTGGCTGGGCTGACGCATTTAATGTCCCTGTAATATGCTTATACAAGAAAAACTCGAAAATATCATCATCTTTGAAAATAGTCTCTAAAAACTTCGTAGAATACGATAAAATCGAAAAGATACTACCAGAGATAGAACATATTTTGAAAAGTCGAGGAGACTGAAATCCTAGAAAGACTCAACAATTGTTGAATGAATGTTTTATGAAAATCTACTTAATTCGTCACGGCGAAACCACCGGCGACATTGAAAACCGATATGGTGGGGACTATGACGACCACCTTTCTGCGACAGGAAAGGTTCAGTGCGAAGGGCTGGTCCAGAAACTGAAAAACAAAAACATCGAGATAATTTACCACAGTCCAAGAATAAGAGCCAAAGAAACAGCAGAAATATTGAATAAATCACTAAAGGTTAACATCGAGCCTGTTACTGATTTAAGAGAAAGGAATAACTATGGAGTATTGACCGGTCTCGTAAAAACAGAAGCGAAGGCAAAACATCCGGAGGAAGTTAAAAAGTTAGAGAAGGATAAACTCCATCACAAGGTTAGTGGCTCTGAAGATTATAAACCATTTAAAGAAAGAGTAATTTCAGCATTCCAAAAACTAATTTCCGGTAAACATGATGTGGTAGCCATAATATCCCACGGTGGCCCCATAAGCTGTATTTTTAGGGAATTTGGATTCGGTGAATTCGAGAGTCTTGGAGACTGTGCAATTATAGAAATTGAAAATGTAAATGCAAAGCTCCAGTTAGTAAAAACGGAAAACGCTGTTTTGAGGAAATGAGTTCTGAAAACCTAACTGTGAGTATATTTAGAGTGACCTTTTATTTCTAACGGCTAAGTCTAATCATGAGAAGAAGGCGGCACAACTATTTTGCTACGGATAATCCACAAGTTATAAGAGACGCGCTCATGGCTATTGAAATTACTGATAGAAAACAAATAGATGTCTCTTATATTGACGGTAAGGGTAGAGGAATGTATATAGAATTAGTTTATAATCTTAAAGAGGGCCAATATCATTGCATGCTCATAGATAGCTTTACTAGAGTTAATTCTGGCTGTTTGGAATTGGGGACTGAACATGAAGAAAAAACAACAGAAGGCAGTTTGAGATACCTCCAGAGAATGAGACTAGATGCTATCGCAAGAAGCAGGCATGTGATGAAAGTATTGAAGCACCTTACATACGCTTCTGAATGGGTTGAAGACGCAAAACACGAATTTCCAGAAGAATTGGATCGCGTTGAATGGGCAAGAGAATCTGTTTCAAAAGCGACAACAGAAGCGATCAGAAAGGTTGGCGAGCATGCAAGAGGCCTTAAATCAACGAGAAAAGGATTAAGGGAAGCAATCAAGTGGCTTGAAGAATATAGAAGAGCTGGAGCCTAATACAAGAACTTATCGACCTGTTTTCTCGCCTGCTCCCTTTTCTTTTGGTGATCTTTCAAAAAAGCAGTTATTTTATCAACCACAATTTGTTTTAATTCGCCTGTAAGGAGATTTCCCGATTTATAATCTTCCCTGATTTTTTCAATTTTCTTGTCGTCTGGTTCAAACATGTAGTAAAGGAGTTGGAATGCTATATCAACATCTGGATTTCCGCCTAATTTTCTGTGCTTTTCTACACTATCCTGACCGCCAGAAAATGCGTACTTGAATATTTTGTGTTTGACCTCTTCTGGTGTATCTGTTAAAGCGATATATGAATAGGGATCTGAAGAGCTCATTTTACCTCCACTCAACCCCTTCATGAATTTGTGATATGTGGAACTGGGGGGAATAAAATTAAACTCCTTCATCCTTGCTGCAACGTCCCTTGTCAATTTTATGTGCGGGTCTTGGTCAATTCCAACAGGCACTAGAACAGGTTTTGGCCCACCAAACTCTGGTAATTGTGGATGTAATATATCAGCCACTTCTGTAAACGAAGAAATCATTTTTCCAGGGTGTAAATCGCCATATATTGCCTTAAACTCGTTTGCTGTGACCTTTCTCGCAATCTGGCCTATCAACCTATAATAAGCATTTGATTTTTTGGCATCTGATGACCGACCGCTTTGAAAATAAAAATCGCACTTTTTTAAATCGAGACCCAACGCAATATAATTTATAAGATACTCCTCTACAGCTATTTTTTTCAACTCCTCTAGGGATTTATCCCTCATGTTATATGCTTCTATATCAGCCACCAAAAGATAAACTTCTGCCCCTATGCTCTGATAATAAATTATTTGATCCGCAACCATCTTGTGACCTATATGAAATTTTCCAGACGGCATCAAACCGGTTAGCATCACGAACTTCTCTTTATTTTTTATACATTTGAGTATACTAGAAAAGTCCCTTGACCCAAAAACCAGACCGCGGCGCATGAATACGGGGGTATTTTTCATCTCCTTGTATGGAAACTTTTCTATCCCAAACTGTTTGCAAATACCGTCATAATCTTTTACATCAAAATTTTTCCATGGGTCTATATGATCTGTCATAGTTTCCAAATTACTCAGGATACGCTTTTTTTATGAGATCTTCCTTCCCTTTGGCCGCTTTTCTTATCGGCTCAAGAAGCTTGTTCACCTCTTCGGCTAAAGCTTTTTTCAAATCAGCTGGGTGCAGCTTCTTGTTCACAAAACTCTTTTCCAAATCCTCATATGTTTTGAAGCTGACATCCCCTCCGAACTTCTCAGGCCTTTTTACAATAAATTCTTTTTTCTGATCACTCTTGCATACCATTAAAACATATTTCAAGAAAGCCAAAACACCATTCCCTTCAACAACACCTTCAGGACAAAAAGCCCCAGATATCTTTTTGTTTACATCTTCCGGGGAATCCAACAAATCTATTTTTGACCCTTTGATGGATGAGCTCATCTTACCGTCGCCGCCCTGAAGACCTGGTATTAGAGGTGTCATCACCTCAATCCTTGGTCTGTATCCTAGTTTTGGCAAATTTTCCCTAGCGAACATCAATATCTTCCTTTGGTCAATTCCACCATATTGTATATCAACATCTAGATGCTCCTCATCCAACGACTGCATGATAGGGTAAATAAGGCCGGAAAGTTTTGGATTGTCGCTTTGTTTTACAACCTCTGATGACGCCTTTGTGCAATCATGGACAGAGGCGAATGTTGACATTTTCAGCACATCGTGTATGTATTTGTCCTTGAACTGGAATGATGACCCTTTAACAAACTCCACCTTTTTTGTATCAACACCTATCGCTTCGAAAATTGGCGTTATGACCATTTTATAATATTGGTACCTGTTTTCCAACATATCCCAAGGAGTGTTGTCTAGAGATCCGTGTATATCGGCTAGCAAAACCTTTACCTTAAACCCAGCCTTCAGAAAATCAGCCAGCTTTAATACCCATACAAAATATCCAACATGCGGCCTTCCTGTTATAGCAGTTCCCAAGTAAACAGATGGGTGTTCTTTTAATTGCAGCAATTTCTTGAGTTCTTCTTCTGTTGTGATTTCTGCCGTATTCCTCTTTACCAAATCCAACCTCTTTTCAAGATCCATAACAATCTATATTTGTTACATTTCTTATATTAAGCTCCCTCACAACAGCGTTTATAAGGACATCTATTGTGTTTATTTTGGGTATATTTTCATCGCCTAACATGACAGCAAACTCTGTACACCCCAGTATTACAACTTCAGCTCCCAATCCAAAGATACTTGGAGCAGACTCTTCGTAATTTGTTTATTTGATTCTCTCTTTCAAACCCTCTGTTGAAATCGAAGATACATCTACCAAGCCCCAACATTTCTTCATGTGTGGGTTCAAAACACCTTATCCCCTTAAACCTGTATAACCCATTTGTTATTGTGCTTGGTGTCCCAGCTATAAACACAGATTTAACACCAGAAGACCTGATGGTTTTTATAACCTCTTTCCTCATGTCCAGTATCGGAGCTTTGACTTCTTTCTGTAACCGATCAAAATAGAGATGAATTGTGTTGCACACCATCACCATAAAATCAACACCCATTCGATCTAATTCAACTAAACCATTTGTATAAGGTATTATCTCCTCTTCAGATATTTCATCATTAACAAGTTCAGGTGCAGGTATACTATTTATGATTATTTGAGGGAAATCCCTATTCGATCTTATTCTATACTCCAACGTGAGTTTAGCGATCAATTTTCTGTAAAACTCTGCAGTTGCGTCTGGTCCTATACCACCAAGTACACCGAGTTTAATGGTCATATGAATCGACAGAAGCCCCAAAATCGTCGTACCTTTCATTTTTTATTCTATGGTACATGTTTTCAAAATCCATTTGTGTTAGGCTTCTTAGTTTTTTTATTTCAATTTTTTCTGCTGCTTCTTTTCTTAGGTTTGGTTTGTATGTCTGCATAGGTTCCTGTGGCCTCCCGTTTTCGTATGGGGCTCCGAAAGCGTCAAACTGAACCTCGTCCAATTCAAACCTCTCACCATCTACGGTTTTTTGGTTTTTCATAATATCACGTCACCTCATCTTAAGGCCCCAGAACCCTGAATCGAACAGGAACCTGCTGATTTACAGCCAACTGTGCTAACCTTTACACCATTCTGAGCAACAAGAGAAAACACAAATTCGCCAAATCCAGTCAGTTTAACTGGACCACCATTGAAAAAATCTACCAGGCCAATCTCTTTTAGAATAGCGGAATTAAGCTTCAAAGTTGAGATTGGTATTTTAGTTTCCCGAAAAACAGACTCTGTGAGTGAGGTTATGGTCTTTTCTTTATTTTCTGATATTTTCTCAAGAAGGAGTATTTGATTTTTGTTTAGCGCTCTAGCTATCAACTTCTTCAAAGAACTCGCGGTTCGGCTACATCTATCCTGTCCAATTTCATCACTTGGGCCACCTCTTCTATTTGAGGCTGATTCCAGTCCAATTGCACCTCTCCTACCGGAGGCTGTGCAAAGTCCAATTTGACCTTCTGGACACCTACCTGCTCTTTCACCTGATAACCATAGTCGTAGTCCGACATATTCACCACAATAAACTAATGCCCTGTATATTTATAAACACTGCAGGCAGGTCAACATGACCCAAATAAATAACCGCATTAGAATATTAAATATTCGTCTTGGATTCTCTATAAAACTAGTGTTTCTTAATCTTGTCGATTATTGTTTTATACAAGTCCCTTGGTATTCCACACACTAGCAAATAGTCTTGTAATAGCTTCTCTTCTTTTTTGTCTATTTTGCCATCAGCCAATAACATTTGAGCAGTTTTCCCTATTATTGACATTACACCTTGTGCTGTTAGTATATTTGTCGCGTTCTTGAGCATCTGGAAGACATATTCATTGTCATCAGATTCCTTAACTTTTTTTATTGAACTCTCTATTTCCCTCTCAAATTCAGGGAAATCCTTAGAGAGCCTTTTCAGTTCCTGTTCTTCTTCTTTGCTTATTTTGCCATCTATTTTGGCCATATGAGTCATGCAAGCAACGAGGGTTATTGAAAACATTTTCATTGCTTCTTTTTGGACTTTTTCCTTATCTTTTTTAGAAGCAATTATTGTTGATTTTATATTTTGTTTGTACGACGAGTCACAATTTTTACAATGGTAAAAGGTATCTATTTTTTGCATTGGCAATATTGGGATAAAGAAAAGTGTGAACCATCTTTTCAAGTCACTTAATTCAAGGTCATTTCCACAACCAGGACAGCCTTTCTCAATAATATCGTCAGCATTTGATCTTGTGATTCTACCTTTCACTCCGAATATGAGGAAAAACATAGTTATATTTTATATATAGGCTTATAAACAAATGCCCAGCCATATTTATAAACAGTGCGGTCAGCCCAACATGACTAGATAAATAGGAGAGTTAAAATAATAATTAATGATCGAAGTTAAATTCCTTGGTGGGGCAAGCGAGGTTGGCCGCAGCTGTTTTCTAATTGACACAGGCGTTGAAAAGTTCCTTCTTGATTATGGCCTCAATGTGCAGGGCTTTACTTCCCCAATGCAGCCGCCGATAAGCCTGGACGCCGTCTTCTTGTCGCACGCGCACCTTGATCACTCTGGTCTAATTCCAGAACTATACAGGCGCGGATACACAAAAAATGTTTTTGCAACCAAAGCCACATTAGATCTTTCAAACCTGCTTCTGGAAGATTCAATAAAAATCCAACTAAGAAAAGGCATGGAGCCGCTATATCTTGACAGGGATTTGCGGGCATTTGCCAAGAAAGCAAAACAAGTAGATTTTGGCCAGAAATTGGAATTCACAAACACAACTGTAGAAATGAATGATGCTGGCCATATACCGGGCTCGGCAACAGTCCTTATCGACAGCGGCAAGAAAAGGTTGCTATACACTGGAGACCTTGGCTATTCTGAAAATGCCCTGATGAAAGGCGCAGAAAAGGACTACAAAGATATAGACGCCCTGATGATAGAGTCCACATATTCCTATAAAAACCACCCCAATAGGGACAAACTAGCGCGCAGTTTTAGGGAAAGCATAAAAACAATTTTGGATAACAAAGGGACGGTTTTGCTGCCATCGTTTGCTGTTGGAAGGACACAAGAAATTTTGATGCTTGTTGCTGACCTTGGTTTCCCTGTTTACTTGGATGGGATGGGAGTAACAGCCACAAAAATCGCGCTTAAAAACTCAGGTTTTATCAACAGCCCAGAAAGACTAAAAAAATCCTTTGGACAAGCCCATAAAATTGCCAAAGCAAGGGACCGCGAAAAGGTTCTAAGCAAGCCATGCATTGTGATAGCCTCTGCTGGCATGCTTCAAGGTGGGCCAATACACTACTATATTAAAAAACTAAAAGACGAGAGAAATTGCTCGTTGATACTCACAGGTTACCAAGTTGAAGGCACAGTTGGCCGAATACTTTTAGACAGCCACAAGTTTGTTTCCAACGGCTCTGAGTTTGAAGTAAAAATGGACATCCAGTTCATGGATTTTTCAGCGCATATAGGCAGGGATGATTTGTTCAAGTTCATCGAACATGTAAATCCAAAAAAAGTCATACCAGTTCATGGGGAGTTTATCCCAGAATTCATTGCAGAATTAAAAAATAAGGGATTCGAGACAATATTAGCAAAAAACGGAGATGTTGTGAAGGTGTAGAATGTTACCAAAGGTAAACGCTTTCGGCCATAAAATTGTCCCAATTCCAGATATACTGAAGGACAATAGGGTCTATAACTTGATTTGTGATGTCCTAACATTCCAGTCTTCTGTAGTTAGTGGAAAAGATAACAGGCAGTTAGTAAAAACCTTCCTTGATGATATTCTCTCCAAAAGAGACCAAGATAACTTAGCCGACATAGTGAGAAACAAAGCCGTGGAGATGGTCGGCGGATTTGAAGGGTTGAAAAAGATCCGAGATGTCCGCATTCAAGATATTATAACTAGCTTCAAAAAATTTATAGAATCTTCTAATCAACATATACGTGGCAAGGTTCTGGACTTGGGATGTGGCAACGGTCTTGTAGCTAGCGGTCTTAAAAACCCAAAAATGAAATCAGTTGAACTTTGCGATGTTGTAGACTATAGAGCTGAGGGCGTAAAAAGCTGGAAATTCACAACTATACCAACACATGGGAGGCTGCCATACAAGGACAACGAATTTGATTCTGTTTTAGCAATAACTGTTCTTCACCACGCCTCAAATCCAGTTGAATTGCTTAAAGAAATTAGTAGGGTAACAAAAGAAAAATTATACTCGATGGAAACTATTGTCGGGGTTACACCAAAGAGTAGAACAGTAGAAGCTGTGAATGATCAAAGGTTTGAATTGGAAAAGAAGTTTTCAAGTCTGGATAAAAATCAACAGATGATGCATGCATCTTTCCATGATTGGTTTTACAATGACGTGGTTCAAGGTGGCATTGATGTACCAATGAACTTTGCGACAGATATACAATGGCAGAAATTGTTTTCAGAACTTGGACTAAACATTGTTGTGCGCTATATGATAGGCTTTGACCAGAGAACATCTGGTGAATACCATGTAATTTATGTTTGTGAGAAGCAACAAATAAAGGTTTAATAACTTATTCTTTAACTGATATCATGCAAAAGTTTGGGTATAGAAGTTTAGCACCATATTATGACAAGGTCTATGCTGGAAAAGCTTACTTCAAAGAATCGAGATTTGTCAGAGATCTCCTTCAGAGTCAAGGAGCCAAAACGGTTCTTGATGTTGGTTGTGGGACAGGAAACCATATACAAAGATTGAAACGATACGGCTTTGATTGTTTTGGAACAGACATAAATTATGAAATGCTAGCTGTTGCACAGCCAAAAGTTAGAGTGCCTTTGGTTCAGGCAGATATGAAAGCACTTCCATTTAGAGGTGAGTTTGATGCTGTTATTTGCATGTATGCAACATTCAACCATAACACTACATATGAAGACGCTAGAACAACACTGAATTGTTTCAGAGACCAAATTGATACGGGTGGTGTGGTTCTTATAGACTTGCACAATCCATCCGATAGTGGAATAAGATTAGATAAAAGAGGAGATGTAGAGAGGGATGTTTCTTGGGAATTTAATGAAAAAACTAGAATAGAAAGAAGCAGGGTTAAATTTAGAGTTGGAGACCAAACAATTGAAGATGAACACACCATGAGGATTTATACAATAGAAGAAATGAGAGAAATGCTTAACGATTGTGGATTTGGCGAAGTTATTGTATATGAAGGTTATGGATTTACTCCAGCCACAAACAGATCAAAAAACCTAGAAGTCGTTGGTATAGCAATCTAATTTACAACCTTCAACCTCTTCACCAACTTCTCAATTTCTTCATCAGTAATAGGGTCCCTTTCTTCTGAATCTAGTAATATTTTGCTATAAAACTCTTTGTCGTCAATGTCATACCTAATTCTCGGCGCTACGTGCAAATGTAAATGTGCTATACTCTGTCCTGAGTCCCTACCATCTTGTATAACCAAGTTGAAAGCGGTAGACTTGAACGCTTTTATTAAAATATCATAAACGTTTTTCAAAGAGCCAAAAATATCAACAATCTCTTCTTCTGTTAATTCAACAAACTTCTCAACATGCCTTTTTGGTATGATCAGAATATGCCCAGCAACAACAGGTTTGATATTAACTATGGCTATACACTTTTTGCTCTCATAAAAAGTCTCCTTTTTCCTTATAACCGGATCACAGAATATACATACTCTCATATAGATAATTAATACAATTACTTATATGGTTATTGAAATCGACGGTTCACAAGGAGAAGGCGGCGGCCAGATATTGAGGACGGCTATTGGATTATCTGCAGTCACAGGTAAACCAATAAAAATTTTCAACATCAGGAGTGGCAGGCCAAATCCAGGGCTCCAGGCCCAACATTTAATTGGAATAAAAGCCGTCTCTGAAATGTGTGATGGAAAATTAAAAACCGCAGAATTAAAATCAACAGAAGTTGAGTTTATCCCAGGAAAAATAAAATCAGGAAATTACAAATTTGATGTTGGAACGGCTGGCGCAGTCACCCTGGTTTTGCAGAGTTTGGTCATTCCAGCAATTCATGCAGAAAAAGAAATCTCTTTTGAAATAAAAGGCGGGACTAATGTGGCGTGGTCCCCTAGTATAGAGTATTCTCAACACATTTTCTGTGACTATATGAAAAGATTGGGAATAGAAATTTTTATTGAAACCAGGAGATATGGATTTTATCCAAAAGGTGGCGGGGAAGTTTTTGTCAAAATAAAACCTTCAGACCCAAAATCAATCCTCCTTACAGAAAGAGGAGATCTGCAATGTATAGATGTGTGGAGCATAGCTTCCGAAGATCTAAAAAAGGCGGCTGTAGCAGAGAGGCAAATAGAAGGCTTTGGATCTATCTTGAAAGTTGACAGGAACAAAAATATAAAATATGTGAATAGCTTTTCAATAGGATCTTCTCTCCATTCACATGCCCATTACACGAATTGTAAATTGGGAGCTTCTGCTCTTGGTGAAAGAAACAAAAAAACAGAAGATGTTGGAAAAGAAGCTGCTCTTCTCTTGAAAAAACAACTAGATTCAGCAGCTACTGTTGATGAATGGATGTCCGACCAAATCCTCCCATTCCTTGCTCTGGCCAAAGGAAAATCAGAATTTATCACATCTGAGCTAACCAAGCATGCTGAAACCAATATGTGGGTGATAAAGAAATTCCTTGATGTAGATTTTAAAATAGAATGCCTAGAAAAAGGCGTGAAGATAAGTTGTGGTGGGTCTAAGTGATTGTATGGGTAAAAGTCTTTTCAACTCATGTGCAAAATATTATGATTTTATTGAGCCAAAAGAAGACATCAGAAAAAATTCGCTGTTTATTTCAAAACTTCTAAATAGGTTTGGCGTAAAATACATACTTGAAATAGGATGTGGTACTGGTTCATTCTTAATACAACTTAAAAAGTTAGGATTTGATGTTCAGGGTTTAGATTTTAGTAAAGGAATGCTTAAAGAGGCCAGAAAGAAAAGCAAAATCAAACTATACCACAAAGACATGTCAAATTTCAAAATCAACAAAAAGTATGATGCTATTATTTGTATAGGATCTTCTTTGCTTGCTCTACCAAACTTTAAGCTTATAAGAAAAACCATCCAAAACTCATATAACCATCTGAATAAAAATGGTATTATTTTCCTTGATTTACCAAACCATAGAAGGGAAATCAGACAATGCAACAACAAAAAAGAACATGTTTCTTACAAAATTCCAAAAGGCAGACTAGAATCTATTTTCTTATCCTATAAAAAAGGCAATAAATGGGTGGAAGTTTGGAATGGGAGTGTAAAGGAAGGCGGCAAAGTTTCAAAATTTGTGGATATTTGGGAGGAGGTTATCTATAGTCCTAAAGAGTTGGAGGCTTCTCTTAAGAATACAGGATTTAACATATTTCGAATCTACGGATCTATGAAAGGCGAGAAGTTTGATGAAAATAAATCTTGGCGCAGAATTTATCTATGCCAAAAATAAATTAATTTTATGAAAACAGTAAACTTAGTTGTGTTCACGGGCTATCCGCATAGTGGGAAGACAACGATAGCCAATTTTCTGGTTAAACATGGTTTTTTAAGATTGGAGATTGATCAAATCAGAAAAGAATTGTTTGGTAGAGGCTTTCCAAATGTAAATGACGAAGAAGAAAGATTAGCAAGACTCACATTCCAATACAGGAAAGCAGACATCTTGGCATCTGGAAAATCTGTCATGTTGGATAGCTGCTCAATTTCAAAAGTAGATAGGCAGGAAAACTTTTTAATTCCAGATTTTGTTGAAAACTCTTTAAGGAAACAGAAAATGAAGCTGAGAAAATATTTGATATTTCTTGATGTTAAAAGAAAAATAATCATCAAAAGAAATATAAGTGATAATAGAGAGAAGAAGGCTCTTTTAGACATTCTAGGAAAAATAGATAAAAGCTGGCAGGACCCAAAATCATACAACTCCAAAGACGTCAAGCTTCTTGTTTACAAAAACAACACCAAGCAAGATTTGGAAAACATAAAAGTAAGTTTAAGAAAGCTGCTAAAATAGCCCCTTAATTTTCTGGTAAGAAAGCTCTGAGAAATTTTCAATTACAAAATCTGCACCTTTAAGCTTCTCCTTAGTTGTGTAGTAATCGAGATAACCAATAGATTTCATCCCACCACTCTTAGCAGCTTCAATGCCAACATCAGCATCCTCTATCACAACGCAGTTTTTCGGGTTAACCTTCAGTTTCTCAGCCACAGATAAAAATATGTGTGGGTTTGGTTTGTGCTCTGGTATTTCTTCAGCTGTTGATATTGCAGAGAAGTAAGCTCTAATTCCAACCAGATCAAGCATTTTCATGGCACGGTCTGTGTAAGACGATGTACCAACACCCATGGGAATGTTATTGCTAGAAAGCTCTTTCAGAAGCTTCAAAAGATTGAGGTTTACTTTCAGATCCTTTTTCATGATTTCCAGCTGAGTCTTATTTGCTTCCTCAATAAACTTCTGTGGCTCAAAGACAACATTGTATTTTTCCTTCCACATCCTTACAATATCTTTTATTGAAAGGCCAAGATAGTGTTTAACCTCTTCATCTGGAATATGGACTCCATGCCTGTTCAAAATCTGATTAAAGGAAAGCATTATCGACTTTGTAGAGTCTACCAAAACCCCATCCATATCAAAAATCACTGCAAAATCTGCCATACTAAAAATGCAACTCAATTATATCCTTATCTTTCAACCTATGGTCGTCCCCTAGAGATTGACCACCAAATTTTGCTGAGGATCCCCAAACCCTAGCGTATTTTACACTCCCTTCCCAATTCCTGTGTATCTTTTTGGCAACATCTAATATCGTGGTGTTTTTGGTCATGATCAACGGCTCTTTCATATCTGGATCTTTGCCTATCCTTTTCAGATAAATTCTTATCAATCCCAACTTTTCCCAAACCTTCTGTTTAAACTCATCCAAACCCTTCCCATATTGGGCAGAAACTAATACACATCCCTGAAAACTTTTTCTAAGCTCCCTAGCCCGCTCCAAATTAATCACATCTGCTTTATTTATTATGGCAAGGGAAGGCACGTAAATCCTATTCCCCTTTACACCGTCTATAAACCTATCAATGTCCATATCCTCCCTAACCACAACATCTGCGTTGTGGACAGAAAATTCGTGTAGCATGTCGATCACAAGCTTCTTGTTTATTTTTTTCGCGCTTGTCGGGACACCAACGGAAATGCCTCCAATGGATTTTTTAGTGATTTTCATGTCAGGAGGGTTTGTATCCACCCTGAAATTAGCATTGTAAAGTTCTTTGTGTATTATCTCCAATTCCTTCTCAGCCTTCTGCGCGGAAGCGATAAGCAAAACCAAATCAGCATTCCTAGCGACAGCTAAAACCTCTTTACCCCTTCCAGCGCCAGACGAAGCGCCTTCAATCAAACCAGGTAAATCCAAAACCTGTATGTGTGCTCCATTGTAGACCAAAGTTCCTGGGACCACATCTATTGTTGTAAAATCATATGCGCCTACCTTTGAATCTGCGTCTGTAATAGCGTTTAGTAATGTGCTTTTTCCTACAGATGGAAACCCTACCATAAGGATTGTGGCATCCCCTGTTTTTTTCAAACCATAACCATATCCATGCGATCCACCACTTTTAACCTTTTCCTGTTTATCCTTTAAAACAGAAAGTTTGGCCTTTAATTTACCAATGTGGAATTGAGTATGTTTGTTATATTTTGTTTTGATCAACTCTTCCTCTATCTCCTTAATCTCCAACTCCACACCTTCTATGGGCTTAACTTGTTTTTTATCTTCTTGCTCTTTCATATCGCAAATTGTATGATGCCGAATAAATATAGTATAGAGATTATTATTGGCTGGTGTATCAAATAAATAACCAAAGAATGCCTACCAAGAAAGCTAAAGAGCTTTGACAGAGAATTAGAAGCTTCTACAATTTTAAATTGCCTGTTACCACCAGAATAAAGCTTCTTTCCAGCAAATACACCAAGCAACACCACACCAAACCACGGGAAAATTGGGAAATAGTCAAAGGTGTAAAATCCAGTCGGCTGCAAGCCTATCCACACAAGCCAAGGAAAGTTAAAAACCAAACCAGATAAGTAAAAGCCAACTACAATAAAAACAATTGCAAGAAGCAGGTTGAGGTATTTGAACCTCAAAAAAAACATAGAAATGATTACAGCTACACCAATAAAGTGCAAAACACCGAAAACTATGAAGTTATTTTTGAATGCGAGGAAGGTTATCGCAGTTATCAGCAGTCCAAAACCAAAAACTTTCACCCCTCTTTTCAAATTCTTGATCAAAAACCTTTCATTGTTTCTTTCATAACTGATTGCCAAGCAAATCCCCACCAAAAAAACAAAGATCAAAGCCGTTGCCCTTGCAAAATATAGCCAGAAACCAGAGCCAACATCAATACCGTAACCGCCAAAGTAGTATAAGTCAAAAACAAGGTGGAAAACAGCCATCATGATTATGGCCACTCCCCTAAAAAAGTCAAGCTCCCAAAACCGTACCATGTGAACCATGGTTATACTTATTTTCTGCATTAAATAGATAAATTAAAAATCAAAAATGTTGAGGATTTAGTAATCGGCGTCTTCCTCCTCTTCTCCTTCAGAGTCGTCATCTTCCTCCTCTTCTTCATCGTCAAAAAGTTTAGGATGCATAGCCACCTCCAAATTTGTTTATTAATAGTGGGTAAGCCTTAAATACTTTTCTGTTTTCTTTGTACCGAATTTAATATATAAGGAAATTAATACATACAGTATGAGAAAATCCATAAAGAATGCCAAAGATAGCATCTTCAAAAGATCTGAGAATATTTCCGGAGTAAAAATAGAAGGCTACGATTTTAACCAAGGTGTGGACTTTAAAAAAATATTAGAAAAATACAAAAGCACCGCGTTCCAGGCTTCCAACCTTTACAAAGCAATTGAGATAATCAAGAAAATGAGGAAGGAAAAAGTGAAGATATTTTTCGGTTATACATCCAACATGGTTAGCTCTGGTTTGAGGGATGTGATAAGGTATTTGGTTGAGCACAAATTGGTGGACGTCTTGGTCACAACAGCCGGCGGCGTCGAAGAGGACATAATAAAAACAATGAAACCCTTTGTTTTAGGCGATTTTAGGGCTGATGGCGCAAAACTAAGGGAGAAGGGAATTAACAGGACAGGAAACATTTTCGTCCCGAATGACAGGTATATTGCCTTTGAAAACTTTTTCCAGCCAATCTTGAAGGAGCTTCTTGAAAAGCAAAGGAAAAGTGGAAAAATAATCTCCGCTTCAGAAATCATAGACTTGTTTGGTGAAAGGGTAAACGAAAAATCCTCAATCTACTATTGGGCACACAAAAACAAAATCCCAGTTTTCTGCCCAGCCTTGATGGATGGTGCAATTGGTGACAATGTTTACTTCTTCAATTTTGACAAAAACCAAGAGAAGAGGGACGACACTGGCTTTGTCAGTGTCAAGTCATTGTTAGTTGATATGGCTCAAGATCACCACAAGTTAATTGAACTGGTAATGGGTGCAGAGGAGACAGGAATAATTGTTTTAGGCTCCGGCGTTGTGAAACACACAATATGCAATGCAAACATGTTCAGGGAAGGCGCAAAATATGCAGTGTATGTGAACACATCATCAGAATATGACGGTTCAGATTCAGGAGCAGAGCCAGAAGAGGCCAAGTCCTGGGGAAAAATAGCAGCCGAAGCTGACACAGTAAAAGTCGTCGGCGACGCAACGATTTTATTTCCGTTGATTGTGAGTGGAGCCTTTGTTGATTGATATGACACCACAAGAAGAAGCCTTGGAATTGCACAGAAAATTGAAAGGAAAATTATCTATAAAATCAAAAGTTCCAATAGACACAAACACACTAAGACTTGCCTACACACCAGGAGTTGCAGAACCATGCAAAGAAATAGCGAAAGATAAGAGCAAAGTTTATGAGTATACTGGAAAAGGAAATAGCGTTGCAGTTGTTTCTGATGGGTCAGCTGTTCTAGGCTTAGGTAATATTGGTCCGCTAGCAGGGCTTCCCGTGATGGAAGGAAAATCTTTACTTTTCAACGAGCTTGCTGGAATTGATTCTTTCCCAATAATCCTGGATACACAAGAGGCGCACAAAATAATCGAGACAGTAAAAAACATCGCCCCTAGTTTTGGTGGAATAAATTTAGAAGACATCCAAGCGCCAAGATGTTTTGAGGTTGAGGAGGCCTTACAGAACATTGGGATCCCAGTATTCCACGACGACCAGCATGGGACTGCCATTGTAGTTGCAGCGGCCTTGATAAACGCGTGTAGGGCGTCTGGAAAAGAGATAACAGAGCTTAAGGTTGTTGTTTCTGGGGCTGGCGCGGCTGGCACAGCTGTTACAAAGATGTTGATGTGCTTTAACATCGCAGAAAAACTTTGCAGCCCAGTTAAGGATGTGATCACTGTTGACAGCAAAGGGATAATTTACAGGGGGCGAGATAACTTAGATTTCTACAAGGGTTGGTTGGCCAGTTCAACAAACAAGGAGAATAAAAAAGGCTCTCTAGCAGACGCCTTGGTTGGTGCAGATGTTTTTATTGGAGTGTCAAAGGCCGGGCTGCTTACCGAACCAATGGTAAAATCAATGAACAAAGACCCAATAATATTTGCAATGGCTAACCCTGTCCCTGAGATTGATCCTGTTCTCGCAAAAAAGGCCGGAGCCCTGATTGTTGGCACAGGCCGCTCAGACTTCCCAAACCAGATAAACAATGTGCTCGCCTTTCCAGGTGTTTTTAGAGGCGCTCTAGACGCAAAGGCAACAAAGATAACCTCAGAGATGAAGGCAGCTGCCTTTAGGGCTTTGGCAGATTATGTTACTAAACCAGAGGTCGACAAAATCTTGCCATCACCTTTGGACAGAGGCGCAACAAAAGCAGTCGCTGACGCAGTAAAAAAGGCCGCAATAGAAGGCGGTTTCGTGAGGAAAAACTAACTCTTCAATAAAATCCTGTTTTCAAGTTTCCAGTAAACGATTTCTGCGCCTGGTTGAACTTTAGTCTGCATATCTTCTGGAATCGTTGTCTCAAAAGTTGAATAATCAGTCAAATCCATTATCTGCGCAACAGTGCCAGAAACAGAGATAACCTGCCCGCCTCTTTTCTCTATTATGGGTGTTGAAACGTCGGTGTCTGCCGGTTTTAGTATGCCCCTTTTTTTGTCATCAAAAAGTCCCACAGCATCAATCCTGGCCTTAGCAGAACCATGTTTTCCAGGCTTAGAAAATTCGACTTTCACTGCTTTGCATGGCTCGCCATCAATAGTTATGTAACTTCCAACCTTGATTTCCTTCAAGCTTACAATCCTTTCGGCCATATCTTACCATTCTATGAAAAATATACAATACCTAAAATGTTTAGACACATATCTAACGGTATTAGATATATAGTGACATCGAATATTTAAACCCGCCCACTATCAAATTGTATCTCTGTGTAGCCGGCATTAACAAAAAGCCAAAACATCGAGCAAAGCTTTATATACTAGTTATGTGTATATAATTGTGTAAAGTCTAAACAGTTACTATTTGGGAGTAAACAATATGGGACAAAAGCTTGAAGTATATTTGGAAGCAACGTGTAAGGACGGTTGGAAAGACGATCATCGAGTCTTCGGGTTTTTGGCTGATGTTGTATGTGCTTATCAGAGTCTCGATAAAGGTTTGGAAGTAAATCCAGACGATTTTATAATTGGTTGCATAGAAGGCCTACGCAAAAACAACGTACCACAACCGTTGAGCAACTATTTTACTGACGTTGTTGGTGGCACAGTAGATGCAATTGAGGTATCAGAAAGTGGGCGACCTAGAGGATTTAAAAGAGCGCCAGGTTATGTACCACAAGGCCAACCTAGACGCCTTAAGAGGAGAGATGGGGGAAGTTCATAATTTATGGAAAAGCCGAAAACAGGATGTCCTGAATGTGGTAGCACGAAAATAGAGATGGATTCTTCAAGGGGCGAAAGCACCTGCGCAAAGTGTGGTCTTGTTCTAAAAGAGAGCATGATTGACCTTACACAGGAATGGAGAGCCTTTGACGAGAACCAAAGATCCAAAAGGGTCAGGACAGGCGCACCATTAACAGCAGTCAAGCACGATCATGGTATTACAACAGAGATAGGCAAGGGTAAAGGCGAGCTCTTCAAAGTAGGAGCCAAGAAACGGGCCCAATATTATAGACTAGCCAAATGGCACAAAAGATTAATTAAGTCTAGGGACAGAAACCTTTCCTTCGCCTTCTCTGAACTTCAAAGATTAGTTTCACAATTAAACCTTTCTCCAGCTGTCCATGAAAAGGTGGCCAAACTTTATGAAAAGGCCGCAAACGACAGCTTGGTAAGGGGTAGGTCAACAGAATCCATAATCGCAGCTTTGTTATACACAACTTGCCGAGAGCAAGGCGCGCCAAGGACATTGGACGAAATATCCAAAGCTTCTGGAATCAGCAAAAGGGACATCGGAAAAACTTACAGATACATTTCAAGAAAGCTTGTCATGAGGATATTGCCAGCGAGGGCACAAGATTATGTGCCAAGATTCGGTTCACTGTTAACTTTAACTGAAAAGGTGCAGGTCAGAGCTGTCAAAATATTGGACGAAGCTGCAGAATCTGACGTTACTTCTGGGAAAGGCCCAATCGGTGTCGCTTCAGCAGCCCTTTACATCGCCGCGGTTTTGGAAGGCGAGAAAAAGACGCAAAGGGAAGTTGCAGATGCCATCGGTGTGACAGAAGTCACAATAAGGAACAGGTACAAAGAGATTGTAGAGAAACTAGGCATCAAAGACGAAGTTGAAGAAAAGGTCAAAGAAGAAGAACTAATAGCTGTTTAGGAGGATTTTATGCCATCTGCTCATTATGTTAGAGGCAATTTATCCAGAGAAGGTATACAAAAATTGTATTTACGAGTTGGAGATCGTGTAGGTATAGGTGTTTCTGAGGATGGTTTTAACTTCAGACCTTATGCAAAGGGCATAGTTTCTATTGATCCTGAGTACGAAACATATGGAGAATTACCCCACTTAGCTTTATTCAGAGAAGGCGCATCAAGCCCAATAACAGGCGATCGCACGCCAATACCATTGCCATATTTAATTCCAGCACTTGACGTCGCTCTGGAAAACTTAACAACACACGCTGAAAATGGAAAACCTAAAAAATGGGAAGAAATGAACATTATAAATGATCTCAGCGAAGGTGATGAGCCCTTTTTTGCAGGCGTTCGTATGGAATTGCATAAGGCGCTTAGCGTCTAAAAATGTTCTATCAAGATTACCAAATAGACCGAGGTATGGAGAAGATATGGGAAGAAGAGAGGATTTCAATAGGGAACTGGAAGCTGTGAGAGCAGTCTATGGTAGTTTGGACATGAGTTATGCCTTGGTAGAACATAGAATGAGTCCTGCAGATTTTGGTGTTGCAGACGGGCTATTCCGATATATTAGAAGTGAGCTTGATGTCTTCAGCAGACCATTAGGCGGGCATCCAGATGTTCCAGTTTCTAGAGAACTTATACAATCTGCAAGGGAAAGATTAGAAGGTGTAAAAACAAAACTAGTGGAAGCTAAAAGAGTGATGGCAAAATATTTGCACAACAGGCAAGACTACGATGACACTATGGTTTTAGTATGCCAATATAGAGAAAGGGTTGAAGGGTTAAGGGGACGCATGAGCGAAGATGATGCTGCTAGAGCAGGTAGTTTTTTGAGATCTGTAGACTTTGGAGTAATAAAGGAAAGGGATGATTACACGCCTATTGTTGATCAAATTATAACCAGCCTTGATAATCTTGATGGATTGTTGTCAAAGTATGAAGTCGTTGAACAACCAAAGGCGGGAGGTCACGGAGCAATATTTATTTAAACCTTACACTCTAAGTAGAGGATTGAGATTTATGGCAATACATGTTGTGTACAGGGACGGGGAAGTCAGGGAAATAAGGAAGGATAGGGAGTTTGGAAAGCCTGCAGAAACATATTTTGTAAAATCAGACGGGACTTACATACATGTAAAAACTTCTGGTGAAGGTGAACGTGTAGCTAAAAAAATGATCAATCGCCTTGAAGACGGTCTCACAAAAGATTTGATTATGGGGGCGAGTCCTAAATACATCGAAAAAAAATACGCCCACAGGGATCACACCACTTTTGAAATTTTGGACAGGGTTGGGTCGAACTTCCCAAACGGGACACCGGTATACCAGAACAGACAAACTGGTAAAATCGTGAATACTGAATCGGACAAAAAGGAACAGTTTGTAGAAAGAGAATTACGAGCTAGATTGGGATCACAAGTGGTTGAAGAAGTTGAAGCTGTTGCTTAGTGGTGTCATATGGTCAGTGCCACTTACAAACTTTTTGGAAGATGTGTCAAACTTTTTACAGGCCAAAAATTTCCAGAAGAGCCGGAAGCAGAACCCTTTACGCTAGACGATTTTGAAGAGGCAAAAAGCAGATACAGCGCACTAACTGAAAGGTTTAACCTGCTTGCTGGACGCTATAGCAACTGCGTCCAAATAATGAAGTGTTTGGATTATGCGGAAAGGGTCATTTGTGAAATAGAGTTTAACAGAAGGGAAATTGATAGGATAGTTGAAGCGCCGGATGCTGCCAGAAGAAAAAGGGTCGAGGATTATTTTATTGAAAATTCGCCTTTCCATGATATGATGTCCGATGTTTTTAGAAGACTCGACAAAACCCTAGACCTTCTTTCAGAGCCTATAGAACAGTCGGCAAACCCAACACTGCCACACTTCAAAAATCTTATGAAAATGAGTGACCTTGATTATGTTATTGAAGGGGCTATACAAGTGCGCGAGTCTGAAGAGGAGATGGTGAAGATGATAGAAGAGGCCTTAGAGAGCGCAAATATTTCAAAGGAAGCCCAAAAATATCTGACAAAAAACGAGTTGCTGAGACAAGCTATTTTGGTTTCCCCACCGAAAGACTAAATCATTTTTTCAGAGAGCCGACAAAATTTTTAACATCAGCGTCTGTCTTTATACCTGTTGAGCACAAATTGGTCCTTGATGCTTTGAAGCCGGATTTTTTTAATTTCTCAATAACCTTCTCAATTTTTTCAGATTTCAGGTTGTATTTCCCACAAACCCTTGAAAAATCATAGTACAAAGGCACATTTTCCTCCTGGAA
>Ga0209541_10003067_pt1 | contig 31045 bp, 37 predicted proteins | sample RifCSPlowO2_01_FD_184027 | JGI IMG/M metagenome (GOLD analysis project Ga0209541, IMG submission 184027) | Groundwater microbial communities from Rifle, Colorado - Rifle CSP2_plank lowO2_0.1 (SPAdes) (version 2) | ecosystem: Environmental > Aquatic > Deep subsurface > Groundwater | place... | reverse complement strand
CTTCATCTGCACCATATCACTTTCTTCCTTTACTTTAAGAATTTCAATTAAATCACTCAATACAGCAATGATGTCTCTTTTTATTATGTCATGCATTGGAGGAAATTTGATTTAAGGTTTATATAAAGGTTTCGAAAAAGAACTTTTATTGCAATATTCTTTTTTATTTAATTCATTTTAAGATTTACCATAGTAAGAAAAAAATGTAGGAACAAGATTAGGATTACGTACTATGTCCAAATACCACCAGCTAGTCTCAGCATGGATTTTATGTTGCATATCAATAAATCCAAAGTATCTTACATCAGCGTAAGGTAAATTATCACAGCGTGATAAATCAACTATAATTTTATTAGGCTGTTTGCATCCAAACATTGTAAAGAGTTCTGATTTTGGTAAGCGGAAAAATGATAAAAAAATTTCATATGCTTCATTTGAATTATCTGGATATTCGTAACGAAGCAACAATTCAAGCTCGTTCCAAGTATACCTGTAAATATAGCCATTACAAGAGAGCCCACATCTTCCTCTAGTCAAACCATAAAACTTTGTACCATAGGGAAATGGTTCTTTATTGCTTATATCTTGCAATGTGTTAAGAAGCTTGTTATACCTTAGTGGAGGAGACAAGTAATCTTTATACACAACTATCACGCCTATAATTAAGAACACAAACCATATAAGTAATAAGAATTTAAACCATTTATGTAAAGAAGTATCACTTCGAGATTTAATGTGGCTAATAACAAAATAGAGGAAAGAACTATACAAAAAAAATAGAAGAATCGATGCTAAGATAGTGATAGGAAACATAATTAAACAATCAGTTTCTGAACACCGCATTTGACTTACAAGTGTCCATGGTGAAAATATCAGCCATGGAAATAACGCTACGGCACCTCTTAAATAAAGCTCTATAATTGGGATACGAGATAGGTTATCGGGGCTAATTGGAACTGGCTCAAATTTTCTGGCATCGAATGGGTACAAACTCCACGGAAAAATAATTGCTGTAAGAACAAAGAAGATTAAAGTAAAAGTTAGTGCAATACCGAAATTTTTAAATTTAGACATTTAAACACCTAATTTGAATTGAAGTATAAATAATTAACGTTTCAAGTGAGATATAAGAAATTTGTTAAAGATTCAAAAGCTTCTCCACATTCTTCTTTGCCTCTTCCTTTCCTTGAATTAATAGTTTTCCATTCTTGTAAAGAATCACAGTGCAGGAACCTTTCATAATCGCCAGTTCATGCTCAGTCTTAGGTTTTTCAAAATGAAAACCAAAGTCTTCAAGCTTTTTCAAGTCTTCCAGAGTATGGCTTTTGTGCTTTTGCTCTTCTTTAAGGAATTGTGTAAAATCTGAAAGGCTTTTTTGGAATTTCTTGTTGACTAGTTCCTGGTATGGAAACCAGCTTTTCCTGAACAATTCAGGGTAGTTTTCAAAATTATTTTTCAGGAACTCCACTGTCTTTGGGTCTGACATGTAGCCGGAGCCGAAATCAATGCCGATTTGCTTTTTTAATTTTTCAACTTCCCTGTCCCCTGTAACTTTAGCAATTATAGAAGCTGCTGCAACTAATGGATAGCGCTCTGCATTGTGCTCCAAAACCAAGTCAATCTTTTTGTTTTTTAATAATTTTAATAATTGCTGGCGATAAGATTTGATGTTGTTGCTTGGGCAGTCAATTATTGCCTTTTCAGGGTTGAATTCATTAAGGATGTCTGCCTGCTTGTGTGCTTCCAATTTGTTAAGGTTCAGTCCATCATGCCCGTGGACTGCCTTGTCTATTTCATCAGGCTGAATGATAAATAATTTGTAGCTCTTCAGAACATTAATCAGTTTTGGGTATATTTGTTCGCGTTCTTCTTTGGTCAATAGTTTTGAATCTTTTGGCCTGAGCTTTTCCAATTTAGGCATTTCTTTTTCTTCAATAAAGGCGCCGCACATTACCATTGGACCAAGAACCGGACCTCTTCTTGCCTCATCAATCCCGCAGACTAAAGCCATAAAAACAGAAGCATAGTTGATTTATAAAAATGTTTGGGAAAAACTATGATTTACAGCGCCAGGGACGGGATTTTCCCGTGTTGATTTGAACCCGCGTGATACCTGCGAGGATATCAACTGGATCTTAAGTCCAGCGCTTTAAGCCGAACTCAGCCACCCTGGCTTTGCTGAATAGAAAGTTTTAAATAAATGAATTGTATTTATCCTATTCCGCGAGGATGTCAATTGGTTTTTGAGTCTGGAATGCTGGACTCAGCCATTCTTTTTTCTTTTAATGTATCAATGTACAGTCCCTAATATAGGGCGTTTCATGTGGATAATTATCAATTTTCTTAGGGTCTTCACATGATAGGTTACTGATTATCCTTTGCCACATTTCTTTGTCAGTTGTTTTATTATTTTTGAGATGAGATTTTGCACTTTTAAGCAGTTCTAATCTTAATTTGTTCCATGCCTTTAATGCGCCGTCATAAGTTCTATGGGTAGAATAAACAGAATTGTGTTCTGCTCCCCTATCTCCGACAAGATAAATCTTCATTTTAATTCACTTTATTATGTATTAACAGGATTCCTTTAAATAATTCAGCCGAAGATGTCCAGTGGTAGAAAATAAAAGAAAACCGAGAGTATTTAACTCCCAGTCCTCGTAGCGGGGGCTGGATTTGAACCAACGACCTATGGGTGCCTCAGAAATGCTTATGAGCCTTCCGCTTCCACTAGAACACTAGTGAAATCATCGGGCACTCCTGACTCTTAGGTTTACGGTCAGCTAAGGCCGTAAAAGCCCTACCCCGCTATAAAAAACTAGAATAGAAGTTGATTTATAAACGTGTCGGAAATTTCTATTATTTATTTTAATTTTTAAGAATTTCCGAGCATGCTCAAAAACTGCCACTATATGTAATCATTCTTGGCAGTTTTTGACATTACTGAAATAATCAAAATTCAAGTTTTTCCATTATTTCTTCTTTGCTTACTTCCCTGATTTCGCCGACTTTCAGATTTCCCAGCTGCAACCCTCCGATTGAAACCCTTTTCAGGTAAGCAACTTTGTTGCCAATGGATTCAAACATTTTCCTGATTTGCCTTTTTTTGCCCTCAATTACAGATATATAAACTTCCTTTTCTTTGACAATCTTGATTTTGCATGGCTTTGTTGTGCATGTTTCGCCGTCAATCTCTATCTTTACGCCTTTTTCCAACAGCTTTATCCTGCTTCTGTCAGCAGGCTTTTCAAGAATCGCATAATATTTCTTGCCAATTTCATTCCCGGGCTGCATTATTTTGTCTGGTAGCCTGCCGTCATTTGTAACTATCATCAGCCCTTCTGTGTCCTTGTCGAGCCTCCCGACTGCAAACAATGACTGGGCTTCCTCTTTTGAAATATTTAATTTCTTTAATAAGTCATAAATTGTCTTCTCGCTTTCCGCCTTTTGGGACAGATAGCCAGAGGGCTTGTTGACAAGAAAGTAAAGCTTTGGGATTTTCCTTATTTTTTCATTTCCTATCTTTACCAGTGATTTTTTCGGATTGAAAAAATAATTTGGATTTACTATTATTTCATTGTTTACTGCAACATTGCCGTTTCTTATTGCTTCAATGCAGTCCTGCACCCTGCTGAATTTTCCTGACTTCATCAGGAACTGCTTTAATGAAATTTTCTTGGACATACTACAGAAAAAGCAAACCAAGGTTAAAAATCTATCTTTTATCCAGTATTTCGATTTTTCCGTTCAAATCCACAAATGTAACGCTGTCCCCTTCATTGACCTCATCAGCCAATTCCTGGGGAAGATTTGAGTCCAATGTTTCATAGCTGACAGCATCCATTAACTGCACTTTATTTCCTGATTTTGAAATGATTTGCCCCTGCTTTCTCACTATTTCCATCTTCTCAACCCTGTCCGAGTGCTGGAAGGTAACTGTTCGCTCGCCTTTTTCCCTCAGTCCCTGAATGTAGAATTTCAGCTTGCTGTGGGAATGAGTGCCTACAACAATAACTTCCCTTCTCAGAACCCTGACTGGCTCGTTGTTGTAGATGAAGTAATTTCCTCTTTCAAGCTCTGTTGCGGTGGGCATTTTAGATAGGTTATTCAGCTAATATTTTCTTAACATAATCTAAAACTTCTGGGTATTTATTAGGATTTAATAAATTAGAGTGCATGTCAATGCAAGCAGAGTTTAAATCTTTTTTAAAAGATACTTTGTAGTTTGTTGCTCCATTTAGTGGTACACTTGTAGTCCTTACAATTCCATCATTAATATCTTCTCCATAACCGCATCCAGTTCCAGCTATTGTATAATACTTTATATTGTAGGGGGTCTCATCACCTTCTTTTAAATTTTCTATGAAATTATTAGTAGAACTCATTTGCTTGCATTCAGTTGCTGCACCAAAAACACCACAGAACGAGTCTGTACTACCATAGATACCATGATTAGGTGTTCCAATCATTATCAATTTATTAACGGAATCGCTACCAAATTCTTTTATATATTCTCTAGCCACTAATCCACCCATAGAATGAGCAATAATGTTTACTTTTGCCCTGTTAGTGGCATCTTTTGTCAACTCAATTAGATTATTTAGCCTCTCAGCATAATCTTCAATAGAATCACTTTTTGAAGGCTCATTAATAAGCTGACCCTGTTTATTATAAGCTTTTAAATAATATGTAACTTTTACCGTTGATGGTTGATTACTTTTTCCCCAAGACCCCTTAGGGATAACAGTGTTATCGTCTGTAGGAAGCAAAATTCCCCTACTTACATATCCATTTTCTATTAAATAAAGTTGGATATTATCAAAAGCCGCTAATGAGTATTCTGGAGCGTCCCATTTTTTAAAAGAATGTCCGTGCAAAAATATTATAGGATAACTTTTTTCATCATTTCTGCACTCGTCACTTTTACAACAAGGTTTACAAACTCCTAACCAGCAGCATTGTTCTTCTTGTTCTTTAAAATTAATATTAACCTGTTGCTTTATTTCTCCTGCTTCAGATGACCGTGATTTATCTAAATACAATTTTTCGATGGCTTCTTTAATATTGCAATATTTTGATTGAAAATTTAAAGTGTCTTCTTTAAATTTTAGTTTTATTGGAGTTTCGCTTGTGATTTTTAATTCTTCTTTTAAAGGTAATAAATCCTTAAATGGTATTTCATCTACCTTTGATATTTCATTAAACTTAAAACTTGTCAAAAAGAAAAATAATCTTTTGAATTTAAAAGTAAAACTTTTTTCTTTTTCAATCTTAACTTGATTGACGCCATTTTTTGTTTTTGTACATTCATTCATAGCAGAATTTATAATGTTTATTGTCTTATTAGATTGAACTTGTTTAATAAAATCTGCACAATTATCGGAATCTATACTGATATGGTTGTTTTCAATTAATTCATTTATTTGTTTTGTTAGTTCATTGAGTGTCTGTATTTGAATGTTTAAATTTTTAATTTCACTATTTTCATTTTCTATTTCTTTATTTTTTGATATAATTTTACCATTATCTTCCTTGATTTTATCATTAAGTTCTGTTATGTTTTTTATATATAAATCATATTTAAAGCTTTCATCTTTAAAAATTTCTTCAAATTTGCCGCTAATCAAGTTAAAAGTGTTGCATATATTATCTAAATCTTTTATGTCGTTTGATAAGGAAATTTTGCTAAAACTGCAAATGGCTTTGTTTTGGCAAAGTGAACTTGATTCTTCGTCAAGTAAAGTGTTACCGCTAGTAAGAATACTAACTAATAATTGAGACCATTTGGATTTTAAATCATTTATTTGGTTTGTATAAATATTTACTAGTGTTTCAATCTCATCATAAGTGTTAAAGTTTCCGTTATTAAAATTAGTTGCCAGTAAATTTATGTTTTTTTGTATGTCATTAAACTCTTGCTGTTTATTTACAACAGTAGCTAGCTTTTGGTTAGAATTAATTAAATCATTAAGCTTTTCAATTTTTTCAGCGTCTTCATTGTGTCTTTTAACTATTTCGTCTATTTTGGTTGATAGTATTTCTATATTGGTCTTTATATCTAAAATTGAATTAAATTGATTTAAATCAAATATTTTTTGTGCTTCTATGTAATGCGCTGTACCATATAGATCATCTACTTGTTTAACGTTGTAGTTTACCAAATCAAATTTTTGATTATAGGAATCATAATCATATTTTACATTTCCAATTTTTACATTAGATTTAAGATTTGTTATTTTATTATTCAATTTTTGTAAAGAAGCGCTAACCTCTTCTAATTTTGCTTCATTATTTTTTAAATTAGTTTCTATAAATGATTTCGCCGCAACTTCTGCATCATTTAATTTGGGAGTAATATCAATAGAATAGGTTTTAACTGAATATTCTTTGCCAAAAAGACATGAAGATGAATCGCTGCACCAAAAAAACAGATTATAAGTAATAAGTGTAGTAGAGTAATCTGGAACCGTGAATATTTTTGAATAAGGATAGGGAGTGGATGTTGTAATAGTAATTCTTGATTCCTCTGTTTTTGCTGTGTTTGTATTAAATAAGCTGTAGTCACAAATTATGTTACAAATTGAGTTTGTATTTGTTAATTCAATCTGAAATGTTGCTTGTTCACCATGTTTTATATTATATGGGAAATAGTCAGTAGTTGTATCAAATTTTATATCTGCAGAAACAAAACTAGAAAAAAGTATAATAAACATGATAAAAATTATGATTTTCTTTGTTAACACTTACCATCCCCCGACTCCCTATTTTCAATAATCTATTTAAAAATTGCTATTTCATCGTATTAATCTCATCTTTAGGAGTACACAACTAAAAATAAATACGCCGCGGGGGAGACTTTCAATCATTCTGCCATCGTTCCGTGGGATTGAGCAATGCGAAATCCCACATTGCTTTCCTCTATGAGGAAAGTCTGCGACGTTAGTCGCTTTACATGCTTTTCCCAAGGGTTTTGGCAAAACGCTTTTGAACTCCCGTGTCCTTTCGGACAGTGGATTTTTGTAGCCACTATCAAAGGCATTTAGCCCATAGCAATCTTGCAGTTCCAATTAAGGAATCACCGCAATGGCCGGGCTATGCGACCGCGGCATAGGGAAAAGGTTACTTAATTCATTTATAAAAGTTGTTGATTTGTTTAAAGTTGATTATTTTCAAGATATTAAATCTGCTTCGCAATTCTTGTGCTCGGGCTTGCTTTCCAGCCATAACGCTCGCCCTCGCCGATTTATTCATTGAATAAATTCGAGGCAAAAATTCAATGGCAACAGAATTTTTGCCGAGTGTATCTTACCTCGCAAATCTTCGATTTGCGATGGTGATCGAAAATTGTTTTGCAATTTATCGACATGTTGCGAAGCAACGGATTGAATTTTTATATTTGTTATTTCAATTAAACAACAAAACTTATAAATCAATATAAAATTTTATACAAAATGAAAAAGCTGGTGATGTTTTTACTTGTGTTGATTTTAATGCCTTCTGTTTTTGCAGACTGGTTCTACAACAGCAGGAATATAGTTGTAGATATCAAAATTTCCTCCTCAGCAGAGGTTGTCCCTCTGACTCCAAGCGGCTACATTGAAAGTGCAACAATAAACATGACTTTCTTCCCAAAGCAGACTGACACGCAGGAATTGCTGAGGTTTTACACAAATCCTAAAGCAGAGCTGGAGGAAAACCAGCTGAAATTCACCTGGAAAAGGCCTGAAGGCAGGATTGATTATGAAGTTAATGTTGAGGTTAAGACATCAAATGCAATGCATGAGATAAGGCAAAAAATAGGCTTCCCGATTCAGGAGATTCCTGAAGATATTATTCCCTACACAAAGCCAAGCGAGACTATAGACTCTGGCAATGATGCTATAATAAGGCTGGCATCTGAGCTTGTCAAGGGCGAAGATGACTTGTATGCCGCTGTTTTCAAGATTGCAGACTGGACAAAGAATAACATAGAGTATAACTTGAGCACATTGACTGCAGAAGTAAGCCAAAAGGCATCATGGGTTCTGGAAAACAGGCAGGGAGTTTGCGATGAATTGACTTCATTGTTTATAGCATTGCTGAGGGCAGTAGGCATTCCGGCAAGATTTGTTTCAGGGCTTTCTTATACAAACTCAGATTTATTCCCTGAAAAATGGGGTCCTCACGGCTGGGCAGAAGTCTATTTTCCAGGCTATGGCTGGGTTCCTTTTGATGTAACCTATGGGGAATTCGGGTGGATTGACCCAACCCATATAAAATTCAAGGAATCTGTTGACTCTGACGAGCCGTCAACTTACTACAGTTGGGTCGGCAGGAATGCTGATTTGAAGACAAGAAAGCTTGACATAAAAGGCAACACAATTGAAAAGACAGGCTACTACAGGACTGCATTAAAAATAGAGGCATCCGCTTTCAAAGGCGCGGTCAGCTTCGGCTCCTACAACCTGATTGAGGCAGCCATAGAAAACCCAAATGATTTCTACTATGCAACAGAGCTTCAATTGAGCAAGCCAAAAGAGGTTAAAATCATAGGAAACGAGCTGAAAAGCATTTTATTGCTGCCAAATGAAAAAAAGAAGGTGTTTTGGGCATTAAAGCTGGATGATAATTTAGATAAAAAATACTCTTACACATTCCCCTTGGTTGTGAGCACAGTAAACAATATTTCTGCAGAAACAAGCTTTGCTGCAAGCTCAAGGGAAGATTATGCCTCATTTGAGGAAGTAGGGCAGGCGGCAAAGTTATTGGAAGAGGAAAAGGAAAAAAAGTACTCAAGCAATGTTGTTTTAGAATGCACGGCTTCAAAGGAGGAATTTTACGAGTACGAGGAAGCGGAAGTCTTTTGCAATGCGAAAAACACAGGCAATGTTTTTCTTGAAGATGTGGATGTCTGCTTTGAGGATGAATGCCAAAAAATAAGCCTTGGAATATCGCAATTAAAAAATGTCACATTCAGCATAGACGAGTCAAAGATTGGCTCCAGGGAAATTCCTGTTACATTAAGGAACGAACTTGTTTCAAAAGCCTCTTACGTAAATTTCAAAGTCAATGACATCCCGAAGATTGAAATTGGAAATTTGGAGTTTCCTTTGAATGTCTCTTATGATGGAAATTTCAGCGTTTCTTTTACACTTGCAAAAAAATCCCAGTCAAATCCAAAGGATGTTGAGGTTGTTTTCGCTCAAAACGGCATCACTAAAAAATGGAGCATCAATGAATTAACAGAAAACCAGAAATTTGTGCTGAGTTTTGAAGGCAAGCGGTTGAAGTATGGAAAAAATGACTACAAAATAAATGTAGATTATCTTGATGGATTAAAAAAATCGTACAGCGCAAATGAAGAGTTCTCAATAGAACTGGCAGATGCCAATTTATTGCAGAGATTGCTTTTGCTTTTCAATAATTTTGAAAGCGTAAGCATTCAAACTATAATGGTAATGCTTGTGGTTGGCATTGTTGCTTTTGTTGCCATAGTTATGTGGCTGTTTAGGAAGAAGTAGTGAAGATTAAATTTTTAATCAGAATAAATTGTAATTGCAAGAAATCAAGGTATATGGAAATCATAAAAAAATCCATCAACTTGAAATCCATGATCTTTTTCAATTCTCAGGAATTCATCTGCTAACAATTCATTCAAATGATTAAATTCTTCAGGGCTAACATAACCTCCATTTTTACGTACTGTAGTTATCATTATTGCGGGTTTTTCATTAAAGTCTTTTTGTGGAGGAGACACATGGTAATCTTCAATTGAATATCCCTCCGGTAATTTCTTATTCAAAATAGACACCTCCCAACTAAACGATGCTCTTATTGACTGAAACACCGTTTCTTCTAATTTGAGGAAATCTTCTCTTTTGGTAACATAATCAGAAACTTGTTGTGCTAAGTCCGCCATATACAAGAGTAAATGAGATGTATTTAAATAATTTTCTATCCATACTACTGAATAGTAGATATGCTATAGCCTTCATTTACTAGATTTGGTATATTCACTGATTTTTAACTCTTTATACTCATACAAAACAAAAATAATTTTTTTCAATATAGCAAATAATTAAACTCAACCATTTTAAAATATCCTTATATACAAAGAAATTTGAAAAATTTTATGTTCAGAAAATAAATTCTTTCTATATTGAAATTAATAAAAATTTGATTTATTCAATTTATTTTCGTTATAGTAAATAAAAGAAAATCCAAAGTTTTATAAAGAAAAGCCCATTCTCAAGCTTCCATGGAACAAATAAATACGCAAGTAATAGACAAAATAGTGCCAGACACTTCTGTTATTATCGAAGGATTGCTGTCAGAAAAGCTAAGGCAAAACCATATTAAATCTAGTGAAATCATAATACATGAAGCTGTGATTGCAGAGCTTGAGCATCAGGCCAATCTTGGCAAGGCAATCGGATTTCTTGGGCTGGATGAAATAAAAAGAATAAAAAAACTTTCAACAGAAAAGCAGTTTGAGCTTTCATTCAAGGGCTCGCGCCCAAAAGCAGCTGAGATACGGCACGCTTCTTTGGGAGAAATTGACTCTTTAATCAGGCAGCTGGCTTATGACGAAGATGCAACCTTAATAACATCTGATAAGGTCCAAAGCGAGGTTGCATTGGCAAAAGGAATGAAATCAATTTACTACAGGCGCCCTGAAAAAGGCCTGAGAAAGTTGAAGCTTGAGAGGTTTTTTGACGAGACAACAATGAGCGTTCATTTAAGGGAGAATGTGCCTCCTTATGCAAAGAAAGGAATGCCTGGAAAGTGGGAGTTCAAGGAATTGAGAAAAGCATTGCTGAGACAGGAAGAAATACAGGATATGTCAAGGGAAATCATAGAAGATGCCAAGCTCAGGAGAGACGGCTTTATTGAAATCGAAAGGGCAGGCTCGACAATTGTCCAATTGGGCAGTTTCAGAATTGTCATTACAAGGCCTCCTTTCTCTGACGGATGGGAAATAACTGCAGTTCGCCCTGTCAAAAAGCTAAATCTAAGCGACTACAAGCTTAGCGAAAAACTGATGAAAAGAGTTGCAGAGCAGGCTGAGGGCGTTCTTGTTGCAGGAGCTCCTGGCATGGGCAAAACCACTTTTGCGCAGGCATTGGCAGAATACTATGCTGCGCAAAACAAGGTTGTGAAGACTGTTGAAGCGCCTCGTGATTTAATTTTGCCGGAAAGAATAACCCAGTATGCAATCTCTTATGGCGATGCTCAAGAAATCCATGACATCCTGCTTCTTTCAAGACCTGATTACACTATCTTTGATGAGATGAGAAACACAGATGATTTCAAGCTTTTTGCAGACTTAAGGCTGGCTGGAGTAGGCATGGTTGGGGTTGTGCATGCAACTTCTCCTGTTGATGCAATCCAGAGATTTATTGGAAGGGTTGAAATGGGTGTTATTCCTCAAGTTATTGACACTGTTATTTTCATTAAAAATGGATTTATCAACAAAGTTTTGTCTTTAAAGATGACTGTCAAGGTTCCAAGCGGAATGACAGAAGCAGACTTGGCGCGCCCGGTTGTTGTCGTCAATGAATTCGAGACAGGAAAGCTTGAGTATGAAATTTACAGCTACGGCGAGCAGACAGTTGTAATCCCGGTTCAGGAGACCAAAGAGAGAAAAAGCGGCGCTCATAAATTGGCAGAAACAACAATTCTTGCGGAGTTTCAAAACTACTCAAGAAATGTTGAGGTTGAAATGCTGTCTGACAACAAGTGCATTGTTTATGTGCCTGAAGCGGATATCGCAAGAATAATAGGCAAGCAGGGCTCCAACATAATGAGTCTGGAGAAAAAACTTGGTATCGGGATAGATATAAAAAGCATAGACGAAAAATACGGCTCTGCTGCAAAGGGCGCCGCAAAAGAAGGCAGGGAAGTGCCTTTCGAGATAGGCCACAAGAAAAACAACCTGCTGATTGAGCTTGGAATTGACATGCAGAACAAGGACGTTGATATTTATGTAAATGAGGAGTTTATCCTGAGCGCAAAGGCAGGCAAGACTGGAACAATTAAAATAAAGAAAAACAACAACATCGGCAGAAGGCTGATGGAAGCCTTAAACAGGAAAGAGAAGATTAGGCTGGTGGTTTAGAGTTTTAGTAAAGTAAAAATTACCTATTGTTTAGATTTCGTTCATTTTCATAGGTTAGTTCGATTGTAAAAAATCTCAAATTAGGATCCCACCAATTTTTTGCTTCTTGATTATCCATATAATCTTTTATCGGCAGTCCTGGATAAACATTACCCCACCAATCAACATAAAATATCGCTTGGTCTTTTGAAACCTGTTTTGTTGGAAATTGAAGAGAAAGTTGAACAGCTATACCTCCTATATCCTGCCTTGGTTGTGATATGGGCACAGGCTCTTTATCATCAACAATCAAATCATGAACACTGCCTTCATGTAAAACTTGCCCGTTTTTTTCAATTACCTTAAAGATACCTTCACCTTGATATTGGATTTTTATTGGGTGCGGTTGAGTTTTCATTAGTATTGCCCCATTCCCGAGCACTTACCACTAATTAATGTATATTTCATTTCTTGAAAACATCTCTTTATATTCTTTTCCCTTCCGCAACCTTTTTATACATTCCAGCGAACTCTTTTGTTATGCTTGACATAAAATTCATTCGCGAGCATCCTGACATTGTGAGAAAGGACTTGCAGAAGAGAAACGAGAAGGAAAAGCTTGAATGGCTTGATGACTTGCTGAAATATGATGTTGAATACAGGAAGTCGCTGCAGGAAAACCAAAAGCTTAGGCAGAGAAGAAATGAGATAACAGACGAGATAAACAAGCTGAAAAGGCAGGGAGAGGATATTAAGGGAAAGATAAAGGAAGCAAAGGAGCTGCCTGAAAATATAAAGCAAAGCGATGAAAGGATTGAAGAGCTAAAAAACAAGATTGAATACTATTTGATGAGGATTCCGAACATTCTGCATGATTCCGTGCCTGTCGGAAAAGATGCAAATGGCAACGCTGTTGTGAAGACATGGGGTGAAAAGCCAAAATTCAGCTTTGAATTAAAGCCGCATGGAGAGCTTTTGCAGGAGCTTGGTCTGGCAGATTTCGAGAAGGCTGCTGAGGTTTCAGGGCATGGATTTTACTATCTTATGGGTGACATTGCAAGGCTTGAAATGGCACTTGTGAATTTTGCTGTTGATTCTCTAGCCAAGAAAGGCTACACGCTTGTAGAGCCGCCTTTGATGCTGAGGAGAAAGCCGTATGAAGGAGTTACAGACTTGAAGGACTTTGAAACCATGATGTACAAAGTTGATGGAGAAGATTTATTATTGATAGCAACATCAGAGCACCCTATAGCTGCAATGTTCATGGATGAGTCTCTTGATGAGAAAAAGCTTCCCATTAAGCTTGTTGGGTATTCCCCCTGCTTCAGGAAAGAGCTTGGAAGCCACAGCATTGACACAAAAGGCTTGTTCAGGGTGCATCACTTCAACAAGGTTGAGCAGTTCATCTTCTGCAAGCCCGAGGATTCATGGAAATTCCATGATGAGCTTTTAAGCAACGGAGAGGAATTGTTCCAGCAGTTGAAAATTCCATATCGTGTTGTAAACATCTGCACTGGTGACATTGGAATTGTCGCTGCCAAAAAGTATGACATAGAGGCTTGGTTTCCCCGCGAGAATTTATACAGGGAAGTCATAAGCTGCTCCAACTGCACTTCGTACCAAGCGACAAGATTGAATATAAAGTACAGGAAAGGCGAGGAAAAAGAGTATGTGCATACGTTGAACAGCACAGCCATCGCAACAGGCAGGGCAATAAGGGCGATTGTTGAAAACTACCAGCAGAAAGACGGGACAATCAAGATTCCACAGGTTTTGCAGAAGTATATGGGAAAGAAAGTGATTGGGAATAACGGCAAAGTCCGTTAACACCTTAATCAAGTGGAATTTCACTTTGTTCAATTCCACGAATTTGAAGTAAGTTGATTATTGAGAAAGAGGATTAAAAAGATTAAAGTGAATCAAATAAAAAGAAAATTACTAATTGTATTCTTTTTGACTTTAGTTATTATTCTGTCAGGTTGCGAGAGTGAAGAAGATAAACTACTAAGGGAAGCTGATGAAGCTTTTGGTAGATCTATTGAAAATTTAAATAAATTCACTATAGATATGTTTACTCATTTTGTGGATGAAGAATGTAGCAATCAATGTAATTTATGGGGAAAAAACCACCTTTCCGAAGATGAAGAAGTCAATTTTTGTTATAGGTTATGTGTTCAGCATTGTGGTAAAAGTGTTATGAGCAGTACATGTGTAAGTAGTTTTATTGGAGGTATGGGTGTCGACCAAGAAAGAGAAGCAAAATTAAATACATTAAAAGAGGATTGTAATAAAAGAGGTTTAGCATTTCCTTGTAGCCCAATTAAAGAAGCATCTGAAACTTATTGGAGTCCTCCCACAGAAAAAGCAAACTATTTTAGAAATATGTGTATTTTCAGATGTTCTGATGAGATACAAGAACAATTTCGATTAAAAGGTGGAATGGAAAAGGAAAAATTTGATGAGGCATTCCGAAAAGAATCTGAAAGAATTGTTAATATTGTGTTTAAGTCTAATGAAACGTGCCAATGCACGGAAAAAGACGAACAGGGTAAAGAAATTGTGAAGGAAGTTCTTTTATTTCCTTCAAGGTAAGAAAACAGCAGAAAGGTTGATTATAATGGTATTTTGGAAAGATTTTACTATAAGTTATGTTGCTGGTGTAGTTGGTGCTTTAGTTATTTTATTTTCGTTAGATAACAATAACACCTTTCAACCTAAAGTTTTTTGGTTTAATTTTATAGCACTTTATATTTTTGTTATGCTAATTGCCCTATTCATAAATTGGAAATATCAAAAAATTAAGAAACAAAAATAAATTTTTTATTGTTTTTACCAAATGCCGACTTAACATCTCATCAAATAGCAAAACATTTATATACCTTTTTACATAGATAAATAATATGCCGAAAAAATTCACCGTAATCATAGAGAAAGACGAAGATGGGTGGTATGTTTCTGAAGTTGTTGGGCTTCCCGGATGCCACACTCAGGGAAAAACCATAGACCAGCTAATGGAAAGGACAAAAGAAGCCATTAGGGCGTATCTAAAAAGCACAGAAGAGCCTGAAATTTCTGGAAATTTTATAGGAGTTCAGCAAATCGAGGTGTAGTTCTTGGCGAAGGCTTGCTTACTAAAATCATAAAGCACGATTTAAGAATTACAAGAGAGGAATTTTTTAAATATCTATAAAATGGCAAAAATCCACTGGCTGGTTTATGTAATTGTCGGCGCATTTGTTTCAATTTTTTCATATAGGTTAAATTATGAAAAACTAGTCTTTTTCTTCTATGCGGGATTTGTTTTTGTTTTTGTTGGAGTTCTTAAACTGGTATTCAATCTGGTAAAAAACAGGACAGCAAAAAAAGAAACTGCCCATCACAAAGCAGTTCATCAGCAATCAAACACCAAATACTGCAATCAGTGCGGGGCTGCATTAAGTTTGCACCATAAATTCTGCCCGAAATGCGGCGCAAGGATTTGAATTGGATTTTGTTATATGCAGGTAATTGTAACAAAATAAATCCAATCACGTCGCTTCCCAAGCTCTGCAAGCAAAAATGGGAGCCCAGCTCAGGAAAGTACGCCTTGCAGTCCCAATGAATTGCGCCGAGGAGGAGAACAAAAGAAAGCTTCCTTCAAATCTGAATGCCGAGGCGCACAAGAATTTGCCGAAGGCGGATTGAAATATTAAGTTCAATTAAAACAAACCAACAACCAAAATCTATATAAACCATCAGAATTCTAATCTTTAATATGGGTGGGATGTTCAAGGATATTTTGGGAAGCTCTGAATCTTTGTTCAGGAATCAAAGCGATGTTCCATTAGACTTTTCTTTTATTCCAAAGCCTATCTGCTACAGGGAAAAAGAGCAGGGAATGATTGCAGCGTGCATAAAGCCTATGTTTCAGGAGAAAACAGGCAGGCACATATTTGTGCACGGCCAGCCGGGAGTAGGAAAGACAATCGCGTGCAGGCATCTCTTGGCGGAGATTGAAGACGAGACAGACGACATAGTTCCAATCTACATAAACTGCTGGAAGAGCAACACAACCTACAAGATAATCCTTGAAATCTGCAGCCTGATGGACTTCAAGTTTGTGCAGAACAAGAAAACAGAGGAGCTTTTCAGGTGGATAAGGCAGAATTTAAACAAGAAATCCGTTGTTTTTGTATTTGATGAGGCTGACAAGCTGGAAGACCTGGATTTTATTTATATGGTGCTGGAGGAGATAGCCAGAAAGGCAATAATCATAATAACAAACTACAAGGACTGGATTGCAGGGCTTGATGAAAGAATCAAGTCAAGGCTAATGCCGGAGATTTTGGAGTTCAGGCCTTATGACTATGAAGAAACAAAAGGAATTCTGAAGCAAAGAATGGAATATGCTTTCCATGCTGATGTGTGGGACAGCAGCGCGTTTGAATTGATAGCCAAAAAAACAGCCGAGATGCAGGACATAAGGACAGGCTTGTACTTAATGAAGCAGGCGGGCTTGATTGCAGAAGATAAGTCCTCAAGAAAAATCACCTTGGAGCATGCGCAGCTTGCATTGGAAAAGATAAGGGATTTCAGCATTAAAAATCCTGAAGAGCTTGCTTCAGATGAGCAGATGATTTTGGACTTGGTAAAAGGCAATTCTGGCAAAATGATAGGCGAGCTTTTCAAGTTGTACCAAGCCAATGGAGGCAACCTTGTATACAAATCATTCCAAAGGAAGATTGACAAGCTGCAGAAGAACAGGTTCATTGTCGTGGAGAAGACTGCCGGGGGGGATGAGGGCAACACAACGATTGTAAAAAGCAATACAGAAAAGAAGTTGACGGAGTTTTGAATAGTATAGTATTAGATATTTTATAATAAATGATTGGATGAACATGCGCAAATAATAAACTATTTAAATGTACTACCATAGTCAACCAACATGAAAAGAAATTTGTATTCTATATTCCTATTACCTAGTTTTATCATAATTTTTGTCTTATTCTATATTCAAATTGGATTAGCATTCGGATTTGTGAGCAAAAATATTGGGGAAGGTGGCTTATTTTTTGCAGTTATATTTTTTATTCTCATGTTATTGCAAGCTATATTATTGATTCCAGCCTATTTATCATATAAAAAAATTGAAGATATTAATGAAAAACAAAAAATAAAAAATATATTTGTCATAACATTATCATTAGTTATATTCTTAATTTTTTTAGAAGATTTAGTATATAGTTTATTATCTTTTCCTATTAAATTAATTTTAATACCCACTCCAATTAATGACCAAATTACTGCTGGGTATATTTCTGAAGCTATTATTGATGGAGTGCTTGTTTTGGTGTTTATTTTATTGTCTATAATGTTTTATAAAAAGAATTTACTACATTATGCACTATTATTTCTTATTTTATCTCTTTTCTCGGTATTTGAGGCGTATAACTCATCAGTATTTGGAATAGAACATTATAAATCAGAAAAGAAATATGAAGATGTTGAAATTAATATTGTAAGAAGTAACATAAACTTAATTCTAAACGGCACAGGAAAACCAGAGTGGTGTAATCATATTAGATTCAATGATTATATAAATAATTATATTTCATACCAAAATCTATGTTACACTATGGCGGCTTTAAGGTTTCAGAACGAATCAATTTGTGAAATTAGTGCTACAGGGCGTAGAGAATCAGAATTGACAGAACAAAAGGAACTTTGTAAAAAACTAGTTCAAGCTGCAATAGCGAACGAACTTAAACCGACTTTGTGTGAAGAAGACAAATCAACTGGTTCTGATAGATTTAAAAACCCTAATGAATGGCGAACGTGTAATTATTACGTAAACCTTTATTTTAAAGGACAACTTGAATGAGCATTCTTCTTAAGTTGATTAATTTTATTATATAACAAAATTTATTGAATTTTTAATTAAAAATATTAATTTTTATTAGACTTTCAACTCCCTATCCAAAAACTCCAACGTCTTCTCCCAAGCGTCCTTTGTCTGCTCAGGAGCATAGTTCATTCCAGAAGGATTGGCAAAAGCATGCCCGACTCCCTCATAAATGTGTATTTCGTTCTCAATTCCAACCTCGTTCAGGGCAGCTTCAAATTTCTTGACCGTTTCAACTGGAATTGAAGTATCCTTGCTTCCGAAAATCCCAAGAATTGGCCATTTTATGACAGAAAGCTTTGTTGAATTTGTCTCCAGATTGCCGTAATAAATTACAGTTGCTGCAAGCTTCTCGTTCAGAGCCAATTGCAATGACATTGCTCCTCCAAAACACCATCCCATTGAGGCAATTTTGTCATCATTTACATTGTACAGATTTTTCAAATACTGCACAGCAGCCTTCATGTTTTGTATAGCCACAGCAGGATTGCTCCTTATAGCGCCAGCCAACTGCCCTGCCTCTGTTGAATTCTTTCCAACCTTTCCATTGTACAGGTCAACTGCCAAAACAACATAGCCTTCTGCTGCCAGGCTTCTTGCCATTTCTTTTATGTTGTCATTCAATCCCCACCATTCGTGTATCATCACAACAGCAGGATAAACACCTTCATTTTTCGGCTTTGCGAGAAATCCCTTTGAACTTCCAAAATAAATTACATCTTCTGTTATGATTCCAGAAGTATCTCCATTCTTCAGCGCATCAACATTCTTCTCGGTAGGCTGCGGCTGCCCTGTTTGAGCCTGCTGCGCGCATGCAGCTATTAAAAGCGACAATGCCATCACCAAGATTAAATTTTTCCACCCCATTTTTATTGATGTCTTACTTCAAAGTTTTTAAAGTTTTCTGGCTCTTTGTGCTTGACTTGTATGCCTGTGACGCTTGCAATGCCCGGGCCTTTTTTGATGAAATCAACAAGATCCTTCACTTTTTCTTCATTTCCTTCTGCAACAACCTCAACATCTCCGCTTTCAAGGTTTTTTGCATAGCCGTTTAGACCTAACTGTAAAGCCTTGTCTCTGACATTTGCCCTGAAGAAAACACCCTGCACTCTGCCCGAAACAATGAGATGGACACATTTCATAAAAAAGGGATTTTTTTGGGGTTTTAAATAGTTTGTTGTGATAAAATCAATTAAAGAATAGTCACTTAAAATTAATATCTGTATTAAAAGAAAACCCTATCAAAATTTAGGTGGTTGTGGCTACCTTAACACTTATTTTACTATGTAAATCTCTAAACTCATCATATTTTTTAATACCATATTTAACACCAACATCAATTGCTTGATTAACAATTTTTAAAGCATATTGAAGATGTCCACCTTGATAACTCCTTTCTGCATCAGAAATTAGACTTTCAACTATTTTTCCGGCAATATTTTTAACATCAATTCCAGCGTTAAATCTATTATTTAATCTATTAGCTAATTCTATTCTCTCAACTGCTCTATCATAAAAGTGGTAATGTATCTCAAAAGAAGTAATCCCGTCTAGAATTTTGTTAATAATTACTTCAGGAGGGGAAATACCAAAATTAAATCTTGCATCTAGCTCATTTCCTATATCGGCAAATTCAATAACTTTGTCAAAATGCTGAAAGCTAACATAAAGGTCTGCACAATCAATGCATCTTTTTACTAAATCTCTTGCAATTTCTTGAAATGGATATAAGTTTTTGTCATAACCTAATTTAGGTAATAAACTTTGGGCGACTTCAAAAGCTTTTAAAGCTTCTTCAGGGCTATAGGCATACGAATGACCCATGCCAGGAATATCACTTTCATATTTACGTAAAGGCTTTCTGACAGAATCTAAAAAATTAAAAGATTCTTCATCAAGAACGCTATCATTAGTAACATATACTGGATGTCGTGATTCTACGAATTCTCCATTATCAATTTTGTACCCACTTCTCCTAATAGCACCAAATTTTTCAGCTTTTTCTATTTTTCTAGTTAAAACTCTATAAGCCAATCTTACACTATCCACGGCTCTTTTTAAAAATGTACTATTCAGAAATTTGTACTCTGTATAATCAGAAGGACTTAAAAGTGCCCTTTCTTTTAAATGATTTTGGAGTTTATCTTCTAACATATTTTAAAGGGAATTGTTAGTGGTATTTAAAAATTTCTAAAAAATTACACATAACATCAATAATCCACACAGTATTTATTCAATATGCTTTACTTTCCATATAGCAAACAACCACTGGACACTGGACATTCTTGGCTGAAATATTTAAACCCAGACAGCAATTAAAACTTTGGCAGGAAAAAAGGACTTGGTTCGCAATTCCTCTTCCACCCCTTTTCCTGCTTTTAAAATTCAAAGGCGAGAAAATGATAAGATGTGTGATATGCGGAGCGGCGATAAAGCCATGGTTTGAAGTATGCTATCAATGCTATAATCCAATATCAAGAAACGCTGGAGCAATTCCAGAACCAATTATAACAAAAGAGTTCATGAAAAATATGGAAATTGATAGATGGTGATAAAAAATAAAACCGGTAGGATAACCGGCATTCCAGAAGATTGACACCCTCACAAGGTGTATTATTTAGCTCATATTTAAACTTTATGCCGCGGTAGGATAACTTGGTATTCCGGCAGATTGACACCCTGCTGCTCGAAAGAGCTTCTGGGTTCAAATTTCGGAAAGGGTTAAGCCTTTTTGGGTGAGACTCCCAGCCGCGGCGGATTAACAAAAATCGGAGGCGATGAAAATGAACTTAAGCAACGAATTCATAGAGGATTTGTTTTTGCAGCAAATTAAGGAACTGACAACACGGACAAACAAGCAGCTGAGAAGCTTTGATGCTCAGCTTGCTGGAATAAAAATAAGGAGGTGAGCAAAATGGAGCAGAAATTTTTGGATGAGTTTGAGGGGGATTTTGACTTTTACAAGGAAAGTATGATCGAGGAAGACTTAGAAAACGACGAAATAAACTCGCAGGAAGAAGGATTTATGATTGGGTATTTGAGATAAATCTTTAAAATCCATATACCAAAGTTTTTTATAGTGATTGCTTCTTTCTCCGAATTATGCGAATCCTGAATTTTGAAGAGATTCATCTTGAGAAACAATCAATTATAGACTCAATAACAAAAGGCTCTGTATTTATCCACCCAACTGACACGATTTATGGCATTGGGTGCAACGCCCAAAACTCGAGCTCTGTAAAAAAAATAAGGCAGCTTAAAGGAAGGGCTGCAAACCCATTTTCAGTGATTGCGCCTTCACTTGAATGGGTAAATGAAAACTGCATTGTAACAAAAGAAGCTGAGGAATGGCTAAGCAAATTGCCGGGCCCTTACACGATGATTCTTAGATTGAAAAACAGCAATTGTATTGCAAAAGAAGTAAACCCGGGGTTAAAGACGCTGGGCATCAGGATTCCTAACCACTGGATAAGCAGGCTTGCTGCTGAGGCTGAAGTGCCAATCATAACTACATCTGTGAACAGGGCTAATGAAGATTACATGACTTCTTTGGAGGACCTAGACCCTGCAATAAGATTGGGCATAGATTTTGTGATTTACGAAGGCAAAAAAGATGGAAAGCCAAGCAAGATAGTTGATTTGACTGAAAAGGCTGAGATTATCGAGAGATAAGTTTTTAAAATAATTCCCATTATGTATTGCTTATGGAAAAACACTCAAAGCTTAAAATCCTTGCAGCAGGTGACATTCATGGAGACACTTCGCAGGCAAAGAAGCTTGCAGAGCAGGCAGAAGAGGAAAGCGTTGACTTGGTGGTTTTATCAGGTGATTTGACTTACGCTGAGACATCAACAGAAGGCATCATAGGCCCTTTTGTGAAGAAAGGCAAAAAGGTAATTTTAATTCCAGGCAATCATGAGACTGTTGCAACTGCTGATTTTCTTGCTGAGCTTTACGGCGCAACTAATTTGCACGGCTACTCCATAAAATACAAGGACGTCGGCTTGTTTGGATGCGGCGGAGCAAACATTGGATTGTTCCAGCTAAGCGAGGATGAGATTTTTGAATTGATAAAAAAAGGCTATGACAGGATTAAGGATGCCAAGAAAAAAATACTTGTAACGCATGTCCATCCATCCGGCTCTTTGATGGAGAAATTTTCAAGCATTTTCCCAGGAAGCGAAGGCGTCAGAAAAGCAATCGAAACTTTCAAGCCTGACATATTGTTATGCAGCCATGTTCATGAGGCAGAAGGCATAGAGGAGATGATTGGCAAGACAAAGGTCATTAATGTCGGAAAGAAAGGAAAAATTATTGAGGTTTAATAAAACTCTATATCGTGCTTTTTCCTTGCAGGCTTCAGCTCTTCCTCCTCATCCTCTTCTTCCTCTTTTGATTTGGAAGTGTCCATCTTTTTCAGTTCTTCCTCGCTGAACAGCTCTGCGAACAAGTCCTCTGTTGATTCGGATGCCTCCGCTGGTGTTTCTGCTGCTGTTTCCTGCGCCTGAGTTTCTGCTGCTTCTGAGGTTGTTGTGCTTTGAGGAGAAGGAGAAGCATCGCCAAAAATGTTTGCAATCGGGCTTATTTGAGATTCTGCTGCTGATGGATCATTGGTGAATACTTCCTGCGAATCGCCGACAAGGTGCTGCAGCATCTTGATTACTTTCTTTATGTCCTCGTGCGAATCATGCTGCGTGTCTACGGTTACTCTCATAGCGCTAAACTCGGATATCAAGCTTAAAAAGCTTTTGTTTTTATTCACTTGGATTTTTTCTTTGCATTGGGTTGCTTTGGGGCTTCCTGTTGTGGAGCTTGTTCCGCCTTTTCCAGCGTTGGCTGCCCGGGCTTAGCCTGCAATTGCTCAATTTGCTTTATCTCTTCTTTCTCAAGCTTAATTTCAGGCTTGCTTTTCTGAATCCTGTTTACTATGAATAAAACAGCCAAAAATGCCGCAAAAGCCGCAGCAACAAAAATTAATATCCATTTAACCATTGATTTGGGCATTGGCTTCTCTGCTATAATTGCTGCTGTTTTGTTTTCAGGCTCGATTTCAGCCTCAATTGTTTTATTTGAATCCATTGCCTGAGAAGTTTGAATGGCATCAGCTGCTGTTTTGTTTATTATTATATTATTAGCCGGCTCTTGGCTTATTTTAGCTTCAGAAGCTGGCAATTCAGCATCAGCTGGGATTAAAATGAAAGTTTTATTTTCTAGGGCATCGCTTATGCCTTTTATTGTATAATCAATCCTGTAGTCTATTGGCTCTTTTCCCTCTGACAGCGCCTCCATGTACAGGGAATAATTCAAGATGTCTCCTGGCTTGAGTGTTGAGCGGCGCTTTAGAACTTTGGCTTCCTTGCTGAAAGCCGGGATGTCTTTAAGTAGCGAAACATGGGCTGGAAGCTTAATGGTTGCAGAAGCCTCGATATTCTCACTTGAGTGAATGTTATGCAGGGATATATTGACATAGAATGGACTTTTTACTTCGATGCCCTTATTAATAAGATAGCTCGCCTTCAGCTGTTTCGGGAGCACTTTTATTTTTAAGGTGTCTGTCGTCTTATTTTCAGCCTCGAACCCGTTAAAATAGCTCAGGTTTCCCGCAAGGCTGTATGCGCCCTCTTTCTCTGCAATAATGCGTGCAGTGCATGTCCTGTCGTATTTGGATTGCAGGGAGCCCTGCCATGCCAGTTTGCTGCCTCCCAGCTCACATCCCTTGGCTTCAATGACCGTGAAGTTTATTATGTCATAATTGAATGCTATGCCGGTAATTTCAAAATCAGTCGGATTGCTTATTGTTATTGCCAGTTCTGAAAGCTCCCCCTGAAGCAGAGTATCTGGAGTTGCCTTGCTGGTCGCAGATAAGCTTCCTGTAAGCTTGTATATGTCTGCATTAACCTCATAATAATAAACATAAGTTGTTATGTTCTTATGGGAGAAATTGGCCCTGTTTATGCATACCCTGAAAACAGCATTTGGCTTGCATGCTCCATTCTCTACAATCAAGCCTCCTGCCGGAGTCTGCACAAACACCTTGTTGCTCTGCTCGTCATAGGTGAATCTGAAAGTGCCTTCGTCTATGACCTTATCTGTGCCTGTCAAGACATTGCCTGAGAAGATTTTAGTCTCCCCTATTGCAATGGGTAAAAAAAGGAGTAGTGTGGATAAAAATATCGCCAATTTCATAATTTAAAACATTTTAATAAGAATATTTAAAACTAGCGATTGGCTATTCAAATATTTTCTGCCAATTCATGTAAATGCTGTTGATTACTTCAATAACATCCATATTTTTAATTTCTGCTATCTTCTTGTAGCTTTCAACTACAAATGCAGGCTCGTTTGTTTTTTCTTTATAAGGGCTTAGATAAGGGCTGTCTGTCTCGCAAAAAAGCTGGGTGATTGGAATGTTTCCTGCAATTTCCTGAAACTGCTGGCTTCTTACAACAATAGTCGGAATGCTAAGAAACCATCCATTATCAGAGATTCTTTTTACAAGCGATTTTTTGCCTGAGAAGCAGTGCATAATGATTTTTTTGTTTTTTGAGGACTCAAGCATCTCGATGCATTTTTGCTCGGATTTTCTTGAATGCACAACTATCGGCTTTTTTAACTCTTCAGCTAATTTGATCATCCTATCAAAATCTTCAATCTGCTCTTTGCTTTCGCCATTGACAAAATCCAGTCCAACCTCGCTGATTGCGACAATATTGCTTTTGTTTTTTCTTATGAAATCTATCTCTTCATCAGCATCAAAATCAGAAATCTTTGATGGATAATCGCTGCTTTCCATGTCTTTTTTCAATGCATCCCTTGGGTAAAGCCCCATGGCGCATTCAACAATGTCATATTTTTCCGAAAGCTCAAGGCATATCCGGTTAGTCTCTGGATTTATGCCGTTTGTTATTATGCGCCTTAATCCGGCATTTTTAGCCCTTTGCACGATTTCGTCTATTTTACTGATTAGCAAAGGGTGGTCAAGATGGGAATGCACGTCAACCAGCAGGCTCATTTCGAAAGCGGGGTTTATAATAAGATTTAAATAACTATTGTGTTTACTTCGCTGTATGGATAGTGTAAGAAAGTTTGGAACATAGGTTTTGACTTCTTGGTTTAGTTATTTTGATTTTTTGTGTTTTATTTTTATTTATAAAATATAAATTACTACAAAAAATGAAGCCTGTAAATCATATAAAAATAAAAAATGAAATGAGCGTGAATGAGCTGGCAAAGCAAATGGCTTTAACAGGGGTTTTAGGCTCAGGAAGGCTCGGAAAAGCCATCAATATCTGCGAAGCGATGATTATGGACAGGGACTGCAGGGTTTTTCTTGGATTAGCGGGCCCTCTTGTTCCAGGAGGCATGAGAGAGATAATAATTAATATGATAGAAAGCAAATGGGTTGATGTTGTTGTGGCAACAGGCGCTACTTTGACACATGATTTGGGAGAGGCTCTTGGCTACAGGCACTATCAAGGTGATGCAAATGCAGATGATGAAGAGCTTTACAAAAAAGGCTTTGACAGGGTTTACGAGTCTTTAATGCCAAACAAGATTTACGAGGGCATGGAAGACTTCATTGCGCATAATTTTGATAGTTTGAAGGGCAAAAAATCAATAAAAGATTTTCTGTGGGAGATTGGAAGACTGACGCCAAAAAAATCCATATTGAAAGCCTGCTTTGAAAATAAAATTCCTGTATTCTGCCCTGCAATTTCTGACTCAGGCATAGGGTTGATGATATGGGGGCAGATTGCAAAAGGAAAAAATGTTGATGTAAGGGCTTTTGAGGATTTGAAGGAGATAATAGACATTGCATGGACTGCAAAAAAAACAGGATTTATTTATTTTGGCGGGGGAGTGCCGAAAAACTACATACAGCAGGCAATGCAGTTTTCAAAAAAGGCCTCTTATGGAGTTCAAGTGACAATGGACAGGCCAGAGCCAGGCGGAAGCTCTGGCGCAGAATTAAGGGAAGGCATTTCATGGGGCAAATTAAACTCAAAAGCCAAGTTTGTTGATGTGATATGCGATGCAACGATAGCAATGCCTATAATGTTTGCTGCGCTGAAAGAGAGGATTAAATAAGAATATACCTCAAAATCTCCCTCAAGTCTTTTTTCTCGATTACAACATCAGCTGCTTTTTTCAGATCTTTATAATTGCAGTTAAACGCTATGCCCAAACCTGCCTCTTTTATTATCCTTAAGTCATTCAGGTAGTCTCCCACAAAAACGCATTCCTTTAGGCTTATCTTTTCCCTATCGGCAATTTTTCTTAATGCAATGGCTTTACCATCCATGTCGTACTCTGTTGCATCAACCTTGATTATACTGCCATTTTCATCAAAATAAATCCTGCTTAAAAAAACATCATCAAAAAATTCTTCATAGTTCGGGATAAATTTTTCCAGCAAGATGTTTAATGAGCCCGAGATTATTGCAAGCTTTAAGCCTCTTTTTTTGAGCTCTTTCAATGTTTCAATCGCCCCTTCCATAAGCTTCAAATGTTTTATTGCATTGAAAAAATCCTCCCTTTTTGCGCTTCTCTCGCGCCAAAGCTCTATGTCATGCTCAGCCCACTGCTTGTAGGTTATTTCCCCGTTAAAGAACTTTTTTCTTGTATCGTCTCTCCTGTGCTTATCGGTTTGGAAATAATCATGGAATATCTGCCAAGAGAATGTAAGGTTGTCTATCAAAGTCCCGTCAACATCAAAGCACACCAATTTGTATTTTTGCATTTTGGGAGGTAAGAAACGAGTTAATTTAAAGCTTATCGATTATGTTTCTATACATTTAAATATTACATATGGGTTTCTAAAGTCGGTTATCGGATACATTGAGGTCAAAAGTGGAATTCAAGCAAATCGTAATGGAAAGGTATGCAACAAAGCTGTTTGACGGAAGAAAACTGCCAGATAGCAAGATAAATGAGCTTCTTGAGCTTATAAGGTACTCACCTTCCTCTTTTAACATACAGCCATGGGTTGTGAAAGTTATAACAGACCAGAAGATTAAAGAAAGATTGACTCCTGTGTCAATGAATCAAAAGCAGATAGAGTCCTGCTCCCATCTGCTGGTTTTCTGCGCAAACAAAGATATTGCCGGCAACATAGATAAGCTTGAGAAGCTGATGAAGGAAGCTGGAGCAAGCACTGAGTACATAGATATTATGAGGGGTTTTGATAAAAGCCTGAGCGACGGGCAGAAATTATCATGGGCGCAAAGGCAGGCTTACCTTGCCTTGGGTAATACCCTTAATGGCGCTAAAGCGCTTGGCTTTGACTCGTGCCCGATGGAAGGATTTGATCCAAAAGAATATTCTAAAATTCTTAATTTGCCATCAAATTTAGTTCCAACAGCTTTGTGCCCGATAGGATATGCCGCAGACAAGCAAAAGGGAAAATTAAGATTTCCGAGAGAAGAGGTTTTCATATAAATTATGCCCCTGCGGAGCAACAGACCTTAGTTGAGATGCCCACCCTTTTCTATCTTAGTTTTCTTTTAAGATAAACTTCCAAGTATTTATTTTTTGCGGATTTTCGACTGATTTTTGTTTAAACGAAAAAGTTAAAATTATTTGAGTAAATAGCTCAAATAAATAGTGTTGTTCAATCCTAAATATAGGACAATCAGACAGAAAAGTTATCTCTTTTGCAGATACTATTATCTGTTTTAAAGATAGTTGATGACAAAACCCCAAAATGTATAAATATGCTTTAAACGATATTATCATAAAAAGTATAACAATATGATATAAAAAATTCAACGCCCTTTGTTATCAATAGTCATTATAATCCGAATGGATATGTAGGTTGTATTTAAATACTAACAAAATTACCTATATATAAGTAAGATTTAAATACTAGTTCATTTACCTACATATTATGGAGATTAGAAACATTAAAAATCTGAGGATAATCAGAATCTTGCTAAGCAAGCCTGACGGCAGCCTTACCAAATACAGGATAGCAAAGCAGGCTGAAAGCTCAACACCATGGGTAATTGAGTTTTTAAGGAAGCTTGAAAGGCAAAGATTAGTCAAGCAAACAAAAATTCTGGATTTTGACAAGCTTATAGATTATTACATAGAAATAATGCCTAAAATGAAGTATTTTGAATTTTTTGTGCAGGAGCCTCTAAAACTATTGAAGAAATCAAAATTGGATTATGCCCTTACAACTTATGGAGCGGAAAATTTCACAAGCAGGCATTTATTCCTATCCAGATATGATGTTTACATAAAAGAAGAAGATCTCGATAAATGGAAATCTTTAATAATAAAGAGGGGGCTTCTTGGAAAAGGTAATTTAAGGCTTATACTGACAAAAGACCATGCAATATTTAAAGAAGCACAAGAAATTAAAGGAATCGGAATAGTCTCCATGCCGCAGCTGCTTATTGACTTAAAAAAAGAAGGCGGAGTCTGCGTGGAAGCATACAATATACTGGTGAAGAGGAATGTATAAGGACATAGAAACAGAAACTTCATACAAGTATCTCAAAATTGTAATCTCAAGCTTAAAAGAGCCAATATGCATCTTGGGAGGCTGGGCTGTGTTCTTTGCAGTGAATAAAAATTATCAAAAACAGGCATTAAGAGTCTACATTGGCTCAAGGGATATCGATATTGGATTTAACAGCGTATCTTCATTTAAGCATGCAGCTTCTATCTTGGAAAATAGGCTTAAATTCAAGTTTGTTTCTTTTCGTTACTACAAAAACGTTCATGCCGAAACAGGAAAAGACTTGTCTGATGAAGAAGTCAAATCAATGCCGCAGCACATGTATTTTCAAATGTATGTTGATCCAATAATGTCTTATGCAAACAGCGGACTAAAATCAGTTCTTGGCTTCACGCCAATTGACGAGCCGCTTCTTAAATATGCCTTTGAAGACAAAAAATATGGAAAATATGTAAAAGAGTTTGGCAGGAAATTATTGCTGCCTGCTCCTGAAATTCTTTTAGCTACCAAAATATGTTCTGCAATGCTTCGGGACAAAGAGCATAAAAGATACAAGGATATTTGCGATATAACAGCTTTATGCCTTTTCGCCGGGGTGCCTATTGATGACATAATAAAAACAGGCAAAAGTTTTGCATCAAAAAACAAGCTGAAAAAATTCAGCAGCATGGATTTTGCAGAAGACATCAAAAATTGCAGCAATACGCTTGGCTTGGAATTTGGTGTTGTAAAGTCAGTTATTAACAAGATAAAGGAAAAATAAGTAAAAATGATTGAAGAAACTTATCAAATAACATGGACAATACTTAAAGCGGCTGAAAATATAAATGCCGGCAAATACAAATTAGCAGAATTTCTGAAAGGCTCAAAGTCAAAAGATGTTGCATACTTAAGCAATGAGCAGGGATACGGCGGATTGTTGTGGTTCAATATAAATGAAATAATCACTTTCATTGAGCAGCTTGAAGAGATGGATTTAATAAAAAGGACATCAATTGATGGCTATTATTCTGTTCTTGGGCTGACAGAAGCGGGCAGGAAAGTTTTGGATGAAAAAATAAGGATAGAATTGCAAATCATAAAGAAAGAAAAGCCCCTGATTGTTGGAGACACTGAAAATATTACATTGGAGTTGTTTAAAAAAGGCAAAAGCGTGCCGGAAATTGCATATGGGAGAAATCTTGCCTTTTCAACAATATTTGAGCATATGCGAAGGCTTGTAGCTAACGGCTATGTTTCAAGCTCGGAATTTGTTGAGGATGACAAAATAAACAAAATATTGGAAGCCGTAGGCAAACTAAAAAAGCATTTTATGCTGAGAGAGATAAAAGAGATTTTGCCAGATGATATAACTTATGATGAAATAAAATGCGTTCTTGCTGATAAATTACTGAAACACAAAAAAATTATCAATGAATAAAATGGGACTATTATCAATCTTCCAAAACGTGACCAATTCTGTAAGCAAGAGGGAAGAATTCAATGAAAAAATTAACATTTTTTCAAGCATGCAAAATATTTCATATTTTTCATACAACAAAGAAATAGAAAAGAATCTAAAGTTTATGACAAAGGCAGGACATGGGAGTGGTGCAAAGGAATGGTCTTGTTGTGGTAAGCTACCAAAAAATAAGCAAAATAGATTTGCATGACAAAAATCCTAGGATTAGAAGTAGAAATTCATTTACAATTGAGGTGGAAGAATATATTGGAGCCTTGTTAGAAAGAGTTGAGAGAAATCTTTCGGCTTATGGTATAAATTTCCAAGGAGGTATAAAGGGTGGCTCATTTGAGGGTAGAGGCATCGGGGGAAGATATTATGTTGATGGAAGAGAAATAACAATACATATTGATAAAAAACCTCCTCTTGTTACAATTGGTTTTATAAAAGAAAGCATTAAGGCAAGCGTCTTTAAGGTTTGAACGTATTTTACCACTCTTGGCTTCCCTATTCCAGTTGCAAAGCAGTTATTTCCGAATTTTTCAATTATCGCTTTGTTCTCATCAGATATCTTGGAAGACTTCATTCTTTCCAGAGTTGACACTAGCTGCTTGTCGTAGTTGTGTATATCTATTGTTTTTTCCATTTTGGCCTCCAATAGAATAAGGGTATTCATGGTATATATATTATATGTAGACTATATGTACACGTCGAGGGCATTTTGACTAAGAACAGGTGCCCCTGCGGGGAATTTCATGGAACATTTTCCATATTGAACCCCGACCTTAAGGTTACTGCTTGAAAATCCGCAACCTCACGTTCTTGTCCGTTATACTACAGGGGCAATAAATTAAAGATAAAGAAAACAATTTATAAAGTTTTGTTAAAGAATTGGTTGATTATTCAATAGGAATGGGCATTAGAAAAATAATTCCAAAATCACGTCGCTTCCCACTATCTTGCATCGTGATGTGGGAACCCAGCTCAGGACATATTGCCTTACTGTCCTAAATAAATAGGCACGGAGGGGGAGCGCAAAGATAATTTACTTCCACGACAGAATGCCGACGTGCACTATATAATGTTGCGAAGCAACGGATTGAAATTTTAAATAATTTTTGTTAATTTTATTTTCATTCTTCCCAGTCCCTCAAGCTTATCTGCCCTTTCCTCTTGTTTTCAGGC
>Ga0209541_10003066_pt1 | contig 31048 bp, 24 predicted proteins | sample RifCSPlowO2_01_FD_184027 | JGI IMG/M metagenome (GOLD analysis project Ga0209541, IMG submission 184027) | Groundwater microbial communities from Rifle, Colorado - Rifle CSP2_plank lowO2_0.1 (SPAdes) (version 2) | ecosystem: Environmental > Aquatic > Deep subsurface > Groundwater | place... | reverse complement strand
TGTATTGCTTTTGCGCAACAGCGATTGCCTCACGATGCGCGGTGCGCGCCGTTTCCACTGCTGCTTTTTTTGCTTGTGCGGCTACTTTCTTCGCTTCGCGTGCTGCTTTCATTTCATCTTTTTTTAATTTTGCTTCATCCTTCTTTGCCTGTGCCGCCGCCTTCTTTTCATCTTTCTTTAACTGCACTTCTGCCTTTTTTTCAGTCTTCTTCGTCTGAACTTCAATTTTTTTATCCTGCATCTTCTGTTTGCCAGCCGCCTTCGGTGCTTGCGCAAATGCGCTGAATGGCAACAACAAAGCAGAACCTGCGACGAACAATGAAATAATTTTTTTGTGCATAATAAAAGTATTAGGTGACTCTCCTCGTGCTTTCTGAAGCGCGTTGCTGGCCTCTCGCGCGAGAAGAAAGTACGAGGAGAGTCACTAATTAAAGTATATCATGCGCTCCGTTCCTTTGAAACCAGAACCAGCCACGCGATACATTCTTCAACACTCATGATTTTCATCTCCTTGCTCCCGCGCACGCGAATCTGCCACGGCTCGCCACCAACTTCTTTGTCTCCAAACACGACGGACAGCGGAATTTTCTCCGTTTCCGCACGGCGAACTTTTGCGCCAATCGTCGCTGCATCCGCGTCAACGCTGACGCGCAACCCTACAGCCTTCAATTCGCGCGCAACAACCATCGCGGCATCGACATGTTTGTCAGAAACCGGCAACAACTTCAACTGCACCGGCGCCAACCACAACGGAAATACTCCGGCATAATGTTCAATCAGCACGCTCATAAACCGCTCGATCGAACCCATAATTGCACAATGGATCATCACGATCTGCTCCTTTTCGCCCTGTTCATTCACACAGGTCAATCCAAAATTACGCGGCTGATTAAAATCCAATTGAATGGTCGCGACCTGCCAAATTCGACCGATCGAATCTTTGGCCATGAAATCAATTTTTGGTCCGTAAAACGCAGCTTCGCCAATGCCGTCAATCCATTCAACACCCTTTGCGACCAAAATTTCTTGCAACGCTGCTTCTGCACGATCCCAATCTTCCGGAGCGCCGAGATATTTTTCAGCAGCTGCAGGATCGCGGCGCGACAATCGGGGTGTCAACGCAAAACCAAACGTGCGATAAAAATCACTGATGATGTTCCAGACAATTTCCGCTTCCGCACGCACCTGCGACACGCGACAAAATACATGTGCATCATCTTGCGTGATCGATAACACGCGCGAAAGCCCTGACAGCTCACCTGATTGCTCGTCGCGATACACCATTGTTGTCTCCGCAAATCGCACGGGCAAGTCGCGATACGAGCGCGGCTCGCTCGCAAAAATTTGCGCGTGGTGCGGACAGTTCATTGGCTTCATCGCAAACAAATGATCTTCACGCGTATGAATTTTGAACAAATCATCCGCATACTTCGCCCAGTGACCAGACGTTTCATACAAATCTTTTTTTGCAATATGTGGAATGGTGACGCGCTCATAATCATGTGCTCGACGCAAACTCCACACAAAATCGTTCAGAAGCTCGCGCATCACCGTCCCTTTCGGCGTCCAAAGCGGCAGCCCCGGACCAACCAAATCAGAAAACACAAACAATCCAAGCTCGCGACCCAATTTTCGGTGATCACGTTTTTCTGCCTCTTCCTGTTGCTTCAAAAACTCGTCGAGTTCACCTGGTGTCGCGAATGCCACGCCGTACACGCGCGTGAGTTGATCATTCTCTGCTTTGCCGCGCCAATACGCGCCCGCAAGCTTCGTTAATTTAAACGCGCCAATGTCAGCCGTCGTCGCGACGTGCGGCCCACGGCACAGATCAACAAAGTCACCAGTTTCATACACGGACGCCGTGGCACTGTCGGGATCAAAATCCTGCAGCTCTTCGTCTTTCAAATTTGTCGTGCCGCGCGATTTCAAATCAGACAGCAATTCAACTTTGTACTGCTGCCCGCGCGCACGAAAAAATTCAATTGCTTCGTCAATGGGCATTTCGCGGCGGACAAATGGCAACGCGGATTTTTGCAGTGTACCCATTTTTTCTTCAATCGCAACAAAATCATCTGTCGTTAAAGGACGCGACGTTTTCATGTCATAATAAAAACCATTTTCAACAACTGGCCCAACACCAAATTGCGCGTCCGGATGCAGCTCGGCGACTGCGGCTGCCAGAAGGTGCGCTGTCGAATGGCGCATCGCGTCAAGCGGAGTAAAATCTTTCGGGTTCTTTGCCATACATCAAAAAACAATAGCGTGGTTTAAGCCACGCTATTGTACGAGTTTTTGTGCTCTGTTGTCAAAGATTACGCCGCGCGCTCTGGGGCTTCCGGACCCTGCTGACGCTCCTGACGTCGTGGACGGCCCGTACGTCGTGGCCTGCGCGTTCTGTTTTGATCACGCTCTTCTGTTTCTGTTGGCCGCGGCTGTTGCTGCCGTGGCTGCTCGGCAATATCAAGGTCAACAACTAATCCAGTGATGTCATCAGGTTTTGCGCGATCTTCTGTCCCGACACTGCGCTGATAGGCAGCTTCGATTAATGCACGCTGCGGATCTGGCTTCAATAATGCCTCGCTAATTTCATCGTCGCGCAAATTGTCTCCCACGCCGTCTGATACCAATACCAACTTCTGTTTGCCAGACGGCACTCGATAAAACTTTATGTCTGGTATGTTGTCAACGTTATCGCGAGCGCCCAATGACTTTTCAACCACGTTCCGACGCGCATAAATCACAGCTGCTTCAGGGCTTAACGTGGCAGGATCCTTCACATTGCGAACTTCGCGCTCAATTGTTTCTGAAACCAATGGATAGTCACGAGTTAAATATTGCAGTGTTTTACCGTCATACAAATATGCGCGACTATCTCCTGCGTTTGCCACTGCAACATATGTTTCACCCATTTCGATAAAGGGAACAGAAATAACTGCTGTGGTGCCACCCTCTTTTTTGCTCTGTCCGTCAAAATGGCTTTTCAAATTCATCTGAACATACCCAAAGTTGGCGAGTAACGCATTCTCAAGAACGTCTCGGCGCCCACTTTGTGCCGCTGAACGCAGATCTGTCGTTTGTTCCGAGAACAATTTCGCCGCAAGTTGCGCTGCTTCTTGACCATTTGCCTCACCCCCAACGCCATCAAACACGCCGTACACGTGATTTGCATTGTCTATAAAGCTTGCGTCCTCATTCCGCTCCGGCGACCACTTTCCGCGACTCTCAACAACGCCTTGAATCGAAACAAAGGATGAATCTGTTCGCCGCGCCTTTTCTTTCTGAACTTTTTCAACCTCTGCAAGATCAAACTTTTGTGAAGAACCACGCAGCGCCTTCACTGCCTTGTCAATTTCATCTTGCGACGGATTCACGAGCACAGTCGCGATCATTCGAATGCCAAAATCTCGAAGCGCTCGGTTGTCGACTTCATCAAGATTCCGAAAGAATAATTGCTTCACCTGCTCATCTGTTTTAATGCCCGAGTACGCCTTCTTCACCGCGTCAACAAACGCTGCGTCAAGCGCATACACGACCGGCGACACAAGCGTATCGCGCTTCTGCATGCGCGCAAGTCGATCAAACTCTTTCGCCACAAACTTATTAAAGGTGAAGTGTTCATCAAATGCAACTTTATTCACATAGACGCCTGCAATTCGCCGGTCTGTTTTTTCGGTCTGACGTTCAACTGGCGCTGGCTCCGATCCTCGTGACTGACCAGTGCGCGCCACATAATCACTCTCCCGTTCAATCGTTGCACCCAAGATGCCGAGCGCCGCAAAATCAGCGGCTACATTCATGCGCCACGCATCCATAAATTGTTCACGCTCAACTTCTTTCAGATGCTCTCCATCAAAGTAGTTTTCCGAAACGACAAAATGCACTTTTTCCGGTCGCGGCTTGCTGACCAGTGCGCGCAATTCAGCATCATCCATCTGCGTTTTATACGGTTTCCCCGCTTCAATAACAAACGGCTGTTTCCAATTGGTCGGTTTTTTCTCTTCCGCAACCGACGCCTTGTTAAACAACGCACGCAAATTTTGCTCACGCGCCGGCGTCATCAAACCACCTTCTTTCAACGCGTACATTCGAACCGCAACTGAAATCGGATCTGCACCCTCAACGCGATGCTCGCCGTCCACACGCACCGGTTCAACTGGTGCTACTGGTTCTGGAAGCGGCGGTAATTGTGCAACTGGCCCAAATCCATCAGTGATGCGCCGCGCCTCGTCCGCATCTCGGCGAAGGGATTGCCGCGCAAGTGAACGAGGAGCCCGCGCTGACTGCACACTCTCGCCACGGCGCGACTGCTCCATCTCACGCCGTTCAAAATATGGCACTGGGAACGGAACAATCCACGGGATATCGTTATCAGGTTGCGGTTGCGGCTGCGGCGGCGCTGGTGGTGGCACAACCGGCGTTGGCGCTCCAGACACCGAGCGATGCTCTTCAAGATTGTAAAAATGCCGAACCGTGTCCGTGTTCCCGTGTGACATGTTCATGTATGCTGCTTTGTGCACCACCGAACCTGCGCCGTCGCCGTGGCGCACAGCCGTTGCAAGCGTGTGATAACCCGCGCCATCGCCAGCCGGCACAACGGCCTCAACGGTTGCTTTCAAATTTCCACTTTCGTCATACAGCACGTTATAGAGCTCATCACCCGGATGAACGTCAAGCTCACCTGCAGCGTTCACCGGCAACTCAAAACTCTCGCCTGACTTCCAATAATTGTCGCCCACAAACACGCGAAGTCGAAAATTTTTCGCCGCATCCGCAAATTCTTTTTTGTACACCGCGCTCTCAATGTCAGCAAACTTATTGTCAACAGAACCATCTGGATTTACTTTGCCCGCGACAGCTGTTTTAATCATTTCATTGAGCGACAGTGTCCGACTGTCTGCGGCGCCTTCCAATTTTAACATCAATTCTTTCCCATCAGCACCAACCCAACGACCGCCGATGTGCTTCACCTGCCACGCGCTTCCGGCTGGTGGATGAAGCGGCTTCAAACTTTCAAATGTTGACGTTCGTCCACCTAACTCATCGCTCATTTTAATTGACGCCACCCATTTCCCGCCAACTTTGTGCATCGGCGTTCCGTTTCCATGCCAATCCAAACGATGTGCCTTGCCTTGACCATAGTGCTCGCGCAAAAAAGCGGCGAGACCTGCTTTGTCGAGATGCTGCGTGCTTGGATGCATTCCTTGTTTCACATTCCACCCATGCTCCTGCAATTGATCAATCGAATGGTCGTCGAGCGTACCATCTTTGGTCATGCGCAAACCAGCTTCAACGAGTTTGCCGCTATCCTTGCTAAATAAATCAAGAGTTCCATCAGGATTTTCAACAAGCCGCATGTTTTCCGGAATTTCAAAATGTCGCGTCACCGCATGATTACTGAATTCAACCGGTGCGAGCCGGTCAGAAAATTCTGTGCCACGCACTGTTTGCGTTGCGTGCTCAATATGCATCCCATTTTCAGCGAGTAACTGTTCAGTGTCCGAGTCAATCGAACCATCTTTTCCAATATGAAATTTCGGTGTCAATGCGCGGCCATCAGTTGTTGCAATCACCCCAGTACCATCAGCGTCAGCAACAAACACACGATCGCTTGGCAAACGAAGCGTGCCTTTTGCAAACGGCACTTCTTGCAACCGCGTTGGTGGAAGCGCCACGCCATTCGCAGCCACAACCGCCGCCGGCATTTCTTCGCTGCCAAACATCGAAGACCATAATCGTTTGAGGCCAGAACCAACTGTATGGCTCACGGTTTCAAATGGCTCTGCAAACAGTTCCTTCGCGCCGAGCATCAACACACCAGCCGCCGCACCGATTGCCGCGCCCTTCAGCGCACGCATGCTGCTTTCGTGTTTGCGGAATTGCTCGAACGCACTGTCTTGTTGCTCGATTGCGGTCAGCAATTCCTGCTTGCGCGCATCAATCGCTGCGCGCATCACGGCGTCATCACCCATGAGCGGTGCACATCGTTTCAACTCGCGCTGAATTTCATGCAATGAAAAAATTCTCGAATTAAATTCGCGGCCCTCTTCGGCACTCACCCGAATCATGTCAATCATGTTTTCGCGTTCAATTTCAAGTCGCGCCCGTACATCAGCAAGCACGTTCTGCGCCTCAGCGCGGTGCTGTTCGTTTCGATCATTCACTACGAGCGCACGAAGTTGCGTCAAAATTGTTTCTGCTTCTTCCATCTGTTGCACATATTCGTGCATTTTTTGCGCACGCGGTCCGCCTGCGTCCAAACCAAGTGCCGCATCTCGTTGAATCATCCCCCGATCCTGTTTTAATTCTTTTGATGCGCGCCATTTTGCGAGCACGCCCGCTGTTGCAGCACCACCCGCAATGCCGGCAATGGCAAGCGTGAGTGGCGCACCAACGACTGCGCCCGTTGCTGCAAGTCCGAGCGTTGCAAGTCCGGTTGCGCCCCAGCGAACACCAGCGCGCGTTGCAACGGCACCGATAATACCATGCAACACCGGATTGCCAATCGTCCACCCGACAACTTTGTTAACTGGACTCCATCCAATATTGCGCTGCAAACCGGATGCAAATTTTTCAAAAAATCCAAGTTTTCCTTCTGGCGCACGGTTCACCACATCGCGTGCATGTTTTGCGAGCTGCACGTCAAGATGCAAAACGCCACGCAAATATCTCTGCACATGTTCAACGCTTTGGTCGCCATATTTTTCGCGCGCCGTTTCAACCAACTCACTGATCTGATCTTTATACCCTTCTGCCCAATGCCACAAGTTCGATGCATGCATCACATTTTCACGCTCGCTCGCTGCATTCGCGTGCGTGCCTTGCGAAAACTTTTTGCCGCCAAGAAGCGGAATGATACGCGCTTCAACGGCAAGATCAAATGCAGCTCGATCCGCAATCTGTCCCGTTGCATATTGTACAAACAGTTCGCTCGTCGCGTCATTCAGATCTGCGTCAGCAACAAATCGGTCGCCGCGCTGCTCTGCGCTCGTCAATTCTTCTTCAGATCCGCGTAACACTTCATCCAAAATCTGCAGTGTGTGAATCTCACCCTCGCCTGTCACCGTCACATCGCCACGCCCAAACACACGCGCCTCGATTGAGGCCATCAAATTGCGATTCGCCGTAATCGCGCTCATCGTTTCTTCGTAAAATGTGCGGCGATATCCGTCTTCTGACAGATGCATAAGCCCGCGCTTCAAAAACGCCAACCCGCCGCGCTGATTTAAATATTCGCGCACTTTTTCTTCCGCAATGCGATGTGATATTTGTTCAATGTATGGCGTGATGTCAGTGATGTGAACGTTCAAGCGTTGCATTTCCCCGCTGTGCAAACCTGCAACGCGCTTGCGCAATTGTTCGCGGCGACGCTGGATCACCGGCTCTAGTGTTCGATCTGTTGGTGTTGGTTCTTTTGGTTCTGTCTGCGACAATGTCTCTGGCTTCGACCCGAGTTGCACCGGTGGCGCGCTCGGCTGTCGAGGTTCTCCACCAACAGGCCGCAGCCGAATCGCTGTCTCATCGGCTGCAAGAAAAACGGTTTTTTTATGATATCCCATCCCATCCGGCAGTGGTTTGCCAAGCAAAATTCCTTCGTGGGGTACAGTGCGCACACCAATGACATACCCACTTTCCCACCCTCCGTCAAACAATACTTCCACCGGCTCCAACATTTGATAGCCAAGCCGTTCCAACAGTTTTTGCTGAGGTTCTGGCAATCTTGTTTCCAAGATGCGTTTGCGCGTTTCAGGGGTAAAATCTTTTGCAGGCTCTGAAATTGATCGCTCCTGACGCGCGACAAATGGGCGCAGCCGACGATCACTCTCGCTTTTTTTAATGATTGCGTACGGCTCTGCAACATGACTTCCATCTGGCGTCGGAATCCCAACAATAATTTCAGGATCTTCTTTGTCTGCATTTTCAACGCCAACAATAAATCCGCCTGATTCCCAGCCGCGCGCCAAATTAAAAACAACGTCAACGGGCTGCAACATTTTGTAATCAAGACTCTCCAAAACTTTTTGACCCTCTGGCGTTATGCGCGCACGAAGGGATTCTTTTTTGGCATCAGTAAAATCCGTCGCGCTTTCAAGCTGAATTTTCTCTTCCTTTGGTGCTTCTGGTTGTTGTGGAATGAGCTCTGGTGCTTCCGACATATAGTTTAAGCAGTTGCGCCTGCAACAAAATTATCCTTGAAATTCATCAAGGAGTGTGCGACCACATCCGCGTGATTTGGCACCGCAAGTCTTAAAAAAGCCAAAATCCGTTCTGACGACGGATTGCCTTCCATTAATTTTTCAAATTCATCAAATTTAGTTTCTGGCATTTTGTCGAGCAGGTCGAGAATGAGCTGCTGCTGCAAGCGCGCGGCAAGCTCGCCGAGCATCGTTCCACGCAATTCGACGTTGTCCGGTGCAATACGCGCGTCTTCGAGCATGCGTTCCAAAAACTGCTGGACTTCGGCTGGCACGGTTTGGGTGGCCGAATTATTTGTTAAGGTTCCTAACATACATGTGTGAAAAAGATGTGATTATTATACACGGTTGACAGTCAAACGACAAAATGATAGGCTGTGATCAATTATTCCTCGTGGGAGACTCGACGTCATCGAGTCGCTACAACCACACAACCCAAGCCCTATGGCAACCGGTAAAACATACAAAGCGTCCGCAAGCCTCGTTGATTCAAAGAAAACGTATTCGCTCGACGAAGCAATCGCACTGCTTGGCAAATTCCCGAAACGCAAGTTCGACGAAACAGTCGAGCTGCACATGCACCTTGGCATTGACGCTAAAAAAGGCGACCAGCAGGTGCGTTCAACGCTCGTGCTCGCACATTCGGTCGGCAAGCCCAAGCGCATTATCGCATTTGTCGGCGAAGGCGACGCCGCAGCTGCAAAAGAGGCTGGCGCTGACATTGTGGGCAGCGAAGATTTGATTGAAGAGATCGTAAAATCAGGCAAACTTGATTTTGACATTGCTGTTTCAACTCCGGCCATGATGCCAAAGCTGGCGAAGCTCGCAAAGACCTTGGGTCCAAAGGGTTTGATGCCAAACCCAAAGACTGACACTGTTTCAGCAAATGTGACAAAGATGATCGGCGAATTGCGCCGCGGAAAAGTTGCATTCAAAAACGATGATACGGCCAATGTTCACATTCCGGTTGGCAAACGCTCGCTCACTCCAGAACAATTAAAAGAAAATGTTGGTATCGCACTTGATGCGGTGAAACGTGTGAAACCAGCGTCGTCAAAGGGAACGTACATTCAAAGTGCCTTTCTGACCGGCACGATGAGCCCGTCAATTCGAATTTCAGTTGGTTAAATTAAATTGGTGCGTTTAAAAAAGAGCGGCCGCTCGTGTCGCTCTTTTTTACTACCTTGTGATTTGTAATACAATGTAATACAAATCACAACCATGCACAAAAGAGGCTCGGTCGCGCAGCCGCGACAAAATTTTGATTTAACCCAAACATTTGTTACAATGCACCGCGTATGACCACTCAACCCAACGTTCGCCCGTCATGGGATCAATATTTCATGGACATTGCGCTCATGGTTTCGAAACGCAGTAACTGTTGCACGCGGCAAGTTGCGGCACTCATTATCAAAGACAAACGAATCATTTCAACCGGCTACAACGGCACGCCGCGCGGCACAAAAAATTGCGACGAGGGTGGCTGCGCACGCTGCTGGGCGCGATCACATGGTACGGTCGCTGCTGGCACGCAGCTCGATGAATGCACCTGCTCGCACGGCGAAGAAAATGCGATTGTGCAGGCGTCGTATCACGGCGTTGCGATCAAAGATTCAACGCTCTACACGACGTTTTGCCCCTGCCTCATGTGTGCAAAAATGTGTATCAACGCCGGTATCAAAGAAATCGTATTTGCCGCAGAATATCCGCTCAACGATATGGCGCGCGATTTGCTTGAACAAGCCGGTGTTGCACTCCGAAAACTATGAAAAAAATTATTGGATTTGTCGGCCACATCGCGTCCGGCAAAGGAGCGGCCTGCGATTATTTCATCGAACAGCACCATGCCGGCTATCACAAATTTTCAACCATGCTCGCGGACTTATGCGACCGGCTCTATCTTCCGCACAATCGTGACAATCTCATTCGCATGTCAGAGTGCATTCGTCATGAATTTGGCGAAGACACCATGGCGCGCGTGATTGCTCGCGACGTTGATGGCGACGCGCATGAAATAATTTGCGTTGATGGTATTCGACGACTTGCAGACATTGTTGAATTGAAAAAACTTCCAGATTTTGTGCTCGTCTATATTGAAGCAGACGTACGCACGCGATTTGCACGACTCGCCGCACGCAATGAAAAAGTTGATGACGCTACCAAAACATTTGAACAATTTTTGGCCGACGAGCAACGACCGACCGAACTCTCCATTGATGAGGTGGCAGCCGAGGCGCACCTGACGCTCTCGAATAACGGTTCGATTGAAGAATTTCACACCGCGCTCGACGCGCTCGTTCAAAAACCATGACCCCGATCCTCCCGCAAATCCACAAGCCGCGCCGCGAGCAACTTGCGGTCTATAAATTCTCCGAGCGGCTCGACATTCCGAAGATGGTTCTGTTTTCAGATCTTCACCTCTACGGAAAAAACAACCGCTCCATCAGCGTGTTTCCGGAAAACGTGCGCGAGCTGTTTAAAATGTTGCAAAAATATTTGGACAAAGGGTATGAACTGTATGGGCTTGGCGACATTCTCGAGGGGTGGCGGTTTCAACCAAAACAGATCATAAAAATGCATCCGGAATATCTGGATTTTTTGGTAAAAAATGTCCATCTCATTCGTGGTAATCACGATTGGACAGCGTGGCGACGGATTGAAAAAGAAAATGGCATTCAGACACACGAATTTTTGCAAGTTGGTCCGGTGTTTCTGTCGCACGGCCACAGCGCGGACCCGATAAACAAAAAATCGCCATGGTACAGTCGCTACGCCACCAAGGTTGCCGGCATCATGAAACGCGCCGGAGTGAACACTGATAAATTGTATCGCCGCGCCAAGTTGAAACATGGTGAACGCTTGATGGAACGGTACCGCGCACACACATTTCAGTTGCAGCAAACGGTCGCTCCTGATGCGCACATTTTTTGCTACGGTCATTTGCACATGCCCTATGTCGACACATCGCTCGACGGCGCGCTCATTGTCAATTTGGGATCAATTGCAAACTATGTCCGCGTGTTTTCATTTGTCGAAATCACGCCAGAGCAGCTGATTTTGTGGAAGGTGACGCTCTAGTTGACGGTGAATTGTTTTTCTGCACGTTCTTTGTTAAAATCACCGAAACGACCTATGCCGCTCGAATCACACGACCGAGACATTTTCGCCATAACCGGCCTTTCGCCTGAAGTCCAGGCCGTTGCTTTTGCTAAATATTCGCGCTCTCAGGAATCTGTCAAAACAACAATCGACGATTTGACGGATGAAAAATCCGCCGAGTTTCACGAAAAATGGGTGATCGGCTATGGCGATGCGTCTGTCGCTGACATGGCAATGATTGCTGTCGCGCTTGAAAACGTTTCAATGCTCGCGAGCAAATCAATCGAAGATCATCGCCTCGCCTCATACCAAGAGAAATCATCGCGCTATGTGCCGTTTGATCCGACGAGATTTCACAAGCCAGATGTGTTCATGGCACATGATGCGATGCGCGAGACATACATTCGTGCAGTTGAATCACTCATGGCTGGCTATGTTGCATTGACTGACGGCATGATCGCATATTTCCGCGCAAAATATCCAAAGCCCGATGACATGCTCGACAAGCCCTATGAAAATAAACTGCGCGCGCGGTCGCTTGATGTGGCGCGATATGTGATGCCCGTTGCGACGTTGACCAACATCGGGATGCTCGCATCAGCGCGCGAAATTCGGTACATGTCAGCACGTTTAAAAGCGTCTCCGCAGGGTGAAATTCGGGCAATTGGCGATGAGTTGCAGCGCGCGGCACTTGAGCCAGCGTACAATCCGCAAAATAAAAAAATTGAGCCGCTGCTCGTTCGCTTGCTTGATGGTGGCGCTGATCAAAATCTGATCGATGAGTTGCGCACCGCGTTGCGATTGTCCATTCGAGGCGCACCAACATTGATCAAACACACCGAGCCACGCGAATATTTGTTAAAAAAAGACCGGATCGCAAAAGTTGCCGGAATGTTTCTTGGTGACGAATGCGTGGCCGACGATGAACCCCGTGTTGATCTCGTATCAAATGTGTCACCAGAAAATGAATTGATTGCTTCGTTGTTGTATCCGCACACTGCCTGTTCATTCCGCACGCTAGCTGACCGCGCAGAAAAACTTTCAGCAAGTCAAAAACGCGCGCTCATTTCAGCAGTGAATGACAATCGAACATCGCACGACAATTTGAGCCGCGAATTCGAGGTGGGCAACTACTTTATTTTTGACACGCTCATGGATTATGGCGGCTATTGCGACATGCAGCGCCACCGCTTAACGAGCCAATTAACACAACCACTGTCCCCGGTCTACGGCTATGAAATTCCGCGCGATCTTGCAGATGCCGGATTGCTTTCGCGCTTTGAACAGTTGTTGGAAGACAATCGTGCCGCGTTTGAAACGCTCGCAAGCTTTAATGCGGACGAAGCACGATTTGTGCTCGCAAAAGCGTGGCGAAAACGCACGGTGTTTAAAATGAATCTGCGTGAGTTGTATCACATTGTTGAATTGCGTTCGCGCTCTGGCGGCCATTTTTCATATCGAACACTGGTGTACGATATGTATGAACGGGTGCGCGCGCATCACCCACTGCTCGTGGAACATCTCCGCGCCGTCAAAATGGACTTTGACGCGGATTTCTTTGGACGTTAAAATTGGCGCACTATGTTTATCATGGTTGATGGAGTTGATGGATCAGGTAAGAGCACGGTTTCACGCGCGTGGCGGGACATGTTTGAAGCGCGCGGGATGAAAATTTTCGATACCGTGGCGTTTGAAAAATCAAATGGTCGCATTGCAACAATCGATGATGCGGGTGACGCTGACGTCATCTGTTCTGCCGAACCGGGGTATGCAGGTGTTGGAAAATTTTTACGCGACAACATGCTCAAGGCAGGTTCGGCTTATTCAGCGCGCGAGGTGACAGAAAGTTTTGCGGAGCAACGGCGCGAACGCTATGAGGCGTTGATTATTCCGGCGATCAAACGCAAATTGTTAATTGTGCAAGATCGCGGAATCACTTCCTCGCTGGCATATCAACCGACGATGAGCCCAGAAATCACTGAAGATTTTGTCGCTTCGCTCCCCGGTAACCAGCTGGCGATCGAATGGCGGCCTGATGTGGTGATTATTTGTGAAGTGCCGCCAGACGTTGCGCTCGCACGCCTCGCGCGGCGTGCTGACAAATCAGATGACGCAATGTTTGAACAACGTGACTACATGGCGCGCATCGCGCAACGTTATCTTACAGATTCATGGAAAGTATTTTTGCAAAAACAAGGTTCGCAATTTATTTCATTTGATGCAGATCAGCCAATTGCATTGGCAATCAAGGCGGCGCAACATCTGCTGCTTGATCTGATATACTAGAGACCGATTTCCCTTCTATGCAACTTGAATCAATCATCGGTCTTGAAATTCATGTACAACTGTCAACGCAGTCCAAGATGTTTTGCGCGTGTGACAATCGCAATGAATTGATGCCGCCAAACACTGCGGTGTGCCCAATTTGTCTCGGCCACCCCGGAACATTACCAACGCCAAACGAGGCAGCGGTTCGCGCCGCAATCAAACTCGGTTTTGCGCTCGGCTGCACCATCGCGCCACGACTTAAATTTGATCGCAAACATTATTTTTATCCAGATTTGCCGAAAGGATATCAAATTTCGCAATACGACGAACCGATTTGCAGCAACGGCTCGTTTACGTTTGATGGAAAAACTGTTGGTATCGAGCGGGCGCATCTCGAAGAAGATGCGGCAAAATCATTTCACGGCGTGGGCGGGGAAACACTCGTTGATTTTAATCGCGGCGGATCACCGCTTGTTGAAACCGTAACGCGTCCTGATTTTCGGACGCCGCATGACGCAAAATCTTTTTTACAAGAAATGCAGCTGCTGGTTCGCGCACTCGGCATCTCTGACGGCGACATGGAAAAGGGTCATATGCGCTGTGATGCAAATATTTCTTTGCGCCCCGTTGGAGACGAAACGCTCTATCCAAAAACCGAAGTAAAAAATATTAATTCGTTTCGTGCCGTTGAACGCGCGCTTGAATATGAAATTCGTCGACAGACTGAATTGTGGAAAGACGGTACGGCGCCTGCAGTGAGCTCAACACGCGGCTGGAACGACATTGAGATGAAAACAAACGAACAACGAACCAAAGAAGCGGCTCATGATTATCGATACTTTCCCGAGCCTGACATTCCGCCTTTTTTAATCGGACCACTCCTTGAACAGTGCCGCCGCGATATTCCGGAATTGCCTGCTGCAAAACGAACGCGCTTTCAGGAAGAATATGGATTCGCGACGCAAGACGCACGACAATTAATTGCAGACGAGGCGTTGGCGAATTATGCTGAGCAGGTGGTCAGTGAATTTTTTGAATGGGTTCGCTCGAGCGCGCCGGATACTGACGAAACGGAACTCAAGAAAAAAAGTGCGAAGCTAATTTCTGGGTGGCTGCTCACCAAATATCTTGGTGCGCTCAATGACGCTGGACGATTATTCACGCCCGACACCATCACGCCTGAAAATTTTGCAGAATTTTTAACACTCGTCTATCTCGGAAAATTAAATTCAACAACCGGCCAGCGCGTTTTGAAACAGATGATTGAAACAGGTGCTGATCCAAGCCAGATCATTGAGACAGAGCACCTCGGGCAAGCCGATGGTGTGGCGCTTGATCGGTGGATAGCAGAAACAATTGAAGAAAACCCAGAACAAATCGAACAGTTTCGGTCTGGTAAAACGGCGGTGCTGCAATTTCTCGTCGGAAAAGTGATGAAAAAATCACGCGGCACTGCGGATCCTGAAGAGGTTGCCGTGCAATTTCAAGAAAAAATTTAATCAAACGGAATGTCGAGCACCGGTCGGGTGGAAACTGGTGCACTCATATTTGATTTTGCATCGGCCGATGACGAAGCCAAAGGTTTTGAACTCACCGAAACGCTGTGCGATGCGCTATTACGATCGCCGGTAATTGAAACACTATGAATCTGCTCGCGCACCACTGAATCTTTGAGTGCGAGCCGCGTTTTATCAAATTCAGAGAGTCGCTCCTGCTTCACCTCCTGTGAGCGAATTCTGTCAACAGACGCAGCAACACGCTCGGCCTTGCGAAACACATCACGCGCGCGACTTGCATCGCTCACCGCACCGGATGACTCGAGTTTTTTTAAAATATTTTTCGCATCTTTGACGTTCGTGATGTTTTGCAGAGATTTTTGTGCACCAATATGGGTCAGCGCACTTTTCACGCCGCTCGACCCAACGCCGAGCGCAGACTTTAAGACACTTTGAAATTTATTTGCAGAAAATCGCGGACCAAGCGACATAAATCATCACTAGAATTATACCACACAATCACCGAATTTTTTCGAAACCATGTTTGTTGGCGTCGAGCGTATTGTCGGGTGCGCGTGATCATCCGGTCTCGCGCCTCATCGCACGAAATTGATCCGTCAAGCAGTGCTGAAATTTCTGCAACGCCAATTGCTTTCATCCCGGGTTCGTCGTGTGTGTGTCCCTCACGCAACAATTCCTGCACTTCTTTGATCGCGCCACCACCCAACATCTCATCAATACGCGCTGCAATGCGCGTGTGCAACACATCACGCTGCGCGGTGACGCCGATCCACAACGGTTCGTAGGGCGTTGGCTCACGCTCAACGCCGAACGAACGCATTGAGACTCCGGTTTGCAACGCGACCTCAAGCGCACGCTGCACGCGACGCGGATTTTTCAGATCCAAAAATTCTAAAATTTCTGGATCGCGCGAACGCAGCTCGTCAAGAACCTGTGACGGCGATAATCGCGCGACCTGCTCACGAATTTTGATACTTGTCACTGGTGGCGTTGTCGTGCGATGAATGAGTGCGTCGACATATAACCCCGTTCCTCCAACAATGATCGGAAGTTTTCCACGACGCCATACGTCAGCGATACACTGATCCGCGTCAACACGATATGCCGCAAACGAATACAGCTCACTCACCTCCCGAAAACAATAGAGATGCGTTCCCGCGAGTTCGCGCGGTGCAGCACTCAAAATCGACAAACCGCGATACACCTGCGTCGCGTCTGCATTAATTATTTCACCATCATTTTTTGCGCGAATCTCTTCAGCTACCAGCGACTTCCCAGCAGCCGTTGGCCCAACAATCAAAATGATCGGAATTTTTTTCAAAAATTTCATCTCACTTCACGGGCAGAATTTTCACCTCAATGCGCGTCGGAACTTTTGGCGCATGCTCAATCCATGGCGGAAAAAACTTCACCGCAACAGAGGCAACTCCTTTGATTGATTTAATCTGATCCGAAATTTGTTGCCGCGTCTGACCCATAAACATGGCGGGTTGAAACGCTGCTGAACGCGCGTCAAGAACGGCGCGACCCTCGCGATAAATTTGCAGCGTTGCCGTCTTTTTTTCAACATTGATCGATTGGAGTGACACGACGGGCGCATCGCTCAAAAAAACCACCGTGTGATAGGGTGTCGGCGTCTTACTCTGCACTTCTCGATCCGCCGCCGCAAACACTGCTGACTTTGGATACGCGACATATGCCATTGTTCCTGACGACACAATTTTAAAATCACCAACTTCATCGCCCGGTTTTGCTGAACTCACTGCTTTGATATTCACCGTCGTGTAGAGTACACCGTGCCCTTGCGGAACATTGATGGACGTCAACTCGCGCTGACCGATTTCAAGCAGCGCTTTGCGTGCCTCTTCTTGTGCTTTATCAATATCACCCTGTGAAACAACACCAGCCTTGCTTGAACCACCGGTCATGGCCTGTTTGCTTTCGCCAAACACAATTTTTTGTTGCGCCGGATTGAGACCGGGAATGGTAAATTTGGTCGGCCCAATGTCACCCTCTTTGCCCGGCTTGTCTGCAACTACTTCAGCCGACGCAGTACTACGCGCCGGTACAGTCACCGCGCGCGATAAACGAAAAAGTACACCACCGTCGCTCAAAAAACGGGTCGTTGCAACGAGCGGTTGCGGTGCGCTCCCGTCGTTGTGCACGATCACCGTGCCATGCGCCTTGCCCGGTTTGTCAGTAACGGTCGTTGGTTTAAAGGTGCTCTCCGTACTTGTCGTCACCGTTACCACAACACCATTGAACGCGCCACTGCTTGCCGGATTTTCAGAAATCTCAGCGGCAAATGCAGCTGCAACCGGAATGGCATCCTGTGCGATCGTGACCGTTGCACGTTGAAAGGTAAAAAAGGCAATGATCAAAACAACAATTACCGTTGCGCTCATGAACGTGAGCGCAAGGCGACGATACAAATTCACTTTGTGCGGAGTGTGAGTTGCCGCGTCGATTGAAATACGCGGACGCGAATGGGAAAAAAATGACGGCTCTTCTTCTGGTTGATCAAATTCCTGAATCGCGCGACGGCGGGTTGCAACAACGCGCTTCACCGCACGCTTTTTTACCACTGCTTTGCGGCGTGGTTGCGATTCTGGTGACCGATCGTCCGCGTTCTCGCCGTCGATCGGCATGTCAAATTCTTCTGCCATACATTAAAATTATTCACTCACGCGGAACACTTCTGACACCGGCGTCAATCCTTCCGCGGCCTTCAGTATACCATCTTGCGCCATAGTTACCATACCATCAGTCATTGCCTGCTTTTGAATGTCGAATTCAGACATTTGAGCGCCCAAAATCAGTTTTTCGATTTCTGGCGACATGGTGAAAATTTCATAGATGCCGATGCGCCCCTTAAAACCCAGTTGACGGCATTCAGGGCACCCCGGCGCCGTGTAAAATTTTGCCGTGTCGATTGAGAATGTGATATTCGCTTTAGGCGATAAATCAGACATTGTTTTTGCAACGCGCTCTTTGTCTTGCGGGGTCAACGCCGTTTCAACTTTGCATTTTTCGCATAATTTTCTGATGAGGCGCTGGCCGATGATCGCGTTGAGCGCAGGCGCGAGCAAAAATGGTTTCACCCCCATTGAAAGAAAACGTGGAATCGCACCAGCGGCACTATTGGTGTGAATCGTTGAGAGCAGCAAGTGACCGGTGAGCGCTGCTTGAATCGCCACTTCTGCCGTTGGCAAATCACGAATTTCACCGACCATACAAATATCCGGATCCTGACGCAAAATCGATTTGAGTGCATCCGCAAAGGTGTAACCCTTGCTCGGATCAATCTGCGATTGGTTCACGCCCTCAAGTTTATATTCAACCGGATCTTCGAGCGTAATAATTTTAACGCCCGGCTGATTTTTCTTTTTCAAAATCGTGTACAACGTCGTTGTTTTTCCAGAACCGGTCGGACCGGTGGTGATCACCATACCGTTCGGGCGATCAATTTCATGAACGAGTCCATCAAACGCCGTTCCGCGAATGCCGAGAGAATCAAGCGCGACATTTGCCTGTGGTTTCAAAATACGCATCACCACGCTTTCGCCATATGCCGTTGGGATCGTGGAAACACGCACATCAATTTTTCCCATTTCCAACACGAGGGTGATGCGTCCGTCTTGTGGTTTGTCATCGATGTTGATTTTCAGTGCTGACAATAATTTGATGCGTCCAATTATTTTTTTCCACGCGTCTGATGGCACATTTCCGATTTCATGCAGCATGCCGTCGAGACGCAAGCGCACGATGACTTTCGTTTCTTCCGCCTCAACGTGCACGTCTGACGCATTCATCTTAAATGCAGCGGCAAAGATAAGTGCAACAAAATCCGTTGTGTTCACTTCTTTCATTTTTGCCGCCAATTCTGGCAACGAATTAAACAGTGGCGCAAATTTGTCGAGGTCTGCCTGTGTAATCGTAACGTCGCGCGAAATGTTGGTAATTTTTGGAAGCGACGCGTAGAGCATCGCCGCCTTTTCAAAACTTTCATCCGTGATGATGTACGGAACCAGCTTCAATTTTTTGTCGCGCGCAACGCTTGCCAAAAATTGCTGCACCACTGTGTCCGCGATGTTGACCACCCCAATGCGCGCCTCTGCTCCTTCGATAAAAAACGGGACGACTTTGTGCTGACGAGCCAGTTCTTCAGGAATTGTTTGCAACGACTCAGGTGGGACCGGAAATTTGCGCAAATCCATGTAGCGCAATTTATATTTTGCCGCAGTCTCTTGCGCCATCACCTCTTTTTTATCCAAGTCAATGCGCTGCATTTTTTCTGCCAATTTGTCGTCGGCAGTTTTTTCGTCCGATGCCTTAATGGGCGCCGTCGCCGCACCGGCGCCACCAGACGCGGCAGCAGGCGCAACCGGTTTTTTGATGAAGTCTGAAAGTCCAGCGACACCGCCATCCATATAAAAAAGTGCGCTACGCGGCGCGGCGCTCAACCATTGAGCGCACAAACCGAATCACTTTGCTGACCGGTTCATCGAGTTGCATACGATCAAACAGCACCACAATCGACATATAAAACCAAGTGGTGTAGATCGCGGCGATAAACCAAACGGCGCCAAACAAAATCGTCAAATTCACGACAACAATTGGCGCGACGAGCCCCGTTGCCGAGCGCATCAAAACTGCAAAATACAGAAGCGGGACGAACAAAATCGCAAAGACTAGTTTTGCGATCGCGGCAGCGACCACATTTGCGATGAGAAAAATCACACCAACTTCGAGCGATGCAAGCCAGTGACGGCCAAACATTTTGAGCGCATGTTTCAATGCGGCTCCAGCGCGCTGTTTTTCAAGAACCACATAGCAGGTCGCATAGAGCGCGACAAACGTTACCAAAATATCGATGACTGAGAGCGCAACAAATCCACCGATAAACAAAACTTTTGGCCACCACACATCTGGCCACGCGTCGAGCGCGGTTTGGATTGCATATATGCCAGCGGCAATGACAACTGCTGCAATAATTTTAATCACCAACACACCGACGATACTCCAAAAATGTGCAGACGCCGCGTGCCACGCTGCTTTGAATGAGTAGAGCCGTTTGCGAAAAATATAATCGCCGGCTGACATGATTGCGCCCTGCGATTGAATCACCATGAACGTGAATAATGCAACGGCGATCACACACGCAAGCGAAATTGCAATACCGATAGCTGCTTGCGACCACGAATTCGGAGAAACAACGGGCAAAAACCATTCACGACTTTGCGCTGCGGCGAACGCTGCAGTTTTTCCGAGTGACGTGATTTTAAAGAGTCCGCCGAGCGAGTAAAAAAATTGCGACTGACCCATGAACAACGCGAATGCACCAAGTACCCAAAGCGCAGGGTGACGCCAGGTGACAGACCAAGCGTCGCGGAGGACGTGGCGGTAGAGTTTTTGAGACATAAGAGCGGATAGTCAAAAGTGATGTAAGTATAACACACACCATGCGTGCGTTGCTATTGTGGCGGGCACTGTGTTTCCTTCCCGCACGAGAGGCCAGCAACGTGCTTCAGGAAACACAGTGCCCGCCCGAACACTAACTCACTCTTTGCATCTTTACTCACATTTATTCACCGGCTCGTCTTGGGCGATATTGACATTTTAGTTGTTTTAGATTAGTGTGTGAGCAGTCAGTTTAGACTCATTCCTCTGGCGCGGCGGGTGCTGTGTTTTGAGGGAAGAGCGCTTCCACTTGCATGTGAAACATCATGCACTTCGGGGGATCCATGGTTCCGAATTGCAAACACTGTAATGCTGCGGATGGTCCGCGGCGGAAATACGTTCAAGCAGCAACGGTGGCTCAGGAGGGAAACAAGAACTGGGTCATCGCGTTCTTCGCGTCGCTGTGCGTGACGATTTCCTCGGTCTTCGTACTGTACGTTGCGACTGACGGATTTCAACAGGCCAGGCAGTCGCCTCCGACGACGGCACCGTTTCTCCCTCTGCTCGGTACACTCCTCGGTGCCAGCTTGCTGGTGGCATCTGGCGCGAAGGTGATCGCCTACTGGGATCAGCTCAGCCGCTACAACAACGGTATCAGGCTCTACGCCTACAAAGGCGACGGTTCGGACGACCAGCTGCAAGCTGAAGGTTGGCATGTTCACTTCAACGGCGTCGGGTTGAATCCAATGTCCACCTTGACACTCGTCGGACCGTTCAACACTGGTGGGAGCAGGATCGGCACGGAGGCGTTGAGCTGGGCGATCGCCGAGCCGCTGGAGGTGCTGTCATATGGGAGTGCGGTAGGCACTCCTGTTCTGCTGGAAAATCGGGTGGGCGAGCGTTTCTACCTGTCCGATTCGATCAACCTCGTGCAACTGATGGAGCACGCCGGCTCGCCCGCGAGTCTCATCGTCCATCTCAACAAGCTGACGCAAATCTACACGGGTGCCATTCCAGCGCACGTGATGAGCGCGCTCATCAGCAACATGCAGAAGAGCGGACGCACGCGGCAGTCACCCATCGCAGCGGCGTGGACCATGATCGTGGAAGAATTGGCAGCCATGGTGTGGACAGGCTCCACGGCAGAGGACGAGGCACGGGTGGCGGAAATTTGCATTCGTCACATGGCCGCATCCTACAAGAAGCATATGGCGGTTGTCCCCACCACGGCATAACGCCCGTGCGCAACCACGCTGTCGCCAACACGGTCGGTCAGATGAGCAGATTCCTGTGCTCTCTGGTCGACCGTTTTTAATTAAATTGATCGAGAATGGGGAACGACACCATGCATGATATTACGCATAAGGGGTATTGCGTCTCCCGAAGCGAGTTGCTGACCTCTCGAGCGGGAGGGAGACGTAATACCCATCAATGGTGTAGTATCATCAGATCGTCTCTGCTCCCTTCTCTATTCCAACAAGTTCAACAAATTCCTTTTCCTCAAGCGTCTCTTTCACCAACAATTCATTCGCGATTTTATCAAGTGTCGCGCGATGTTTCCCGAGCAAACGCGTAGCCTGATCGCCCGCTGCTTTCACCAAGCGACTGACTTCAGCATCAATCAGTTCAGATGTTTTTTCACTATAATCGCGCTCAGGCATTCCTTGTCCGACATACATGAGCTCCTCGCGCGTGCCGAATGTGCGCGGGCCAAGCGCGTCGCTCATGCCGTATTGCGTCACTGCATCGCGCGCGATGCGCGTTGCAGTTCGCAAATCGCTCGAAGGGCCGGTTGACACCATGTCATCACCAAAAATTAATTTTTCCGCTGCCCAACCGCCAAGCGCCATCGCAAGATCATCAACAAATTCCGCACGGGTGTGATAGTGTTTATCCTCAATCGGCATCTTCAACGTATACCCGCCCGCATGCCCGCGCGAAATGATCGATACTTTGCGAATCGGATCAGTGTGTTTCAACAGATGAGACACCAGTGCATGGCCGCCTTCGTGATATGCCGTCATTTTTTTCTCATCCTGTGAAAACACATGGCTGCGACGTTCGGGCCCGAGCAGCACTTTGTCAATTGACTCCAAAATTTCAATGAGCCCAATTGTTTTTTTCACGCGCCGCACGGCCAGAATCGCCGCTTCATTCATCAAATTTGCCAAATCAGCACCAGTGAAACCCGGGGTGCGTTCGCCAATGTTGCGCAACGAAATTTCCGGATCAAGTGGTTTATTCTTGGCGTGAATTCCCAAGATCGCCTCGCGCTCATTGATGTCTGGATACGTCACGGTCACGCGGCGGTCAAAACGACCGGGACGCAACAGCGCTGGATCCAACACATCAGCGCGATTCGTTGCCGCAATGACGATGATTCCGCTGTTCGCTTCAAATCCATCCATCTCAACCAAAATTTGATTCAATGTTTGTTCTCGTTCATCGTGCGAGCCGCCCATACCAGAGCCGCGACGGCGGCCTACTGCATCAATTTCATCAATAAACACAATTGCCGGTGCCAATTTTTTTGCGCGTGCAAACAGATCGCGCACACGCGACGCGCCAACACCAACAAACATTTCAACAAATTCAGAACCAGACATATGCAAGAATGGCACACCAGCCTCACCCGCGACTGCGCGCGCGAGCAAGGTTTTTCCCGTTCCCGGCGGACCCATCAACAACACACCTTTTGGAATTTTCGCACCCATGCCCGTGAACTTTTCAGCGGTCTTCAAAAATTCCACCACTTCCTGCAACTCTTCTTTTGATTCTTTCATGCCCGCGACGTCCGCAAACGTTACTTTCACTTTTTGGTCAGCCGCAACTTCTTTGGCAACCGATTGTCCAAAACCCATGGCTCGCGAATTCGCGCCCTGCACTTGCCGGGCCATGAAATAAAAGAGCGCGACAATCAAAATAATCGGCCCAAACACCGGAACCAACACACCAACCCAATAGCGCCAGCCCGTTTCACCAACAACAGCGAGCTCAACACTCTGCAACTGTTCTGGCGTCACGCCATAGGTGCGCAACACGGTTGGCAATGACTCGCCAACTTCCTTACGCGACACCATTTTTTTGCCATCAGTCGCGGTGATTGCCAAGTCAGAATTCATCACCTCAATTTTCTTCACGCTCTTTTGCTGAATGCTGGTCGCCAATTCTGACAAACTCACGGTACGCACCTCTTCCTTTGACGTGCGTACTACATTTGCAATGAGTGCGAGGAGCACCATTGCACCAATGAAGATGCCGATGTTCTTGATGAACGGGCGCATAGTTTTGAGATTACGCCGTTGCCGACGCCTCCGCTTCGGTTTTGTCGTCACTAATTTTTTCTTCACTCTTGGTTGCTTTTTCAGATTTTGTTTTTGTTTTTACTCCGGGCACGCGCAGACCCAATCGATGTTCGTTCGGATCAATAGACACGATTTCAAAATCGCGCACATCACCAATCGCAAACGCCTTTGCCACGTCTTCAATCGGATCGTTCGACAGCTCGCTCAAATGCGCGAGACCCTGAATTTCAGGATCCAATTCAACAAACAAACCGTATGGATTAACTTTGGCAATTTTGCCGCTCACAATCTGGCCGACCGTGTATTTCTCATTCACCGTCTTCCACGGATCTGGCAGCAATCGCTTCATGGACAAGAAAATTTTCTTGCCATCGACTTGAATAATCTCTGCTTTGACATGATCGCCAATGTGCACCACATCTTTTGGATGATCAATACGTTGCCATGCAAGCTCGGAAATGTGCACCAAGCCTTCAACGCCATCGAATTTCACAAATGCACCAAACGCAGTGATTGCTGAAACATCACCTTCGATTGTTTCACCACCCTTATATTTATCGGTCGCCACTGATTTTGATTCATCGCCCATTGACTTTTCCGACACAATTAATTTTTCATCTTTTTCGTTGACGTCAATCACTTTGACTGCTAAATCTTGGCCAACGAACTCACGAAGTTTTTCAAGAATTTTATTTTTATCGCCTCCCGCAACGCGCGGATAGTGGTCGCCTGACAATTGAGAGACTGGCAAAAATGCATCCATTCCATCAAGATCAACCATGAGCCCACCCTTGTTTGCTTCCTTAATACGCGCTTGAACGATCTCGCCACTCTTGCGAAGCGCTTCGAGTTTGCTCCATGCGCGCGCGTGACCGGCGGTGCGGAACGACAGATCAAGTTCACCGTTTTCATTTTCAAGATCGATCACGGTTGCCTCTACTTCATCGCCTACCTTGAGATTACGGTATTCAGCACTTTCTGCAAAAAGCTGTGGGCCGCGAATTACACCGGTGCGTAAGCCATCAATATCGATGCGCACTTCGTTGCGTCCCACTGAAAGTACATGACCCTTCAAGGTATCGTCCACCTTAGGCACTGAACCGAACTGTTCGTCGAGCAATTTTGCAAATGCTCCTGTTTTTACTGCTACGTTAGACATATGAATAATGTAGGGGGATTTTAACAGATGGATTGGGGTTAGTCAACAGTCGTTTTCTGTGTGGGGGTGGGTGTGTGCACTACCCTCCGGCGCGAGAGGCCAGCAACGCGCTTCGGGAAGAGCACACACCCACCTGAGCCATACAGTAATTGGCTATTAACAAATACCTTCCTTTGTTCAGATTGACCATTATTTATAATAATGTTATGGTTGCCGCATTCGCGCCATCAACCGGCTGCGAAAAGGAACGTCATGCAAAAGTCAAAACCACTTGGCTCGTTCGGAAATCCGATTTTCGAACTGAAACTGCAGACAGTTGGCGAAGAAATCCGCGTGGAGGCCTTGCCGCGCACTGTCGAAGAGACACCCTCTTTGCGCGACATGACCGTCAGCCAACACGCGGGAGTCCCACGCCTGCGCGTTCGACGGATGGAGTATCCATGTTCTGGCTTCGTGACGGTATACGTCGATCTCGACGACTGGAATCGTTCGTATCAAGGGAGCTACTACAGCTTGGAGCAGATCGTCGCACAAGCCATCAAGATCAACAAGGGGCGCACGCTTCACGAGGTCAACGCGTATCTGGTCACCGAAGCGTTTCACAGGGCAAAGCGCAAAATCCAGCATGGTCGTCGCGAGAGCTACTCCGTCAGGACAGTCGTCGTGTTCTACCGAATCGAAACCGAGAGCGTGACCACCATCGCAGAAGCCGCGCGCGGACTGCAGAAATGTGGACTGACCAAAAAGCGCTCATGAATCGGTGAGCCCCCGTTCAATCCCACCAACAGCCGTTCGCCCTCTGGGACGGCTCGCGGTGGTTTTTTTATTGAGAAGTGATACAATGCACGTACTATGGAACAAGACCTCACCATCAACACGCCGGACAAGAAAAAAATTTACGGCCGTCTACGCGGCACGTCAAAAAAAACGCTCGTCATTTTGGTGCATGGATTGTGTGGACATATGGACGAGCATCAGTTCTACAACGCGGCTCGCTATTTTGAAAAACGCGGTATGTCTGCGTTTCGTTTCAATTTATACGACTGGCACGAAGGCGCGCGCACACTGAATGACTGTTCGTTTGAGGTTCACGCACGAGACATTGATTTATTGGTTACGCGTTTTAAAAAACAGGGGTACAAAAAAATTGTGGTGGTTGGTCACAGCTTCGGTGGTCCTTCAATTCTCTTTTCCACAAAAAAACAGTTTGATGCGATGGTATTTTGGGATCCTTCATTTGATGAAACGCTCGACTGGTTTGAAAATATTGATACACAAAATAAAAAACCTCGCTACGAACTCACGGATATTTTTAGTGTGATGATTCCCCGCGTACTTATTGAAGAAATTCGCGCCTTTCGGCCAGCGAAAATCATTGCGGGATTCGAAAAACCAGCACTCTTTATCATTGCGGGAAAAGGCGAATTACAAAACGTTCGCAAAACATTTGACGCTGCACAGGAGCCAAAAAAATTTCATCTCATCAAAAAAGCTACGCACAGTTTTCAGGAAGATGGTGTGGCGGAAGAGTTGTATAAGGTAACGGCGGATTGGATAAAAAAATTACCGGCACCATCCACTCCTCAGGTTAAATGATACCGGTTTGCGCACTCGATCGAACGAGTGCATCATGCGGGTTCGGTTGTCGGCTCTGCTACATCGTTGGTGCCCGTTGCCAGCGGTTCGCGATGCAGCTGATAGCTGAAAATCGTACCACCGTTCGTGAGTGGCAATCCGCCTTCAAGGAAGCTCTCTTCCATCAACTCGCCCCACCCCACAGCAAGCGCATCAACGATTGCGTACCGCCGCACGAATGCGTACACCACCTTTGCTGTCATTCCCGTACGAAACTGCACGCTCAATTCGCGCGTACCCTGCGCGCCGGTCTGCACATGCATGGCGAACTTTGGCGCCAGCGCGAACAGATGCATCGTGCGCGTGTCGTATGTGCCAGGTTCAACGGGAAACACCTCGGCGCCCCGCAACTCCCAAAACGTCCACTGGCCCCATTCGGTGCGGGGTGGGATGATGTAGTGATGATTCCGTGCGGTTTCGATTAGCGCAAGCACGAGCTGCAGCACGATACCTGCCACGACGATCGCGAATACGATCGCTACGGTCATTAACACATCTGACAAGGGTGATTCCTTGAACAACTCCATCGCAGCCATGATCGCCGCAGCAATCGTCCCAAGAGTAGCAACCACCGTACCAATCATGATGAAACTCCCCAAGCCGCTCAGCCATTTCTGCAGCGCCTTCGTGTCCATCCGCGCACCCGGAACTCCGTCACCGTCCAGCGGCAACGGATTATGGAAACATCCAGCCATGACAATCCCCTTCCACGTCTGTTGATGACGATGTGACACATAATACTGTTTGGACCAACAAACGTCAATATGATGTACGGTCTCTCTTCAAGGGTGACCGCACAAAGAGTTGCGCACTGGCTCAAATTCTGCTACAATCCATTCGAATTTTAACGGCTGTCTCCCTTCTTATGAACATCTCATGGCTTGGCCAATCCGCAATTAAAATCGAATTTAAAACAGCGCAATCCGAAGGCACACTACTCATTGATCCGTATGAACACAAAAACGAGTCAATGCCCCGAAGTATGTCAGCTGACCTCGCGCTGCTGACGCGCGGGGAAAAAAACGTCGTAACGCTCAGCAAGCAACCGTACCTCATCGACGAAGCAGGCGAATATGAATTCAAAGAGGTGCTGGTGTATGGATTTCAAACAGCGCTCGTCAAAAATGCACCGCTCGTGTTTCGTCTCGAAGTCGAACATGTGACGATCGCGCACGTTGGTCTGGCGAGTGCGTGGCTTGATGAAAAAATAATTAACGAGTTGCAAGGCGTCGATGTTTTGATGATTCCGGTTGGTGGCGCAGGCGCGATGACGCACGAACGCGCCGTTGATTTGGTGACCAAACTGGAGCCACGCATCGTGATTCCGTATGCATTTCGTGCTGACGGCACGGGCGAGGAATACGCCGAAGCAAAACCGTTCTTGAAAGCGCTTGGCCAAACAGTCGAGCCGCAACCAAAATTTAAACTGAGCAAAAAAGATTTACCGAGTGACACGTTGCAAGTCGTACTCCTTGAAAAACAGTAACGCGATTGCGCTATGGCATCTCACCAACTTCGCCCACATCTTGCGCCACAAGAAATCGCACGCCGACAGCGCTGGGTTGCGGTTGGCGTTGTGATTCTTGCGTTCTTGCTCGTCGCAACGTGGTTCGCTACCCTTCCGAGCCGCATCTCCAATGCAACAGATTCATCGCTCTCATGGCAATCGCTCGTCGGCGAAGTGCCAAAAACAAATTTTATTGACGCCGACAAATTGATTAATAATGAAACGCGCGCACAAAACGAAATTGAATTGACCAATGCCGTGAATATTTTGCTCACGGCAAGTGCAACCTCAACGACACCATAATATGGCAAAAGAACCCACCACCTTTGACCTTGGCAACGTGTCCGACCGATCGATCGTGACCGAAGTGCAAGAATCCTACCTTGATTACGCGATGTCCGTCATCATCTCGCGCGCGCTGCCCGATGTGCGCGATGGGTTGAAGCCGGTGCATCGCCGCATCCTCTATGCAATGTGGGACGTTGGATTGCGCGCTACCGGCAGATTCCGCAAATCCGCATTTGTGGTTGGTGAAACCATGGCAAAATATCACCCGCATGGCGACTCCGCGATCTACGACACCATGGCGCGCATGGCGCAGGAATTTTCGCTGCGCTATCCGATGGTGCACGGCCAAGGAAACTTTGGTTCGATTGACGGCGATTCACCTGCTGCAATGCGTTACACTGAAGCAAAGTTGTCAAAAGTTGCCGAAGAGCTGCTGTATGACATTGATCGCGAAACCGTTGACTTCATGCCGAACTACGACGGCGTTCATAAAGAACCGCGTGTGTTGCCGGGCAAATTTCCATTTTTGTTGTGCAACGGAACGCTCGGCATTGCGGTCGGTATGGCAACGTCAATTCCGCCGCATAACTTAAGCGAAATTTGCGACGCCACAGCGCACTTGATTGACAATCCAGATTGCACGATCGAAGATTTGATGGAATTTGTGAAAGGACCTGACTTCCCGACTGGCGGCACGGCATACAACGTTCGCGACATTGCGACGGCATACTCGACGGGTCGCGGCGGCATTGTTGTTCGTGCAAAAGCAGATATCGAAGAAATGAAGGGCGACCTGTACCGCATCATTGTCACCGAAATTCCGTACATGGTGAATAAGGCAACGCTGATTGAAAAAATTGCGGAGTTGGTGCAAGACAAAAAGATCGACGGGATCAAAGATTTGCGCGACGAATCAAACAAAGACGGTATTCGCATGGTGATTGAATTAAAACGCGACGCGTATCCGAAAAAAGTTTTGAATCGGTTATATCAGATGACGCAACTGCAAGAAACATTTCACGTCAACATGCTCGCGATCGTTGATGGCATTCAGCCGCGCGTGTTGACGCTGAAAAGCATTTTGGAAGAATATGTGAAACACCGCCAATCAGTGGTGCGTCGTCGGACGGAATTTGATTTGCGTAAAGCACGGGCGCGCGAACATATTTTGGAAGGGTTGCACATTGCGCTCTTACACATTGACGAAATTATTAAAACGATTAAGGCGTCCGCCGATCGTGATGCGGCGCGCGGCGCTTTGATGAAAAAATTCAAGTTGAGCGAAATTCAGGCAAACGCAATTCTCGAAATGCGCCTGCAGTCACTCGCCAATTTGGAACGCTTGAAAGTAGAAATGGATCTCAAAGAAACTCAAGCACTCATCAAAGCGCTTGAGGCGGTGTTGAGCAGCGCGAAAAAGATTTTGTCGATTGTGAAAGACGAAGTGACTGAGCTCAAAACAAAATTTGGTGACGAGCGCCGCACCGCGATCGTGAAATCCGGCGCGAAAGAATTCACCACCGAAGATTTAATTCCAAATGAAGACACAGTGGTGATCATCACCCGCGACGGGTACATCAAACGCATGCCACCAGACACGTTCAAAACGCAATCGCGCGGCGGCAAAGGTGTGATCGGCCTCACCACGAAGGAAGAGGACGTCGTTGACATGTTGTTTTCAACAACAACGCATGCAGACGTGATGTTCTTCACCACGCGCGGACGGGTGTTTCAGTTGAAAACATATGACGTACCGGTTGCGTCGCGCACGAGCAAAGGCCAGGCGCTCGTAAATTTCTTGCAATTGTCGCCGGGCGAAAAAGTTTCTGCAACGCTGCCAATGGAAGACATGAAGGACTTCAAATATTTTGTGATGTCAACACAGCAAGGGACGATGAAAAAAACCGAGATCAGTGAATTTACGAACGTGCGTCGCAGCGGGTTGATTGCGCTCAAAATTCATAGCGGCGACACGCTGTCGTGGGTGCGGCCATCAACGGGCAAAGATGACATCACGATTGTAACTGAACAAGGACAGTCGATCAGATTTAACGAAAAAAATTTGCGTGGGATGGGGCGCAACGCCGCAGGCGTGCGTGGAATCAAGCTGCACAAAGGCGACGCCGTAATTGGTATGGATGTGGTATCAACATCGCTTGTTGAAAAAGGCGTGCTCGAAATTTTCACGGTTGCGGAAAATGGTCTTGGTAAACGAACGAAAATTAAAGAGTATAAAGTGCAGGGCCGCGGCGGTTCTGGAATCAAAACAATGGAAGTGACGAAAAAAACCGGACGTGTCGTGGCCGCCATGGTGGTCAACGCGACGCAGGAAGGCGATGTGATGATCGTATCAGTGAATGGACAGATCATCCGGTTGCCGTTTGGATCAATTCCAACGATCGGCCGCGCCACACAAGGGGTGCGCGTCATGCGCTTCAAAGAAGAAGGTGACAAAGTGGCAAATGTCACGATGATTTGACTGTAATTAAAAATGTGATACCGTACATATACTATGAAACGAAATCTCCATTGGATTATTATTGGGCTGCTCATCATTCTTGCGCTGACTGCTCTGGTGTGGTGGCGAATTTTTAATCGAAATACTGAACCTGCACCGAGCGCACGCGTGTCACAACCTGCCGCTGAATCGCCAGTGCTCGCTCCTGAACCGCCAAAGC
>Ga0209541_10003062_pt1 | contig 31058 bp, 21 predicted proteins | sample RifCSPlowO2_01_FD_184027 | JGI IMG/M metagenome (GOLD analysis project Ga0209541, IMG submission 184027) | Groundwater microbial communities from Rifle, Colorado - Rifle CSP2_plank lowO2_0.1 (SPAdes) (version 2) | ecosystem: Environmental > Aquatic > Deep subsurface > Groundwater | place... | reverse complement strand
CAAAACACCGAATGAATATTTAAAAGAATATCAATTAATTAATCCGCCATATGTATGTGCTTAAAACATAGTTGTCAGTCGTCAGATGTCAGTTGTCATCTGTCAGTTGTTAGTTATTAGTTATTAGTTTATAGTTAATAGTATGTCTCAAGGAAAATTCAGCGAAAAATTAGTGCGGTTAAAATGCGTTGTCTGCAAACAGGCGAATTATAATGTTCGCAAAAACAAGAAAGTTGTGGAACGCAAAATAGAACTCAAGAAATTCTGCAGTTGGTGCAGAAAACAACAAACTCATAAGGAAGGCAAGAAATAACGATATGAATTATTCTAATTGCTCTAAATAATACCTACGAAATTACGGAATGATACGAAAATACGAAAAACGATAATAAATTCTTGGTTATTTAGTCATTGGGATTTATTTAGAATAATTAGAGTAATTAGGTTAATTAGAATAATTTATTTTTTTGGGAGCTTAGTTAAGTGGCATAACTGCTGTCTCCAAAACAGCAATCGGGGGTCCGATTCCCTCAGCTCCCGCCACAGATATCTTGTTAAAACTGCGATTATATTCTAATATACTCGCAGTATTTTAATTTGGTAATAAGAATGAAAATAGCATATTTGCTGATTATCTTGTTGTCCCTTTCTTTTAGGGATAAAACAAAAGCCGAAGAAAGTATCAAAACTTATAACGACATCTATTATTATGAATTTCAAAAAGGCGATACTCCTTGGTCGGTGCTAAAATTTAATTACGGTTTTGTTAATAAGACCGTTATTGAAAATTTTCTGGCTGAAAATAATATTGATAATCCGAATAAAATCAAAATCAATTTCAAGGCGGTTTTGCGCAAAAGATTCATTGAACCGGCAAAATTATCGGTTTTGTTGCGTCAACAGACAGAATCTAAATATCTTAAGAAAATCAATAATTTAAATTCCGATAAGCTGATTCTCAAAAAACAAATTGAATTAGAAAAAGAAGTATCGGCGTTATCTATTGCCGCAACCGATAAGTTAGCGGCGGAACTTAAAGAAAAAAATAGCCTTATGTCCAGCGCGATTATTCTATCCCTCATAGTGATTATTATTTCCGTGTTAGTCATAAAAAAAATTTTAAAATCTGAAAAAAACAGCTCTCTAAAAGCGAAGCAAGCGTTATCTGAAATAGATATCTTAACCAAGAGGATAAACGAAGAACATGAGAAAAATATTTCTTCAGATATAGAATACTCCGCGAGAATTAAAAAAACTGCCGAAGAAAATGAAAATTTAAAAGAAAAAATTCGTAATCTTGCGGAAGACAAAAACAAAAAAGAAGAATATTTTAAAAAAGTTAAAAGCGAATTAACGATATTAGATATTTTTCGCCGCCGAAAACCGGGTCATCTTGATATTGTTAAAATCGGCAAAGAATATTATCCGCGAATAGTGGCATCTTGGACATTAAATGCGTTGCTCCTCAATAAACGATTTTTAAAATCAACCGATGTTTATTTTTCGGAATTAAGAATGGCTTGCGGCAAATGCGGAGAAATCGTCGGCAATTATCAAAATCTGGTTAGTCATTGGGACACTAAACACATCGTCTATGAGAGAAAAAAAATGGTGGCAGAAATGATGAAGCCGGATAAATATGATGAAATATATTATCTCTCCGACTATGTGCCCGTAAATCTTGCGGGAGTTGAATAATCAAATAAGTATGTGTTAGTCTACAACCAGAAGCATTAACAATATTAATAAAATAAGGGATAAAAATTGAACAAAAAAAATAAGAAAGCGGGATTGAGTCCCGAAGCTAAAAAAGTTCTAGATCATCTAAATAAAAAAGGCACGGCGACTGTGCCGGATTTAGCGAAGATGTTGGATAAAAGCGAATTAGGCATTGTGGAATTGCTTACCGAATTAAGAAACGCCAATTATGATATTTTTCACGACAGAACTTCCAAAATAGTCAAATCTGTTCAGACGATAAAACAAAGCGAAGACGAAAAAGAACCGCTTAATATTTCTCCGTCCATTTCAATCAAAAAAGGATATCGTGTCGCAATTATAAGCGACACGAGGATCGGTCATCGTAATCAGCAGTTAAAATTACTCACAAGCGCTTATAAAATTTTTGATAAAATCGGTGTTAATTTTACACTTCATGCCGGTAATTTAGTAGCTGGTGAACAGCCAAAAAAACATAAAGAAGAAAATTTTCTCCAAAGCAAAGAAGAGCAATTGGAGTATGTTATTAAGCATTATCCGAAAAGCAAAAATTTCAAGACTTATATTATAGCCGGACAGACGGATTTATCTTTTAAGGAGACTGGTAATATCATCAGAGCAATTTGCGAAGAAAGAGAAGATTTAATTTATAGAGGCGATGAATTGGCCACATTTGTTGTTGGACAAACTTTTAGAGAGGAATTAATACACCCAAGCACTGATAATGTGCCATACGCAAAAACGCATGGTTTTCAGAGAATTCTTGAACAGATTATTGCCACTATAGATTCTCTAAAAGAACAAAAGGAAATACCTAATACGGTATTTGCTGGCGGATATCATACTCCCGGTCTTTTGCCGGCTTATGGTGACATTGACGGATTTCTTTTGCCATCATTTATCACGAAAACTCCGAGACAAAAAAGAAAAGGAGTAACGCCTACCATAGGCTTTTGGATTATTGATCTGACTTTTGATGAGAAAATAAAACAAATGATGCCCAAACCAACATTATACGATTGGTCCCCTTATGCCATAAAAGACGATTATTTAAACGATACCGATGCTAAAACTTTCAGTACTTACGCGAAAGATGAAAAATCTGTTTTAGAAACTTTAGTCGATGGTCCGCAAAGTGTTGGGGAATTATCCAGAAGATTAAATCGCAATAAAGATACTATCAATAAAATTATCAACAAACTTACCGATAACAAAGGTTTGATAATAAACATTCCACAGGACACCAAACAAGTAACTTGGAATAGAAGCTTCAAAAATCATTTTTCTTCGTTAGACGATGAAATTATGAAAAATATGCTTGTGAATAAGTTAAAGGTAGCCGTAGTTTCAGATACCCATCTTTGCAGTAACGACCAACAACTATCAATGCTCAAAAGATCTTATGAGATAGGCGATGAAGAAAAAGTTGATGTTTTTTTACATATCGGCGATGTAAGCGATGGTGCTGGATCGGTTGGCTACAGATCACACGGCAAAGATGTTTTTATTTATGGTTATACCGACCAACTGGATTATATGGTAAAAGTTTATCCCAAAAGTAAAACTGGAAAGAAAACTTTAATGATACCAGGCAATCACGATTGGTGGGATTATGAATCTTTTGGCGGCAATATCGTTAAAGAACTTTGCGATAGAAGACCGGATTTGGAATATAAAGATTATCCTAAGGCAAATATTGATTTAAACAATTTTAAGATACAAATTTTTCATCCCGGTGGTGGCAGTTCCCAAGCCTTATCTTACGGAATGCAAAGGCACATTCTCAATCAAAGACGTAATAAAGAAGAAAAAGTTGATGCCATCTTCTTCGGTAATTGGCACAAAGCGTTATATTTGCTTTACGCCGGCGTTCACGCTTTTCTTTGCCCCTCAATGAAAGGGCAAGACGAGTTTCATCAAAAATTGAGTTTGCCGAACGCAAGGGGGATGTGGATTGTGGAAATGTGGAAAGATAAAGATGGCAGAGTAACAAAAATAGTTCCCGATTACCGCGATTTTACTCTAATGACAAAAGAAAAAGATTACGGTATGGAAAATATGGAAAATGAAAGTAATAAAAACACGGAAAAAGAAAAATAATTTATGATAAACTCCGATTAATTTCGGAGTTTTTTATTTTAATGTTAAAATATAGTCTATCACCTACAACCTACAACTTTAACTATGACCAAAGAAAAACTTATCCAAAAATTAATTAATGACGGTTATTTAAAAACACCCGCTATTATTGAGGCTTTTAAAAATATAGACAGAACGGATTTTGTCCCTGAAAATCTTAAAGAAATTGCTTATGAAAACAAACCATTATCTATCGGTTTTAATCAGACAATTTCCCAACCGCTTACCGTTGCTTTTATGTTGGAACTTTTAGAACCAAAAATAGGAGAAAAAATTTTAGATATTGGTTCCGGTTCTGGTTGGCAAACAGCTTTGCTTGCTCATATTGTTGGTATTCAAGGAAAAGTCGTAAGCATAGAAAGAATACCGGAATTAAAATTACTAGCGGAAAAAAATCTGGGAAAATATAATTTTCAAAATATAACAAAAATTGTTCAAGGTGATGGCGCGCAAGGTTTTGCGTCAGAGTATCCCTTTGATAAAATTATCGCCGCCGCGAGCGGAAAATCATTGCCTGCCGCTTGGAAAAACCAATTAAAAATTAATGGCAGAATAGTGGCGCCAATCGGCGAAAGCATTTTTGTTTTCAAAAAAGAAAGCCAAAATAAATTCTCCGAAAAACAATATTTCGGTTTTTCATTCGTTCCTCTGATTTTAGATTAAAAAATAGATAGCGTGTTTTAGAGACGGAAACCGAATAAGGCTAGAACAAAAAGTTTTCCCCAGTTTGGCATTTGACATCTAAAACTGCTCTATAATATACTTCTTTATACAAGAATGTTAGTGTTGCATAAATATAAAAGGCGGACGACTTTTTAGAGCCATTTTTTTTGTGGTTTGAGATGTTCCGCCCTAGCGGCGGATTTTTTTATCCCAAGCTAGCCTCCGAAGGATTGTTGAAACGACCGTTAATTGACAATTTGCGCGTTCGCTTCGCTCACTGTTAACCGATATAAAACTATAAATCTTACGAATCTACAAATATATTCATCGTATTCGTAGATTCGCATCATTTGTAGTTTCGCATCGGTGATAGCGAGCGGAGCGAGCGTAAGAAGTCAGTTTTATGAAGTAGAAATTAGCATTTTCTTTGTGTAAACAAAGATCGCACCTTCGGGTGCAAATAAGTGTAGATGGTGGATGCCTTGACACCAAATAGCGATGAAGGACGCGGCGTAACTGCGATAAGCTTCGGGGAGGTGTGTAGCAACCTTTGATCCGGAGATCTCCGAATGGGGAAACCCTGCCGTGTAAACCACGGCAACCAGTGCTTCGCACTGGAGTATACCTGGGGAAGTGAAACATCTCAGTACCCAGAGGAAAATAAATCAATAGATATTGCGTAAGTAGCGGCGAGCGAAAGCGCAGAAGCCCAAACCTGTTCGGATGTCGGACTTCCGATGTCAGATTTCAGATTTAATTATCTGATTTCTGATTTCTGAAATCCGATATCTGATATGGGGTTGTAAGATAAGAACATTTTCATTAACTTATGACCTATAACTAATAACTCGCGACTTTTTTGTCGTCTGTTGTTAGTTGTTTGTTGTAAGTTAATAGAGGAAAGTTACAAATTCATTGATTAGCTGAATTTGCTGGAAAGCAAAGCCATAGCAGGTGATAGCCCTGTAAGCGAAAATTGGTGAACTTTCTTGTTTTTATTCTTGAGTACCTCGAGGCCAAAATACTTTGAGGGAATCTGCCGGTACTATCCGGTAAGGCTAAATATATTTGGTGATCGATAGTGAACAAGTACCGTGAGGGAAAGGTGAAAAGTAGCCCGGCGAGGGCGATGAAATAGTACCTGAAACCATCTACTTACAAGGAACCGGAGCCAGGATGTCGGACTTTGGATGTCAGATTTCTGATTATTAAATCTGATATCTGATTTCTGAAATCCGATATCTGGGTGACGGTGTGCCTATTGAAGAATGAGCCAACGAGTTTATGTCAATCGCAAGTCTAAGTCCCTTCGGGGATGGAGGCATAGGGAAACCGAGTCTTAATAGGGCGAATGCCAGTGCTTCGCACTGGAATTTTCAATTTCCAATTCTTAATTTTCAATGAATTTTAGAATGATTTAATTTTTAAAAATTAGATATTTAATTATTTATTAAAAATTAGAAATTAGAAATTAGAAATTCCACTGCGGAGCAGTGGTGATGCGGTTGGTGTAAGACCCGAAACCAGACGAGCTTGCCCTGGCCAGGATGAAGTTCATAGAAATATGGATGGAGGTCCGCACCGGTGAGTTGTTCAACACTCTCGGATGAGCTGGGGTAAGGAGTGAAAAGCTAATCGAGTTTGGTAATAGCTGGTTCTCTCCGAAATAGTTTTAGAACTAGCCTCGTATGTTTCTTTGCGGAGGTAGAGCACTGGATGAATGCCAAAGGCCGAAAGGCCGGGCAATCAATCAAACTCCGAATGCCGCAATTTAAAAATACGGGAGTCAGGCTGTGGGGGCTAAGCTCCATGGCCGCGAGGGGAAGAGCCCAGATCGTAGTCTAAGGTCCCTAAATTTCTGTTAAGTGTAAAAGGTAGTTTGCGTCCACAAACAGATAGGAGGTTGGCTTAGAGGTAGCCATCCTTTAAAGAGTGTGTAACAACTCACTATTCGAGGACACAAGCGCCGAAAATTTATCGGGGCTAAACAGAATACCGAAGACACGGATTGTTCGGATATCGGACTTCGGATATCAGACATCGGATTTTAATTGTCTGAAATCTGATTTCTGAAATCTGATATCTGAACAGTGGTAGGAGAGCATTCTTATTGCAGTGAAGGTCACGGCGCGAGCCGGACTGGAGCGATAAGAAGGGAGAATGTTGGCATGAGTAATCAGCAAATCCTGTGAAAAACAGGATCCCCGCAAATCCAAGGTTTCCTCCGCAACGTAACTCGTCGGAGGGTTAGGCGATCCTAAGGCAATGGTGAAAACCGCAGCTGATGGGAAGCCGGTCAATATTCCGGCCCGCCGTTTGCGAAATACTTATGGGGTGACGAAGGAAATAAATTTAAGTGTCTTAATGGTTTGACATTTATGATGTAAGAAAAATCGTCCAGGCAAATCCGGACGAGAGCCTTTAATGGCGATTTTCGGCATTACGAAAAGGTTAGGTTTTACCTGACCAATTTAGATGAATAGCCTTCCGAGAAAAACCTCTATAGTTTGTAAACGGCTCCGTACCGTAAACCGCCACTGGTGGATGAGGCGAGTAGCCTCAGGGGAACGTGTGATTTCTCGTTAAGGAACTCGGCAAAAAAGCTAGGCGTAACTTCGGGATAAGCCTTAGCTGGCGCAACTCCAAATTTCTAATCAATAATCATTAATGATTTGAGATTGGTGATTTAGAGTTGCGTCAGCTCGCAGCTAAAGTTTCTCTGGCGACTGTTTACCAAAAACACAACTCCCTGCGAACTCGTAAGAGGATGTATAGGGGGTGACGCTTGACCGATGCGAGAAGGTTAACACTGGGGGTTAGAGGCTGGACACTGGATGATAGAGAATACTCTAGTATCTAGTTTCCAGTTTCTAGCTCACTAGTCGAAGCCCTCGTCAATGTCAGCAATAACTATAATTGTTCTAAGGTGAATTACATTGCTTTAGTAAAATCCAACTATATGCTGGAATAACCGATGTATCCGACACTACTTTTGAAAAAAGTAAAAATGTGTTCGGTGCGGTCAATCAGCAGGTAACTATAATGCAAAATTATAGGAACCTCAGAGACTATATGTTGGACATTTTGTTCTTTAATAAATACATGGGGTAGGAAGTGCAACTTACGCGTAATGGCAAAGAGCTTGTATAACGGATGTTCTCCGGTTTACAACCTACCCACTATTTTTCTAAATAAACAAATTGAAGATATAGTCCGAACTGCATAGCGATATGCAGAGATGAATAGAAATATTTATCCAGTTTCTAGATTCTAATTACTAGATTCTAGATTCTAGTAACAAACTTGAGCGCAATTCCTTTCCGGGTAAGTGAACTTGCCCCGCATAGAAGTGATTTTATGCGTAATCTTTCAGTTGTGTTTCTGAAAGTAAAACTTGCTATATCGGTGAAATCTAAAATTTTTTGAGACAAAAATTATGACAATACCGAGGGAACCTCCGCTATATGGAGGACTCCGTAGAGACTACACGCAAGCTACTCAAAATTTGAGTAGAACATATAGTCCAATCCTTTTTGAAAAAGAAGGTATCGCACGTATTCGTAACTATTCGTATCATTAGTACCATTCGTATACTGGTATCGATACTACGAGCGGAGCGAGTAATGAAGTTCCGGAGCGCATGAAAAGCGGAACGACTGGAGAACTGTCTCAACGAGAAGCACGATGAAAATGCGATACCCGTGAAGACGCGGGTTACCGGCAGCAAGACGAAAAGACCCCGGAAGCTTTACTGTATTTTGATATTGTTATTAAAGTTTTGATGCGTAGAGTAGTGGGTAGGCTTTGAAGTTCCGATTTCGGTTGGAATGGAGCCAAAAGTGAAACACCCATCTTTAAAATTTTAATACCTAACCTGTTCCGCAAAACGGAATGGGGACAGTGTCTGAAGGGCAGTTTTTCTGGGGCGGAATCCTCCAAAAAAGTAACGGAGGAGTTTATTAAGGTTGGCTTGGCACGGATGGAAACCGTGCTCAAAGTGTAAATGCATAAGCCAGCTTGACTGCAAGGCCTACAAGCCGCGCAGGCGCGAAAGCGGAAATTAGCGACCCGACCATTCTTTATAGAAAGGTGGGAGATAACGGATAAAAGTTACTCCGGGGATAACAGGCTGGTGCGGTCCGAGCGTCCCTAGCGACGACCGCGCTCGGCACCTTAAGGACATTGGGGTGCCCCACGAGTAATCGTGGAAAAAAAAGTGACTTATAATGGTGAACTCCACATTATTTAGTAGTAAAATGATATGTGGACAATACCATGGGAAGTTTAACTCAATTTCAACGATCAGTTATTATTGGATCGATTTTAGGCGATGGATATTTACGAACATTTCCAGGGCGCAAAAATGCGCTTCTTGAAATCAACCATTCTTTTAAACAAAAGGAATATGTTGATTGGAAATATAATATTCTTGCGAATATATCTGCATCGCCGCCAAAAGTAAGAAATAGCAATGGTAAAAGAATTGCATATCGTTTTTATTCCAAACAACTTCCGGAACTAACAAGGTTTCACGAGTTGTTTTATGGTAGTGGTAAAAAATCAATTTCTGAGCACATTGTCATTGATCCAGTAATATTAGCAATTTGGTATATGGATGACGGAAGTAGATGTAGTGATAGCGATTATTATCTAAACACGCAACAGTATAATATAGAAGATCAGTATAGATTAATAAATAAGTTGGGTAATTTAGGATTGAAAACGAATATTAACAAAGATAAAACTTATTGGCGTTTGAGATTTTTAACATTATCTTTACAGAAACTAAAGAAAATAATATCACCCTATATTATTCCATCTATGTATTATAAATTGGGTTATAACCCCTTAGAGACTAAGGCTATTCAGCCGAAAGTCGTTTTATTTTAAAACGGCTAATACGTCAACTCCTTTTGCTGATCAAAAGGATGAAGATATAGTCCAAGCAATGAGTAATCATTGATTTTTGCGATGTCGGCTCACCACATCCCGGGGGTGGAGAAGCTCCCAAGGGTATGGCTGTTCGCCATTTAAAGTGGTACGTGAGCTGGGTTCAAACCGTCGAACACGGCGGCTCTCAACAGCAATGTTGAGATGAATAAGTTGACTCATATCGGTGGAGCCCTCAAAAATTTAATCTGGTTTTTGAGGAGAATACCGAGGGAAGTTATTTGCTCAAATTTTTGGAGAGTAAAAAAATAGCACAATCATAATAATAATTGTGCTATGAACTGTGAATAAAAAGTTTATCTACTACTTGTCGTTTTTCCTGCTTTTGGAAAAAATTTATTACCGATTTTTTCTCCAATTCGGATTGAGACAAGTAGTATTGTCCAATAAAATATCACAGATATGATTTTGTAAAAATTTTGTTTGTCGAAAGAACCACCGTCGAACAAATTGTAATTTTTACCAATGTAACCATTGAAAGTGATATTTAGTTTTTGGAAAAAATATTGGAATATGCGCCACAAAGGAATAATTATAACGCATACCACAGCGATTTTAAGTAGAATGCGATACATGGTTTTCATGAAAAATCCTTTCTTTTATTGTGTTAATTTTTCTAATGCTATTTTAAGTTTAGCATACTATATCTAATTTGTCAATAACAAACTAATCTCCAAAAATTTGAGCAAATAACCCCGTAGAGACTTGCCCCGAGTTTATCAAAGGGCAAATGGATATTATAAATATCCATAATACGTCAACTATCCTTTTTACAAAGGATAATGGTATAGTCCAAACCGTTAGTAATAACGGAAAATGAATCTGATATCCGATATCTGATATCAGATATCTGAAATGCGTGAGACAGGTTGGTCTCTATCTGCTGTCGGCGTAAAGATATTTGAGGGAAGTCGACCCTAGTACGAGAGGACCGGGTTGAACGAACCTCTGGTCTACTGGCTCTGCCACCAGGTGGAACGCCAGGTAGCTATGTTCGGACGGGATAAGCGCTGAAAGCATCTAAGCGCGAAGCCTCTCCCAAGATTAGATATCATGAATCCCTAGCAGACTACTAGGTTGATAGGTTCTAGGTGTAAGGCCCGTAAGGGTTTTAGCCGAGGAATACTAATAGATTCACCGCTAATTTCTACTTCACAAAGCTGATTTCAATAAAAAAATAAGTTTTTTGCTATGAGTTCTGGGTGATTAACCGCAAGGTGTCCCACCTCTTCCCATTCCGAACAGAGAAGTGAAATTCTTGCGAACCGATGATACTTATTGCCTCGGCGATAGGGAAAGTAGGTTTTGCCCGGAACTGATTGCGGAAAATTTTATTAGTTTTATTCGTCGTATTAAACAAATTTTCCAAAACAAAAACCGCCTCTACAAATTGTAAAATTTGTATCGGCGGTTATTTTTAGAAAATTATTTGGCAGAGCCACTCGCCGTGTCCGTAAGGCACGGTGGTGATACCTTTTGATTTTTAACCTAAATCATAGGCATCACGGGTGGAAAGAAATTTACCTCGGTAAATTCTTATTTTCGCCGCTTTCCCATTTATTTTTACCAACAAATATTTATATGCTGGTATTTCGTATTGGGATTGATTTTCCTCAACGGCACACCCATTGTCTCTCAAAATATCGGCCAAATATTTTAAATCTTCTGGGGTATGATTTTCCCAGAATTTATAATTTTTAAGGTTTTCCATTAGTTCTTTCCTTTCAAAGAATAATTTTTAAAATTTTCTTTGTTCATTATACACCCATATAACAATTTTGTCAATAGTATAAAAATGGCTTAAAATCTAGGTTTTTTTAATCTTACAGCCTAGTTACTTAGCGCCTAGTTGCCTAGCGTCTAGAGTCTCGCTAATCGCCACCAAGAAACCAATGCCTTTTTCCAACTCATAATTGAGCAGAAATAATTGAACTCAATCAGTGTTTTGAAAACCCATACCCAAAAACCGGAGAAAATTTTAGAACCGATTTGAACGATGCCATAACGGCCACCTAAAGGAATCACATAAGGATAATGGCGGGGCGTGTAATTATATTTCTGTAATTTTACATTTGTCGGATTACATTCTTTTTCAATGCAGTTTATAATATTTTTTGCGGCGATTACGCCTTGTTCAATCGCCGTGCGCGCCACTTGCGGCATTGGTTGTTTTGTTATTGGATCGTAAAAACAAGCGATATCGCCGATGGCATAAATTTTTCCATAAACGCGCAAATCTGTTCCGTTTGGCAAACATTCCAAAACCGATTCTACTTCCATTCTTCCTCGTTTCTCCCGTTTTAAAGGCATCTCTTGGGCAAGTCCGACCGCTTTCACTCCACCAGTCCAAATCAATATATCAAAAGGAACCATCACGCCATTGCTAATAAATAGTGTGTCTTTATCCGCGCGCGCGATAGGGGAATTTACAAGAATTCCCACTCCTAAATTTTTTAATCTATCCGTTATTCTTTGAATAAAGTCAGTTTGAAAACCGGGCAAAATTGAAGGCAATGCTTCAACGATTGTAACAGAAATTCCTAATTCATAACGAATTCGCGCGGCAAGTTCTACGCCAGTTGGTCCACCGCCGCCTATTACTACTCGCAATTCTTTTCCTTTGTGTTCAAATAAATCATGAATTTTTTGTCGCAAACGCAAAGCGTCATTCATTGATTTAAAAGAAAAAGCCGAATCGGCAAGCCCTGGGATATCAAAATAATTTGATTCCGCGCCGAGTGCAAGAACAAGATATTCGTAAGAAAGTTTGGAGCGATGCAGATGAACAACGCCTTGTTCTAAATCAAGATGTTCTATTTCGTCTTTTATAAACCGTATTGGCAAATCTTTAAATAATTCTTTAAATGGAAAAGTTACTAAATTTTTCGCCGTTTCATCAGAAAAATTTTGTGGTGAAAGCGTAGGAATAGTATAAAGCGGTGGCGTAAAAGTATGTTCATTGTTTTTATCTACTAATATTACTTCGTATTCTTTTTGTAGTTGATGTTTAGTGATATTTCGCCCTAAATCCAGCGCCGTTCGCACGCCACCAAACCCACCACCTAGAATTACAATATTTTTCATATATAATTTATTCTATGCCAATACATTATCTAAGCCAAGTTGATAAAAACAAAATTGCCGGCAAAATTTGTATTTTAAGAGTTGATTTAAATGTCAAAAAGGGATTAGAAAAAGACGCCTTTCGTTTGCAGACGATTATTCCCACTATTCAACTTTTGCTCAAAAATCAGTGCAAAATTATCATAGTGAGTCATAGGGGAAAACCAGAACAGAAGATACAGAATATAGGATATAGAATACAGGGAATTGATAAAAAATTGTCGTTGAAACCGTTTGTGCCGCTTATTGGCAATATCATAAAAACAAAAGTCCAATTCGTTAATCATTTCAATTTTGCAAAAATTAAAAAACAAATTGAAAATTCTAAGGATAAGATATTTCTTTTGGAAAACATTCGTTTTCTTGCCGGCGAAGAAAAAAACGATTCAAAACTCGCGAAAAAACTCGCCTCGCTCGCGGATTTCTATCCCGTTAGAAGTCGCGCTCACGCCAAAGGCGTGAGTCCGAAAGACCGTGGCGCGACTACTTCTAATGGGATCTATGTGAATGACGCTTTTCCGGTATGTCATAGAAAAAACGCTTCAGTCGTTGCAATTACAAAATTTTTATCGTCGTATGTCGGTTTGCAATTAGAAAAAGAAATCAAAAATCTGGATGGTGTTATGAAAAACGCGCGCCATCCGTTCACGATCATCGTCGGTGGCGCAAAAATTGCCGACAAACTTGGCGTTATTAAAAATTTTTGGAATAAAGTCGATTATTTTCTTTTCAGCAGTTCTTTCGCGCGGTATCCAGATTCCGCTATTATTTTGAAACCATTTTTGCAATCGCCAAAGATAAAATTGCCCGTTGATTTCAAAATGAGTGGCGGGAAACAATTAGATATTGGTCCCAAAACCGAAAAATTATATACCGATATCATCAAAAAATCTCAAACTATCATCTGGAATGGCCCGATGGGTGTTTTTGAAAATAAAAAATTCGCGAAAGGCACAATCACAATTTGGAAAACAATAATTGTCAGATGTCAGATGTCAGATGTCAGATGTCAGATTATTGTTGGGGGAGGGGAAACAATCGCATCGTTAAAACTCCTAGATTCTAAATTCTATATTCTCAATTCTCGTAATGTATTCATATCAACTGGCGGTGGTGCGATGCTCCAATACCTCTCTGGCAAAAAACTTGCGGGAATAAAAGCTTTAGATTAATCTTAAAATAGAATAGAAAGGAAAAATAAAATGTTTTTTGCATTTGGTGTTATCCCTGCTGAAGAGAACGGGCCACTAGACGAGTTTTTGGATTCGAACGGAAATTTTATAAATGGTGCTATTTGTTACGGTATCGGTTTCACAAGAAATAGCGTGCATGGATACGAAGGTCTTTCAAGTAAAAAAAACGGAGGATTTGATATTATGAACAAAATGACGAAAGGAGCATTAAGTAAACTTTTTGGAGGAAAAAGAGTAAAAGCGAAAGGAAGATATGTGTTGTTAAAAAATAAGAAAAAAGAGTTAAAAATGTTAAAATATGTCATTCAAACGATGCCGGAAGAAGAATTGAATTTTAAAGATTTAGCAAAATTAATTGTAGAAGACGTCGAATACATGATTAAAAAATACGGTAAAAGAGCCGTTTTACTTATACGATTGTAATTATGAATCTTTTTGTTCTTAAAAACGACAGGAGATAATGGCATATACTACTTTGATGAACCTTTTGTCGTCTATTGTTGTCTTGTTTGACGGTGAAAATATCACTGTCTTGAGTTATTAGATGTCAACCGCCAACGCAAATTTATAATTTGCCGCGGCGGTTTTTTTATACACAAATACCTTAACGTATTAACTTAATATATTAATCGGAAGTAATTTATCTATTTTTTCCTATTATTTTCTATATTCCTTTTATGCGCACGTGCGCACAAAAGGAATATAGAGAAAACAACGATAATAAGACCACCGTCTTCATTATAATTATTTTGAGTTTATCAACCATTATTATTCATCAATTTTTTCTTTTTCAGTTTGAATATACCCAAAAGTTTTTTATCGCAATCGGTAAGAAAACGAGCTTCTAAAATCTCTATTCCGCTCTCTGCGTCATAACATTCAGCCAACATTTTTACCTCGTCTGTACAATCATACGGATATACAAAAACACTTTTCTGAATCGGGCACATTCCAATCATTGTTAATTTACGTCTAAGTGCATCACGAATAGCGCTGTATTTTTTAGGAATATCAAATATTACCAAGCGCCATTTTCCATCCCAAACAGGTTCTCTATGTAGTTTAAATTTCTGAAATGCAATACGTAAGGCAAGTTTTTTTCCTTTTGGTGTAAGTACAAACTTGAACGTGTTTTTGGTCACTTGTTGATATCGCCAGTATTTTTTTGAACTACCCTGTCTTAATGTTTTTGGTAAATCTCTAGATACGCAGTGATATCGTTCCTGCTTGCGTTTTCCAAAAATTGCAAAAACGTTTGGTGCAACCATCGCAATAGTCAGTACGCCAATCACGAGTGCCAGTCCGAATAAACTTTTTCCCATGTTATATCCGATTAGCTTTGCCCTCTCCATTAATTCGTGTTTCGCAGACGCTTGCTCTATCGCAGACCATTCTTCCCGTAAGCGATGCACGATGAACATTTCCTGTTTCTGTGTGAGTTTTTTGATATATTTTATTTTCGGCATATATAAACTCTTAATTTTCCGCTAATATTCTTAGCATACTCTTATTGCGCACATGCGCAATAAGAGTATGCATGATGTTCATGCATTATTATGTATTGACAAAAAATTGTTTTAAGAGTACAATTTCAAACAGAATTTGAAAAGAAACATAATTTAACAATTAAATATGAAAGGGATGCTTGATGACAGATATTATAATCAGTATATTACAAATTTCCGTTTCAATTATTTTCTTCGCAAACAAAGTTTTTGTTCTTATCGGCAAAAAAATGGGATGGTTATTAGGGGTTATTGCGGCGGCGCTCTCTATCTTTTATTTTTTTCTTCTCCATCTTTATATTTTTACGATATTAGAAGTAGGACTTGTTGTTCTTATGGGTTATGGATTTTTCCGGAAAGAACATATGAGTGCGTATGTTGAACGTCTTATACACGCAACTATTATCATCGTTATGACCGCGCTTGTATATTTTGTATTTAACGGTTTTATGACTGTTATGGAGTTTTGCGAATCAATATTTATGCTTACAGGAACATATTATCTTACTCATAAGCGAGTACAGTTAGGATGGTTTTTATATGGCTGTGCGCACATATTCTTAACGATAGTAGCATACGGTGTGGATCAGGAATTTTTTGCGAATTTCCAGATTGCCTCCGGTATTGTTGCATTTGCCGGATGTATCAAAAAAAATTGAAACAGGAAATTATTCAAAGTCACCAAAGTTTTTTTTGGTGATTTTTTTTATCTTACACTAAGTTATCTGGCTATGACTAAATAACTTAGTGTAAATTTTTTTATATTAAATTAGTAAACTACCCCGTTTTTACAGGTGAGAATTTCTCGCGTTATTAAAACAAATGTTATTGGAATAAGGAAGTGAACCAATAATACAACAATCCTAATTGCCAAAAGGTGCTTAATAAACCTTGTGTGGAAGTTGCGATGGTTGAAGTAGCGGGAGTTGATTCTGTTGAAGTGGTAACAATAGTGGGTGCTGATTCTGTTGAGGTGGTAATGAGAATAATTTCCGGTGTACTTGTTGGCGTGCTTATCGGTGTACTCGTCGGTTCAAGATAAATCGGTGTAGTTATGACCATTGTATCCATTGATGATGTTGGTAATGGTGGAGGAAGTGAATAAGAATACGCTCCTGGCGAAGTAAAAAACATGTAATCTCCAGGCGGCGGCAATGATGGATAATACGATGGAGGAGGAAGCATATACGCTTCCGATGAAGTAGAAAATATATAATTTCCAGCTGTTGGTGATGGTTGTGATAATGATTCAGTAGATTGTATGATAGGCGATGATGTCGGTAAAATAAACGGCAATTGTTCGGTGCTGGTTGAAACATTTGCTGAAGGCGTGATGGAAATCGTGATTTTTTTATTTGCGCTTCCGCCCCAAGAATCATACGCCATAATTTCTATGTTAAATGTTCCCGCGGACGGTGTTCCTTGTAATAAACCGGTTTCCGAGTTGATTGAGAAAGAATAAGGATACCCTTGCTGGTTGATATACCAGCGATATGGCGGCGTACCGCCTTCGGCATTTAATGTATGAGAATACGCCATTCCTTCATTTCCATCCGGTAATGTCGCAGTGGTAATAGACACCGATTTTTTTACTTCTATAGTAATATCTTGGGTAATTTTTGATCCGGCACCGTCTTCCAATTGCGTGGTAATCGCAAATGTTCCCGATTCATTTACTATGCCGTTGATTGTCCATAATTTTTTATTGAACACCAAACCATCCGGCAATCTTCCTCTGATCATACTCCATGTATACGGCGCTTTTCCGCCATTACCATTAAAATAATGGGAAAAACTTTGACCGGTATTTAGAGTAAATGTTTGCGGAATGTTATATCCATTGAGCGGCGGCGGTTCCAAAAATGGAAGCGTGAAATTCAATGAAGATGTTTCTGTTGGTTCAAATGTTCCCAATGTTTCAAAAATAGTTTCATTCTCTCCTCCGTAATTGAAATTTGATTGGATAACGCCAATCGTTCCATCGCTCAATATAATAAAAGCAATATCGCCATAAATATAAGTAGGGGACATTTTGCGAATATCAGACCAATTTCCATTTTCCAATAAATGATAATAAATGCCATCATAGCCGTTATACATAAGCGCAGTATTTCCATCGTATTCAACAAATTTCAAACTTGCTTGCCCATAACCAGGAATAGATACCGTTCGCATTTTCTGTAACAATGAGCCAACCAATTTGGAAATAATAATAGTGTTGTCAGGGGAACGGACATACGCAATATATGTCGCGCCATCGCCTGTCTCCATGATTGCGGCGTTTGATTCAGTCGCGCCGCTTTCCGTGAGGCGAACGGGAACATCCCACGCATTCAAATTACTTGATCGTGTAAGATAGAGATCGGTCGGCGGCCCATTTTCCGTGTACAGCAAATAATATCCGTTGCTTGTTTTAATGAAATCTTGGATTTCTGCATTCGGTGAAGTAATAGAAGAAACAGCGCCGGAACGAGTCCACGACGAACCGTCTCTTGATGTAAATAATACAAAATTATTTTGCTCGGTATTTGGTTGCCACGTATTAATGTTACGAGTGACTGCAAAAAGCGCGCCATCACTTTCAATCATCGGTGTTTCGCCGTTGCCATCACCCATTATTTCGGGAGTTGACCAATTTTCTCCATTATCATGGGAACGGGAAATATATATTTGTGAAGCAAACGAAGTGGGGGAATAATCTTGCGCGTTAAAAGACACGATAAGATTGCCATTGGAGCGACGAAAGATAAATGGGGTTCGGCTGTTAAGATTGTTTTTCATAATGCGAGAAGAGGGTTTTGCAATATTGATGCGCATCTCTGCTTGCGTTTGCATACCAGTGGTATCAGAAAGTTTCAGTGTGAATTTGTATATTCCCGCTTTTGTTGGTAAACCGATTATTTTTGCTGGTTCATACGCGCTTTGCGTAAGTGATAATCCCGGTGGTAATTCGCCGCTATCAATTTTCCATTGATAAGGATATTCGCCGCCTTCCGCTTGCAGATAAACATTTTCATAATATTTTCCCACCGTCGCGTTTGATAAAATATTCTGAGTGATAATAAGCGGTTTTACTATTTTCAGATTATAATACTGCGTATTTTTATTCCCTGCGCTATCGGTTGCCGTGATGCCGAAATATCCGTATTCCTGTTCCGTGGGCAATCCGATAATCATCGCGCTTGTAGCATTTATTTTTTCCAAACGGACACCGGCAGGCACCTTACCGTATGTCGGTTCTATTTCAAATGTATAAGGAGGAATACCATCTTCAGCAATAAGAGTTTGTTCGTAAGTTTCATTAATTAACGCAGCTTTAATTTCAGTTGGTAAAATACGAATAGGAATTTCTTCAATATTTAATTGATACCAAAATGTTTCTTTTGTGCCGACCGCGTCAGTTACATTTATCGTGAAATTTGAATAAACTGATTCGGTTGGCGTGCCGGAAACAATGCCACTGGTTTTATCTAATGAAATTCCTTTCGGCAATTCGCCGTATGTTATATCAAAACTATAAGGCGTTACACCGCCGTGAACCACAATTTCATTCTTATAAGCAATACCTTTTTTACCGCCAGGCAAAGATTGTGTTTCAATAATCAGTCGCTCGTGGATGGTTAAAGATAATTGCTTTGTCGCGCTTCTTTTTAAATTATCCGTTATTCGCGCGGTAAAAGTTGTAGCGCCGGCTTTTTCCGGCGTGCCGGAAATAATACCCGATTGTTCAAGCGTTAATCCTGCTGGTAGAGCGCCGTCTATAATATCCCAACGAAGAGGATACATTCCGCCATACATATTAATATATCCGTAATAAGGAATTTCTGTGGTGCCGATAGATAATATTGTTTCGCCAATAAATGGTTTCTCTGGCGGCAGAGGCGGTGGTTCTGCCACGCGACGGCGAAGAGCCGCTTTTCGCGCCGGCAATTGTTTTTGTAAAAGCGCGAGTTGTTTTGATAAATCTTGGGTAAGAAATACTTCTTGCGCTCGTCGCGCTTTATAAGCCACTCCATCGGCATATTCAATACATTCCCACCGACGATACGAAGAACCGCAATAATATTTTTGCAACGCTATTTTATCTTTTTGTCCGATTACTTCAGATGGCAGTGTTTGTTGCGTCGCATCCGCGCCAAGTTCTTCCAAATAATAAGCGGCTACAAGCACCGCGTCGTAAATATTCCACGGATTGTAAGTTTTATCGCGTTCGCCACGTTTTTTCACTGTTTCCCACCAAGTTTGCGGTTCAAATTGAGTAAAACCGAGCGCGCAAGTGGATGAGGTGGGAATACGATTTTTATTCGCTTTTCCTTCTGTATTAATTTCCCCAAGCGATATAAGAATTTTCTCGTAATTTTTCGCATTATTATAATTTGCTTTACAATCGTATGCCCTCCAGTATTCGCAATCAGCCGTATTATAAATTTTACATAAAGACTTCCATTCTTTTTCTGTTTTGCCGGTATTTTTTCCATACGCCGTTTCTTGGCCAATTAATCCGTAGAGCAAAGAAGCGCGCACGCGCGTTTTACTTGCCGCCTCCACAATCGCTTTAATAATATCCGTATTGCTTGGAGGAGAAATTAAAATTTCCGCGCGCGCGAAAAAAGGCAAGATAAATACGATACTCGCGATAAGAAATAAAATACGATTCATTGAATGTTATTGAACGCTAAGAAATAAGAATGTTTTTATATTGTCTATATATTTTTTATCGTCAATTTTTGAAATACGGATAGAATAAATTTTTTGTCCATTAGTCAGATAATAATAAAAACCGTCAAATGTTCCTTGTATAGCCACAGAAACTTTGTATGCGATTATATCGCCAATAGTCATTTTTTCTCGCGGAGAATAAATTTTATCTCCGATTTCTTGTTCCGCCTTTTCCAACCATTTATCAATGGAAAGCGAAAGGGGGTTATTTTTTGTCACGCGAATATGAATAATTGGCGGACATTTTGGGTCTCCCTTGCACATATATATTTTATCGTGCAGTTCAATCCAATCGCCTAAAACGCTTCGCGCGATAATCAAATTATTTGGAACAGTTAGAGTATATCCCTGCCCGTTATTGATAATTGTTTTTTTATTTTCTGTTATTTTAATTTCAATATCCGGCACTGTTATATCTTCCGTTTCCGTAAGAGAAGATAATATCTCTCTTTCTTTCTCAAGACGAATTTTGTCTTCTAAAGTTAGTTGAGTAATCGCTTCTATGTCTGTGCGAGTTTGCGCGATTTGTTCTTCGGTGGCGACTTGTTCTTTCGGCGCGATTTTATACCTAACAAATAAACTTACCGCGACTAAAAACAAAACCAATCCTCCGCTAACAAATAATCTTCTGTATCGGAATAACATATATCTATTATACACGAAATAAGTCAGATAATTTGATGTATTTTTACTAAATTAAAAAGCGATAGCAAAATAACTTAGTAAAAACATATCAATTATATTTAAAACTGGGTTTTGCGTTCATGTTCATTCTAGCTATAATATAGTTTATGAAAAACATTGTTGTTTTATATCATGACGACTGCCCCGACGGTTTTGGCGCGGCATTCGCGGCGTGGAAAAAATTTGGCGGCAAAGCGGAATATATCGCGACGGGATACGACGACAAACCTCATCTGGAATTAAAAAATAAAACAATTTATTTGTTGGATTTCAGTTATGCCAGCAATATTATTAAAAAATTGGTTGCTCAAAACAAAAGAGTTATCGCGATTGACCATCATATTAGTCGTAAGGAAGACATTAAATCAGCTTCCGAATGGCATTATGCCGACAAACATTCCGGCGCGACTCTTTCGTGGCTTACTTTGCATCCCAAAAAACCGATACCAAAACTTCTTAATTATGTTGAAGATGTGGATTTATGGAAAATGAAATTGCCGCACACCGATGCAATCATATCAGTAGTCGGTGTTACGAAATGGACATTCAAAGAATGGGATAAACTGGCAAAGAACTTGGAACATCCGAAAACATTCAAAAAACATTTGGAACACGCGCATTGGATTATAAAAGCCAATAGAAAGATAAAAGAGAGAATTATAAAAAATGCCGAATTAGTAGAATTTCAGGGTTATAAAACTTATGCCGTGAATTCTCCGGTTTTCAATTCAGAATTAGGACATAGTTTATACGAAAAGTTGCCGCCCATCGCTATCATCTGGAAAGAAGGGCATAACAAAAATTATGTCTCTTTGCGTTCCGATGGAACTGTAGATGTGTCAAAATTAGCAAAAAAATTCGGTGGCGGAGGACACAAAGCGTCAGCGGCCTTTTTTATAGACGCGGAAAAACCGCATCCTTGGAAAAATTTAGAATAAAATGTCTACTAATAAATATTACGGGTATTTTTTGCCGGAAAAAGATTTTTATGGGATAACCAATGATTGGAATGAATGTGAAAAAATTGTAAAACGAAAAAATGGCGCGAGATTCAAAAGATTTAAAACACGGGCTGAAGCAAATGAATGGATTAACAAAGGAGCAAAATATAGTTATAAACCACATAAACACTTAGAAAAAGGAATTTATTTTGATTCTGGCACGGCCAGAGGCAATGTTGAAGTTAGCGTTACCGATAGGGAAAGAAAAAATTTATTGGATAAAATTCTCAACAAAAAATATATTAATAAATTCGGCAAACATTGGGTTTTTGATAAAGAGGCGACAAATAATTTCGGGGAATTATACGCTTGTTATCTCGCCTTAGAAATTGCCATAAAAACGGGGGATAAAAATATTTTTGGAGATAGTAATTTAGTTATTCAATATTGGTCTAAGGGAATTATTAAAAAGAATAATGTTCCGTTAGAAACATATAATTTAGCTTTAGAGACAACAAAATTAAGGGAAAAATTTAAAAGTTTAGGAGGCACCGTTAAGTTTATAAGCGGAGACGATAATCCAGCAGACTTAGGTTTTCATAAATAAATTTGAAACTACTAAACTATTATTTTGTCATTGCGAATCTCGCAAAACGGGATGAAGCAATCTTTTGAAAAACATTATTAGTCTTTTGTAGAAATCAAAAACCTCACTCGTAAAACAGTGAGGTTTTTCGTATAAATTAAACGCAATTTTCGTATAAATTTTGAGGCGGTTCTTCCACTCCAACGGCTTCCCATTCTAAATCAGTTCTATGCGTTGGCGGAACCAATTTCTCAAATGTAACTAATTTATTAGGAGTCAGATAAACAGGTGACTCAACCGACTTAATATTTTTCCAGTAAACTTTCGCTGGGCCCTTTGCGGTTAAAATACATCCTGAATTTCTGCGGAAATTCCACCAGAGAACGATTTCCCCTTGATAAGTAGATAATCTATCAACAAAATAATCTTTTATACTGACATTTTCTTCAGAAGATAAAGCGAGACTTTCTTTTTTATTAGCATAAAGATTTTTCAGCAATTCCACTAATTGCGGCCAATTTTTTTGTTCCGTTGAAAAATAAGGGCAAACTATTTCATCGTTTGCATTTTTGAAGCATTGTGCTGAATAAACTTTTTGAACGACAAAATAAAATTGTTCATTTTGATTAATAACGCTCGATTCCCAATACTTGAATTTGCCGTTATCTTGAGTTTCCAGAATCGTGAGACAATTTTGGTCGGCTTTCGTATAAGGAAAATCCGTCCCTAAAATAGTGACATTTTTCTGATAAGCCACAACATTTTGTTCTTGGCTTATTTCTTTACCGATATCTTTTTTCAGAGTAATATTTTTCGTTTTTTCTTCAACATTCAAGCCATAAACTTTGGTATCGGTTTTATCAAAAATAGCTTGAATAATAATTTGGTTGCCTGCATTCAACTTCCCAAGTGGTGTAATTTCATATTTAATATTATTAACTAAATTTTCACCGCTTAATTTCCGTTGCTTATTAATACTACTTCTCCGGGAAATCCTTGAATTTGACTTATTTTTACCGCCTTTCTTATAATTTCCGTTGCTTATTAATACTACTTCTCCGGGAAATCCCTGAATTTGACTCATTTTTACCGCCTTTCTTATTTAATTTTTAAGTCTCTAATACTGCGAATATTGTATTATAGAGATAATCTTATGTCAAGCCGCTCTAATCGCATAACAAAAAAACACTCATTAGTCCGCTTATACAAAGCGGAATGATGTATCTAAAGTCCTCAAACATTCGTATTCTGAAACCGCGAATTGTTATAACTTTCCGCTTCGCTCATTTTTAATGGCGCAGTGCTATTTCCAGTTCTGATATAAAAATGTTCGTTTTGGTCTAATTTCAAATAAACTGGCCGCGTTCCCTTCAATGTTTGAACTACGCAAATTTCGTGTCCATCAATTTTATTAAACCAAAGTTTCACCAAAGTTCTAAATTCCGGCCCAAGCATTTTATTAAAAACTTGCGTGAAATGGTTTTCAAATCCGTCACTTGAATGTTTCGGCAATGTTTGATAATCGGCTTCTAGGCCGAGAGTCTCTCGGTTATCGTGAATACCAATTATCAAATGTCCGCCATTAGAGTTTATAAATGCGGCTATTGTTTTCATCGCCGCCTTTTCCAGTTCTTTATTGGGCTGGCCAAGTTTACGGTCAAAACGGAAAGATGATTTAAATTCTAATCGTTCATGTTCTTCCTCTTTGAGCATTTTTACGACATCTGGTTCGTTATTAAAATATGCGCTGTGTGGATTGATAAAATATTTTAAAGTTTTCATAAAATTTTCCGGTCGGGAAATATCTTTTAATACGATAGTTTTATTTGCGTATCCATTTTCCACTTGAATAGAACCGTAATGTAAAATTCTTCCCATCGGCCCGTAAGAAATTATGGTAGTCATTGATTTATCCATCGGTATTTCTTTATTTTTTTTGAAAAAAACTCCCCAACGATAAGAAAGTAACCCTGGCTCAATCGTGTAAAATTCATAATACCAGCGCATAAAAGCGTAAATGGTAATACCAAGTTGCGCGCCGGCGAGGAAAAGCAATTTAGCGTTATTGTAAGAAATAAAATCGGCAAAAAAAGATTGGCTATAGACTTGATATTTATAGTTGTTGTGTCCAGTCGCGAGAAAATAAGCGATAAATGCTAAAACTTCTATCATCACTAGCGTGTAAATCAAAACCATCGGACTCCTCCTCGTAATATTTGAATTATTTAAAGAAGGATAGTTCACATCTTCAGTGTAAAACAAACGTATTTATTTTTCCATACGAATTTTATTTAACATCAAACGGTTTTAATATTCCTATCTCCACGAAATTATTGGTCAAAATATTTTCCGCTTTATCCCTTGCTACAATTTCTTGAAGCACCCATGTGCCAGGCGGAGAACCTTTAGGAAGCGTGAAATCAATCTGATAATTTTTGTATTCCGTAGGGTTTCCCACAAAATAATCCGTATAGAAATTATCGTGGTAATGATATTTATATAATGTATCGCCCGTTGGTTTTTGGATAATGAAACTTACGACTCCCAATCCCGAATTATCATCACGCGCTTTATACCAAATAGTCACATCGGTCTCGCCATTAGGCGATTCCGGAAATCGTGGAATAGCGTTTATTTTAATGGAAGAAACATCAAGTTCCGGTTTCACATAATCCGGCCGTTCGGTTTGGATATCAATGGTAATCGCTTTATTTTTCAGGTCGTATCGCGTCGCATTTCCCGCTACATCTTTCACCCAAAACTCGCGAAACGTCCAATCGCCGCTCGCTTTGTATTTTTTGATGATAAAACTGTATGTGATCCTCGCAAGAATAAAATTATATTTAGAACTACCACTAACGGATTGGCCAGATTTATAATGTTGTAAGCTTGCGGACCCGCTGATACCTTCCCTGTCATTTTTGTCTATAACAGGAACGGTAACTTTTGCCACGATTTCGTTATTTTCTCTCACCACTTCGTAAGTAATGTGGTCGGTATCCGCGGATGGAGCTTCATTATCTTCGTCCGGATTGTTTATAAACATTAACCATCCAAACTGATTTTGTCCCTCATAGCGGCGATTATCAACCCTATCAAGAACAGTTATCTGGTTTGGCGCCCAGTAGCCGTGCGCCATATATTTATTAATAATAAATTCCGCTCCCAATAAAAATTTGTCGCCGTTCACCGGATTAAAATTTACATTAACATAAGTTCCTCTTGGCGAAATAAGGGTGGTGTATGCGTATCTGGCGCCGTCTCCCGATTTTTCTGAAAGACGGAGAAGAACTTTTATTTTATTCGCGCCACCAGGCAATTTCCTTACTGCTACATCTATTCCCATAATTTTTCCGGGGAAAGTAACATCCGGTTCAAGATCAAACACTTCAAAAGTAAATTGTTTGTCTATGAGTATCACATACTCGTATCCTTTTACGATATTTTTTATAAAATTATATTTTTCCGGCGCGATATTTCTTACCCAATCCGGTTGGTAAATATAGTAAGCCATCGTATCGGCAAAGTCCTCATCGGGATTTTTGAATGCCGCGTATGCCGAAACGAAATTCGTCGTTGTCTTCCGATACCACTTTTTCTGATTCGTTCGTCTATCTATAATTTTTGGATGATCGGCGGGCGGGGGATTTAATGTAGAAGGATCCACATAACCATCTAATGTCGGAGTTGTGCTCCAGCCGCTCAAATCCATCCACTCTTTTTTTGTTTGGTCACTCAAAACCTTATGCCACAAAAAATGGGTGATTTCGTGGGCAATCACTCTTCTGATATAATCGGCGCTACCGCTTTTGAACGCTAGATCGGTAAATTCCATATATCCGAGATCAATCCAAGCGATCGCCGCAGCGCCGGGAATAAGCGGATTAGTCAGTCCTTGTTTTCGGCGGACAATTTTTTCTAAGCCGGGCATTTTTCGAAATCCAGCCGGCATATCTTCAAAAACTGTATCAAGGTATTGAAGTTCTTCCACGCTAAATTCCTGAAATTCATCCGGCGGATCGCCGAGAGCGGCTTTGAATCCATATCGTTCAAAAAGCAAATTTTCTAAAATCCCGCGTTCGTTGAAAAACGCTTGAAGGACGGCTCTGAATAATCTATTGGAATAAAAAACCCTTTCATTATTGCCATCGGCGCTCGGCTGGAGTTGGGGATTTGATCTTTGGAACGCGGGTTTTGAAATTCTTACTTCTTTGCTCTCTGAATTTATTGAGACATCATTGGTGAGAGATTCGATGGTAAGCATAACTTTCCAAGGAGTACTGCTCGCGTCTTTTTGTCTGGTATCGGGAATGCGCCTCACCATTTCTAAAAGCATCGTAGCGGCGGCATCGTCCCATTTTTCTTCTTTGTCCACTAAAACAATTTTATATACTTGAGCGAGTCGTATCGCCGCCGCGCTATCCAGAAGAATAGTTGGTTTGCCGTCAAGAACAATGACAGGTTTGGGAACCGGCGTGGGAAGATTTATTTCTCCGGTTAAATCGGAAGTTGCTTTCCAACTGTATCCAAAATAAGATGTCTCGGCCTTGCCCCAAAAAAGTTGGGCGACCGCATTATCGGTATATTCAAAATAATCCATCGTAATCCGATGTTTGCTTTTATCCAATATTTTTTTTATTGCGCCGGCATTGTCTAAAATAAGTTCATTGTCTATATAAAGCCGGGCGTAATTATCGGCCACCGTAACAAATTCATATTCTCCGCCTTCAAAATCAAAATTTCCCTGCCAACGCGCCGAAAAATTATCTTTATTTATTTGAGGATCGGGAGAACCGTCAAACCAATTGAAATCAATTTTTGAATCAGTCCAGCTTGTTTTAAGATTTTGAAGATTAGTGTCGTTATAAAAACAAGCGGTAAAAGCATTTTCAGCAACCACCGTGCAACCGGTCGCAGAGGGCAGTGGTGAAATTATTTTTTTTGGTTCCAGTTTCGATTCCGGTTCGGCTGGCGGCGGAGGACTAGCTTGTCCCGCTATTGCGGCGGCTTTCCCTGCGTCAGTTTTTGTTCCTGATACTATCGGCGTTGATGTAGGCGAAATTATTTTTGTCGAAGTTAAATTTTTTTCTTCATCTTTTACTTGCGGGGCTTCTGTTATTTTTACCGGTGTATCTGTTTTTCTTAAAGCCAAAATCTTTTCTTCATCGCTTGGCGGCGGAAGTCCAGCCGCCGCAATCTCCGTTTTTGTCGGAACAGGCGTTTTTATTTCATCTTTCAAAAGGCGATCAAATCCTTGATTTAATATCGTTCTTGTTTTCGGTCCCACAACGCCCACTTGTTCAATTTCATATTTTTTCTGAAATTTTTTTACAGCTAATTCGGTAAGAGGGCCAAAATACCCCGAGATAATGCCTTGGGGATAAATATCAGAGAACTGGCTTAAAGATATTTGAAGATTTTTAACCTCCTCCCCTTTGGAATTTTTCCGAAGTGTTTTTGTAAAAAAAGTTTTGTCCGTAGGCGTATCGCTCATCGGACCATTCTTGCTCTTGATTTGCTCTATTGTTGGAGTGGAGAGTTGCGCTGGCGTAGTCAAAGTTTGACTTTGAACTTGGCCGAACGCGTTAAACGCACTCGTAAAAATTACAAGAAAGAAAACAAATAAAATAATTTTTCTAAACATTATTTTTAGTATAGCAGAAATGACTTATTGAAAAATCTCATATAAAATTACTAATTATGCAATTGTTAAAACTCCAAAAAGCTTTTGATAAGTTACAACTCATATACGGGGAACCGACTCTTAATTCTATTTACGGCGCAGGGTGTATAAAAAATCCTGTCGCCATGTTTATTTTTATGAATCCAACTGGGAAAAATATCTCTTCTTCCGCCGATTGGCAAGGACTGAGAGCACCATGGTTAGGAACAAAGAATATATGGCGATTGTTTTACAAATTGAATCTTTTGCCAAAAAGTTATTTCGAAAAAACCCAGCGTCTGAAAACAGGTGACTGGACTACACAATTCGCAACAAAAATTTATGGAGAACTAACAAAGAAGAAGGTGTATGTAACTAATCTTGCGAAATGCACTCAATTGGATGCTCGACCTCTTCAAAATTTCGTTTTTATTAATTATTTAGATTTAATGCTTAAAGAAATCTCAACTATTCAACCAAGACATATTATCACATTTGGAAATCAAGTAAGTTCAATTCTTTTGGGAAAACATATATTTGTAAGCGAGTACAGGAGAGCACAAAAAGAAACTCTCAGGGTGGGAGCGAAAATCTTTAATGTGTACCCGGTCTATTATCCGGTTGGACAAGGAATGCGTAATATGCCTCTATCTATAAAACGAATCATCACGATTAGTAAAATCTAAAGTTTACGAAATTCAACTTCGTAAAATTTTTATCCAGAAATTTTTTCCGATTTTATTTTATTTAAGATACTTTTTGCTTTTTCTAAAGAATCCCAATCATAGACAGAAATAGCAATAACATTCTTATTTAATTTTTTTAAAATAGTAAGTTTCCTTTTTATCTCTTTTTCCCGCAATACGTCGCTTTTGCTTAAAAATAGATATTCTGGTTTCTTAATCAAATCACCGCTGTATTTTTTTAATTCATTTCTGATAATTTTATAATCGCGAGTTAAATTTTCTGATTCCGCGGAAATCAAATGAAAAAGTATTTTTGTTCTTTCAATGTGCCGTAAAAATTTTATTCCCAAACCCTTACCCGAAGAAGCGCCCTCTATAAGGCCGGGAATATCGGCTAAAATAAGTTCGTAATAAGTTCCTAGATTTGGTTCCAAAGTTGTGAAAGGATAATTTGCCACTTTGCTTTGCGCTTTGGTGAGTTCATTTAACAAACTGGATTTTCCCGCGTTCGGCAATCCAATCATCCCGACATCGGCAATTAATTTTAACTCCAAACGAAATTCAAAATTTTCTCCGGGTAACCCTTCCTCAAATTGTTTTGGACTAGTGTTGGTAGGAGAACGAAATTGAAAATTTCCCTTTCCTCCTTTATTGCCTTGAGCTAAAAGCGCTCGTTCGCCAATTTTAGTTATTTCTGTTTCGTTTCCATTGGTCAAATTATGGATTACCGTTCCGATCGGAATTTTAATAATCAAATCTTTTCCATCTTTTCCGTCTCGAAACTGACCGCGACCATCTTTGCCATTTTCGGCAATAATATCTTTTTTAAATCTAAACTGGTTTAACGCATTTAAATCAGAAACGGCTTCCGCCCAAACACTCCCGCCTTTTCCTCCGCTTCCTCCCGCTGGCCCTAAACTCATCAAATTTGTATTAAAAGCCACCGCGCCTTTGCCACCATTGCCCGCGGTAACTTTAATTTTCACATCATCAATGAGCATAAAATTGTTTCGGCTCTGTTAATTTTAATGTATCTAATAATTAAATCTAAATCGGTCAATTTTTTCCGGTTTCTAATTTTAGCGAAAACGGCGATTCTATTTTTTAGCTGCGGGACTTGGATTCGAACCAAGATACTGGGCTTCAAAGGCCCATGTCCTACCATTAGACGATCCCGCAGTAATACACAGAAGTTTCTTAAATGAATTGCCGCCGTGGCAATTTTTAAAAATTCTTCCAATCCAACTATCTATTTTCCTTACAAAAAGAATACTATCAAGAACCTTCATTCTTATCAAACTATTGTTGTGCGTGATTATTTTACTTTCTTTTCAATATCCTCCAAATCTTTTTTGAGTAATTTTTCCGCATCATCCAGAATAATATTTTGTTATAATAAGTTTATGCGAAACCTAACCACTATAAAATTGGAAATTGAAAAACAGGTGCAAAGTTCCGCGTCAGAAATTTCTATCATTGAGTTAGTGGATCTCATGACAGAATACGCGTTCAAATCCCGAGCATCCGATATCCATATTGAACCGGGACCAGAAAAAGTGATGGCGCGATTTCGTATTGACGGCATTCTGCACGATTCTTTTTTCTTCCCCAAAATTTTTCATCAGGAAGTCATCAGCCGTATTAAGGTTTTATCAGGCCTTAAAACCGATATTCATTTCACTCCACAAGACGGTCGTTTTAAGGCAAAAGTTAGCGAAACACAAGAAGTAGATATTCGTGTTTCCATCGCGCCGACTTATTACGGCGAAAATTGCGTGATGAGAATTCTCGCTGAAACTGCACAATCGTTTACTCTTGAGGATTTAGGATTTTCTAAGGAACAAATGGGGATTGTTGACAACGCGATTAAAAAACCTTATGGGATGATTTTGGTGAATGGTCCCACTGGTTCCGGAAAAACAACATCGCTCTATACCATTTTAAAGAAACTGAGCACCAGAGAAATATCCGTTATTACTATTGAAGATCCGATAGAATATTCCGTGCAGGGAATTACTCAAATGCCAGTAAGTGCCCAAGCAGGACTCACATTCGCAACCGGACTTCGTTCTATTTTAAGACAAGACCCGAATATCATCATGGTTGGTGAAATTCGCGATCAGGAAACAGCAGGTATTGCAGTGAATGCTGCATTAACTGGTCATTTAGTATTATCCACGCTTCATACTAATGATGCCGCCACCACATTCCCGCGATTAATTGATATGGAAGTGCCGTCTTTTCTTGTCGCTTCAACGATCAATATAGTGATTGCCCAGAGATTAGTGCGCATTGTTTGTTATGCATGCCGAAAAGAGAGAATATTAAATCTTGCGGAAATTAAAAGTTTGGGCGGCAATATTTCCAAACAACTGCAAGGGGACAAATTTTACGCGGCTGGTCCGGGATGTGAAAAATGTGATGGCACTGGTTATCAGAGCAGGATTGGCATCCACGAGGTTTTGGAGATTAATGAAGACATACGCAG
>Ga0209541_10003061_pt1 | contig 31060 bp, 35 predicted proteins | sample RifCSPlowO2_01_FD_184027 | JGI IMG/M metagenome (GOLD analysis project Ga0209541, IMG submission 184027) | Groundwater microbial communities from Rifle, Colorado - Rifle CSP2_plank lowO2_0.1 (SPAdes) (version 2) | ecosystem: Environmental > Aquatic > Deep subsurface > Groundwater | place... | reverse complement strand
CTAAGAGTTCTTTTGGTAGTTCTTGTTCGCAGTAGTCTGCAGTATTAGCAGGAAGAGCGGTGAGGTTATGTTCTTCAAGAAGAGTATTGATCTGCAGGATTATTTCTTTAAAATCAGTAGAGTTGAGATCAAATAAGACATCTCCTTCTCTACGAATGAGACTGATGAGTTGAGACTTATTCTTGTTTTTTTCAAGAATCGTTTTATTATTATCAAACCATTTGAGTTGAAGAGAGATATTTTTTTCAAGAATATTTAATTTAGATTGGAAGGATTTAAATTTTTGGTATAACTTTGATTCGGTTTTGTTTTTTCGTTTATCTAATTCTTTTTTGATGAGCTGTTTAAGTTCAGTGATTATTTGGAGGATGGTTTTTTCTTCTTGAGAAATAGAGGTATTTTGAGCAAGATCGATATTTGTTAGTTCTTGCATGATTTCTTTTAATCTATCTATTTTTCCTTTGTTCCATTCTTGTGAAAAAGCATCCAAAAGCTGAAGTTTACGATTATAATTCTGAAGATAGAGGGAAAAGATTTTTTGTTGTTCTTGGGCTGTTGAAGTGAGAATTGTTGCTATTTTTTTATCAGCTACAAGGGTGAGAAGGGAGTGATTGTCCATTAGGTTGGGAGAATATATTTAGAGTATATAAAGATAGATTATTTTTAAATGAGGGGGAGTCTTGGAGAATTGTTTGAATATGAGGGAGAGATAAATGATTTACTACTTTTTAAGAGTAATATTTATAAAAGAGAGCTATTTTAAGAGATATATGAATGGAAAATATTTACTGTGGGACCAGGATAACTTTATGTTACGGGGAAATTATGATACTCCCTTAGAAATTACAGTAAATCCTACTGCTCACGTGGTGTTGGAAGAATTGAAAGAACAGGGGTATACAAATGTGATATTGTCAAATAAATCAGCAGTAATTTCAAGAGAAAAAGCAAAGATTGTGGGATTGGATGATTTGTTTGATGCTTTTTTTGATGCGCGAGGGTTGCCGAAGTGTAAATCAACTATGCCTGTACAAGTAAAATATGGTTTAGATGCAGAAGAGATTGCGAATAGAGCTATTTATTTTGGTGATTCTTTTGGACATGATTTGATCTATGATACTTCTTCTCTTGTTCAAGTGTTTGATTCGGCGGCGATGATTCATGATTTTAAAATATTTAGAGGGATTATCGATTATCTGAATGAGAAAGATAACCACAGTTTTACACGAGCATTTGAACAAATTGGTGGAGAAAATGTAGAGCTACAAAAGATGAGGATGCGACGACAAGAATTTAATTTATCGCAATTGTTAGCACAAAGAGAAAATAAATGTGAGTATGAGGGAAAAGTGATTCAAGAAATGTCGTATGTGTTAGAGGTTGAAGGAGTAGATTCGGAGTTGATTGTTTTGCCAATTCTGTCAAAATATGCGATGAGGAAATAAATGACATTGAAAACCATATTAGGTGCGGGATTATCGACAATTATGCCACGTACACGACGGGAAAAAGGATATGTTATGACCGGAATTGCGGCGTTAGCGTTAGCAGTAGGAGCTTATGGAGGATATAGAGCAATTGAGGGTAAGTTTCCTCACTATTTAAAGAGATATATTGGTAATGGTGCTATGACTGTAGATGAGTGCGGGGAGTTGAAGAAAAGTATTAAAAATGTGCAATTTAATGATTTGCCACTTGAAGAGATTGTGGAACAGGTTATTTTTACGACGTATACAACAGGAAATGGAGGAGAGAGCGGCTTTCGGTATTTAACGCCTGCAGATACGTCAAGTTATGAAAGAGGCGAGGTTGTGCCTTTAAAAGAGCAGACGTTAAAGCGAGTATGTGCGAATAAGAAAACGGCAGGGAGTATTCCTGTATTTGTAGGAGATGAAGGGGAAGGTGGATATGTTACGCGCGTAGAGTTGGGGTTGCCACCGGCGGAAGTGTTAGGAAAATATTTTGAAGGGAAAATTGAGGAGAGCATGAAAAAATATGCTTCGTTATTTGATGCACAAGGGCAATTGCCGGAAAAAGAGCAGCGTGTGGTGAGACTTACGCAGTTATTTACGTCTGCGGCGAGAGTGTTGAAAGATTCTAAAGTTGATTATGTGTTTGGGCCGGTACTTGATGTGGTGAAAGATGTGGATGCGGCAGATAATTTGATGAGCGCACATGATAGGGCATATAGTAGTGATGCGGATACGGTTATTGCGCTGGCAGCAATGTATATTAAGGCGATGCATGGGCAACAGATTAAAGTGATTGGAAAACATTATTTTGGTACGGGATATACGACGGTTGATCCACACAAAGGGTTGCCGGAGTTAGGTATATTGAGTGGTGATGAGAAAGAGAGAGTGGAGAGGCCGTTTCGAGCGTTACTTGGGGAATTAGATGGAATTATGGTGACACATATTCTGGGGCATAGTGCGCAGATTCCGGATTCGGTGAACCCGCATGCGTATCAGTATATCCGCTCGGGATTAGGGTATAAAGGGTTAGTGATTACGGATGATTTAGATATGGGGGCAATTGAAGAGCGATATAGTGATGCGAAGAATTGGGTGGTGGATGCGTCGTTAGATGCGTTAGTTGCCGGAGCAGATGGAATTATTATAAAATATCCAGAGGATGTAGCACAGATCAAAAATGCCGTGATGGAGAAAATGAAGACAGATTTGGCGTTTCGAACTGCGATGAAAGAGAGATTTTTACGTTTGATGAAGTTTAAAGGGTTACAGATTAAGGAGCCAGTAGAAGTTGAGAAAATACTTGCAGGGGATACAGATACTGATATAAGTACTAAGAAAGAAATTACGTGGTTAAAACGACGCATGGGTCGAGAGGAATATTTATTAGGCGTATTTGCAGGAGAGGATGGTAATATTGCTGAATATAATGCTAAAGGGCGCTTATATGTGAAAGATCAAGTGAGGTATGATCAATTGGTTGCGGAATTTATTGAGAAGAATGGCGTTGGCCCTGGGCGATTACGGTCGGGAACGGTCTATTTTTTTCCTGATTTAGATTCGGATGGTGTGGTTACGTATGGAACGCCTCAACAAGTTGAGCAAGGTCGATTGGAGAAAGTGGAAAAGATGCAGGGACGATTTGCAAACGGAGCGATATTTCGATCGTATCTTGCAGGGGAATTAGGGATGGAAAAACTTGTTAATTCGGAAGGAGAATTACTGCCTGTACGACGAGGAGAATTGAAACGGTATACGCAACAATTTTTTGATGATAATGAGGATGTAGGTTCCATTGATCGAATTAAAGCAGGGAAAACGTATGTGTTTCGCGACTACAATGGCAATGGTAAGCTTGATTTTGTACGAATGCGATAAGAGATAGAAAGAAGGTATAAAGATAGAAGATCAGGAATAAAAGACATATACAACATATACTAATGAGTTGGGACATATGTTTGTAAAAGTGGTAAAATAAAGAGAGAAAAATATAATTTCACAAAAATAATTAAAGATATATTAATAATATTATGACACGTCGACAAAAACATATGTTTGGATTCTATTCGCAGCTCGTTGCAGGAGTGGCCAGTTTGGTAGTTGGCAGTGCGGATGGGAATGTGGAGCATACGCAGACGGATACACATACAGAGAGGAGGATGTGTATAGATGATTCTTTTGAATTGAAAAGAGAACAATGTCGAATAGATGAGGGTGAAACGCGAAAAATAACCCCTCTTGAGAAAAAAAAACAGCAGCAACAGAAATTAGAACAGATATTGGCAGCAGATAGCATGATTGTGGAACGAGAAGTGTTACGAGCGGTTATACATGTTGAATCAAGAGGGAATGTGGAGGTTGGCAGTCGTGGAAGTGGTTGTGGAGTGATGCAATTGACGAAGCCTGCAATTGCAGGTGGATTGGCGCGATTGTATAGTCCGACGAGTCGGCATGAGGAATTTCGCGAGAAATATGCAGGCGCAATTGATGCGAAGAAAAAAGCGATTGATCAGGTGACGGATAATTATTTTGCGGTGTTAGAATTTGGCGCGCAGAGAGGACTTGAGAGAACCGTGGAGATACGAGAGGAATATAGGCAATTACTTGCGCAGAAAGAACTATTTAGAGGCGATGTAGAAATTGAACGAGAAGTGAAAGTACGCACAAAAGCACTACAAGAAGAAAAAGAAGTACTTAAAGATTTTGCAGCTGCAGTGAAGTATGGGTATTTATTATTTGATTCGGGTGCACAACAAAAGTATGCTGCAACGATGAGATCATTACGAGATGTACAAGATGCAGAAAAGTATATCTCTTTGGCAACGGGGATGGAATTACGGTGGGTTGCATATGTGGGTAAGCAGCGGCAGATGATTGAGGATGCACGACAAAAAGCGTGTGATGTTGCTCATACAGAGTTGAATGTGGCGTTTGGGGATTTACTGCTTGCGACCGAAGGGGATTATTTTATGCGCGGGAAGAAAAGACAGGCGCATACACCAATGCAGCGAACGTTATTTTCGTATAATCAAGGGCGAACTGATTATTTGACAAAGGGGGCAGGGAAAGAAAAGTATTATCGACGGTTTGTTAATGCGTATCAAAATTTATTTGATGCAGCACCGCCACGAATGGTGCCGTTGAAAGAAAGTAGATTGATTATGTGATTTTGAGAAGGTGAGGAGATTATTTTTTCAGGAAATATTTTTTAGAGCATATCTTTATAAAATACGTCGTTTTTTCAAGATTTTAGGAGGATATTACTTATGACAAACGCAACACAACAGACAACAGAAAAACATACAATTATACAAAAAGGAGATAGAGCAAGTATCGAATATACAGGGACATTTCAGGATGGATCAGTATTTGATAGTTCAAGCGGGCGAGCGCCATTACAATTTGAAGTGGGAGCGGGGCAAGTTATTCCTGGATTTGAAAAAGCGGTTGAAAGAATGAAAGTTGATGAGGAGAAGACGTTTACGATTGCGGCAGAAGAGGCGTATGGTCCAATACGAGCGGAATTAGTGCAGGAAGTACCAAAAGATAAGTTACCAAAAGATTTGAAACCTGAGCAGGGGATGCAGTTGTTGCTGCAAGGACCGCAAGGTGAGCGTATGCCAGTCACAATTACAAAAGTGAGCGCGGAGAGTATAACTATTGATATGAATCATCCGCTTGCAGGTAAAGAATTGACGTTTAAAATTAAGTTAGTTGGGATTAATGAAGAGATGCAGTATGAAGAAGGCGGCTGTGGTTCTGGTGGATGTGGCTCAGGCAGTTGTGGTGAAGGAGGCTGTGGTTCTGGTTCTTGCGGTTCGGGCTCTTGTGGTTCAGGTGGATGTGGATCTGGAGCATGTGCTGATGAGGATGAAAAGATAGATCATACGCAATAGATTGTTTTGGTTTTTTTATTTCTTTTTTTATTGACTTTTTAGGATAGGTTTTTGTTTTTTAATATCATAGGAACATTTTTAAAGATGATAATTAATGCTATAATCTATGAATCAGAAGGGATTTATTCGAAAAATTATAGAGAATAACTTGTATTTGAGCTTAGCTACGTGTGATGGCAAAAATCCTTGGATTGCGGTAGTGCAGTATGTTGTTGATGAGAATTATAATTTTTATTTCATTTCCGCACGTGATTCGTTACATGGGCAACATATTCTTAAAAATCCAACCGTGGCGTTTACGATTTTTGATTCACACCAAGCTGCGGGAACGGGTGACGGGATACAAGTGTTAGGTAAGGCACGTGTACTTTCAGACGTACAATATCCGGCTGTTGTTGTTAAATATTTTGATGCACTTACAAAAATTCCAATTAATTTGGAGAGATATGTTGTATTTGAGATAAAACCCGTTAGGTTTTATGTTCCAGATACGGGTGCTTGGAAAAAAGAGGGTGTTGATAGGAGACAAGAAGTTAAATTTATTTAGCCAATAAATTTATCCATAGTTTTTTATATCCTACAAATTTTAACAGAAGTGAATGGATACTAAAACGAAAGTAGTTATGGGATTCTTTTGTGGGGTGTTGTCTTTATTTTTGTTGTTATTGTCGTATGAAGTTGTTCTTTTTGTAACGCCGCTTAGTGCTGAGCAGGGGAGGTGGATGGATTATTTTGCGAATGAGAAAGGAAGTGAACAGATTGAGGATGAGTATACCTCATTAGAAGTATCGCATATGGGGGATGTGAAACGGGTGATTATGAATGTAGAGAGGGTATTTTGGGGGGTGATGGGGATTTTGTTATTGCTTGCAGGATATTTATATAGACGACAAAAGTTAGCCGAGGCATTAAAATATGGAGGGGTTACAACAATTGCTGGAGTGATTGTGATTTTATTGTGGGCAGTAGTTAATTTTAATAGTTTGTTTAGGATATTTCATTTGTTATTTTTTCCGCAAGGGAATTGGCAGTTTGCGTCTGATTCATTGCTGATTGCGACGTTTCCACTTGAATTTTTTATTGGGATGAGCGTCAAGATATTTGGGTTGACGTTGGGATTGGCAGGATTTATTGTGGGAGGGAGCTATTTGTTAGGGAAGAGAACAAATACAAAAAAAGAGCATAAATAGATTAGAAATAGAAGCTTTTTTATAGTAATATTGTTTTAATTAGGATATGAGTTTTGCGATACAGTGGATTAAGAGGATTATTTTTGGGTTAGTCGGGTTGATTATTCTTATTCTCATTCTCACCATTATTTTTGGCTGGCTTATCTTACTTGTACCCATAGTACTGCTCTTAATTGCAATTGGAATTTTACTTCGGTTTTTTCGAAAAGCGAGGGGAATAGGTAAGACGCAAGAGAAAGGACGAAAAGGAAAAGAGTATATTGATGTTGAGTATAAAGTTGAAAAGTGAAGCAAAAGTTGTATTTTTATTTTCAGTTTAAAAAAAGAGGTAGGAAATGAAACCATTAATTTTAATTAATTGTAAGACGTATGCGGAGGTAAGTGGGGAGAAGGGAATACGTTTTGCACGCAAGATTGCGGCAGTTAAGAGTACGAAGTATGATGTAGCAGTTGCGCCACCGCTGTTGTTGTTGCGAGAGGTTGTACAGAAAAGCCGAGTTCCGGTATTTGCGCAGCATGTGGATGGTGTGGAATATGGTGCGCATACGGGGCAGATAGTTGTGGCAGAGGTGAAAGAGGCTGGTGCTCAAGGAGTTATTTTGAATCATTCTGAGCGAAAATTAGTGTTTGAGCGGTTGGTTGAGAGTGTGGAGTTGTGTAAGAAGAATGGATTGGAAGTAGTTATTTGCGCATCAACGCTTGCAGAGGTGAAACGAGTTTCAAAATTGAAGCCAGACTATATTGCCTATGAGCCGACGGCGTTGATTGGAGGGAATGTGTCGGTTGTGAGTGCGAAGCCGAAAATTATTGAAGAGGTTGTACGTGCGGTTCGCAAATTAAGTGGGCGAACGCGAGTGTTGTGCGGGGCGGGTGTGCGTACTCGTGAAGATTTACAGACGGCGATTCGATTAGGGGCTTGCGGGGTGTTACTTGCGCATGCGGTTGTGAAAGCGAGAGATCCGGCAATGGTGTTGAGAAGGATGATGAGATGAAGTAAGAAAAAGTGTTTCCTGTAGGAAACATATTTTAGCTAAAGTGTTTCTTGAAAGAAACGGGAGAAGAAATTATAATTGTTAGACCAAATGAAGTATTTTTGAGACAACAGGCACAACTTTACGTCGGAAAAATTCAAGCATGCTTGGAGATTCAGAAATGTGGTTTTGATCATTTTCATCTGAAAATATGTAAAGATTAATGAGTGCTAGTTTTGTAGGATACCATGGTTTATTTCTGCTATCATATTCAGTTGGGCCGGTGAAAGGGCCAACTAATTTATCGCTTTGAGCGTAGTACCATGAATCATTAAACGTAGTGTCTTTATCTGCATAAGCCCAATCTGTTTCTTCACGTTTTCCGGAAAAATAGATGGGCACTTGTTGGGTTTTAGCAGGATACCATGATGTTCCCGTATTATTGATATCAATAGGACCATGATAGGGGCCATACAACGTCTGTTCTTCAACGTAAAACCAGCGCAGATTCCAATGATGATCTAGGGGAAGAACCGATTCAATTGCAGAGGGAGGAGTTTGTTCTGTTGCGGGATCATGACGAACGACAAAATAGAAATCACCTTGTTTTGAGACTATTCTATATCCTACTTCTTGTTCTAACTGCGCTGATTCTTGTTCAATTATTTGAGGAACTATTTGCACGACAGCTGGAAGATCAACAACAGCATCAATGCTATTTGTTGCAGATGGCACAATCCCTGTAAGGTTATTTCGTGTCATGGTTTTTTGGTGATGATTTCGATGTCTTCAGGACTAAGAAACGTAAGATTGAGATGACCTACTTTATTTTTGGGAAATGAAAGAGATGTTCCAGCATCAAGAAGTTGATTTAAGTGATTTACTTGATAACAAGTGGTCACTTTTTTTCGTGTGGCGTCTTCTATTTTTTCTGAACGAGTATGAAACATAAAAATATCACGAGAATAATCAGGTATATTCGCCACTTTTATCACCAATTGATACGTTTCAGATTCAGTTTTAGCGTATACAATATAATCATGATACCCGCCTTCTGCTTTATCCATACAATGGTCTTCTGAAAGGTTAGCGTATATACACCCTTCTTCACTTGTCACCTTTGCATTGATGCGCTGGTTAAATGTATAATCATAGCCTTTGTACCCTCCGCCAAGAAAGAGCAGGGAGGCGATACCAATTGCGAACTGTCTAAATCTCTGTTTGCGTTGCTGTGAACTCTCTGTTTTGGTTGTACGTTCTGTTAAGACTGTTTGAATGGCATCTTCTAGATGACCAGAAGAGTACCCAGCCCGTTGCATTAGAGAATGTATATCTGATAAAGAGGTCAAGTCCCCACGTTTATTTTCTGCAGCTTCCTTTTCTGCAGCAAGGGCCAAAATTCGTTCGACTTCAGATTGGGTAAAGTGTTTGTTGTCAAGAGGCATAGCTCTGGTTTGTGAGGGGAATTTATAAACTTTAAGTAAGGTTATTATTCTATAGTAGTTTAAATATTTCTACGAAAAGTTTATATATAACATTATTATACAACGTATAATATGATTGTTGTTAATGATGCAATGGTATTAATTCATTTGGCAAAATCATCGCTGTTGGAAACAACGTGTGATTATTTTCAAAGAATAGTCATTCCACCTTTAGTTTATCATGAAGTTACACGTGGGGGGCACCCTGACAGTCTGATAATTAAACAGTTGATTCAGCAGAAAAAAATTGTAATAGAAAAAATAAAAGAAGTAAGTTTACTACAGAAAGCATATGAGTTTAATATTCAACGAGGTGAAGCTGAAGCAGTGGCGTTGTATTGGGAATTAAAAGCTGATTTATTAGCAACAGATGATGATAATGTGAGAAAGAAAAAAGGATTATTACAAATACGGCTTATTGGGACACCAGTAATACTATTAAATTTATATAAAGAGAAGAGAATAACTAAAAATAGACTTATAGAGGCTATGGCTCTATTAAAAAAAGCGGGTTGGTTTGCAAATACAATTTGGGATAAAATTCAGTTGGAGGTTGAAAATTATGAGTGATCTTGTGGCGCTACGCATGGAGACGGATTTCCTGCAGAAATTGGATAAGTTGGGAAGAGAAGATAAAGTAGATAGAAGTACGTTGATGCGACAGTTAGTTCAGAGAGGGTATCAAGAATATCTTAAAGAGAAAGCATTTCAACAATATAAAGAGGGAAAAGTTACATTTAGTGAAGCAGCACATCGGGCGTGTTTGACGTTATGGGAGATGGAACAGTATTGTGTTGAGAAAGGATGGAAATCAGCGTATGATTTAATTGATTTAAAAGAGGAAATGCAAGTATTAGCACGAGTGAAAAGTCAGTGAAATCTATTTCACATTGACTATCATTTTTTGTTTTGTGCCGTATTGTTTATTGTCTTTGGTTTTAATACTAACATCAAAGATGTATTGGCCTTTTGGAGCGTCAGCTGGGATGTCGACGAGGATTGATTCTTTAGTGTGTTCGTTTTCTTCGATGATTAAAACGTCCGGGGTGTATAATAACCAAGTCAGGGCGGTTTCTTTGATTTCGGGAGTGGTTGCATCTGCGTTATTTTTGTCTGTGAATCTGTTTAATTCGATGTTTATGGTGAATTGAGTACCGAATTTTTTGTCGCTATTTAAGATGCCGATGCCAAAGAGATGAGATTCCCCGCCGGAGAGGGTAGCGACGTGGAGAGGAAGAGCGACTTGTTTGCCTTGGTCGACGAGCAAGTGTTCTAATTCTGTATTGGTTTTCTCGTCTAATAGATTTTTTGTGTCGGTGGCGCTGCCGATGAATTGGTATAATAAGGCAATGCCGCTGCCCAGAATAACTAACGAGATGATGATGATGACTAAGGTGTTCATGGAGAGTTCGATTGAGGCTTTTTTGTTTAAGATGTTGCCTCGTTTTTTGCCTAATTTTACCATATTTTACATTAAAAGTGAGAAAAGTTTATAAAGTTCTGTTGTCATTTAGAAGTTATGTCACTTGAACGGCTTGTTGCGGGTACGATTTTTAGGCCTCTTGTTATAGGGGCATTGGCTTCTTTGATTGGATGTGGTTCTTCTGGGAGTAAAGGATTAGGCGAACAATGTGGTGGCAGCGATACTGAATGCGCTTCTGAATACGTCTGCGAACAACAAAAATGTCTAGGTGGGAGTGGAGCGAGTTGTGGGAATGATTTTGATTGCAGTGAGAAGTTGACGTGTGAGCAAGGGAAGTGTGTTTCTGGAAGTGAAAGTGAGTTTCGTGGTACTGCGGATGTGTATTCGGGGTCAGGAAAAGATAGTGGAAGTACACCGAGTGGTACGCCGCTTGCACAACAGAAAAATGTTGGGGGGGTAGGGATTACGTCTGGTACTACCAATAGTAGTGGGCAGGTGTTGTTTATTGATTCAGGGAATAAAGAAACGGTGACGATTACAGTTAAAGATAAGAATAAAGCGATTGGCGGGGCGGGAGTGACGTTTATCGATGGGAATGGATTTGAGTTATTTCAAGTGTATAAAAAAGGATATGTGCCGGCGCTGGGAGTGTATGCGCATAATTCAGGGCATGAGATACAATTAGTGAATGAGGAATATAGTGCTGTTACAATATGGGACTATTCTCAAAATAAAAATCCCCAAGAATATGTTATATTAAATACGTATGTGAATCAGATGAAAAATGATTACTTATATACCAAATGCTATACAAAAGAAGAAATGCAGGAGAGTGATGAATGGGCGTTAGCGGGGGTTTCTTATATATTACAAGATTATACGGGAGGAAAAGTAGCATTAGGATTATTAAATGTGATAAATCTTGTTGTTGATAAGTTGTCATGGGCAGAAAAAAATGGTTTATTTGTGAAATATCCGTTTCAAGCATATCATTTTTACCAATCCGCTAATTTTACAGGTCTTCCTGAATTTAGAGGTGCGAACATTGAGAAAGAGATCTGCAATGATGGCATTGATAACGACTGTGATAAATATATTGATAGCAAAGATAGTGATTGTAAGACGACGTCGAATTGCACGTCTCATTCTATAACTGTTTGCAATAATAACAATGTGCAGTGGAAAGATAGCTGCGGGAAGTTAGAAGAAGTGGTGAAACAGTGTTCGACGTCGCAGACGTGTGAGAATTCGCAGTGTGTGGATAAGAAGCCTACGTGTACGCCGCAGTATAGTAAGACGTGTTCTAATGGTGATGTCTATTGGCAGGATAGCTGCGGGGATATAACAAGTATGGTGGAGGATTGTACGGGTAATAAAACGTGTGAGAGTGGAAAGTGTGTGACAACATTACAATTCATAGATTTAGGAGATGGTACAGTCAAAGATACAAAAACAGGAAATATTTGGCAGAAAAGCAGTCCAATTAATACTCTGAATTGGAGTGAAGCTTATTCGTATTGTATTAATTTAAATTTAGCTGCTTCAAGTAGTTGGAGCTTACCGTCAATACAAAATCTAAAATCAATGCAAGCTACTAATGATCCTAAAACGTGCCAGATACCTAATGTGTTAAATGGGAGTTGTGGTAACTATTGGACTTTTGAAGATTGCACTGGCTCAAATCCGACTCAGAAGTATAGTGCGTTTCCGTTTATTTCATCTGGTTCAATATCAATTATCTGTTATGATACTACAAAACCAAATAGAGTACGTTGTATTAAAAATTAGGTTATAAAAAAATAAATCTATTTCCAAATCTCGTATTCTTTAACTATTAAAATTAAGAATAATAGTAGGATAACGGCGCCTGAGATCATATACCATATACCGGCCATGATATTGACTTGACTTAATGATTGGTACATGCCCCAGCCCATGACGATAAAGCCTAGCCATAAAAATTTGTCTAAGACTAATTTCATGATTTCGAATTCTTGTGCGTCGGTCATTCGTTTTTTTGATTTTGCCATTTTTTGAATATCACCTTAGATTTTTTTATGATGTTTTGATGAAGAAGGTACGGGAATCGAATTCTTCTTCACTGCCTTCTTTTTTCAAGATAATTTTATAGAGATAATTGCCGGTTTTATCAGGAGCAGTTATGGTTACAGGAAAGACGCGAGATTCTCCGGCTTTAAATGTTTGTGAGCTGTCATCCCAAATAATCTTACTTTTAACGTCGTTGGCTCCATTTTTAAATGTAAGTAGTTGTTCAGATGTAAAATCTTTGAATGCATTGCCCTCTTTTACTTGAAATGCGATGATTATTTTAATCTCGCTATCTGCGGTGTTTTTGATGCCAATTGCTTGTACGGATTCTTCATTTGTGCCAATGGTTAATTTTGTGGCAGGGAAACTTAATTTTTTGTTGCCGGTTCGTAAATCGTCGAGAATTTGCTGACTGATTTGCTCTTGAATAGAACTTGATGTTTTACCAATATCGCCGATTTGGGTTTTGACAAAGCCTAAGCCAAGTCCGAGAACGGTAAACGCAATAACGACAATAACGATTGCCTCAATAGATAGATTGAGAGAGCCTTTTTTATTCATATCTTACACCTCTTTTGGAATGATTTTATTGAATAATCTAATTTTTCTTCTTTTAGATTATCTTGTTGAATTATTATATTCTAAGGTAGAGATTATTTTAGTGTTTAAAAAGGTAACGGAAATTTTGAGAATTTCCGGGACCTCCCAAAAATCAATGATTTTTGTTAGGTTTCTTTTGGTCTGGGTCAAAAAAGAGTGATGAGATGAAAGAGAGAGGGATAATTAGTTAGGAGTAATATTATAAAATACGCAAATAAGAAGCTTGGTAAGAAAGGGATGCCTTCTTTGATGAGGATAGCGGAGAGTTTATTTTGGGAGTGGAGTTTTTGTAGAGCGATGAGATCTGATTTTTCTAGGGTTTTTGGTTGGAAAAGAGTGCGGTTGCTAATTGTGATTGTTTGGGCGAGCCAATCGCCTTCGGTTAAGTGAAGAATGGGTTTTTGGATGTGAAAGAAGTGTTCTTCGATGCAGGAGACGGCAAGCAAGAGGTAGAAGAATAAAGGGATGAGGAGGATAAATGGCCAAAATAAAGAGGAGAAGAGAGTGAGGATGATAGAGAGAAGGGTGAGGAAGAGGATGAGATAGTGGATATGTTTGTGTTGGTTGAGTTTTTGGCGGAACGTTTTGAAGAAGAGGGTGGAGTTGCGCACAGCGAGGATAGACATCCACATCAGACCGTAGATTGCCCCAACGAATAAGAGGAAGATGAAGAATAATAAGAGGTTGAAGCTTGCAGGAGTGAAGGGGTAGGTTATGCCGATGCTTGCACCCATGCCCATGAGGATTTTACTGTCGCCGCCACCCCATTGACGGGTATAATATAGGAGGTGAGCGAGAAGGAAGCAGATGAGAAAACCAAGAATGCCGCTGAGGAGGATGGAGTAGCCGTATTCGATGGAGAATATTAGGCGAAGGCCTATTGCGGTTGTGAGGAAAGCGTAACTTAGCCAATCGGGTACTTCGCGAGTTTTTATGTCGGTATACGAAGAGATGAGAAGAACGAGGAGAGTGATACTTATGAGGAGGATATCGATGAGCATAGGTCATTGAAGAGAAAAGACGTTTATTAAATATGCGTAACATTTATAAAGACGATAAATATAATTTTGGTAAGTGATTCAAAATGGGTGGTGTTACGATGGATGAAGATTATGAAATTCTACCGCATCAAATATTGGCAGATCTCAAGAGTGAAGTTGAGGCGTTGAAGAAGAAGTTGACGCAGCCAGATGCAAAAGCGCAGGAGTTAATACTCGAAATTGAGAGTTTGAAGGATTCTATTCATGATTTGACTACTATTTTTCAGAAAGCGTTAGAAGATATGAAGCAGGAGGGAGATGCGGCGCAGTTGATGAAAGGATTAACGACGAAAATTGAGGCAGTTATCAGCCAGAATGAGACGATTGCGCGAGGGATGATTGCGATTTCTGATAAAGTGGAGGATTTTGTGAGCAAGCAGAATACTATGCCAAGCCAGATGGGTTCATCACGAGTTATGTCGGCAATGGCACCACCGAATATGAATAGGCCGGGGCAGATTTTGGGTGTGCAACATACAATGGGAATGCCGGCGATGGGAGATAGAGTCGCACCACAACCGATGATGGAGATGCCGATGATGCCGGGGGCACAAGGGAGTAGTGGAAGCGATGATTTTGATTTGCCACCACCACCACCGGGAATGAGTATGGGAAAACGAAAAGGGTTGTTTAAATAAGTGGTTGAGTAATAAAATTGGGTTTAACTATGACGTTTCTACGAACACAACAGTTAATGCGACTTGTATCGCAGGCGTATCATGATGAAAAATCTAAGGTTTCTAAAGCAGAGATTCAAGCGAAGATTAATGAAATTAAGTATATGGCTGGTTTGAAGAATGTTTCTCGATTGAATATTCGTAAAGAGATGGTGCATCTTGAACATCAATTACAAGGATTGTATGATGTGGAGAAGAAGTTACTTGTTAAAAAGATGCGGGAGAATAAGAAAGAGAAAATGTTGAAAGAGGAGATTGCACGATTACGACATAAGTTGGCGTTAAACGCGGATAAAGATATGCATCAGAAAATTGAACGTGTGTCCTATATGTTAGGTGATTATTTAGCAAAGGAACGTGCGAAAAAAGAAGTGGTTGAGAGTGTGAAGGGCTTGCGGCATGTGAAGAAAAAAGCGTTGCAGCAGCAGGTGAAAGAGAGTATTGATACGCCGGGAAGGATACGGTTGTTGCAGGAGCGAATTGAGGCGTTAAAAGAGATGTTAGAAGTGCATCAGGAGTTAGAAACGAGTGATCCTGAAAAAGTGAAGATGATTGAGCAGAGTATTATGATGCTTGATGCGAAGTTGCAGGCATTGATTGGTGCGGTGCCGCAAGAAGTGAAACATACGATGATTTTTTCTATGCCAGAGAAGAAGATAGATTTATCTGAGGAAGAGGTGCAGACGTTAGAGAGGATGCTGCCGTTGCCACCGCCGCCAAAAATGAGGATTTGAAATTATTTTTGAGAATTTTGTAGTTTACTTTTCACACATCTTTGCCCATGACTGTTCTGCGTCCGTTTTCTTTGGCGCGGCGGACGGCGTCTAAAATAAGAAATGTTGTTTTTTCATCTAATCTATCCATAAAATCGCCAGACATGTTGTCCATGCCGTTTTCTTTTAAGATGTCTTTGACTTGGGTGCGGATTGTGACCATGGGTAATAGGAGAGAGGAGGGGTTTTTAAAGATATGGTGGTTTTAATGTAAGATAGGGGGTTTATTAACTATTATAAAGTAGTAAAATAAACGAAAGATTTATAAAGGGAAGAGGGTTATTATCGTCAAAAAGACGAATCCACACAATTTCCAAATGGCAACCCTCTTATTTCCCGGTCGGCACATTATCAATACACGATTCCAAGAACAATATTTATTCGAAGTACTAGGCAGACCGCTTGCGCAATTAGAGATATTAAACAGAGGGGCGATAGGAGAAGAAGAGACGTTAGATCAAATTGTATTTGCGATTACTTCTATTAATCAAGAGCATTCGCGGTATAATCCTGTTGAGGGGAAACATCGATTTGTGGCGGTAGATAGATTTGCCAGAGGATTACGTGAGTCGCTAGGTGTGGATGTACGAATTGTAGGAATTCCGCATTATCAAGGGGTGGAACGATTTCCTGAATTTACATTAAAAGAAATTGTGGAACTAACAGAAGGGGAGTTGAAATTATCACCACAAAATACAATTGTATTATCATCGACACCTGAAGTGTTGAAATTATATCAAACATTAGGGTTTGGGATATTACCGGCAGAATTATGTTCTATGGATCCGGTTAGATATAAAGCAGCAACACCAATTGAAATTGTAAAGAAAATTGTGGATGCGGGAGAAAAATGGAAAGAAAATGGAGAATTAAGAAGTTTGTTATCTACCGCAACGTTAAGTACGTGGTTTGATTTTCCAGAAATTGCGAAAAAAGTATTACGGTTATATCGTGATCCATTGTTAAATGAGCATGGCAGTTTGACGAAAACACGAGATTATTTTACATATACGCAAGGCATGTCAAATCCATTAATTCTTGAAGCAAAATATAATGATATTAAAAGAGTTATCGTTCCAGGGGGAAGATTGGTTGATGAGGGTTGTGCGGATGGATCATTACTTGCACGCATTGCGCGAGATTTTCGAGATATTGATATTTTAGGTATTGAGATTACGGCAGAGTATATTGAACAGTGTGAAGAGAAACAAAGACAAGGAGCCTATGGAGGGAATTATGCGCATTTTCATCAGCGCAATTTGATGGAGCGGATTTTTGAGGATAATTCTATCACAACGACTATTTGCAATTCGACAACGCATGAGTTATGGTCGTATGGAGAGCAGGAGAAGACGGTGCGAGCGTATTTAGGAATGAAGTATGATCAGCTGCGACATCAAGGGAGAATTATTATTAGAGATGTGGTGGGGCCGGAAGATAAAGAGAAAGAAGTGTATTTATGGTGCAATAATGCGGATGGATTAGAGGAGGATATTTTTCGAAACTGTGCTGATGCTGGTGCATTGGCAGGGCATTTGCAGGGCTTATCAACGTATGGACGATTTAAACGGTTTGCAGAGGACTTTTTAACAGAGATGCGAGAGAGCGGGAAACGAAGTGAGGATACGAAGATTAGGTATAGAGAAGAGGTGGTGGAGGGAGAGAAATATATTGTATTGCGATTGAAAGATGCGGCGGAATTTTTGAGCAAGAAAGATTATATTGAAAATTGGCAGAGTGAATTGAATGAGGAGTTTGCATTCTGGAGTTTTAATGAATGGAAAGAGGTATTGGCGCAGAGTGGGTTTAACGTGCTTGAAAATCCAAATGATGCGTTGGCGGGTTCACGCGCGTATGCCAGTGAATGGATTGTGAAGAATAGGTATGAAGGAAAAGTGAAGTTGTTTGAGAAAACAGATGTGGGGTTGTGCGCGATTGAGTATCCAGTAACGAATATGGTGCTTGTGGGGGAGAAAAGATGATTGATGATACACTTCCTGCAAAATTTGGACAAGCCATTCCAGTAGATATTGATGCGATTTATCGAAAGGAGGGGATTTTAGGTGATCTGGAACTGAAAGATGAGCCTGTAACTGAATATTCAGGTACACTCAAAGAAATTGTTGAAAGAGTGTATAAGAGTTTGACACATACAGATATCGATGATGTGGTGAGAATCTATGTTCAAAAAAGGGAAGAATTTGAAGCGCAGTATTTGAAAAGGAATATGGCAAACTATGCTTTACCGCTTACAGTAAAAGATTCAGTAGGATATCAATATGGTTATGAACTATTTATCCCACAAAAAAAAGAAGTAATGGCTTTTGCTCATTTATTTCATGAATTAGGGGGAACGCTCTTTCCCACTATATTCTGGGTTGAAAAGAAGAATTTGCCAACTAAATCCGAAATGGATGAGAAATCAATCCCTAAATTAAATTGGAGATATTTACCTTCCTCAGTATTCTTTATTGAAGTAGCACATTATTATTTACAATTTGCAGGATTATATAAATTTGGAACAGAATTTAGTGATTCTGGAAAACCCAAAATAGATTATTATGAAGATTTTTTCTCCCCCACCCATTATCATGCGGCCGAAGAAGCTCTACGATTGTTACGAGCACATACCTCACCGATGATGGCATACCCCAAATATTATGATGGGACGATTGCTAAAACTGATCAAATCATTGCAACAATGACAACTGAAACAGGAGTGAAAAAAGTAAAATGGATTGGACCAAAACACCCAAGCTATAGACAAGGGGGAATAATAAATATTCCTTCTCTGGATGACTTCGTAAATCTACTTTAACATGGCAACACCAATATTTTCCACACAGGATGTACTTAAGTATGCTGAACAACGACTGTTTGGGTTAAATGTACGACCAAATGATGTAGGTGAGATTAGATTATATAATGGGTTTTTGCCTTCAGAGGTTGTGGCTAGAGTGCAAAATGAAAATAATAAATGGGTTTCATCCACTGAATTTCCAATTGAAGTGTTGCAAGGCAATCAACGAGAACCGATTTATTTTTCAAAATCGGCTGAGAAGCAAAGAGGGATATTACATATTCCACAATATAGCGGATTTGGCAGGCGAAGAAGATATGAAACGATGATTGAGAAATATATTGAAACATCAGCGCGAGAGATAGGTTTTCATTCGTTGGATGTGGATGCGGGTGCGCGTAGAACAAATATACAGTATGATAATTTTGCGTATGATTTTGTGAAAAGATTATTTGAACAAGGTGTCATGGAGGGAATTGATGATATTGTGATTGGGCCGTTAGAAGAAGTGGCCAAGCAGACGAGAGTTGTGGATATACATAAAAATGAATATCTAGATGCGCAAGCAGTAGTTATTGGTGAGAGGAAATTGTTGAATATAGGATATGTCTATGCGGATCAGGCAGGAATTATCTTAGATAAGATGTTAAGAGAGTATGAAGCGCGAGCGCGAATTGAGGGTGCGAAAAAAGAAGTTACTATATTGATGTTTGGGCGAGTGGGGGGATTAGAAGAAGGGATTAAAAGAGGAGAAGTGGTGTTTCCTTGCGGAATTATTGATGGGATTGATTTAGAACGAAACCATCCGTTTGTCTATCCGATACATAATGTGCTTGTGCGAGAGGGAGATACAACGGGGTGGAATTTGAATGTGGCAACAACAATTGAAGAGACGGTTGAACAGTTATTGCTGGCGAAAGAATTAGGGTGCAGTTGTGTGGAGATGGAGACGCGTGAGACGGTTGAAGCAATTAATCGCGCACGAAGACGATATGAGGGAAAATTGAATATTCATTTTGGTTTTGTTGGTCATGTATCGGATGTGCCGTTGAGAGGAGATACGTTAGCTACAGAATTAACCTCGCATGAAGGCGAGGAACGAGCGGTTACGCGAATTGTTGATTATTTGCAGAGGAGAGGATGAAAATGACTGAACCTATACATACGTTAGGTGAATTAGAACGAGCGGTACTTTCGCAGCAGCCTATTCGTATCCCGCAAAATCCGTTTTATGAAGTGTTGACTAGATTTGGTCGAGATGAGGCACTTGCGATGCTGGTAAATGTTGTGGGAACAGCGGGATTAGCAGTAGCGATGGAGCAGGGGATGGGGGCTTCTTTATCAAAAAACGATCGAGATGTGTTGCTTGCTGCAGTCGGTCCCGTAATTGAGAAGGTTGGATTTTTTCCGGCGCATTTGAAAGAGGCGTGGGAAGTGTATAAAACAACACCGCAAGATGAACGGGAAGCGTTTTCACATTATTTACAGACAGGAATCAAAGAAGGGAGCAAGAGTTTGCTTGAGGATGTGTTGATCCATGATCCGATGTACGGAGTATTAATGTATAAAGGATTACAGATGTATCCGCAAACGCCGGCGTGGATGATGGCAACGTTAAGTTTTGTTGCGGCAGTATTTGCGGTGGCAGGGTTAGAAGTAGGATATAATGAATTGCAATATGTTCGAGAGAAACGAAAGTGGAAGAAAGCAGGGTTTGGCGAAGAATCGTATTATGAAGCGCGGTTTTTGATGAGTTCGGAACAAAAAAAAGAGAATTTTTTATTTCAGATGGAACGAGATTTTTCATTGCAAGAAGCGGTTACAGGAAAATATCATGATGTATATATTCCTCATACATTGCCGACATATTCTGGACGAAATGCACGTCTGCGTTTGCGGCAGCGAGTATTAGAATCAGAAGGACGTGAGGTGAAAACGGCACAAATCGTCTATACGCGCGCTGCAGAGATGGCAACAAAAACGCAAGAGCAGTTTCGATACTTTTTGAGCCGTAAAGATAAGTTGTATTTGAGATTAGAGGGAGAGATGCCGAGTACTATTGAAGAACTTGCAGATGTAGATGTGAGAGCAAAATTGCAAGGAGTCAAAGGAAAAGGAGAAGCAGAGGTAATTGATTTTGAACGAACCGTTGCGCGTACTGAGAAAGGATTATTTGTGGCAGTTGATACAATTGAGAGGAATTCACCCTTTTATATTGTGGAGTTAAAAGTACATTCAGATACACAATTGTTACAGCATGCGATGCGTTATGTGATGTTAGAATTTCCGGTATTGCATACGACGCAAACAAAGTATGAGTTAGTGGCACGAACGAGAGTTGGAGGGAGAATATGAGATACGAACGTCAACAGGATACAGTACTAATTACATTTGAACGAAAAGATAAAGTCAAAGAATGGCTGCTTGCCATTGCCAAACATGCATATGAGACGGCGCTGCCTCGCGGATTAGGACACAGAGAAAGATATTTGCATCCTGTAGAAAAAGGGCCAAATTTAGAAAAATATATAGAGAATGGATTTCTTGGTCCAAAAGCTTTAGTAATGGATTATATTAATGGACGTGATTGTCGAACGATGATTGCAAAACGAGAAGATGGATCATGGTATTTTAATGCGTATGCGTTTGAACAACGAAAAGTGACGGCAGAAGAATTTGGGATGGGCAAACGATTAGAAAATGTCGGAAAATTTTTAGATGAAGTGATACATATAATGGGAGTGAGAACATGAATAGGATATTAGGGACAGAAGCATTGTATGGAAGTATTAGTTATGCAGTGAGTACAGCAGGACTAGGTCAAGGGTATATTCCTCTGCGTAGTGCAGTTACCCGTACGCAATTGGAACAAATTGCCGAAGAGTTTACCGCTTTTGTCGATCAAAAAACAGGAGAGAGACATCGGTTAGTGAAAAGACTAATTACCTATAAAGACCAGGAACCAATGGAATGTGAAGTTTCAGGGATAGTGCAAGCAAGAGGTGAACAGGTCTCGACTTGTAAATACCAACTTACAACTGGATTCTTAGGGTTGCAAAGAACGCAAGATGTATTCCCGACCATCGTACTTAATGTAAAAGATGTTAATTTTGTAAAGCCAAAGCGGCCAATGGTACTTCGTCAGGAGATGAATGTGGTGTTAGAAAAATATATCCAATCATTAATAAAATAAAAATATAATATTAATAAAAAAATAAAAAAAATAATTAATAAACAAAAATGAAAAATATACTTGTGGTCTATAAAAAAAGTTTGTATGAGTTGTATCTTAATTCTAAAGATACTGATGTGCAAGAATTTATGCATACACCTGCTGATGTTGAACGGTTACGGATTAGCCATGAGGAGCAAGTGGAAACGTTAGAACATGTGGTGCGTAATTTAAATAAGCGAGACTATAATGTGGATGTGATGTATCGCGCGGATTTGAAGCCGATTATAGGAAAAGATCTGGTTGTGACTGTCGGAGGTGATGGAACATTACTTGAAGTTGCGCATTATGTGACAGATATGACGCCGGTACTTGGTGTTAATTCAAATCCTACAAGCAGTGTGGGCTATTTTTCTTGTGCGACAAAAGAGAATTTTGCGGGAGTTATTGATAAGTTAGATGGTTATACGCGAACAAATTTACAAAGATTGCATTTAACGGTTGATGGACAAGATATTCCTGAATTGGTGTTAAATGATGTGTTGTTTGCGCATCGTAATCCGGCGGCGATGACGCGATATGAATTGAACGTTGATGGGGTTGATAAGTTGAATGGAAAAAGAGAGAAAGGACTGCGCAGCAGCGGTTTATTAGTCTGTGCCGCGGCAGGTTCCACGGCATGGATGTATCACTTGGGCGGGGGTATTATGCCTCTTGATTCAACACAGATGCAGTATCATGAACGTGATCAGCGAAATGCACCGTTTGGGGTGGCGAATAGTTCTATTGCTGTTCGATCATTAACACGTGAAGGGTATTTGTATGTGGATGGGGAACATTTACGGTATCCGTTTGGGTTAGGAAGTGAGATGTTGATTACGCCAGGGGCAAAGTTGGCAGTGGTTGGGGATTTGGAAGAGAAGAGGAGGAGGATTGGGTGAAGAGGGGAGATAGATAAAAAAATAGATATTGTGTGAAAAAATGAAAATAGGTGTAACATCCCAAAATAAATTGAAAGTAGATGCTGTAGCAAGAGCTTACTCTTCTGTTGGAATTCCGGTTGAAATAGTTGGTTATACAGCAGAGTCTGGAGTAGGAGAACAACCAGTTGATGAGCAGACATTAGAAGGAGCAAGGAATAGAATCTTCGATGTAAATGCTAAAGTAGCAGGGCTTGATAGAATTATTTCTATTGAAAATGGGATTTTTAGAGAAGGAGAACAATGGGTAGATAAAGCAGTTGTTGTAATTTATAATCCACAAACAGCTCAAGAACATGTTGGTTATTCAGATGCGGTTGTCTTTCCAGATGAATATGTGCAAAGAGCGCGTCAAATTGGTTTTGATATCATAACAGTAGGACAAGTTATGGCAGAAGTAGGATATGTTTCTGATCAAAAAGACCCGCATCTGAGTATTTCTGGAATATCCAGACAGGTGTATCTTGAGAACACAGTTCAAAAGTTAGTTAATCTAGTTGAAATGCAAAAGCGAGGATGAGAGTGGAAAATGACTGAATTACAATTTTCACTACCAAAGAACTTTAGAGGGCGTTTTGTTAGTGATGAACATATTGAAATTGGTGAAAAAGAACTTTTATTACTGGAAGCGTATGTCCCGGGGATAGAATTTATTTCCGGTTCTCCAAGATTTGATGTTACTGTCTGTTATAAAAGAGCAGATGATCAAAAGATGGTTGTAGATGGAGGAGGTCACATTACTCTTTACGGCCAATGGGTAGGAAAATTATCTTCGGATGTTTATCATTTAATTTCAGGTGTAGCCAGACAACATTATTTAAGAAATAATTTATTTCCAGTTCATGCTGCTTGTGTTGGTTTAGAGGATTTATTTTTGATAGCAGGCCATTCGGGAAGTGGTAAAACTACTGTTTCGCTGGGACTTTTAGAAAAAGAAGGTATGAAAATGTATTCTGGGAATAAGACAGTGGTTGCTCTAAATGATGATGGAACTCTTCAAACTATTGCAGGGACTAGATCAATGACTGCTAGAACACCTGATTTAAAACAAAGTGTTAAAGGAGTTCAGTATGGAGATAGAACTGCTTTTAAATTAAATGGTTCTCAATATGCACAAGCAGGAAATATTTGTTCTGTCGTTCTTGTCCGTTTGAATGATGGAGTACAAGATTGGAGAGAAATTTCACCCACAAGTGCATTACATACACTTTATCCCTTTTTTTTAGATGCGGTTAATGCAGATGTAGTTGTGGGGAATGATGTATTTGATGGTTCTGTTGCGCAAGAAACAAGAGAATATCTGGTAGGAAGATTAGGTAGTGTATTACAGCACGTACCTGTGTATTCTGCAACTGGGTCTTTATCATTTATTGTAGATAAAATAGCAGAGATGAAGAAATGAAGATATTATATGGAATTAGCGGAATTGGAACTGGTCATTCTAATAGACAGATGCCCATAATTGAACATTTTGCTCAAGATTCTACTCTTGCGATATTTTGTTATAATGAAAGTCATAGAATTTACAGTCAAAAATTTGCGAATCGAGATAATGTCACAATAATTCCTATTGATATTCCCTTTGTTGCGGGTAATCTTCATGGCTTAGATTGGAGAGAAACCGCCAGAGTTAATAGAGGTAAAGATTTTAATACAATCAATAGTTTAGCTATGGCGAAGGCAGAGGAAGTTCTTGGCAAACCAAATCTTGTTGTAACCGATTACGAACCGCTAAGTGCGCAATATGCGTATGCATATGATGCTCCTCTTGTTACATTAGACCAACAAAGCAAATATTTATGTGGAGATAATCCATTAGGAAATAATTTTCCACGAGTTGATGGCCAATCGTTCCAAGATGAGATCATGCGACTAAGAATGTTCTTTCCAAGAGCTGATGCTCGAATTGCCTGCTCATTTTTTCAAGTTGAATCATCTGAGAATAAATATGGTGTGAAAATTTTTCCTCCCACGCTTAAATCTCAAATAGTTAATTTGGAGAGAGAAGAAGGAAATTCTGTTTTAATGTATATTTCATCTCAAAAAGCATTTGTGCAGAGTCTTGATGAAGTTATGGATATGTGTGCTGTGCAAGATGAACACTTTGATATTTTCTTAAGAACTATTCCTAAACTTGATGTACCTGCAAATGTTACTGTTTATCAGCATGGGGATTTGCGATTTTATGATGCGTTGAGTAAATGTAAAGGAATTGTTTCAACAGCAGGTCATACTTTGTTATCTGAAGCAATGTATCTTGGAATTCCTGTTTATGCTATTCCTCTTCCCGTCTATGAACAACATATGAATGCTCATGTGATGGAAGAACATGGTTTTGGAGTTTCCAGACCAAAATTAGATAGGGAGAGTCTTGAAGATTTCTTACAAAGAATTCCGAACTTTAAAACTAATATTGGGCAGGATGATGATACAGTTCTCTTGCGAAGGGCAGGACAGATAGAAATCATTGCATTTTTAGAACAAATTGCGAGAGGGAGATAATGAAAATTCTCGTTTATTCGCCTCCTTTTAGCGGACATCTTAATGTTTTACAAAAAATGATGGAAGAAAATCCAGAACATGATTATAAATTGGCAATTACAGGATGGGATAATCTTCTCATAGATGGAGCTATGAATTTAGCAAGATCTACATTACGAGAAACTGCTCCTGCGTTATGGACATTTCCTCGAGTAAATGAATTAATGGATGATTCTCTGGATGTTGCAAGAGAATACAAGCCAGATTTAATCGTTTATGATTTCTTTTCATTAGAAGGTTATTTCACGGGAAAACTTCTAGGAATTCCTCATTGGTGTTCAATTCCGGCAATGATGGGGCCTAATGATAAACGTACATATCTTGAAGAGAAGTTAGGCCAACAAAGAAATGTAGATGCACTGGCTACATTACGTGATAAATATGGGATAGGGGGAATAGATACAAGTCGTGTAGAAATAATTTCGGATGGATTACATCTTCCTGGACAAGTAAATCTGATTTGGTCTTATCCAGAATTAACTCTTGCTAATTTTATGCAAGGTCGCCAAGAAGCAGAGTATCAATTTTTGGGGAATTATAATCAGAGAATTGAACGAGAGAAGGAAATCGTTTATTTTTCATTAGGAACTGTTGTTATGGATAATCTTTGGAATCAGCAAGAAGAAACAAGAACTGCGGTAAGAGAGTATATTGCAGGAATTGCGGAAAGGTTGAAAGATGAAAAAGTAGTATTTGTAACACAAGGAAAGAAAGTTCTTGATAGTTATCCTGCAAGTTGGAGAATTGAAGATAGAGTTAATCAGGTTGAGATGCTCGCAAGATCAAAAGTATTCATAACGCATGGAGGAAGTAATGGGTATCATGAGGCAGTTTTACAAAAAGTTTCAATGGTTGTTGTTCCTTTCTTTGGTGACCAAATATTAGTTGGACAGAGAATTGCGGAATTAGGTATAGGAATTAATCTTGGACGTGATGATTCGGTTGATACAAAAAAGTCTAAGAGTTTCTTAAATTTGGAGTTGGCGGCGAGAACAGTGAAGGCAGTTAAAGATGTGTTGAGTAATCCAGTTTATCAACGAACATTAGATGAATTAGAGTTGAGTAGTAGTGTTAGTCTCGCAGATTTGATACAGCGATATTTTTCTCTTTAAAAATGGGATTAGATGAGATAAATAATAATAATAATAATAATAATAATAATAATAAATTTAAATATGTCTCAATCCATACATCTTCTCTCCTAACGAAATCAATTTATCTTTTTCAAGTAAACCGTTGACTAAATGGTTAGGGAAGATCAGGCCGTTTTTTGCGCCGCAGATGGCACCGTACATGGCGCCGGTTGTGTCACAATCACCTCCATAATTAACAGTTTCGATTAATCCGGTAATCGGGTCATCCCAATATTTTTGCACCATGAAGAGGGCAAAAGGATGGGAACTAAAGCCTTCACTTGAACTGCGTAAGTGGTTATGAGCAATATCTGGTGTTGCATCATAATTTTGTTGAATCCATTCCAATCTTGAAAGTACACTTCCGCTTTCATGTAAGGGAAATTCTGTTGTTACTGGTTTTTCGTATTGTTTACACACATCAACTAACGAATTTACAAAATCTTTACGAGAGATTCCTTGCAAAACGCTGTAAATTGCATGTGCTTGAACAATACCGCCGGCAATAGAACGGGGATCGAGATGGGTTATTCTGCTTACTTGTTCGGCAAAGTGTACTCCTTCTTCGTATTTTCCTGTTGCGTGGATGTATAGTCCCAAAGGTGACATTTTCATGGCGGGAGCATTTCCTGGACCACCAATAACGCCCGATTCTAAAGGAGATAATCCTCTTTTTAGATTAGCGATTCCTTCGTGTGTTGTACGACCAAAACCACCTTTAAGACTACCATCTGATTGGCGCTGTGCTTCATAGGCAAGTAGTTGATGTTGGGCGGCATTATTAAGATGGAAACCGTTTGATTCTATAATGGATTTTGCTAAAGCGATGGTTAGAATTGTATCATCGGTGAATTCGCCGGCTTTGAGATCTTCGGTGTAACATTTTAATGGACCGTATTCGTCTTTTAGAAAACGGATACCTGTTTTTTTATCAGTGATAATGACAGGGTCTATAAAGGTGGTGATGCGTCCGACATAGCGTTCAATTTGTTCTTTTTTCCAGCCTTCGATGGGCATGCCTAAACTATCGCCAATGGCACAGCCAAGAAATGTGGCGATGTAGCGGTCTTTGATCTGTTGTTCTTTATTTTGCGCAGTTGTATTTTTTTGGTTGGTCTGGTTTTGTAGATGTTGTGTTGTCGTCATATTTATTCCCTCATTTTTATTTTATTTTTGAATTGTCTTTAAAAAGATATCTTTGAACTTTGGATTTACGTCAGTTGTGATATTGACGTGTTCATATTTGTGAATTGAAGTTATTGATGGGTCGATGGCGTGATGTATAACTAGAGGGTCGTAGAGGTAGGCGACATCGTACTTAATATAATTCATCCACGTTTTAGCAGTTGTACCAAGATATTGTAATAGGGGATTGGTTGTGTTGCACCAGGCATCTAATTCTTCAAGGTTGAGGTGATTTTTTTTACAGACTTGGGTTGTGAGAATTGTTTTGGGAGTTGTGGTGTTCATGACAATGTCGATTGCTTCGGGATCGGCTTTGAAGTTATGCGCGCGATAGTTGAGATGATAGGTGTGAACGCACTCAATGGCATTGCCCATAAGATAGAGATGATTGATGGATGATTCAAGAGAAGGTTGGCGTTGTAATGCTTTGGCTATATTCGTTACGGGACCAAGGGAAAGAATTGTAATATTGTTTTTGTAGTGTTCTATGCATTCAATTAACGCATCAACGCCGTTTGTGGGGATAGGAGAGTTTGAATCTGAATCTGGCTCATTTAGAAAATCTTTGCATTCTAATCCTGTCCAATAGATATAATTCTGTTTAATTGGTTTTTGTTCGCCGGCAACAATTGGAATATTTGTTCCCAAGAGTTCTGTTGTTAATTTCTTTGCTATTTTTGCGCGGGTGAGGGTGTCACCGTGAACTGTGGTGATAAGTTTTATATCTAAACCGCTGCGCACTGCATAGGCTATAGCTAAAGCGTCGTCAATGTCGGTTCCAATGTCGGTGTCGATGATGAGAGGGGTCAAAAGGTTCATGGTTTCACCAATCGTACTTTTTTTTCTGCAGGTTGAATTGTGGCAATTGCTCCGGCATTAAATTCCAGATAATCGCTCTCAATACCATCACTGAAAATAATCCCATTCTCGGGCATATTCGACGTTATTTTTAATGGATTTGAATTGTCTATTTTCCCCTCTAAGATAGTTGTCCCAGTAACTTTAGAGGGAAATGGCTCACGCACGGCAAACTGTAGATAATTTGCTTCCCGAGAAAATGTACATTTTTCGTTAATTCCCTTCTGCTCTCCTAACGCAATGCCGTATGCACCAGTCATTATGCTTGTCAACCATCCCGTGGAACCGGTTCCGGTAGATACGATTACACCACTTGATGATTGACGCTCACTCTTTTGTTGATATTCTATCGAATACCGAGCGGAAACATGGGTCTTTTGTCCAATAAATAAATCGTTCAACGCATAAAGTACTTGTCCGTCATTTAATTTTGCTTGAGCCATGGTTAAATATTCTAGATTTATCTTCTCTTCTTTGATGTTACGCAGTACAGAGGGAAGTTGTGGTATGGAACAAGAGGTAAATGTATCTGCATAGCGTTGCGGATCAGGATTAACACAGATCACAGGTTGTGTACCAACATATTTTGCAACATTGACAAACAGTCCGGGGTCACCGACGACGAGTACGATATCTTTATCACCAAACTGAAAGGTATCTAAATGTTCTTTATCTACGATTTGGGTTCGAAACTCTGGCAAGATGCTTTGTGTTGCATGATGTAATCCCCCTAAATATGCGAGATGAGCTGATTGGTAAAAATCGTACTTTTCGCCTCTGGATTCAAGGTAAAACTTGACTTGAGAAGTTGTCGCATGACGCTTTAACAACCCCTCAAGTTGAGTTTCTTTTTTGACCAGTACTATTTTTTCATAGTTCATGGTAGTTTTCCTCACGAACTCGTTCTCACTGTTTCTCGCAATGCGCCCATCATCTCAGGGGTCACACTGAAATGTTCAATATGTTTGGCGTTTTTACCAAATTCTAATAACGCATGGGCTTTAAGTTCTTCTGCGTTTAATCCTTTATACACTCCTAACTGCAGACTTGCGGCTTGGGCGGCATCGCTTGCACGATTCCTGAGATTTTCTCCTTCGAGAGCAACTAATTCTTTTTCTTTTTGCGCAAGATAGATTCTTGTTTTCAATTCGTTATCTCTTATTGCTCTTTCTTGTTCAACAGCTGAGGCTCTTCTTTCATATGATGCTTTATCGGCAGTTTGAAGCAGTGATTCACGATATTTTGCTCCCAATGCTTTGGTAATTTCAGGGGATGCTTTTATTTCGGAGACGTAAAATGTACTTACTTTTACTCCTAAATCAGTGAGCAAAGTTGAGGTGGATATCTCTTCTGAAACGCTCTTTGATATTTCATCAGCCATCACTAAGAGTTCTTCGAGTTTTTTCTTTTGCACAACTTTACGTGCACTAGCGCGGGCTAGTTCTAAAATATGTTCTGGTAATTTGTTATGATCTTCGGTACGGTAGTTTCTGGTTTTTGGGTCTATCGAATGATTATATTCTGCTAAAATTTTTTCGGGGTCATTTACTTTATAGATAAATCCTCCTTGTAAAATGACGTCTTGATTATCGATAGTTGATTCACTAAAATGAAAGGGCTGATCAACTATGGTTGTACAGACGAGTTCTATTGAGGTATTATGCTTAAAGTACCAATTTCTGATGCCTTTTCCTTCACTTTTTACTTTAGCGCCTACACTTAGACGGGCATATTCAGTTGGTTCTGCTTTAAAGTATCCAATCCCTATCATGGTATGTTCCTCCGCGTTTAGAGTCCGACGACTTATTTTTTCAATTTTTTATTATTTTTATCTTATTTGTTTTCGATTGCATTTAACATATTTTTATTTCTAGATATCATTTAGATATCTAATTTATATTATCTAATTTAGATCATCTAATTTAGATCATCTCATTTAGTTTTATACTGTTGATTCATCTCATACAATAAGTTAAGTGCGCTTAACACTGATTCGCGACGCTGGCATATTTCATCACCTAACATCAATGTTTTATATCCTATGCGAATGAGGCTATCCACATCACCGATGTCGGCACAAGATGGTTCAAGGCTGTAGGTTAAAGAGCTAAAGATACGTGAGGCGGCGATGGCGTCTGGATCTTTTGCGATAATAGTTTCCATGGCGTTGATGATATGGTGGGGTTTTTTAAGTTCGATATAGAGATCGCCACGCGCGGCCATCAGGCGTGCTTCTTTCTTTGCATCAGTACATACATAATTGAGGCCTTTACGAGATTCTATCTTGGCAACGATTTGGGCATTTGGCACAAGTGCGTTAAATGCACTCACATCGTCTGGGCTTTCGACAAATGAGAGCATATATCTTTTCAGGCCAAGTTTGTTGCCAGCCTCAATGTATTGCTGATCGGTTGTGGTAAGGTTGCCATCAATTTTTAGTGAGTGATGAGGGATGTTGATTGATTCGCCGGGACCAATTACCCGCTTTGGGCCTTCTTGCATGATTAATCTATTGCCATCCACTTCGAGTACAGTTGCTTGTTCTTTGCCGTCGTTGAAGTACGCGGTAACTGGCGTGTCAACGCTGATGTTGTGTGTCAGTTCGATTTCGGTAAAAGGCGGTACGCCATAGGTTTTGACACGTAATTGGCGTCCTTTCAAATCAATCCACAAGTCTTTTTCTCCCACTTGGTCTTGCAGACGTTTGAGTAAGTCTTCTAGTGCCCCCTTAGTGGGCATCACTGTATTTAAACGTACACCGCTCACTGCCGGATGCGCAACTACTTCATCGATGAACGGCGCATACGGCGGGATGG
>Ga0209541_10003055_pt1 | contig 31089 bp, 38 predicted proteins | sample RifCSPlowO2_01_FD_184027 | JGI IMG/M metagenome (GOLD analysis project Ga0209541, IMG submission 184027) | Groundwater microbial communities from Rifle, Colorado - Rifle CSP2_plank lowO2_0.1 (SPAdes) (version 2) | ecosystem: Environmental > Aquatic > Deep subsurface > Groundwater | place... | reverse complement strand
ACTCTTTCGCCACTTTCTTCGCGAACGCGCTCGAAGGGTCGAGCGAACGGGCACCGCCCTCAAACTGCGCGAAGTAGTGTTCGTGGAGCCGCATGCCGTCGAATTCAAAAGATCGTCGACGCCATATCTCGGATATCGCGTGCATGTTCTTCTGCGGGTCATTCATCAACGTCATCGCTTCCTGCGTCATCGCATTGAAATTCTTTACGTAACCCTCATAAAGGCCGAAGTGCTGCTTCACGGATTCCGCAGAAATGCCGTTAAGGGCGGGAAGAGAAAATGTTTTTGATTCGTATTGAATCATAGAATTAGCATATCATGAAAAAAGTCGCGTTTTCGCGACTTTTTCCCCGCGCTCTCTCAAATGAGGCCTGCCTTCTTTAGTACCTGGAATGACCCTCTTTTCCTCATTGTTTTGAGTCCTTTGGCCGATACGTTGACGGTGACTTTTTTCCCAAGTTCTGGGATAAAAAGTGTTTTCTTCTGGATGTTCACCTGGCGCCGACGAGAACCAGTCGGATTAAATTTAGTTGCGCGCGTGCGGTTGGAATACCCACCTCCCACGCGACTTCTCTTACTTGTTATTACACATGTTTTTGCCATACGCTTGTTTAAACTATTTATTTCCTGCCTGCCCCGTGAGATGTCTGGAAGACTATCTAACTGTGGTTATGTCACACTCTTTTGCCATGTGTCGCGCATAGTACACGCACTGCATAGTATTCGCAACTGATATATAATTCCTGACATGACTGTCGAGAAAGGTAAAAGTCCATGGGCATATGGCGATGAGGCGGAGAAGAAGCTCGGACTAGAAAAAGTCCAACAGCTACGACGAGAGCGCGCCTTAAAAGCTGGAGAAGAAGACCTTGGCTCGCTTTTCGACGTTATGAAAGGCATGAGCGAATCTGGCTTTGTACTAGAACCTAATTTTGAGTTTGAACATTTTCTTCTCTATCTTAAAGACCATGGAGGCACGTTTAGTAAGACATATCCAGTCACGCCCGAAGGCCATGTGGAAGACCGAGCGTATCACCAACAAACTCCTGACCTTTTGAGCAAGATCCGTACTAAAGAAGATTTCGCGACGGTGGAAGATCTGCGACAGACAGCTCTGCGCATAACGGAGAAATTCCCACAAATATCTTTTGCGTTTGAAGAGAGTCCGTCGCGAGAGAAAATCTCGTATACAGTAAAGCTCGAAGAGGCCGGAGAATGAGGACGTGATTTATAGGTGTGGTACGATGGTTCGATGTCGTTAATTGATGGAATTTTTGTCGTCGCAGTCATCATGATGTCTGCGGTAATCCATGAGGTGATGCACGGCGTTGCCGCGGAGCGGCTTGGCGACCCGACGGCGCGCTTGCAGGGACGAATAACACTAAATCCCATATCTCATCTTGACCCCATGGGAAGCATTATTTTGCCGCTTGTTCTCGTGCTCACTAATGCACCAATTCTTTTCGGCTGGGCAAAACCCGTACCGTACAATCCATATAATTTGCGGCCGGGGCGTTTCAGTGAAGCAATTGTAGCTGGGGCAGGACCTCTCTCCAATCTCGTCATTGCACTTATAGGCGGACTCATCATTCGCCTTGGATTTTTTCCTACAGGTATGGCCGATATCTTGTTTCTTATTATATTCATAAATATCATCCTTTTTCTTTTCAATTTGATCCCCATCCCACCTTTAGACGGCTCGAAGATACTCTCTTCTGTTTTGCCGCGCGGACTTGCTTTCTCGTATGATCGTTTCCGTTCGTACCTTGAAGGAAATCCTTTTTTAGGATTCGGTCTTGTAATTCTTTTTATCATTCTTGCTGGGGGGACTTTCTTCGGATTCATTCAGTCTCTCGCACACGCGATTGCAGGAATCTGAATTTCGCGGAAATCTTGCAATTGCAGAGCATACATAGTACATTTCTCTAGCACTTTCGGCGCTTTTTAGTTTCGGCATTTTGCTGAAAACTGAAACCTGACAGCTGAAAGCTACCCAAACATGTCAACAATAAATCAACTAACGCGTAAAGGCCGCACCAAGAAAACGTGGCGCTCGAAGACTGTGGCGCTTGCCCGCGGTTTCAACACGCTCAAAAACCGCCCTTCTTTCTACCCTGCGCCTTTCAAGCGCGGTGTATGTACGCGTGTGACGACGAAAACTCCGCGTAAGCCGAACTCGGCTATTCGAAAGATAGCTCGTGTACGACTCACCAACGGTCAGGAAATTACCGCATATATCCCCGGCGAGGGACACAACCTGCAAGAGCACTCAGTGGTCTTGGTGCGTGGCGGACGTGTAAAGGACATCGGTGTTCGTTACACTATCGTTCGCGGTAAGTTGGATGCAACAGGCGTTGATAAGCGTCGCCGCGGCCGTTCTCTCTACGGAGCCAAAAAACCAAAATCCTAAATCCGAAGCAAGAAATTCTAAACAAATTCGAAAGTATGAAATCACAAATCACAAACGAAAGCGCGTTGTTTGAAATTTCTGATTTGTCATTTGGTATTTGTTTAGTGTTTCGAATTTGAAATCTATATGAGACGCGCAGTAAAAAACAGAAAACAACCTCCGCCGGACGACGTGTACGGCTCGGTGAAAGTCGCGAAGCTCATTAACTACGTGATGGAGCGCGGCAAGAAAGACACCGCACGGAAAATTGTCTACAAGGTGATGAATGAGCTAAAAAAAGACGGTGACCCTGTCATAATACTGGACGAAGCATTGGACAAAGCGTCTCCGTCGGTGGAAGTTAGAAGTCGTCGCGTAGGAGGCGCAAACTACCAAGTGCCGCGCGAAGTGCGGCCGGAACGTCGGCTTGCGCTCGGCTTTCGTTGGATAGTTGAAGCGGCAGAAGGCACCAAGGGAAAGCCGATGCACGAATCGCTCCTCGCGGAAATTCGCGCCGCACACAAAGGCGAAGGTGTCGCAGTCGCTAAAAAGGAAACTACTCACAAGATGGCAGAAGCCAACAAGGCGTTTGCCCATTTTGCCTGGTAATTTTGCGTTAGCAAAATTACCCTGAGCGATTTATCCTGAGTTTATCGAAGGGAGTCGAAGGGTAAAGCCACTCGCGTAGCAAAGCCCTTTTAGGGTTGCTGTCTGGCTCTTGTGTCCCGAGGTTTAACCTCGGGTATAACATCGGGTAGAGATACGGCTCCATGGTCCGACCTCCTTACTGGCGACATAGGGCGAGTGAAATGAAAATGTACTCATTTGCATTTCCGAGCCGAGGAGCCAGAAACCGGTGCACCGGTTTACATGAAGTTTGAGTCTCGACGGTTGCGCAAGTGACAGTTGGGACTCTTCGTTTTTGAAAGAACTAGTACAGCCGACACTTTGCATTTTCCCAATTTTCCGCTACATTGTTGAGACGCCTCCGGGCGTTTTGTTTTTACCGCCAACTGTAAACTATTCGTATGGCAAGAGATTACCCATTGGAAAAGGTACGAAATTTTGGGATTATCGCACACATTGACGCGGGTAAAACAACCACGTCGGAACGAATACTCTTTTACACCGGCGAGAGCCATAGAATAGGCGAGGTGCATGAGGGCGACACGGTAACTGATTGGATGGAGCAGGAGCGCGAGCGCGGCATCACTATCACCGCCGCCGCGATTACGTGCTTCTGGAACCCAACATACATGGGGACTGATACTTCCAACAAGCACCGCTTCAACATCATTGATACTCCCGGACACATCGACTTTACTAGTGAAGTGAAGCGTTCCATGCGCGTTTTGGATGGCGCGGTCGTCGTCTTTGACGGTGTTGCGGGTGTTGAGCCGCAAAGCGAAACCAACTGGCGCTATGCGGAAGAGGCCAACGTGCCCCGCATCTGCTACATCAACAAACTCGACCGCACCGGCGCGTCGTTTGAAAAATCATATGCGAGCATTTTAGATCGCCTCTCAAAAAAAGCCGTTCGTCTGCAGATACCGATAGGCGAGGAAGGGAATTTCGACGGCGTAGTCGACCTTCTTGCGATGAAGGCGTACAAGTTTGAAGGAGAAATGGGGGCGAATGTGGTCGCGTATGATATTCCGGAGGGCGTGAAGACAGAAGCGGAAAAATACCACGGTGAACTTATCGAACGTATCGTTGAGCACGACGAAAAGTTGATGAACGACTACCTGGAAGGGAAGGAAGTTTCCGTTGAAGACTTGAAAAAATTGCTCCGAAAGGCAGTTTGTGCGAATGAGATCTTCCCCGTCCTTACGGGTACATCATTGAAGAATAAGGGTGTTCAGCTAATCCTGGATGCCGTCGTGGATTATCTGCCCTCTCCTTTAGATGTGCCGCCGGCCAAAGGTCACAACACCGACACAGGTGAGGAGGAAACTCGGCTGGCGTCTGACGAAGCGCCTTTTGCCGCTCTCGTTTTCAAACTGCAGGTGGATCCGTTTGTGGGCTCTTTGGCATTCTTCCGCGTGTACTCTGGCTCGATTGAAGCAGGTACTTTCGTTTACAACTCCGCGAACAACAAGAAGGAACGACTCGGACGCATCGTTCGCTTACAGGCCGACAAGCGCGAAGATGTGAAAATCGCGTACGCAGGCGAAATCGTGGCGGCTGTCGGCTTGAAGGAAGTAAAAATTGGACACACGCTTTGTAACCCCGAACATCCGATAGCGCTGGAATCCATCGTCTTTCCCGAGCCGGTAATTTCCATGCGTGTCGAACCGAAAACAAAAGCTGATCAGGAGAAACTCGGCATTGCTCTATCGCGTCTTTCCGACGAAGATCCGACATTCCGCGTTATGACCGATCCTGAAACTCTCGAGACTATAATCTCCGGTATGGGAGAGTTGCACTTAGAGATTCTCGTAGAGCGTATGAAGCGCGAATTTGGTGTCGTAGCTACGACAGGAAAACCACAGGTCGCTTATCGCGAAACGATTCAAGGCACTGCGGATGTGGAGTACAAACATATCAAGCAGACTGGCGGTCGCGGCCAATATGGGCACGTGAAAATACACGTGAAGCCGCTCGCGCCGGTGGTGGAAGGCAAGAAAGTAAAGAACAATATCGAGCGTGAAGATCACTTTGAATTCATTAATAACATCAAAGGAGGAGTTATTCCGCAGGAATACATTCAGCCGATCAGAAAAGGTCTCAAAGAGGCGCTAGAGCGCGGTGTCCTTGCCGGATACCCTGTAGTCGATGTATCCGTGGATCTTTACGACGGCTCGTATCACGACGTGGACTCTTCTGAGATAGCTTTCAAACTTGCGGCTATCAACGCGATGCAGGAAGCGTTGCAGAAATCAAAGCCGGTACTTTTGGAACCAATAATGAAACTGGAAGTGATAACTCCCGAAAAATTTATGGGTGACGTGACGGGTTCCATCAACGCAAAACGCGGACAAATAGAATCCATGAGCGACCGTGGGCAAGCGAAGGTAGTCACCGCGAAGGTACCTTTGTCGGAACTATTCGGTTATACAACCCAATTACGTTCTCTCACAGAAGGCCGCGCTGTACCAAACCTTGAGTTTTCACATTACGCGGTAGTACCTAGGAACGTCCAAGACGATATTATCGTTGCAAGAAAGTGAATCTACTGGCGACGTAGGGCGAGCGAAATGCAAAAGTACTCTTTTGCATTTCCGAGCCCAGCCCTGCCCACCGAAGGGGGCAGGGAGTCAGAAATTGGCGGAAAGCACTCGCGCTTGTGCGCAGGGAGTGTATTCCGACCCGCAGGGTAAACGTCCTGTAGAGTCGGAATGAGCCAATTTACAGCAAGGATTTTTGAGAGACGGATCCAAACAATAACCATATCCTTTTGCAGGTTAGGAAAGAGTTTCAAATGTGCTGGACTTGTGCATTAACTTGACGAGTCTGCGCCTTCTGCTACTATTGTCTGAACGCAAGGGCGGTTTTCTTTTTGCGTCTTACAGCAGTAATTAATAGTTATTAGCAATAAATAAGATTACGTATGGTAGCAGAATTTGATCGAAGCAAGCCGCATATCAATGTCGGCACTATCGGCCACGTGGACCACGGCAAGACGACGCTCACGGCCGCAATACTCTCTGTATTGTCGAAGGCGGGTGATGGTTATACCGCGAGTGCCAAAGGTGTCGAAGATATAGACAAGGCACCGGAGGAAAAGGCGCGCGGTATTACTATATCGCTCTCGCACTCTGAGTATGAGACACCCAAACGCCACTATGCGCACGTGGACGCTCCCGGCCACGCCGACTACATCAAGAACATGATAACTGGCGCCGCACAGATGGATGGCGCAATTCTTGTGGTTGCTGCTTCTGACGGTGTCATGCCTCAGACGCGTGAGCACATTCTTCTCGCGCGACAGGTAGGCGTCCCTAAGATTGTTGTCTTTCTCAACAAAGTCGATCAGGTAGACGACAAAGACCTTATCGATCTCGTCGAAGAGGAGGTGCGCGAACTGCTTGATAAGCAAAGTTTCGACGGTAAGGGCGCCCCAATTATTCGCGGTTCGGGTCTCAAGGCTCTTGAGAATCCGGAGCTGGGAAATGAATGGTCCGACAAGATACTGGAACTCGTGAAGGCACTCGATGAATACATTCCCGAGCCCGTTCGAGAACTCGACAAACCGTTCCTAATGGCAATCGAAGACGTATTTTCCATCGAAGGCCGTGGCACCGTTGTTACGGGTCGTATCGATCGCGGTGTCGTCAAGGTGGGCGAGGAAGTCGAGATTGTTGGCATTAAAGACACGAGCAAAACGACGGTTACCGGTGTCGAAATGTTCAACAAATCACTCCAGCAGGGCCAGGCGGGCGACAACGCAGGCGTGCTCTTGCGCGGCACCAAGAAGGAAGATGTGCATCGCGGCCAAATCCTGGCAAAACCGGGTTCGGTCAAGCCGCACTCCGAATTTGAATCCGAGGTCTACATTCTCACTAAGGAGGAAGGAGGCCGCCATACCCCATTCTTTACCGGTTACAAACCACAATTCTACATTCGCACCACTGATGTTACCGGCGAGGTTACGCTCAAAGAGGGCGTGGAAATGGTTATGCCGGGCGACACGGTCACCTTCAAGGTGAAGCTCGTGAGCCCTATCGCTATAGAAGATCAAATGCGTTTCGCCATCCGCGAAGGCGGCAAGACGGTAGGTGCCGGAGTGGTCACCAAGATAGTCGCATAATTACTGAACAAGGGTCCATTAGAGAAAATCCCGCCTTCCGGCCTGACGGAGGCGGGATTTTCTTTTGCCGTGAGAGTGGTTAGGAATCTTTTTGCACGAAGATTCTCTCAAGCCGTAGAGTTAAAACGGGCAAACAGTTAGGGACGGTACGCTGAGTACATGAAATGGCAGATTGTGAACTGGATTGAATTATTCACTCCTAGGTTTTCTCTTTATCGGGCTTTTGAATAAACGAATCTTCCCCGCGTGGAATGCTCAATCCCACACGGTGTCCGAGAAACTCTGGAATCTCAAGAATCTCAAAGGGTATGAAAGGTCAGTTTATGAACATATGTTCATAAACTGACCTTTCATAATTACGATATGGATGCACTGATCAATTATGAATTATAGGATGAATTATAGGAAATGACTCTAATTACTCGATGCAGAGTGGAAAGAGGAATATGGAGAAAAATTAGATGTAGAAGAAATCTAAAACAGTGTTTGATTGTTCAAGAAACCGCTGCGAGGCGGAAATGTTGCATTTTCGGGGGGTATAGTGCATACTCTGCGGGTTCCTTATGGCAAAAAAATCTGCAGCGAACGCTACTGCGACAAAGAAGTCGTCGCGCTCACCGCGTGCGAAAAAGACGGCAAAGCCAGCGGCGGTACATCGTCTCCGTATTCGCGTGCGCGCATATGAGCACGGCGTTTTGGACAACTCCGTAAAGCAGATAATTGACACTGCCGCTCGCTACAACGCAGAAATAATCGGTCCCGTGCCGCTCCCCATTGATATAAGAAAATATACGGTGAACCGCGCCGCGTTCATAGATAAAGACTCCCGCGAACAATTCGAAATGCGTATTCACAAGCGCATGGTAGACATCCTCAACCCGGAGCCCAAGGTTATCGAAGCCCTCACCAATATTGATTTGCCTTCGGGTGTTTCAATAGACGTGAAGATGCTGTAGAAAACAAGAAGCGAAAGCGACTATGTTTTCTTAAGTCCTGCTCCATTTTCAGCGCGCGTTCTTTTCCGCGTATGTAATAATACGTCGCGTAGGAGCACTACATTATTTCAAAATAATCTCACAATAAGAACCTGGAGCAGGGATATTAGGAGCTCCACACATCCTTGGCGGTCATTATAATGGCATTATAATGGCGTCGTGATTCAAAAAATTCTCAAAGTTGGCACGTCTGCAGCAGTAACCCTTCCCAAATACTCTTTGTAGCAACTCGGCGTGCATATCGGAGATCAGGTGCATGTTGAGGTAAAGAATGAAATGGTCGTCGTGCGCGCGGCAAAAAAACGGTCTCCGCGAGATAAAAAGATAACCGACTTCACTTGCTTGTCATTGTACGGGATGACCCGTTCGCTTCCCGCTCTGCGTTGAAAACATGTGGAGAGGTACGCCATGCACACGCGCTCTATCAACATGCTCCGCCCCGAATCCCTTCGCGATGTGCGATACTTTTTGGATGAACACGTCGGAGCTCAGGGGCCCCCCGGCCCTCCTCGCCTTTTTGGTCGCGGCGCTTTTCGCCGCATACCTGGCCTTTGTCCTGCTCGGGATACCCGCGCAGGGTGAGAGAAGCGGCGGAGCGGAGATTGCTGACTTCGTCCCCGGGCCACCTTCACCGGAGGTCGTCGCGCAGCTCGAGCAGAGTAGCGGCTTCGAGTTCCTCGTTTCCTACACCGACCAAGGATTCGAGCCCGGGGAAGCGGTCATAGAGAGAGGACAATCAGTACGCTTCACCAACAACTCTTCGGGCGTCCTCTGGGTCGCCGCCGTGGGAGACGACGAGAACCCTCGGTACCCTGGCCTCGGCGATTGCGGCGCCTCCTTCTTCGACACCTGCACGACCCTCGCGCCCAATGAGTTCTGGGAATTCACTTTTCAAGAAAGCGGCACGTGGGCTTTCCAGAACAACGCAGACAAAGGAAAAACCGGCATCGTCCGCGTACTTGTACACTAACAATATGACGCGCTTCTCTTCTCGCACGCACGATCGATATCCACGGATCCTTTCCGGAGGAACGTTTATCATTGCCGGGCTCGCCAATGTAACGTATGTTTTCTTCATCTAAGCAACAACGTCTTATATCGGTCTTCATATATCTTCTGGGCATTTTTATCGCAAGCGCTATTTTATTTGCGCAACCCGGGTACGCTCGTGCTCTAGGGTGTGGAAATGCAGACGGACCAGGCGGGGGGAGAGATCCAGGCGACGAAATTTCTTCATGTCCAGACAGCTATTACTGTTCGGATGGAAAGCGTTACAAGCAGGATAAGAGAGAAAGACAAGACGGAGGAGGCAGCGGCTGGATCTGGGTTCGCACGGCGTATGCCGCAGGAGAAGGAAGAAGGGACGTCTATGATTCGGGGCCGAGCGGTGGCTGTGTAAACAATGGTCCGCCAGTGCGCGTGCCGAGCCAAGATTATTTATGCGCGCCGGCAAGCTGTACGATTACCGCAAACCCATCCTCTATTACGGAAGGCCAAAGCACGAAGCTGATATGGAGCGCAACATCACCAGATGGTTCAAACTACAGTGGTAAAATAAGCCACAGTCTCGGTTCTGATACTTACCCCGTCTCTCAAGCAAGTTCTGGAAATTTCTCACCATCACAATCAATCACCTATACATTCTCCGGAACGTTCTCGAGCGGCCCTTTTAGTTGTTCAGTACCTGTAGTGGTCACTTCTGTAAGACCGAGTGTTGATTTGCAGGTCCGCAAAATAGGCACCACTCTGTGGCTCAATCCCACTGCCGGTAGTCCTCTACGGATCGGCGTCTCTGACGAAGTAGAGTTGAAATGGGACTCGCTGAATGCAACGAGCTGTACGAGCGGTGATTTCACCGTACCTGGCGGTAGTGTAAATGGTAGGACAAGTGATGTCGTAGAACCTGCGGTTGGCAGTACAAAGCCATATACAATTACATGTACAAATGGTTCTGATACTGATCTAGATTCAGTGGTTACCGTCGCAGCGCCGCCACCCACTGTCACCACCCAAGTCCAGTCGAACGTCACGCAGACCGGCGCCACCCTGAACGGCACCGCGAACCCGAACGGCACCGCCACGACCGGCTGGTTCCGCTACCGCACCTCGAGCCCCGGAAGCTGCAACGACTCCTTCGGCACGCGAGTGCCTTCCTCCGGCGGCACCTCGCTCGGCAGCGGCACGAGCGGTGTTAATTTCTCCCGCGCCATCTCTGGCCTCGTCCAGAACACCACCTACTACTACTGCGCCATCGCCGAGAACGCCGGAGGCAAGGCGTATGGCGCCGTCCGCTCGTTTACGATGACTGCGACGGCATCTACCTGCACTCTCTCCGTTTTCCCTTCGACCGTCAACCAGCCGTCGGGAGCCACGCTCTCGTGGAATTCGTCGAACGCAAACTGGTTCCACATATCGAGCGTCGGCTACGTGACTCCCAACACGAGCAGTTCGGCGCTGGTCGCCCCCTCGCAGACCACCACCTATACCGGCACGGTCTCCGGGCAGGGGGGCACGAACACATGTAGCGCAACCCTCACTATCCGCCGCTCGTGTGCCTTGCCGTGGGGCGGCACCATCACGCACGGTCAGTCGAGAACTGCCTACCAAGCATCTACCGTCCCGTACAACCAATCGTGTGTGTCGCAGACCCGCACGTGCAACGACGGCACGCTCTCCGGCTCGTATACCCACATCTCCTGCTCCGTCGGCGCTCCCGCGAACTGCACGCTCGACGGAGTTACGGTTAACCACGGCCAATCCCGCACCTTCTACTCCACTAGGACCGCGCCCTCGGGACAACTCTGCTCCTCCTACGACCAGACCCGCACCTGCACCAACGGAACTCTCTCCGGCCCCTCTTCGTATCAGTACGCCTCCTGCTCCTGCACGCCGACGACCGTCTATTCATGCTCAACCAACAACGTAGTAAGGACGGTGACAAACTCCTCCTGCAACGTGACCGTCACGAACCCTTACGCCACCTGCACCTCGCCTGCATTCTGTTCGCCGGGCTCAGCGACCTGCCTTGTCCCGACCGTTATCGGCGAGCTCCATGTCTCGCGCACTTTCGTGCGATCCGGAGAGGAGGTAGATGTATGGTGGGACGTGAAGAACGCCACTTCATGCACTGTCTCAGGGAACGGCAAGGTATGGAAGGCCAAGAAAGACAATCAGCTCTCGGGCCCGCTCGAGCACCCTACCACTTTCACCCTTACCTGCGACGGGGGAGACGAGGACAAATTGGAGGACGATCTGGTAGACACGGAGGTCGTGCAGATCGTGCCGATGTTCCAGGAGGTGTGATCTCGGCGATGGGCTTGACCATTTACCACTTCCGTAGAACGGAAATGGTGAGGGGTGAAGAAGATGTAAGACAGCACTGACGTCGCCCCTTGTAACGCTTTCCTCGTAGCCAAGGCCCGCCTAGAGCGGGCTTTGTGGTACCGAGGTCAAAATGATGTAGACATTGGCGTCTAGCACCACGGCCGACGCTCGCTTTCTGCGGGTATTTTGGCATCTAGGTTTATATGATGAAAAAGATGAGCGCTTGTTAGCGCTCGCACGGCGAATAGCGCGAATCCGCAACAACGGATTCGCGCTTCTTCTTACCCTCCTTGAATGTGATAATCGCGGCTTATCCACTTCACGGGATTTTTGCACATGCAAGATGGTTTATACTTGATCTATGGAACAGGAGGTTGAGATTCAATGGAGAAAATATGCTCCAGTTCTGATACTTGTTGCAATCCTCATTGGCGTTCTGCTCTACTCAAATCTAAACGAATCAACGAATTCTCCAACCGGCGCCATTCTTCTTGATCTGGCGACTCTTGGGGAACGGACCGACTTTCAGTATCATTTTAATACGCAAACAGGCGATCTCGTCAAGAAACCGGAGATCGGACATTTTGCAAGCGATGGCAGAGATGGACGTTCAATCGTCGCTATTGATAACGAAGGAACATCTCGCGCTGTTTTTATTTTTGATGTTGAAACGGGCGCGCATGAACGCTTTGCCCCAGGGGACATTACGCAGAAACTTCTACCCGTTCTCTCACCCGATCGCACGCGTGTCGCCTATACGGTATATCCGAACGACATTAAAGAGTTACAGCGTCCGAGCGGGTGGAGTATATTTGTCGCCAAGCGCGGAGAAAACCCCGAAGCAGTCGCATTTGGGACCGATCCCCATTGGTCGCCCGATGGAAGACTCATACTCTTCATCGCGGATGACGGGCTCAATCTCTTTGATACAGAAAGGCGACAACAATATACCGCGTGGCAGTTGAATGACGCTGCGGCAAATGTTGCCATGAAAATGGACGTCTCTCAAGATGGAAAAATGCTGGCATGGAGTAATCCGTGGAATAATGAAATTGTGATCGCACAAATAGAATCATGGGACCCGTTCAATGCCGCTGTTATTCGCCGCATCGAAACCCAGGCGTTCTGGCCGACATTTTCTCCCGATGGCTCATGGCTTGCGTATGAGGAAGTTGAGTGGGGAAAGCCGAATGACAATCCGCGCCTTATGCTCTATCACATCCCGACTGAAAAAACGGTTTTTGCAGCAGATTTGTCCGAATATGATCAAGAGCAGATGTTCATAACGGATTGGATACAAATGTAACGTATGTTTTCTTCATCTAAGCAACAACGTCTTATATCGGTCTTCATATATCTTCTGGGCATTTTTATCGCAAGCGCTATTTTATTTGCGCAACCCGGGTACGCTCGTGCTCTAGGGTGTGGAAATGCAGACGGACCAGGCGGGGGGAGAGATCCAGGCGACGAAATTTCTTCATGTCCAGACAGCTATTACTGTTCGGATGGAAAGCGTTACAAGCAGGATAAGAGAGAAAGACAAGACGGAGGAGGCAGCGGCTGGATCTGGGTTCGCACGGCGTATGCCGCAGGAGAAGGAAGAAGGGACGTCTATGATTCGGGGCCGAGCGGTGGCTGTGTAAACAATGGTCCGCCAGTGCGCGTGCCGAGCCAAGATTATTTATGCGCGCCGGCAAGCTGTACGATTACCGCAAACCCATCCTCTATTACGGAAGGCCAAAGCACGAAGCTGATATGGAGCGCAACATCACCAGATGGTTCAAACTACAGTGGTAAAATAAGCCACAGTCTCGGTTCTGATACTTACCCCGTCTCTCAAGCAAGTTCTGGAAATTTCTCACCATCACAATCAATCACCTATACATTCTCCGGAACGTTCTCGAGCGGCCCTTTTAGTTGTTCAGTACCTGTAGTGGTCACTTCTGTAAGACCGAGTGTTGATTTGCAGGTCCGCAAAATAGGCACCACTCTGTGGCTCAATCCCACTGCCGGTAGTCCTCTACGGATCGGCGTCTCTGACGAAGTAGAGTTGAAATGGGACTCGCTGAATGCAACGAGCTGTACGAGCGGTGATTTCACCGTACCTGGCGGTAGTGTAAATGGTAGGACAAGTGATGTCGTAGAACCTGCGGTTGGCAGTACAAAGCCATATACAATTACATGTACAAATGGTTCTGATACTGATCTAGATTCAGTATATGTAGAAAAAGAGGATGAGAATCCAGAGATGATTGTCCCGACGCTCCTATCTGCCGCCCCTAGCTGTAGTTCAACAGGTGGATCGAGGATCACTCTGGCCTGGACATCAACCGGTGCTTCTGATTATCACATCGAGCGTTGTGTTGGTTCAAGTTGCACCACTGTAATCAAAAGCGGCACAAATTATGTGGATACAAACAGAACACCAGGAACGACATATCAGTATCGTATTCGCGCGCATGATCACACAACTGACCCCAGACGGTTTAGTTTGTACTCAAATTCATTGAGCGCAACCGCCCTGTTTTGTTCTGAAGCCACATGTGATTGGATACTGTTTTGTGCCGCGGATGGAGATCTTTACTATGGAGATCCCGCACGTTTATCTTGCCCACAGGAGCGTTGGAAGATATGTCCCAATGGATGTTCTGGGACTACTTGCAACGATCCCGATGAGGTTCTCACTGCATCCTCCACTCTACAGGTTATACCGTCACTTGTGCGCAAAGGACAAACAACTCGCGTTTATTGGGACTCTCGAAACGTGTCGTCATGCTCGGTTTCCGGGACCAACGGCGATAGTTGGGGGACAAAGTTCTCGGGTCTTAGTGGTAAGGAAACACTTCCTATTACGGAACAAACGATATATACACTCTCGTGCACCGCGCTTCCTAATGCGTCGCCTCCTTCAATAACCGCAACTAAAACGGTTAATGTAATCCCGGTATTTGAGGAGAGATAGAAAGAATTACTAAGTCTGTTCAAGAGATCGATGATTGGGGATTGATGTGCGTGCACACTTGGGCGGATGGTACAATGTTCCTATGCGGGATTCTTCCAGACATCTTTTCTCTCATATCACCTGTGCGGGCTTGGCGATCACCACCCTTCTTCTTCTTTTTCCGATAGTTTCCCTCAATGCCCAAGGTCTGTCTGCCGAATCCTCGGCGCAGACAGGCGATTTGCGCGCAACGATAGAGACTTCTCTGCGTTCGGATCCAAGTTCGGTCTCGTTGTCGCAAGAGGAGTTTGAACAACTGGTTGACGCACTTGTTGAAGTGGCTGAAAAACAGGGTGTCTCTGCGGAAGACATTACATGGCAACCGGAGGAACCCGCGTTTGGTGAAGAAGGCGCCGTTGATGTGTCGAATTCATGCGGGCGGGTCCCCGCTGTACTTTGCGCTTTAAACGAGGTATTCGGATTCTCTGGCGGGAGCTTTGTCCCTCTTTTGCTTCTTTTTTCATCCGCGGCACTTTTGCTCGTGTTGTGGGCAATGCTCAAGATGCATCACAAACATCCGCAAGAAGTCATACCGACGCCAAGCGAAGCAGAGTCGACGTCCAGAATTGAATAAGTTCAGATACATTTGAGATTCTCTAAAACAGGGAGTCCATGCGGCAATTCAACGTGAATCACCGAAGGTGACACCTTCTGGGTTCACTGCATGCCACCACCTTCCGAGGTTTAACCTCCCACCATAACTTCCCACCACCTCCCGAGGTTAAACCTCGGGAGGTTACACCTCGGGTAATATTGTGTCCACATTATCGGCCAAGGAGTGCCAAATGTACTGGACTCGTACAAGAATTTGATTTTCCTCAAGTCTTCCTGTAGACTGCACGCACCCACGTCCAGCCCCATTTTGGGGTTTACTCCAGAAATAACAAAACTGGAGCTGGACCAATGGAATGAGGTTCGCCCTCGCCATTGAGGGCGTTTGTATTTTTAACTACGAACTACGTTCTACATACTACAAACTATGAAGTATATGCTCGGGACAAAAGGGCGAATGACCCAGATCTTCGATGAGAAGGGCGTTGTTTCTGCTGGAACGATCGTGAATGCGGGATCTTTGACGGTAACACAGGTCAAATCCTCTACGGTTGACGGTTATGAGGCAGTGCAAATTGGCTTTGGTGATAAGAAAGATTCGAACGTTAATAAAGCGCAGAAAGGAAAACCATTCAGATATCTGCGCGAGTTTCCTCTTCAAACTGGAGAAGCGAGCCCGGAAACCGGCGCGCACGTTGATATATCAATATTTACCCCGGGCGACGTTGTCACTGTGTCGGCCATTTCGAAAGGGAAAGGATTCCAAGGAGTCGTGAAGCGACACGGCTTCCACGGCGGCCCCAGAAGTCACGGCCAGAAAAATAAGGAGCGTTCTCCGGGTTCCATCGGTGGCGGTGGTCGCGCAGGCGGACGTGTCGTGAAGGGAATGCGCATGGCAGGTCGTATGGGAGGGAATCGTGTTACGGTAAAAAATCTTCGCGTGCTTCAGATTGATCCAACGACGAGTACTCTCGTTATATCCGGAGCACTTCCGGGGCGACCGGGAACGCTTGTCGAAATACGGTCAAATGCGAAACTGACGCCGAATAATGCAGAACGCACGCGGAAATCTTCTGTATAATCCCGCGTCATGTCCGCATTATTCCGCGACGTCAAAAACAACTATGAAAAAAGAACTTCAAGCAACGTTATATACGTCAACCGGCAAGGAGGCGGGCAAAATTCAGTTACCAGCCGTTGTTTTTGACGTGCCGTGGAACGACGCCCTGATGCATCAAGTTGTTACCTCGATGCTTTCTAATGCCCGCACGCCTATCGCGCACACGAAGTTCCGCGGTGAAGTGCGAGGCGGAGGCAAAAAGCCGTGGCAACAGAAGGGAACCGGACGTGCGCGGCACGGCTCTACCCGAAGTCCAATTTGGAGAGGTGGCGGCGTTACGCATGGTCCACGGAACGAGAAAGTCTATGCGCGCGTAATTCCTAAGAAAATGCGCGCCAAAGCGCTTTTCATGGCTCTGTCTCGCAAACTCAGGGATAATGAACTGCTTCTCGTAGATTCTTTCGGATTCACCGCACCCTCGACCGCTAATGCTAAAAAGACACTCCTCGCCTTCTCTAACTTATCCGGTTTTGAGAGAATTGCCGGAAAAAAGCGCAATGCCGCACTTATAGCGCTTACGAATGATGCGAGCGCGTCGCATAAAAGTTTTCGGAATATTGGTAGCGTGAAGTGCATTGCCACACGCGATCTGAACCCGGTTGCTGTTCTCGGCAGTACCTATATCGTTATCGAGAATCCTCAAGTGTCTCTCGCGCTTCTTGAGAATCGAGCACGTTCAAAGCCCGCATCTTCCTCCTCGGATTCCTCGATGATAAAAACTAGAAGCTAAAAGTTATTTCTATGGCCATTTTTGGACGTACTAAGAAAGATACATCGCAGGCAACCTCTTCCAAGAAAGAGGAGCTTTCAACGGCTACCGCCAAGAAGATTACGGACGGGAAAGCCAAGGTTGCGCAAAATAATTCTTCCTCAAATGTGCGTGCCGTGAAAGGATTTGCGCATATTCTCAGACGCCCGCGTATAACGGAAAAGGCCACCCTGCACACAGAGAAAGGAGCGTACCTTTTTGATGTTGCGCCGAGCGCGACGAAACATGAGATAGCGCGTGCCGTGTCTGCCGTGTATAACGTGACGCCTCGCATGGTGCACATTGTTACCGTTCCCGCAAAACAAAAGCGCAGCGCCCGTACGGGAGGTCTTGGAGTGAAGTCCGGAGGCAAGAAGGCGTATGTCTATCTCAAGAAAGGAGAAACCATCACCGTTTCTTAAAACACAGAACACAGATATGCACACATTCAAAAAGCACAAAACACAAATTGCACAAAACACAAATAAAACACAAACATGAAAAAAACACAAAACATAAACGAATATGGGGAAAGAAATACGGATTGCGGTGTTTGTGCTTTTGGTAGTTTGTGTTCTGTGTTTTATTTGTGTTCTGGTTCCTGTGTTTTATGCTCTTAATAATTCTGGTTCCTGTGCTTTAGACATTTAACAAAGATCATTTATGAAACAACTCAAACCAACATCTCCGGGAACGCGAGGCATGAGCCGAATTGAGTATAGAAAGATACTTTCCGGCGCAAAACCACAAAAATCTCTTATGAAGGGTAAGAGTTCGACGGGCGGGAGAAATGCATTCGGACGTATCACGATGCGCCATCATGGCGGCGGCCACAAACGCAGATTGCGCGACGTGGATTTTAAGTTCGATAAAAAAGATATTCCAGCACGCATCGCTTCTATAGAGTATGATCCGTTCAGAAGCGCTTTCATCGCGCTGGCGATATACCAGGACGGTACAAAGCGTTACATTGTAGTACCTCGCTCGCTTGCGGTCGGCGATACGTTCGTTGTTTCCGAGAACGCGCCTATAAAAGCGGGAAATCGCCTGCCGCTTTCGAACATACCCGTGGGCACGTTCGTTTACAGCGTAGAGTTGAAGCCGGGAAACGGTGGGAAAATCGCTCGCTCTGCCGGCATCTATGCAGAAGTCGTGGCGCAAGACGCGGGATACACCCACATCAAAATGCCTTCGAGCGAAGTTCGCAGAATAATAAGCACGGCATGGGCGTCTGTCGGTGAAGTGTCCAATGAAGAGCATAGACTTGTTGTCATTGGGAAAGCCGGGCGCAGTCGCTGGATGGGTAGACGGCCGACTGTTCGTGGCTCGGCTATGAATCCTGTTGACCACCCGCATGGCGGAGGCGAAGGCCGCTCGGGTCGCGGCCACAGACGGCAGAGAACCATGTGGGGTAAACCCGCAGGCAAACGCCAGAAAACGCGGCGGCCGAAGAAGTACTCCAACGTCTTCATCGTCAGTCGGCGAAAAGTTGGAAAACGCAAATAATCAAGGTATAGTGCATTTTCTATATGACTCGTTCACTTAAAAAAGGACCATACGTCGACGTAAAGTTGATGAAAAAGATTTCTGCGCAGGGGAGTGGGCAGAACGCTATTAAGACATGGGCGCGTGCCTCACAAATAGCTCCGGAATTCGTCGGTCATACTCTCTCGGTCCACAATGGAAAGAATTTCGAGGAAGTTTTTGTTACTGAAGACATGGTTGGACACCGACTCGGAGAGTTTGCTCCAACGACTAAGTTCATTCGGCACGGCGGCAAGATGCAGAAGGAAGCCGAGATAGCGGCAAAACAAGCTGAAATATCGGCGGCACAGGCGGCGAAAGCGAGCGCGGACACCGCCAAGAAAAAATAGTATGCGCGCAACCCTCAAGAATCATCATCAGTCACCGCGTAAGGTTCGACTCGTCGTCGACCTTATTCGCGGCAAATCCGTTTCGTCTGCACGCGAAGCGCTCAGATTTTTGTCAAAGAAGTCGAGTCCCGCAGTAAGCAAACTTTTGAATTCTGCGGTCGCAAGCGCTGAGAGTGCCGGTCATACATCGGAAGGTCTCTTTGTGAAGACAGTCACGGTAGACAAGGGTTCCGTAATGCGTCGTTATCGTCCATTTGCGCGCGGCCGTGCAGGCACCGTGCGGAAGATTAGATCTATTATATATATTGAACTCGGCACCACCGGAAAGAAGGCACAAGGCACAAGGCACAAGGCACAAGGAAAAAAACAAAAGCCGCTTGCCTCCGTGTCCCCTAGTGCCTAATGCCTATTCATCATTGCCTATTCTTATGACCCACGTAGTTCACCCATACGCACACCGACTTGGTATCATCCGCGATTGGAAATCTCGATGGTTTGCGAAAACTCCTGCGCAGTACCGCGAGAATGTCATGATGGATGCCGCGATTCGAAGGTATCTCCGCAAGCGCTTGCGCGGCCATTATGTTACGTCTGTTGAAATAGGACGTGACGCAAAACATATTCGCGTGCTCATCAAGACGTCGCGCCCCGGTCTTGTTATTGGGCGCGGCGGCGAAGGGAGTATGAAACTCACGAAGGAGATAGAGAAGATAGGGCGAACCGTCCCGATTATTAGCGGTGGCTCCGCCTCCAGCGGAGCGGCTTCTCCACGCACAGTGCACCTCGATATCGAGGAAGTACGTTCACCCGAATCCCAAGCACCGGTCGTTGCTTATATGATCGCCGAAGGTCTTGAGAAACGACAGACGTTCCGGAGGGTTCTCAAACAAACGGCAGAAAAAGTAATGGCAAACCGCGATGTTCAAGGCGTGCGCATTTCAATCGCTGGACGTCTCGGAGGAGCCGAAATGTCTCGACAAGAAGGGATAAAGAAAGGCCGAGTTCCACTTCAGACACTACGTGCCGATGTCGATTTTGCACGTGAACAAGCGTATCTTCCGTACGGTGTTATAGGCATCAAGGTATGGATTTATCGCGGTGATATATTTTCCGAAAAACAAGGAGCGAAGAAATGAGCGACTATGTTTTTCGAGAACCCCTCACCAGTTTCATCAGTTATTTATTTACGAAATCGCTAAACGTATGATAAGCTCGCGTAGTCAAAATAATAATAAATTGGCACGGAAACTGGTGAGGGGTGGTGATTTTTATCATCGCTTTGCTCAGTAAAAATCTACCATGTTAGCACCGAAAAAAGCAAAATTCCGAAAGTGGCAGACCGGGCGAAGGCACCGCGTGCGTATGTCAAACCCAGACACGCGCGGCATCTCTGTCGCGTTCGGCTCGTTCGGTATTAAGGCGTTGACTCCTGCGCGCGTTACATCGAACCAAATAGAATCGGCGCGACGTGCTCTGACTCGCGCAGGCGGAAAGAGTGCGAAAATTTGGGTACGCATATTTCCCGATAGGCCATTTACACAGAAAGCCGCGGAAGTGGGCATGGGAAGCGGAAAGGGGGACGTTGCCGGCTACGTTTTTGAAGTACGTCCGGGCCGGATACTTTTTGAAATAGATGGCACATCGGAGATTATTGCGCGTGAGGCCTTGCGCAAAGCCGGGACAAAACTACCGCTTAAAGTGAAAGTTATTGCACGAGTATAGCGAGTATAGGTATATGAAGAAAACAGATTACAACGATTGGAAGGATACGGAACTCGAGAAAGAGGTTATAACGAAGCAAGAGGCACTACGCGTATTCCGGTTCAATGAAAGCGGAAGCCGCACGCGGAACGTGCGTGAAGGTCGTAATCTTCGTCGTGAGATAGCAAAGATTCTCACTGAGCTTGTCACAAGGTCGGTTGCTTCTCGCAAAAAAACAGAGTAATCTGCCGCAACCATGAATGATACTGTAATTAAAGGTAAGTTCTTGCGCGGTGTTGTCATTAAGGCGGCGATGAAGGATACTGTCACAGTATCTGTAGAGCGCTACGTCAAGCATCCGAAGTATCAGAAGTATATGCGGAGAACAAAGAAATATCTCGTTCATGATCCGGGCAATACGGCGGCCGTCGGTGACAAGGTTATTATTCGGGAAACAAAGCCCATCTCCAAGCGCAAAAACTTTATGCTAGTTGAACGTATTTCCTTGAAGCTCGAAGCTCGAAGCTAAAAGCTAATCCATATGTTGCACGACCGCTCCATAGTGAAGATTGCCGACAACTCCGGAGGAATAACCGGACGTATTTTCAAGGTACTGGGCGGTACTCGTAAACGTTATGCTGAACTGGGCGACGAAGTTGTTCTCTCTATTCAGACGGCTCAGCCGAGAAAACTTGTTAAGAAGAAAGATATACATCGTGCGGTCATTGTTCGACAGAAGAAAGCGTTTCGTCGGAAGGATGGCTCATATATTCGTTTTGATGAAAATGCGGCCGTGTTGGTTGAGACAGACAAGAAAGAACCGAAGGCAAATCGTGTGTTTGGGCCTATCCCGCGTGAAATAGTCGAACGAGGATATCAGAAAGTTGCTTCGCTTGCGCCAGAGATAGTATGAATCCCGCCCTTTCTGAAATGGATACCATGGCCCGTCTGCAGCAGATTTCTTACGCACATTGCACCCGATCAATTATCAGTATAGAAAGAGCGGGATGAAATTACGAAAAGGAGATAAAGTAATAGTGATCGCCGGAAAGGACAAAGGGCGTTCGAGCACGATCGTTCGGGTTCTTCCGAGTAAGAATATGATCGTTCTAGACGGCCTGAACATCGTGAAGCGACATCGCCGCGCAACACAGAGTACTCGCAAAGGGCAGATAGTTGACAAATCTATGCCAGTCCATGTTTCTAATGTGATGCTTGCAGATCCAAAAAGCGGTAAACCGACACGCATAAAGATTTTGCGTACGGATGGTGTATATCAGAGAGTTGCAGTAAAAAGCGGTGAACAGATCAAATAACGTATGACAAAAACGACCTCACAATCACACACCTTCAACGCGCTCAAAGACACGCTTGGTTATAAGAATGTTATGCAGACGCCCCGCGTTGTGAAAATTGTCGTTTCTACAGGTGTCAGCACTGGGAAGGACAAGAAGCGCCACGAACTTATACAGGAGCGACTCGCTCGTATTACAGGCCAAGCGCCAGCCCCGCGTCAAGCGAGAAAATCCATTGCGGCTTTCAAAACTCGCAAGGGCGATGTCGTAGGATACCAAGTGACCTTACGCGGAGAACGATGTCGGTCGTTCTTGGACAAGCTTGTCCATATCGTACTCCCGCGCGTAAAAGACTTCCGCGGGATTTCATCCAAAGTGATCGACGAGATGGGAAATATAACCATCGGTCTCAAAGAACACATCGTGTTTCCGGAGACTGCCGACGAGGAGTCAAAGGACATATTTGGCGTCGCGGTTACTATCGTAACCAGCGCCAAGAACAAAAAGGAAGCAGAAGCGTTTTTGCGTCATCTCGGAGTGCCGCTGCGCTCTTAAGAAATGAAGATAAGGAAAGGCCGCACTCACGTGCGGCCTTTTGCGCGGCGAGCCTTCTTGAGTTCGTGAATCCGAGCGATGACGTCGTCGAGGAGCAATACAAAGCATACGCGCCTCTTCCGCCACATGAATCCACCGCGATACGTCTTCTCGACAGGCGGGGTCGATTGAAGCGCTCGATATACAAGCGAGAAATCTCTGTCGGCAGCTCGAGAGAGTGGGTCGCGTATGAAAGAAGGGCTCACATAGGATTCGAGCCCAAAGAACTGTTCGATAGTCGTCATGTTCTTTCTCCTTCTTGAACATCTAGTTCCTAATATACCACAAAGGTTTGACTTCCATATTCATCTCGCTTATAGTGGGCAGGCCTCGCAGGGGGCCTTGTTTTTTTACCACAGGTTGGAAGAAGAACAGGGTCACATGAAGAAGCGTCCATAACCCGGAGCCGCAAGGCAGGGTGCAAGAGCTTCAAATCTCCCTTTCCGTGGCGCTATGTCTATGGCCAAGAAATCAATGATCGCAAAGGCGAATCGCAAGCCGAAGTTCTCGAGTCGCACTGTGCGGCGTTGTTTCAAGTGCGGTCGTCCCCGAGGTTTTATGCGCGATTTCAATCTTTGCCGTATTTGCTTCCGCGACGAGGCGCTTGAAGGGAACATACCGGGAATAAAGAAAAGCTCATGGTAGGCGATACTGTCGGTGATTTCATAATCCGCATTAAAAACGCGGGCGCCATCGGTAAAGCGTCGGTGTCCATCCCGTATTCTGCCCTTAAAATGGCAATTGCGGAAAAACTTAAAGATGCGGGATATGTACAGGCGGCGGAGAAAAAGGGAAAGAAAGTACATAAAACACTGGATGTGGTACTCAAGTACGATGAAAGTGGGGCGCATGTCATTCGCGGTATGCGACGTGTTTCGAAACCCGGCCGTCGGGTGTATATAGGCGTGCGAGAAGTTAGGCCAGTCCGTTATGGCCATGGTTCTCTAATTCTCTCTACCCCGAAAGGCATTGTTACCGATAAAGAGGCACGTAAAGAAAAGGTGGGCGGCGAAGTACTTTTTGAGATATGGTAACAAAACAGTTTACAGATAACAGTTTACAGTTTACAGAATACAAACTGGGCGGTTTTTCTGCTGTCAGCTTTTTCCTATGAGTAGAATTGGAAAACTTCCTATAAAAATCCCCGCGGGCACTGAAGTGTCAGTTATTTCAAGCGAGCTTATTGTGAAGGGGAAAGGTGGAACGCTCCGGCGCGCAATTCATCCTGCTGTTTCAGTTTCGGTTGACAGCAGTACTGTTACCGTCACCCCCGTTAAAAACAACCGTCTTGCGCGCGCACTGTGGGGCACGTATGCTGCGCACGTTCGTAATATGATTTCCGGCGTAACACAGCCGTTTACGAAGAATCTTATGGTAGAAGGAATAGGATATCGAGCGGAACTTGCCGGAAAACAGTTGAAACTCTCAGTTGGTTTTTCACACCCGGTACTCGTCACTGTTCCTGAAGGTATTGCTGTTTCGGTAGATAAGAACAACATTTCCATTTCCGGAGCCGATAAAGAGCAAGTGGGGCAATTTGCCGCAGAGATCCGCGCTGTTAGGAAGCCGGAACCATATAAGGGCAAGGGAATACGATATGAAGGTGAGGTAATTCGAATGAAACAAGGTAAAAAGGCAGCTGCGGCTTCAGCGTAGTATATAGGACTTTTAATTAACGGTATGACAACATCATTGACCAAAATAGAGCAACGAGATCGTCGTCATCGACGCGTGCGCGCGAAAGTTGTGGGCACCGAAAAACGCCCTCGCCTTTCTGTACATAAGTCCAACACACGTCTTGTGGCTCAAGTAATTGACGATACAAAGGGTGTCACGATAGCATTTATTTCATCTGCGGATGAAAACGGCGCAACACCACGTGAGCGGGCGGAGAATGCCGCCATTACTCTCGCAAAACATGCTCTGGAAAAAGGGGTCAAAAAAGTAGTCTTTGATCGCGGCGGGTTCCAATATCTTGGAACGATAAAGGCATTTGCAGATGCGGCCCGAAAGGCCGGTTTGGACTTTTAATACGATATGATATCTGAATTTACAGCAAAAAAAGAAGAAATCATTGCCGTTCCCGGTGAAGAAACGGCAAGCGTATCTATGGAAGAATCGAGTGCCGATTCTTCTTCCTCATCAAAACAAGATGTGCGACCAGCGCGTGGACGTAGAGGTGCTCCACAACGAGGACGTGGCGGCACTCGACGTACTCCGCGGGGCGGACGTGACGGAGCTAGGAGTGAATTTGATCAGAAACTTATCGGCATCCGCCGCGTCGCACGTGTTATGGCCGGCGGTCGGCGCTTCAATTTCAGTGTGGCGATGGTCTTGGGCGATAAAAAGGGTAGGGTGGGCGTTGGATTGGGGAAAGCGTCCGACACCGCGCTTGCCATAGAAAAAGCGATGCGTGACGCCAAACGCAACATGCTGACGCTTGAACTCACGAAAAGTAACAGCATTAAGCACGACGTGGAGGCGAAGTATTGCGCATCGGTTGTCGCGATACGCCCTTCGTCCGGGAGCGGCCTGGTCGCGGGTTCGAGCGTACGTGCGGTTCTTGAACTTGGCGGTGTCACTGACGTGACCGCAAAGTTGCTTTCACGCAGTAAAAACGCCATCAACAATGCTCGTGCCGCCGTTGAAGCGCTTCGGAAAATCAGTAAACGGCCGACGGCGAGTACAAATAAATAAATTTGCGTAAAAAATTATGACAGGACTACATACACTCAAAAGAATGACGATGCGCTCGAAGAAGCGCGTTGGTCGCGGCCAGTCGAGCGGCCGTGGTAAGACCTCGGGTCGCGGCACTAAGGGTCAGAATGCTCGTGCAGGCCGAAAGAAACGGCCGGAGATGCGCGATATCATTAAAAAGATTCCCAAGCGGCGGGGTTTCGGAAAAAACCGCGGTCGCTCTGTAGTAGGTGATCGCTCGCGTGCAATTCCTGTTTCTCTCGCGCGCATAGAACCGTTTTTCACTGCAGGCGAAGAAATAACATCAGCGCTTCTTGCCGAGCGTCTGCATCTGCGTACGCACGGGAAGAAACCGTTTGTTAAGGTCATAGGAGGAGGCGTTCTGTCGAAAAAACTTTCGTTCAAAGGGGTTACGGTCTCTGCTTCCACTCGCATCGTTATCGAGAACGCCGGGGGGAGTATCATATAACATATGTGGGACGCTTTCGTACGCAAAATTAAGCTCGTTATCGAAGACGAAACATTGCGCAATCGGGTCTTTTTCGTCCTGTCCGCTCTCGTAGTCTTCCGTATTCTTGCGGCTATTCCCATTCCCGGCATCAACGTCGTCGAGCTCCAAAATCTTCTTAGCGGGAATCAATTCCTCGGACTCCTCAATGTATTTTCAGGCGGCGGTTTCTCCAATCTTTCCATCATGATGATAGGTGTGGCGCCATACATAACCGCCGCTATCATTATGCAACTTTCGACCGTTCTATCGCCGAAACTCAAGTCAATGTATCAGGAAGAGGGCGATGCGGGACGCGCGCGATTTATGCAATATGCGCGGTATCTCACCGTGCCGCTTGCGTTCATTCAGGCGTTCGGTTTTCTTATACTGTTGCGTCAAAACGGCATCGTGCCTCCTCTGGATCCCCTGCAGATGTTCGCAAATATTATGGTCATAGCGGCGGGAGCGCTTCTTATTATGTGGATAGGGGAGCTCATAACGGAATTCGGCGTAGGTAACGGAGTTTCCATCATCATCTTCGCAGGTATCGTGGCTTCTATCCCTTCCGCATTCGCTCAACTCCTCTTTGCCTTTGACGTGTCGCAACTTCCGGCTTATATCGGCTTCGCCGCCGCCGCGGTTCTCATAACGGCGGGAGTCGTATTTATCACCGAATCGGAGCGACCCATCCCTGTGACGTATGCTCGACGCGTGCGCGGTTCGAAGGTTTTAGGCGGTATATCCACGTACCTCCCCATTCGCGTTAATCAGGCCGGAGTACTCCCGATTATATTCGCCCTCTCCTTCCTCCTGTTCCCGCAGATGATTGCTTCATTTCTTGCTCAAAGTTCGGTTACACTACTCTCGGTACCTGCGACCGTGGTTGCCAATGCGCTCTCGAACAATTGGATCTACGGCGCTCTCTACTTTGTCCTCGTGTTCGTGTTTACTTATTTCTACACGGCGATCACATTCGAGCCGAATCAAATAGCCAAGAATCTCCAGAAAAACGGCGCTTTCATTCCAGGTGTGAGACCGGGAAATAACACGGCGGAGTACCTTGGCACTATAATCACGCGTATCACCTTGGTCGGCGCCTCGTTTCTTGGTGCGGTCGCAGTTTTTCCCATCGTTATACAGGGCATTACCGGTATAACGACATTTACCATTGGCGGCACGGCGCTCTTGATAGCCGTAATGGTAGTTCTCGATGTCATAAAGAAGATTGACGCTCAGACATCCATCAGGGAATACTAAAACAAGAGAAAAGTAAAAATTTAGAAGTAAGAAGTAAAAAGTAGATTTCAATTATACTTTTTCCTTTTTACCTGTTACTTTTTACTTCATGACGAGGCAAGTTGTTGTCATCGCAGGTCCCTCCGGGAGTGGCAAGAATGTTCTCATTGCAGAGATAGTACGTCGGCATCCGAATTGCACGCGACTCGTCACCGTCACCACGCGCGCGAAGCGTCCCGGAGAGCAGGAGGGTAAGGATTACCATTTCTTCTCGCAGGAGCGTTTTGACAAAGAACGCGCCTCCGGCAATATACCGGAGCATCGTTTCGTTCCCGGACTCGGCACTTACTACGGGACATATCTTCCGGACCTCGAAAAGAAAATCGCGCAAGGGAAGACGGTGTTCGCGCAAGTGGACATCGAGGGCGCGCGACTTTTGAAGAAAAGGTACGATGCGACCACAATCTTCATAATGCCGGAATCTATCGGGCAATTTAAGAAGCGTCTGCGTGCGCGTTCTCCGGAATGGTCGCACGAGGAATTCGAAGAACGCATGCGTATTACCGAGGAAGAACTGCGTGTTCACGCACCGCAGTATGACTATCGCGTCATGAATGCTGACGGCATGCTCGGGGAAACGGCTGATGATGTCGTGGCCATACTACGAAAAGAGGGTTATACTCTCGCATAATCATGCCCCCGATCACCGTAGTGTTTTTCGGTATCTCCGGCTCTGGCAAAGGGACGCAGGCCGATATGTTAGAACGTTTCCTTGGGAAGCGTGATCCGTCGCGCAGTGTAACTCGTGCAGAAATGGGTTCACTTGCTAGAGAATTCATGAAAACTGACACTTCGCTTGCAAAGCGGACGACCGATATTGTGTCCTCCGGCGGTCTACTGCCTTCATTTATACCCGTGTACCTCCTTACGGATGTTATCAACCGATCTTTTACCGGCTCCGAACATCTTATTTTGGACGGCACTTGCAGAAGGCTGGATCAATCGCGTGCGGCGGATGATATCGCTCGTTTCTATGGTCGTTCGAGTTTGCACGCGCTTATGATTACACTTTCGAAAGATGCCGCGCGTACGCGACTAATCGGGCGAGGACGACATGACGACGCTACGGAGGAAGCGCTTGAGCGACGCTTTGCTTGGTTTGAGAAGGATGTTATCCCATCGTTCGAAACTCTCAAGGAATGCGGCTGGACTGGTCATGAAATAGATGGAGAACCGGACGTGGATACTGTCCACCAAAGCATTCTTGCATCTCTCGACATAGAACGATGATTCCCGCCCTTTCTATTCAGTCGAGACATTCGTTTCGTATTATGAGCGTAGAAAAGGCGGGATGATTGCTCGAACTCCGGAGGAGATACAGTTACTGCGAGAAGGCGGTAGACGTCTCGCGCAACATGTGCGCGTGCTGTGTGAGATGGTAAAGCCGGGTGTTGCTTCGGCGGATATTGAAACGAAAGCACGCGAGATGGTCGCGCATGATGGCGACGAAATGGCTTTTTTTGGATACAAGGGGAAAAAGGGGGAGCAAGGATTCCCTTCGGGAGTATGTGTTTCCGTAAATGACGTTATCGTCCATTCACCGGCCGGTCAAAACGGTTCTGTTTTTGGTGAGGGTGATGTTGTATGCATTGACTTTGGAATAAAGCACAAAGGATTTTTCACTGATCATGCACAGACGGTTATTGTAGGAGAAGGTTCTCCGGAAGATAAGCGACTCGTCTCCGGTACATATGAAGCGCTAGAGGCGGGTATTGCGCAGGCGCGCGTCGGCTCGACGACTGGAGATATTGGGTACGCGGTCGAACGCGTTGCGCAAAAATATGGTTTTGGATTTCCTCGCAACCTTGCCGGTCATGGCGTAGGTCGGGCAATCCACGAAGAGCCGCATGTGCCGAATTTCGGGGTGCCCGGTAGTGGTGCAAAATTAGCAGAAGGACTCGTCATTGCAATAGAGCCAATGATGACTCTTGGAAGCGGCGAGCTTTTTATCGACAAAGACGGCCACTCCTATCGCACGAAAGACGGTTCGCGTACTGCGCATGCTGAGCACACTGTGCTCATCACAAAAAAGGGTCCGGAGATTTTGACGAAAGAATGATATAAAATGACGTCCATGATAGACGTCTTATTGGTCGGAAGCGGAGGGCGTGAACATGCGCTCGCGTGGAAGTTGAGATCATCGAAGCGATTAGGGAAACTATACATTGCGCCAGGCAACGGCGGAACGCGCCTCGTCGGAGAGAACGTACCCATCGGCGTAATGGAATTCGAGAAACTCGCGGATTTTGCAACTGAAAATAAGGTTGAACTGACCATTGTCGGGCCGGATGATCCGCTCGCAGGAGGAATTACCGACGTATTCAAAACCCGCGGTTTGCGTGTGTGGGGTCCCTCGAAAGTCGCGGCACAAATTGAGGCGTCGAAAGCGTTCTCCAAGCGACTTATGTCTGAAGCGGGCATTCCGACCGCCGAATTTGAAGTATTTTCAAACTATGCACAGGCCCTCGACTACGCTCGGGCTAAAGCGCCGCCTATCGTTGTGAAAGCGAGTGGTCTCGCACTCGGAAAAGGAGTGTATGTCTGTCAAACGCTCTCGGAAGCCGAAACCGCGCTCCATACGATCATGGTCGATCGTGCATTTAAAGATGCGGGTGACGAAGTCGTTATCGAGAAATTTCTAGATGGACCTGAGATTTCCATTCATGCACTTTCCGACGGTACAACGTACAAGTTATTCCCGCCGACACAAGATCATAAACGCGCACTCGAAGGAGATGAAGGCAAGAACACTGGTGGCATGGGCGTCATTGGCCCACTGCCATTTGTGAACGAGGAGCAAATGGTCGCTATCGAGAGTAGTGTCGTAAGGCCGACGCTTGAAGCTTTGAAGAAGAAAGGGATTGAGTACACGGGTATCTTGTATCCGGGGTTGAAGTTATCGTCTAGTGGCACAAAAGTGTTGGAATTCAACGCTCGCTTTGGCGATCCGGAGTGTCAGGTATACATGCGGCTTTTAAAAAGCGATATCTTGGATTTGTTCGAGTCGTGCGTCGATGGCAATCTCACATCGCAAACGATTGAATGGAATTCCGGCTTCGCGGTCAATATTGTGCTTGCATCCGGCGGCTACCCCGATGCATATGAAAAGGGTTTCCCGATATCCGGCATCGAAGAAGCGGAAAAAGACCCCGATATCGTCGTCTTCCACGCCGGTACTATGTTCGACCTCGTAGGTCGAACATTAGTAACGGCTGGGGGGCGGGTATTGGGAATTTCGGCGGTCGGCGACACTCTCAAAAATGCGCTTGATCGAGCGTATGAGGCGGCGGACAAAATTCATTTCGAAGGCAAGTATTACCGCCGCGACATCGGTGCAAAGGTGATATGAACTGGAATGAATTCGATCAAGAAATAAGAGGTCTTGGAAAGATCATTGACTACATACCTGATGTTGTCATAGGTATTGCGCGCGGCGGCGTTGTTCCCGCCGTTCTTCTTTCAAAGTACCTAAAAGTAAAAGATATGTACGTACTTAAAGTGCGACGCGAAGGGAACGATCGCCAAATCATGGCTGAAACAGTACCCGATGTCTCACATCTGAAAATATTACTTGTCGAAGATATGATCGAAACGGGCAAAAGTCTCATCATTGCGAAAGAGTATCTCGAATCCAAAGGGGCTAAAGTAAAAACGGCGTGTCTCTATACGATGCCGATGTCGGAAATAATCCCCGACTATTTTCTCAAGGAAGTGCCAACGCCACTTCCGTTTCCCTGGGAGTAATTCATCCTCAATACTCCATACCCCATACTCTATACGGTATACTTATTATATGCCTCCACTCTCAATGGAGCAGCGAATTCGCATGCCGGCAGAATCGCTGCACCCCAACAGAAATAACGGGCGTGCAGGAGTGAAGGTTTGAAGATAATTGTATTTATATGTCACCCAGCACACTAGGTAAAACTCTTGAAAAATTACGCCCTATTTCTGACGGGGCAGGAAAATTTAAATCTCCTGAAGAGGAGCTTACCTATTTGCGCAAGCGTGTGCGCGAGAAAGAGCGAGAACTTGAGTCGGAACCGAATCGTTTCGAAAAGGATCGCATAGCCAAGCGCGAAATAGTTGCGTATGCGGAAGCTCATCCTGCAACCTTTCTTCATGAAGAAGTCGTGATGCCTGAACATGACGTCATTCATAATGTCCTGAAGTTGGAGCCGGAAGCGCACGATGTGCAGATGGACGAACTTATCAGAATGATTGCCGGGCGCGGTATTAAAAACGTCTTGTCCATTGTTGCAC